>Ga0208080_1000042_pt1 | contig 55731 bp, 52 predicted proteins | sample NGESurdeep092012_3_FD_184476 | JGI IMG/M metagenome (GOLD analysis project Ga0208080, IMG submission 184476) | Arctic peat soil microbial communities from Barrow, Alaska - NGEE Surface sample 210-3 deep-092012 (SPAdes) | ecosystem: Environmental > Terrestrial > Soil > Wetlands > Peat ...
GACCGAGCGGAACCTGCGCGCGTTCGGGCTCTTCCGCAGGGCATACGTGCGCGCGGAGGGAACCCGCGTCGTCGTCGAGACCGCCGACGCATGGACGCTTCTCCTGCGCGGCTCGCTCTCGAACAAGGGCGGCGTGACGACGTATTCGATCGGAGCCGAGGAGTACAACCTGCTCGGCACCGGCCGCCAGTTCGGATTCGGATGGGAGAAGGAGACGGACCGCTCGTCCCGGTCGCTCTTCTACGTCGACCCGAACCTCTTCGCTCCGCACGTGACTTTCCGGTTCGACTTCTCGGAGCTTTCCGACGGCCGGTTTTTCCGGCTCGCGCTGGGGCGCCCTTTCTATGCGCTCGACGTGCGATGGGCCCTCGAGGGCACAACGCGGCTTTCGGACTTCGACACGAAGCTCTACGCCAGAGGCGAGGAGGCGACCGTGTGGAAGGAGGAGCAACGCAACCTGCTCGTGACAGGCGGGCGCCTGATGTCCCGCGATCCCGACGCCGTCGTGCGTCTCCTCGGATCCGTCGAGTGGAGCGACGTCAAGCTTCGCGAAGGCGGCCTCGGCCCGCCGCCTCCCGAGGAAGCCGCTCACCGCAGGTTCTTGTTTTTTTCGGCAGGCGTCGCGCGGGAAGGCTCGGACTGGATCACGCGGCGGCTCGTCGACCGGATTGACCGGGACGAGGACTTCAACCTCGCGCCCAGCATACGCGCGGAGCTCGGCTTCTCGCCGCCCGTCGGAGACGTGCAGGGCGCGGGCCGGGCGCTCGTGTCCGGAAGCATGGGCACTCTCCTGCCCTCGGGCTTTGCGCTCGTGACGCTCCAAGCATCGACACGCCTGTCAGGGGGAGTCGAGAACGCCATTCTTTCGGCGGACGCGCGGGCTTACGTCCTGACGGGACCGTGGACGTTCGTGGGACGGCTCGGGACCATGGCCGGATGGAATCTCGACCCCGAGAACCAGATTCCGCTCGATGGGGAAAACGGCGTGCGCGCGTACCGGCTTCACGCGGTGGAAGGGAGCCGCCGCCTCGTGGGAAACCTCGAGGCGCGTGTCCTCGCGGTGCCCGAGGTCCTCCAGCTCGTCTCGTTCGGGTTCGCCGCCTTCGGTGACGTCGGCTGGTCCTCGGGAGATTCCGACGGGTTCTGGAGGCTCGCGGACGTGGGGGTGGGTCTCAGGATCGGGATCACGCGCGCGAGCAAGAACAGCCTCTTGCGCATGGACGTGGCGCGCTCGCTGCACCCCGACCCGCTCGGGCGGACCGGGTGGCTCCTCTCGTTCTCGTCCGGCCAGGCGTTCTAGGAGAGGCCCTGCGGTCAGTGGATGCCGTGCTCGGCGAGCCAGCGCTCGGCGTCGATCGCGGCCTTGCAGCCTTCGCCGGCAGCCGAGACGGCCTGACGGTAGATGAAATCCGCGACGTCGCCTGCCGCGAAGATGCCCGGGACCGACGTCTTCGTCGAGGGATGCCGGATCTTCAGGTAGCCCACGTCGTCCATGTCGAGCTTGCCCCTGAGGAGCTCGGTGTTGGGCTGGTGGCCGATCGCGGCGAAGTAGCCTGAAACGCTCAAGGTCTTCACGTCGCCGGTTTTCGTGTTTTTCACGCGCACGCCCTTCACGCCCGTCGCCGGCTCCCCAAGGATCTCCTCGACGACGGTGTCGAGGAGGACCTCGATTTTCGGGTTCTGAAGCGCGCGCTGCACCATGATCTTCGAGGCGCGGAACTCGTTTCGCCGGTGGACGAGATACACCTTCGTGCAGAACTTCGTGAGGAAGCTGGCTTCCTCCATCGCCGTGTCGCCACCACCTACGACGACGACGTCCTTGCCACGGAAGAAAAAGCCATCGCACGTGGCGCAGGCCGAAACGCCGTAGCCGAGGAGCTTCTTCTCGCTTTCGAGCCCGAGGTATTTCGCCGACGCCCCGGAGGCGACAATGACGGAGTCGGCGGTGATCTTTCCAGCCGACTCGAGGGTCAGAGTGAAGGGCCGCTTCGCCACGTCGACGTCCACGACCGTGTCGACGACGATCTCGGTGCCGAAGCGCTCGGCCTGCTTGCGCGTGACGTCCATGAGCGCCGGGCCCTGGATGCCGTGCGGAAAGCCGGGGAAGTTCTCGACGTCGGTCGTCGTCGTGAGCTGGCCACCGGGCTGGATTCCCTCGACGACGAGCGGCTCGAGGTTCGCGCGCGAGGCGTAGATCGCCGCGGTCAGGCCCGCGGGGCCTGACCCGACGATCACGACTTTGTAATGGGTTCTCAGGGGCATGGGCGATTACTTCGAATGGGCGAAGTACTCTTTCGACTTCTCCCAGTCGGCCTTCATGGCCTTCTTGCCGGGCTTCCAGTCGGCGGGGCAGACCTCACCATGCTCGCGCACATGCTGGAACGCCTGGAGGACGCGAAGCGTTTCGTCGACCGACCGCCCGACCTCGGTGTTGTTGATCGTCGCGTGCTGGACGACGCCATCGGGGTCGATGATGAAAAGGCCGCGCAGCGCGATCTTGCCGTTCTCAGCCAGCACGTTGTACTCCCGGGCGAGGTCCTTGCCGAGATCCTCGAGGAGCGGGTACGCGAGGCCCTTGATACCGCCCTCTTCGCGAGGCTTCTCGGTCCACGCGAGGTGGCTGAACTTCGAGTCCACGGACGCTCCGAGCACCTCGGCGTTGACCTGCCTGAACTCGCCGAGCCGGTCCGAGAACGCGAGGATCTCGGTGGGGCACACGAACGTGAAGTCGAGGGGATAGAAGAAAAGGATGACCCATTTCCCCTTGTAATCGGAAAGGCGATACGTGTGGAACTTGCCGTTGAGGACGCCTTCGAGGGCAAATTCAGGGGCCATTCGGCCGACGAGCTGGGGCATGGAAATTCTCCTTGTGCGGGCCTTATCTTTTCGGGGCGGGGGATTCTGGCTCCGCTTCGGGTCTTAATTTAGACTAAGTCTAGAAATATGTCCATTTGCCCTTGATTCTTCTTTATATCGAGTCTAAATTAGTCTGGACGAGAACGAAGGAGGATTCATGGCCGAGCTCAAGGGAACAAAGACGCACGAAAACCTCAAGCACGCGTTCGCGGGCGAAAGCCAGGCGAACCGCCGCTACCTCTACTTCGCCGACAAGGCCGATATCGAGGGCTATCCCGAGATTGCCGGGAATTTCCGCGACACGGCCGAGGGCGAGACCGGCCACGCGCACGGGCACATGGACTACCTCAAGGCGGCGGGCGATCCCGCGACGGGCCTGCCGTTCGGGTCGACGATGCTGAACCTCAAGAGCGCGATCGAGGGCGAGACCTACGAGTACACGCAGATGTACCCCGGCTTCGCGAAGACCGCACGCGAGGAGGGCTTCGCCGAGGTCGCCGACTGGTTCGAGACGCTCGCGCGCGCCGAGAAGTCGCACGCGAACCGATTCAGCAAGCTCCTGACCACCATCGGGTGAGGAAGGCGCCGAAGGAGTGAGCCTCGCAGGCCGCATGGGCGCCGTTGGAACCCCGGTCAAGGTCGTCGATCCGCAGACTCTCTCCGCCGAGCTGAGGCGCGTCGCGGACATCTGTCATGGATGCCGCCGCTGCTTCTCCCTGTGTCCGTCCTTCGACGTGCTCTTCAAGGGGCTGGACGTCGCGGAGGTGGACGGCGAGGCGGAAAAGCTGCCGAAGAAGGTCTTCGACGACTTCGTGGACCTCTGTTACGAGTGCAAGCTCTGCCTTCCGCATTGCCCGTACATCCCGCCGCACCGCTGGGCGGTGGATGTCCCGCACCTCGTCCTGGAGTCGCGAAATATCCGCATGAAGGAGTCGGGCCTGCCTCTTCGCGAGCGTCTGCTCTCGCGCCCCGACGCCCTCGGCCGCCTCGCGCGGCCGATCGCCCCGGTCGCGAACTTCGTGAACACGCTGCCCCTCGCGCGCTGGGCGCTGGAGAAGACCCTCGGCATCTCGGCCGAGAAGCACCTGCCGCGTTTCGTGTGGCGGACCTTCACGGCGTGGTTCGAGACCCGCGAAGCCCCCGTGCAGACGGGGGAGCCCATCGCGAAAGTCGTCCTTTTCCCGACATGCTCCGTCGAATGGAACCGGCCGGAGATCGGGCAGGCCGCGGTGGCGGTGCTCGAGAAGAACCGAGTCCAGGTGGCGGTCGCGTACCCGCAGTGCTGCGGAATGCCGCTCTTCGACGTGGGGGACATCGCGGGCGCGGACCAGGCCCGCCGGACGTTCGTCGCTTCCATGAAGAGCTGGGTCGACCGCGGCTACACGATCGTGACGCCGGGTCCTTCCTGCTCGCTCATGATCAAGAAAGAATATCCGTGGCTCGAGAAGCGGCGCGAGGAAGAGAACGCGGCTGCGTCGGCCGCGACGGACACGCAGGCCGTTGCGGCGAACACGCGCGATCTCTTCGAATTCCTCGCCGAGCTGAAGGCGAAAGGCCTTCTCGCGCTCGACTTCCCGAACGCCCCGAAGTCGATCGCGTATCACCTGCCCTGCCATCTGAAGGTGCAGAACATGGGCTTCAAGTCGCGCGACCTCCTCGCCGCCACGGGAGCGGCCATCACGATGGTGGAGAAGTGCTCGGGCCACGACGGCACCTGGGCGATGAAAGAGGAGTATTTCGACACTTCGATGAAGGTCGGAAAGAAGCTCTTCGACGGCCTCGCCGCGGCGCGGGCTGACGTCACCGCGTCAGACTGCGTGCTGGCGGGAATCCAGATCCACCAGGGGATGAGCGTCGCGGTGAAGCATCCGATCGAGGTGCTTCGGGACGCGTACGGCCTGTGAAGAAGCTCGCGCTCTCCGACGTGAAGAATCTGCACGAATACGAGCTGATTCGCGAGTCCTGGCGGAAGGACGTGATCGCCGTGAAAGCGGTGCGGCGCGTCCTTCTCGGCGACATCATGTCGCTCGTTTTCGAAAGCCGTCTCACGGTCCTGAACCAGGTCCAGGAGATGTGCCGGGCCGAGCGCCTCGCGAAATCGGAGGCCGTCCAGCAGGAAATCGACGTCTACAACGAGCTGCTGCCCGACGCCGGCGAGCTTTCGGCCACGCTGCTCGTCGAGATCACCGAGGAGGCCCGCATCCAGCCTCAGCTCGACCGGCTTGTCGGCCTCTCCTCGGGCCGCCACGTCTGGCTCGAGCTGAATGGCCGCAAGGTGTTCGCGCGCTTTCTCGAGGGACAAGGGCGCGAGGATCGGATCGCGGCCGTCCAGTACCTGCGATTCCCGATCGGGACGGATCCTCGGGATCGGCAGGCGCTCACCGCGGGACCGGACCCCGTGATCCTGCACGTCGACCACACGGGCTATCGGGCCCGCGCGGCCCTTTCCCCCGAGACCCGTGCCGAGATCGCCCGCGATCTCGTCGACTGAACGCTCTTTGGAGCGCGAATAGAATCCGCCCGTGCTCATCCACCTCCTCCGCCACGCCGAAGCCGAGGACGTTTCGCCCACCGGGCGGGACGGAGATCGCCGGCTGACCGAGGAAGGCAGGAAGCGAATGCGGGCCGTCGCGAAGGCAATCGCAAAGCTGGACCCCGGCTACGAGGCCGTGCTCGTCTCCCCCTTCGTACGTGCCCATCAGACGGCCGAGCCGGTGGCGGAAGCATGTGGTTTCGAGCGGCCGTTCACGGAGACGAAAAACCTCGCGCCCAATGCCGACCCCATCGAGGTCCTCCACGAGCTCGCCCGGCTCCGCCCGGCCAGCGCCCTTCTCGTCGGCCATCAGCCCCATTTCGGCCGGCTGTTCGGGCTGCTCCTCTCGGGCCGGCCCGACCTCGAAATCCCGATGAAGAAGGCCGGCCTGGCGGCGTTCGAGGCGCCCTCGGATCCCTCCCTCGGGCCCGCGGAGCTGAAGTTTCTCCTGCCTCCGAGACTGTTGGAAAAACTTGTGTGACAACGAGTTACGCTCGATTGCGCGATTAGTTGACCCGTTCCTGATAGGATCTCGAACTCTTGGAGGAACGACTTTCCCATGGGTAAAAGCGTAGCTCTCGGCTGCATCGTCCTCATTCTGGTCGGCGTTCTCGTCGTCGGCGGCATGGCGGCGGGCGCCTACAACAAGCTGAACTCGGCCGACCAGGCCGTCAGCTCGGGCTGGGCCCAGGTGGAGAACGTCTACCAGCGCCGGGCCGATCTCATCCCGAACCTCGTCGAAACCGTCAAGGGCGCGGCGAGCTTCGAGAAAGAGACGCTCACGCAGGTCATCCAGGCGCGCGCCTCGGCCACTCAGGTCAAGCTCGACGCGAACTCCATCAAGGACCCGGCCGCCTTCGACAAGTTCCAGAAGGCGCAGGACCAGCTCGGCGGGGCCCTCAGCCGCCTTCTCGTCACCATCGAGAAGTATCCCGAGCTGAAGGCGAACCAGAACTACCGCGACCTTCAGACGCAGCTCGAGGGCACGGAGAACCGGATCTCCGTCGAGCGGGGCCGCTTCAACGACGTGACGCAGACCTACAACACGCTGCGCCGGTCGTTCCCGACGGTCATCGTCGCGAACTTCGCCGGCTTCAAGGACCGTCCGTACTTCAAGGCCGTCGAGGGCTCCGACAAACCGCCGGCCGTGAAGTTCTGACGGCCGGAACCGGTTGACGCCCGTTCTTCGGATTCTCTCGACATGACGAAACGCGGCGGGGTGCGACGGCTTTCGGCCGGCCTGCTTTTCGCGGCTCTCCCCCTCCTCCTCCTTGCCGGCGTTCTCGCCGCGGCCGGGCCCGTGGTTCCGCCCGTGCCGACGCGGTTCGTGACGGACAAGGCCGGCGTGATCGCGCCCGACGTGGCCGCCCGGCTGGAGACGCGTCTTGCCGACTTCGAGAAGGAGACGTCGAATCAGTTCCTCGTCTACACGGAGAACACAGTCCCGGACGGAACCACGCTCGAGGAATATACGGTCGCGCTCGCGCAGGCCTGGAAGGCAGGGCAGACGCAGAGGAAGAACGGGATGATCCTCTTCGTCTTCCCCGGGTCGCGGAAGGCGCGGCTCGAGGTGGGCTACGGGCTGGAAGGCGCGATGCCCGACGCGCTCGTGCGGCGCGTGCTCGACGAGCAGGTGCTGCCACGCTTCCGGGCGGGCGACTACTCCGGGGGGATTTCCTCCGGCGTCTCCGCCGCGATCGCGGCCACGCGAGGCGAGTACAAGGGTACCGGAAGGACGCGCGGGCAACGCAAAGAGCCGTTCCTGCCCGTCCCCCTTCTCCTCGCGATCATCTTCCTCTTCTTCTTAGGGATCGTTCCGACGATCTTCAGGAGGAATCGCGGCGGGTACTCCTACATCGGCCGCGGAGGCTGGGGCTCGGGCGGCTTCGGCGGGTTCGGCGGCGGCTTCGGCGGCGGGGGAGGCGGCGGCTTCTCGGGCGGCGGCGGATCCTTCGGCGGCGGCGGCGCGAGCGGGAGCTGGTGACGACATGGCCAGGAGCAAGAAAACGGCTGCGTTCTTCGACAGCCTCGATCGGCCGGCGATCGTAGAAGCGATCAAGCGGGCCGAGTCGAGGAGCGTCGGAGAGATCCGCGTGCATCTTCACCACGGGCCCGTCTCCGACGCGCTCGGAGCGGCAAAGGCCACTTTCAAGAAGCTCGGCATGGAGAAGACGGTGTACGGCACCGGCTGCCTCCTGTTCCTCGCGCCGGAGTCGCGCGCCTTCGCGGTGATCGGGGGCACGGGGATTCACGAGAAGGTCGGAGACGGTTTCTGGGTCGAAGCGCGGGACGCGGCCCAGGTTCTTTTTGTGGGCGGAAAGTTCACGGAAGGCATCATCACAGCTGTCGACAAGCTCGGCGACGCGCTCGCGCTGTTCTTTCTGAAGAGGGGGCCCGCGGACACGAACGAGCTTCCGGACGAGGTCAGCGAAGACTAACGCCGCTTTGACAGGCACGCGTGGGTCTGGTAAATTTATTGGCCATTTTGTTCGGGAAGTCGAGGTAAAGCATGTACGCAGTGATCCGGACCGGGGGCAAGCAGGTGCGCGTCGCCGAGGGCGACGTCGTGCGTGTCGAGCGCCTCACGAAAGAGACTCTGAAGAAGGGCGCGGAGGTATCGCTTCCCGAGGTCCTCGCCATCGGCAAGGACGACGGCCTGCACCTCGGCTCCCCTCTCGTTTCGGGCGCCACGGTGACGGGCGTCGTCGTGCGCGAGATGCGCGGACCGAAGCTCCTCGTCTACAAGAAAAAGCGCCGGAAGGGTTTCCAGCGCACCCACGGACATCGCCAGGATCTCGTCGAGATCCGCATCGCGTCCATCACGGCCTGATCCAGCGGAGACGAAAAGACAATGGCACACAAAAAAGGTCAGGGTTCGTCCCGCAACGGGCGCGACAGCAACAGCCAGCGGCTCGGCGTGAAGCGCTTCGCGGGCCAGCTCGTCTCGGGCGGTTCGATCCTCGTGCGGCAGCGCGGTACCCCGTTGAAGCCCGGCGTGAACGTCGGCCGCGCCAAGGACGACTCGCTCTTCGCGAAGGTGGACGGAATCGTGAATTTCCACGACAAGGGCCGCCTCGGTCGCTTCGTGAGCATCACGCCCGCTGCCGCCGAAAAGGCCGGTTGAGCACCGCCGCCTCCGGGCGGCGTTCCACCCATGTTCATCGATGAAGCCGTCATCCACGTCGCCGGAGGCGACGGTGGCAATGGCTGTGTCGCCTTCCGGCGCGAGAAATTCGTGCCCCGGGGCGGGCCCTCCGGCGGGGACGGCGGGGACGGCGGGACCGTGACGCTCGTCGCCGACCGCGGCCTGAACACGCTGTACCCCTTCCGATTCACGAGGCGCTTCGCCGCGGGCCGCGGCGGCCACGGCAAGGGGTCCAACTGTCACGGGAAGAACGGGGCGGCTCTTCCGGTTTCGGTGCCCGTCGGAACGGTCGTGAAGGACCGTGAGACCGGGGAGATCGTCGGCGACCTCGTCGAGGAGGGGCAGACGCTCCTCGTGGCCGCGGGCGGCAAAGGCGGGAGGGGAAACGCGCGGTTCGCGACCTCTACGAACCGGGCGCCGCGGCGCGCGGATCCCGGCACGAAAGGCGACCAGCGTGACCTCGCGCTCGAGCTCAAGCTCCTGGCGGACGTGGCGATCGTGGGCCTGCCGAACGCGGGCAAGTCGACCCTCATCTCGGCCATTTCCGCGGCCCGTCCGAAGATCGCCGACTATCCCTTCACGACGCTCGTCCCGAACCTCGGGGTCGTGTCCTGGGAGCGCTTCCGCACGTTCGTCGCGGCGGACGTGCCGGGGCTCATCGAGGGTGCGCACGAAGGGCACGGCCTCGGGATCCGCTTCCTGAAGCACGTGGAAAGGTCCCGCCTGCTCGTCCACCTCGTGGACGCCGCGGCGCTCGGCGACGCCAACCCGATCGCCGAGGCCGAGAAGACGGTCGCGACGATCGAGCACGAGCTCGCGTCCTTCCAGCCGGAGCTCGCCGCGCGCGAGCGCGTCCTCGTGGCCACGAAAGACGACGCGGCCTCTCCCGCCCAGGTCGCGGCCGTCGTCACGGCGGCCTCGCGCCGCGGCCTCGCGTTCTTCGCGATCTCGGCCGCCGCGCGCCACGGCCTCGGCGCGCTCGTCTCGCATCTTGGCACGCGGCTCGACGCCCTCGCCGCCCGGGCGGACGCCGCGCACGGGAAGGAGGCCGTCCCCTGAGCATGCGCATCGGCGTCTACGGCGGTTCGTTCGACCCGGTGCACTTCGGGCACCTCGTCCCCGTCGAGGAGGCGCGTCGCCATCTCGCCCTCGACGAGATCCTCTTCGTGCCGGCGTTCCAGCCGCCGCACAAGCCGTCCGGCCCGTCCGCTCCCTCGCATCACCGCTTCGCGATGCTCGCTCTGGCGTTCGAGGCGTATCCGGCCTTTCGCCTGAGCGATTTCGAGGTCGCGCGGGGCGGCACGACGTACACGATCGAGACGCTCCGGCACCTGCGCGCCTCGCGCGGAGAAGCGGAATTCCTCCTCGTCCTCGGGTCCGACTCGCTCGCCGGGATCACGGCCTGGCGCTCGTGGCAGGAGCTTCTCGACGAGTTTCACGTCGCGGTCGTCGAGAGGGAAGGTTTCCCGCCGGACGTGCTCGCGCGCGAGCTGCCCACGGCGATCTCCAGTCGGTTCGGAGAAACCATTTTCTTCGCCGGCAACGCACCGGTTACAATTTCATCCACGTGGTTAAGGCGCACCATCCCCGCGGGCGAGGACCTGAGCGGAAGTCTCCCGGCGAGCGTCGGCGCGTATCTCCGAAAGCACGCGCTGTACCGGCTCCCGTGAAGCACCCGGTTCCCCAGGTGGGGCCGATCGACGACCTCATCGAGGCGACGCTGCAGCGCGCCGGCGTGCGCGCCGCCGCGTCCGTGCCGGAGAAGCCCCGCGCCAGCGCCGACCCGGCGCTCGACGAGCGCCTGACCGAACAGCTCAAGAAGGGCGTCGCCGCGCTTCTCGACAAGAAGGCCGAGAAGCTCGTCGTCCTGAACCTCCAGGGCCTGACGACGATATCCGACTACTTCGTCCTTGCCACGGCGGGGAGCGACCGGCAGGCGCAGGCTCTTTCCGACGCCGTCGAGCTGGCCCTCAAGGCCGCGGGCCGCCGGCCGCTTTCGATCGAGGGCTATTCCTCGGCGGCCTGGATCCTCCTCGACTACGGCGACGTGGTGTTCCACGTCTTCCACCACGAGGCGCGCCGCTTCTACGGCCTCGAGAGACTCTGGGGAGACGCTCCGGACGCCACGGCGGCGTTCCGCTAGGCGCGGCGTGGCGGGGCGCGCCGCGTCCTCCGTGCTCTTCGCGACCCGCCATCGCGGCCTCAGGGAGCAGCTTCGGCGGCTCGCGCGCGTCGCGGACTCGGCGAATACCGTGCTCCTCCTCGGAGCGCCCGGGACGGGCAAGGACCGGCTCGCGCGCCTTCTCCACGAGCGCTCGTCCCGCGCGCGCGCGCCGTTCGTGCGCGTGGACCTCGCGGCCGTGGCGGACGACCTTTTCGAAAGCGAGCTCTTCGGCCACGAGCGCGGGGCGTTCACGGGTGCCGTCGCGGGGAAGCCGGGCCTTCTCGAGGGCGCGGGCGAGGGCACGCTCTACCTCGACCGGGTCGACGCGCTTTCCCTTCGAGCCCAGGGCAAGCTCCTCCGCGTCGTCGAGGAGCGCCTCATGCGGCGCGTGGGGGGCACGCGCCTGCTGCCGATCAAGGCACGCCTCGTGGCCTCGGCCGGGCCGGATCTGCCGCGCCGGGCGCGCGCCGGGACGTTTCGGGAGGATCTCTTCTACCGGCTCGCGGTCGTCACGGTGAGCCTTCCGACTCTCGCCGAACGCCGCGAGGACCTTCTTCCGGCAGCGCGCGCGCTCGCGAAGGCCGGCGGCGGCCCTGCCACGTTCACGGCGGCCGCGCGACGCGTGCTGCTCTCTCACGCCTGGCGCGGGAATTTTCGCGAGCTCGAGAACGTCGTCCGCCGGGCCGCGAACGACGCGGCGGCGGCGGGGGCGACCGCGATCGACGCCCCGCACGTGAAGCTCACGGGCCCGTCGGATCCCGAGGCGCTCCTCCACGCCGCGGCCCACGCGCGCTGGACCCTGCGCCAGCTTTCGGACGCCTACATCACCCTCGTCCTGGACGAGGCGGGCGGAAACGTGACCGAAGCGGCGCGCCGTCTCGGGGTCGCCCGCAAGACTCTTTACGCGCGGCAGGGCGTGATATCCTCCCGCGTTCCCGGATGACCCTGGCCTATCAACTGGCACGGGTGGTCCTGACGGAGCAGGTATACCGGGTGACCGCGACGCTTTCCGGCGTCGCGTATTCCAAGTGATCTCGAGGGAGACGACCAGCATGGCACCCAAGTCCGCCGCGATGCCCGCCAAGCCCCTGAAGAAGGAGGCCGGCGAAAAGGTGAGGAAACGCCTCGTTGCACGGCGCGACGAGCTGCTCCGGGATCTCGCGAAAAACCGCGAGGTTTCCGCGGAAACGGTCGACGAATCGGCGCAGGACATGGCCGACCGCGCGACATCCGCCTACACGAAGGAGTTCGCGTACTCGCTTTCCGAAAGCGACCGCAAGATCCTCCTGCTCATCGAAGAGGCGCTTTCGCGCCTCGACGCGGGAACGTACGGAACCTGCATCCACTGCTCCCAGCCCGTTCAGGAGAAGCGCATCGAGGCGGTTCCCTGGGCGCGTCACTGCCTCGACTGCCAGGAGCTGCAGGACAAGGGATTGCTGTAATCGCCCCCCTTTCCCCCTCTAGTATCGGGGCGTGAAGCGCCCCGATCCGTTCGCGCCGCTCGCTCCGCTTCTCGCATCCGCGCGTACGACGCCTCTTCACCCGCTTCTCTTCCTGACCGGAGACGACGACTGGATCGTGGCCGAGGGCGCGCGCCGCGTGGCGGCGGTGTTCCGCGAGGCCTTCCGCGAGGGAGAGGTCACGGCTTACGAGGCGACGGGAGAAGGCGTGAAGGAAGCCGTGGCCGACGCGGCGACCATCGCGCTGTTCGCCACGAATCGGCTCGTGGTCCTGGAAGCCACCGAGCTGTTCCGCGGCAAGGGTCTCACGGCGGAAGAGCTCGACGCGCTCCTCGACGAGGCCGAGGAGGCCGGCGACGACGCACGCCTCCGGGCGCGGCTCGCGCGCAAGGCCTCCGCCCTCGCGGCGGCGGCCGGCGTCACCGTGGGCGACGACCCCGAGGAGGCCGCGCGCAGGATCGCCGGGCGCGTGAAGCGCGCGGACCGCGCCGGGGCGCTCGCCGTGCTCCTCGCGAGCGTCCCTAGGTCCGAGGAAGGGGCCCAGACGGCGCTCGACGCGCTCCTCGACTTCGCGCAGCGGGCCGGGGCGTCCGACAACGTCCTTCTCGTCCATGCGGTCTTGCCCGATGCGCAGCACCGCGCGACGCAGAGCCTGAGGCGCGCCGCGCGCGCCGCGGACCTGTCCGTGCCGGACGAGGCGGCGCGCCGCGAGCGCCTCGCGGCGCTCGGTCTCGAGCGCGCGATCGAGCGCAAGGTGCTCGTGGAGCCGGAAGTGTTCGACCTTCTTTCGGGCCGCGGCCGGCTCTTCGCGCGGCCGTTCCTCTCGGATCTCGACCGCCTCATCGACACCGCGGCGGGTCCCCGCGTGACGGGTGAAGAGGCCGCGCGGCAGATCGCCGACGAGAGCAAGGAGTACGGCTCGGACTTCGTCGAAGCCGTCGCCCAACGCGACCTTCTCCAGGCGCTGCGCCTTCTCGCGAAGCTCCTTTCCGGAGCCACCTTCACGGCGTTCCGGCCCTGGGGAGAGAGGGAGGACGCGCCGGCCGGGAAGAAGGGCCCGCGCGGCGAGGCCGCGTTCTTCCCGCTTCTGGGCCTTCTCGCGGCCGAGCTCCGCCGGATGCTCGCCCTTCGTGCCGCCCTGGAGGAGCGTGCGGTCCCCTCGGCGGTGGGCAGGCGCACGGACTATCGCGGGTTCGTGGACCGGGTCCTGCCCGCGCTCAAGGCGCCGCGAGAGGGCCTTCCGCCCTTCTCCCTCGAGGCGCATCCGTTCGTTCTCCACAAGGCGTATCTCGCGGCCCTCGGCTGGACGGCGGAGGACCTCAGGCGCGCACTCATGGGCCTGGAGGCGATCGACCGCGGCGTGAAGAGCGGCGCCGGAACGGGACCCGAGCTCCTCGAGGCCTGGCTCCTGTCCCGCCTTCCGGCCTCGCCCGCGCGCGCCGTCGCGAGCGGAAGGGTGGGCTGAGACGGTGACCGAGCCGTCCTTTCATCCGCGCGTGCCCTTCGACCGGCGCGACCGCGTCTTCATCGTTCTCTGCCTGCTCACGATCCTCGCCGGCGCGGCGGTCTTTCACGCGGGATTTTCGCGGGCGTTCCCCGAGGCGTCGATCGACTTCAAGGTGACGCGCGAGGAAGCCGTGCGCCGCGGCGCCGAGGCGCTCCGCGCGCGCGGATTCACGCTCGACGGCGCGCGCGCCCTCGTGATCTTCGACGGCGACGACGAGGCGAAGGTCTACCTCGAGAGGACGCTCGGTCTCGAGAAGGCGAATCCGGTCTTCGCGACGACGGTGCCCGTATGGCGCTGGTCGGTGCGGTGGGTGCGTCCGCTCGAAAAGCTCGAGTACCGCGCGGCGGTCGCTCCGGACGGGCGGCTTCTCGCGGTTCGGCGGATTCTTCCGGAGAAGGCGGAGGCGAAGGACCCGGGCGAGGCGGCGGCGCGCGCCCTCGCGGAGGCGGAGATCCGGGCCCTGCGCGGCCTCGATCCTTCGGCCCTGCGGTTCATCGAGACGACCGTCGACAAGCGGCCCCAACGCGTCGACCGGACGTTCGTGTGGGAGTCGAACACGATCCGCTTCGGGGACGCCGCGCTCCGCTACCTCGTCGAGGTGCAGGGCGACCGCGTCGGGCGCTCGTCGCTTCATTTCGAGGTCCCGGAGAAGTGGCGCCGGGACTACGAGACGCTCCGCTCGAAGAACCTCGCGGCGGGCACGGTGGCCACGCTCGGGCTTTTCCTCACGGCGCTCGCCGTGCTCGTCGTCTTTCTCGAGCGGGTGCGGCGGAAGGACGTCAAGTGGAAGTGGGCCCTCTCCTTCGCGGGCACGGGCGCCGTCCTGCAGTTTTTCGCCTCGCTCAACGAGATGCCGATTCGCCTCTTCGACTACGACACCGCGGACGCCTGGACGGGCTTCGTGGCGAAATCGGTGGCGGGCGACGTGGGCGGCGCGGTCGCCCTCGGCGTCGTTCTTCTTCTCCTCGTCGCCGCCGGGGAGCCGCTTTATCGCGAGCGCTATCCCGACAAGCCCGCGCTCGGCCGCCTCCTCTCCTTGCGCGGCATCGGGTCGAAGCGGTTCTTCCGCGGACTCCTCCTCGGATACGCGATGACGGCGTTTTTCTTCGCGTACCAGATCGTCTTCTACCTCGTCGCCGCGCGCTTCGGCGCGTGGGCTCCCGCCGACGTGCCGTACTCGAATCTCCTCGGCACGTGGTTCCCCTGGGCCGGCGTTCTCCTGATGGGCTTTCTCCCCGCGACGACCGAGGAGTTCTCGTCGCGCATGTTCTCGATTCCTTTCGCCGAGCGGTTCCTGCCGCGCTGGGCCGCCGTCGTGGTCCCGGCGCTCATCTGGGGCTTCGCGCACAGCACGTATCCAAACCAGCCTTTTTACATCCGGGGCCTCGAGGTGGGTTTCGCGGGGATCCTCATCGGTTTCGTGATGCTGAAGGCGGACATCTTTCCGCTCCTCGTGTGGCACTTCACGGTCGACGCCGTCTACACGGCGCTCCTGCTCCTGCGCTCGTCGAACCCCTACTTCGTCGTCTCCGGTGCCGCGGCGTCACTCGTCCTGCTGCTTCCGCTCGCCGCATCGCTCCTCCTCTATTTCCGGCGCGGCGGCTTCACGCCCGAGGAGGGCCTCACGAACGCGGCGACGGGATCGGCTCTTGCGCCGCCTCATGTTGAGGAGTCGGTCCCGTCCGTGTGCGCCCCGCCGCGCGCGATCTCTCCCGGGCGCGTCGCCGCCGCGCTCGCGCTCGCGCTCGCGACGTTCGCCGTGGCACGCTGGTTCCTGCCGCGCCCGGGGCCATGGGAAGGCGTGCGCGTGACCGTGGACAGGACCAGGGCCAAGGCGGCCGCCGACGCGTACGTGAAGGCGGCCGGAGACGACCCCGCGGGCTACCTTTCGGTCGCGTCGACAGCGACGGCGCTCCCCGCGCTCGAGGACGCCGCCGAGACCGGCGCGGACCTCGTGCCGTATGGCGAATCCGCGCAGGCCGCGCGCTGGCTCCTCGAGCGAGGCGGCATGCCGCTTCTCGCGCACTGGGCGACGGCGATCCTTCCGGGGCCGGTCTGGAACGTGCGGTACGTGCGCGCCCTCGACGAGCACGGTGCGACCGTCGCCGTGGACGCGCGGACCGGCCGAATCGCCGGCTTTCGCAGGACGTTCCCCGAAGCCGAGGCTGGCGGAAGCCCCGATGAAAGTGTCGCACGCGCGAAAGCGGCGTCCGTCTTCGCGTCGTTCGGCCTGGACCCGCTCGCCTGGGACGTCGTCTCGTCGAAGAGCGAGGCGCGCAAGGCGCGGCGGGACACGCTCGTCGTCTCCGAGTCGCGTCTCGAACACGCCGGCGAGGCGGCCCGGCGCGCCGTGACGGGCCTCGTGGGCGACGTGCCCTCGCTCTTCGCGACGGCCCTGAAGCTGCCGGAGGAATGGGTGCGCGCCCGGAAGAAGTCGACAGCGGCGACCTACGCCGCGATCGCCTGGGGAGTCATCGGCTGGGGAACTCTGATTGGGCTCCTCGTCGTCGAATTCGTGCGCCTCGCGCGCGCCGGGTCGATTCCGTGGCGGCGTGCCCTCCGGCTCGCGGCCTTCCTCGCCTTGCCGGCGATCCTCTCGCGAGTCCTTTCGCTCCCGCTCATCCTCGCGCGCTACGACTCGCAGACCTCGATGGCGGTCTTCGCGGTCGGCGTAAGCGTCGGTCTGCTCGTGGCCATCCTTGTCTCTTACGGCATCGCCCTCCTCGCGGTCGCCCTCGTCCTCGCCGTGAAGAGAGATGCGGCGGCCGCCTTCCGGCGGGGCGGCGCGGACGGCCCGCTCTCTCTCGCCGCCGGAGCCGGCGCCGCCGCGCTCATCCTCTCGATCCGCGCTTACGCGCGCGGTCTCGAGGCCTCGTTTCCGCTCGAAGCGGGCGTCGAGGGGTTTCCGTTTCCGGCGGGAATCGAGACGGTCCTCCCGGCCGCGGGCGCGATCGGCTCTCTCGTTCTCCGCATGCTCCTCTTCGGGGGCAGCGCCGCGTTTCTCGCGCTTCTTCTCCGCGACGCTCTGAAGAAACCGGTTTTTCGCGTGGCGTTCTTTGCGGCCGTGATCGGCGTCTTCGCGCCCTTCGGCGCCCGGACGTTCGGCGAGCTCTTCGTGCCGGTTTTCGCCGGCGCGCTGACCGGCCTCGCGTTCCTCGCGGCCATTGCCGTGTTCCTGAGAGACGACCCGCGCGCGTACGTCTTCGCGGCCGCGTTCCTCGGGGCGGCCGGAGCGGGCGCCGACCTCGTGTCGAGCGGCATCGCGCCGTGGGTCTGGAACGGCACGGCCGTTCTCGCGGTCGTCGCGCTCCTCGTCGCCCTCCGCGGCCTCGACCGGCCGCGCCCCGTGGCCTCGCCCGTCTAACTTCGCCCCCCGGCCTTCCGCCACTCCCATTCGGCGAGGCGTTCGCGGGCGCCGAGACCGATGGCGCGGTGGAGGTCGACGAGGAGCCGGGAGGCCTCGGCGTCGCGGAAGGGCGGCGGGCCGAGCCGCATGAGGACTGCCTCGGGGTGCTCCGGAGGCGCGAACGACGAGCGGAGCGCGGCAACAGGCTCGCCGGGACGGTAAAAGAGCTCGGGCCTCTCGAGGATGTGCCGCGGCAGGGGCTCGGGGGGCTCGGCCGCGTCGCCGGGCGCGGGGGCGTCCGCCGCGCGGGCTTCGGCCTTGCGATCGGGCCGCGTCCGCGCGCGTTGCAGGCCTTGGAGAAGCTCTTCCCGCGGGACGCCGCGCAGGAGGAAGACGAGGAACGGGTCGTCCCGGAGGCGGTCGCCGAGCAGCACGGCGACCGCGCCGGCGTGCGCGCACGGCTCCGAGCCCTCGGCGCATGAGCACCTCGAGACGACGTCGCCGGCGTCCAGCGGCAAGAGCGAGCGGCCTGTTCCCTGGAAGGCGCTCTCCATGTCTTCGGGCAGGCGGCCCGCGAGAAGGTCGGCCGCGTACCGAGCCTGCGCCGCCATCGCCTTGAGAACGCGGCGCCGCACCACCGACTCGAGCGGGCGCAGGGAAAGCGACGTCTCCTCGAGGTGCCCGCCCGCCGCCCGCACGTTCGCCCGTGCCCCGGTCCGCCCGATCTCGAGCGAGGTCACCGCGCCCGAGAGAGCGGCCGCGCGCCCTTCCGTGAGCGCGTCCTCCCAGCCGAGCGACGCGAGCCGCGCGAGGAAGCGATACGCCCATCCGCTCTCGGGCGGCATCGCGCGGGGGAGGAGAGCCTTCTTGCGGCGTGGCATCAGTGCCCTCCGTCCGTCTCGATGGCGCTCGTGTCGAGCGCGACGAGCTCCGTGAGCTGCTCGTCCGAGAGCGTCGCGATCCACTGCTCGCCCGCGCCGACGATCGAACGGGCGAGCGCCTTCTTCTCCTCGATCATCCGGTCGATGCGCTCCTCGAGCGTTCCCTTGCAGACGAATTTGTGGACCTGGACGTGCTCGGTCTGCCCGATGCGGAAGGCGCGGTCGGTCGCCTGCTCCTCGACCGCGGGATTCCACCAGCGGTCCACGTGGAAGACGTGAGAGGCCCTCGTCAGGTTCAGGCCGGTGCCTCCCGCGCGCAGCGACAGCACGAAGAACGGAGGCGGATCCTCGTCCTCCTGGAAGCGCCGCACCATCTCCGTCCGCGTGTGTCGCGGGACCGCGCCGTGCAGGAAAAGCACCTCGCAGCCGAAGCGTTCCTTCAGGTCGGCGACGAGGAGATGGCCCATCTCGGCGAACTGCGTGAAGAGCAGGGCGGGACTTTTCTCGGCGAGCGTCTCCTCGCACATCTCGAGGAGGCGGGCGATCTTCGCCGAGCGGCCGTCGCGCCGTCCGTCCCCGAGGAAGAGCGCCGGGTGATCGCAGATCTGCTTGAGGCGCAGGAGCAGGAGAAGGACCTTCGCCTTGCGGCTGCGCCGGTTCGCCCGCCCGATGCCCGAGAGGAGCGATCGGGTCGTCGCGCGGTAGAGCGCGGCCTGCTCGCGCGTGAGGCCGACGAGCTCTTTCGTTTCGATCTTTTCGGGGAGATCGGGGACGACGCCCGGGTCGGTCTTGGCGCGGCGCAGAAGGAACGGGCCCGTCACGTGGCGCAGGCGCGCGGAGGCGGCGGGGTCGTTGTGCCGCTCGATCGGGAGCGCGAAGTTGCGCCGGAAGGCCTCGTCCGTGCCGAGGAGGCCGGGATTGAGGAAATCGAAGATGGACTTCAGCTCGGCGAGGCGGTTCTCGACGGGCGTGCCGGTGAGAGCCGCACGCCGGTGCGCGCGGAGAGAACGCGCGGCGCGCGACTGCGCGGCCGACGGGTTCTTGACGTTCTGCGCCTCGTCGAGCGCGAGGTATTCCCACGTGATGCCCGACAGGAGAGCGCGGTCCCGATGCACGAGGGCGTACGTCGTGACGAGCAGGTCCACCTCGGTGAGGAGCCGTGAGAACGCCTCTCCGCTCGCGCGCCCCGCGCCGTGATGCACGACGACACGAAGCTGCGGGGCGAAGCGCTCGGCCTCCCGGACCCAGTTCTCGGCGACGGACGTCGGGCAGACGAGAAGGGACGGGCCGATGCGCTCTCCGGCGTCGCGCGCGGCGAGAAGCGCGGCGAGGAACTGGATTGTCTTGCCGAGACCCATGTCGTCGGCGAGACAGGCGCCGAGGCCGCGCGAGAGCAGGAAACGCAGCCATCCGACGCCACGCATCTGATAGGGGCGCAGAGTGCCCGTCAGGCCGCGCGGCGGGGTGAAGCCCGCGATCTCGCGCCGCGCGATCTCCGGATCGAGCAGACGCCCGATCCACCCCTCGCCTCCCACGGCGTCGACGAGGACGTCCTCTTGCTCGCCGTCGAGCCCGCCCGCGAGGCGCAGCAGCTCGCCGAGCGTGGTGCGGCCGCCGGGCCTGCGGTCGAGAAGGCGCCGCGCCTTCTCGAGATTCTCCCTGTCGAGGAGAACCCACTCCCCCCGGATCTCGACGAGAGGAATCTGCCGGGCGGCCAGCTCCTCGAACTCATGGGGGCTCAGGAGCGCATCGCCCACGGCCACGCGCCAATCGAAGTCGACGAGGGCGTCGAGGCCGAAGCGCACGACGGATGCGTCGGCTTCGCCCGCTCCCGGCGCGCGCGCCACAAGCTTGAGCGCGACGCGCGCGAGGCTGCTGCCGCCGGGCAGGCGGACGGCGATGCCGGCCTCCCCGAGAAGAGGGGCCTCGTCGGACAGAAAGCGCCACGCTTCGTCCGGCGACAGGATGACGCCCGTGGGATGCCGCTCCTCGAGACTCCGCGCGACGGGGCGCGAGAGCGCCGCGGCGGTTCCGAGCCGCGCGAGAAGCGTGTCCTGCGGGTTCGTGAACAGGCGCCCGCGCCGCCGCACAGACCCCTCCGTCGTGGCCCAGATCTCCTCGGCCGGGAGAGAGACCTCGGGGCTCTCTCCGGACTCGAGGACGTACGCGAGCGAAAACGGGCCGCCGGCCTCGGAAGGCGGCACGACGCGGATTCCGAGGCGCAGCAGGCTCTCGGGCAGGGGATCCAGAAGCGGGAGGCTCCACTCGGTCAGGTGCAAAAGGACACCGGGCTCGAGCGCGCGGGTCGGAGGAGCGGCGAGCGCGGCGATGACCTCGGCCTCGGGAGTGTCGCCCGCGCGGCGCCGCTCGGCCGGAAGGACGTCCCTGAGGACGTCGCGCGCCGCCGCGTCCACGGCCTCGTCGAGGAACGCGAGGAGCAGCCCGCGCGCGGGCGGGAGCGCGCCGTCGGGTCCCAGGCGTACGCCCGGCGGCAGGATCGCGCGCGACACCGGCGGCATGGCCTCTGCGAGACGCCGAAAACGTTCCCTCTCGTGGGGATCGTCGAGGACCGGCCGCCAGCGGGGATACGTGCCGTCGGTTCCCGGCGCGACGCGCCGCCGGAGCAGGAGGTCGAACACCCAGCGCGCCACCTCCGCCCAGTAGTCGAGATCGTCGCCCGCCGACACGGGCAGGGGGCGCGCGCGGAGCGCCGCCGGGAGCGCGAGCAGCGTCTCGAGAGCGGCCGTCACGGGCAGCACGAGAGCGGGGACTTCGTAGGTCCGGAGCACGGCGGAGAAAGGCGCCGCATAGTCGGCGGGCTCCCGGAGCGCCGGCGCGGACGGAACGGGACGCCCATGAACGGCGGGGACGACGAGTGTGAGCATGGCCGTCTCCGTGCGTGCGGAGACCGGGGACGCGAGCCCCTCGGCGCTCAGCGCCTCCAGGAGCTCCTTCGGCTCGAGGGCGCGCGGGTGCCGGTCACGCCCGTCGTGTGGCGCGAAGAGCCCCTCCGCCCACAGGGCGAATCCGGACGGGCGCGGAGCACCGTGGAGGACGATCAAGCCCTCCATTGTCGGTTATCCTCGGCCTCGGATGAAAGTCCCGAAGGCCCACGAGCTTTTTCGCCGGATGTCGAGCGCGGAGGTGGCCTCTGTCGTTGCGGCGGCGTGCGAAGACGACGAGCTGCCCGAGAAGATCGCGGGCGGCGTTCTCACCTACCAGCAGATTCCTCTCAGGCGATTTTCGAAGTTGCCCGAGGAGACGCGGCTGGCCTACGTGAGGCGCACGCTGCGCGACAGGCGCTCGTCCGACCTCGGCCTGTACGTCCTCTCCGCCGCCCTCACGCGCCGGCAGGCGGCGCTCATCTCGTCTTTTCTGGAGGCGCTGAAGCTTCCCCACGAGGGGCCCAGCCTGACGACGGAGGGCGCGATCCCGGCGCCGGCCGCAAGGGCGCTGCGCCGCGCGGTCGACGCCCTTCTCGACGTCCACGAGGCGCGCGACGTGGCGCTGTATCTCCACGCGTTCGCTTCGCAGCCCGACGTGGACTGGCCCGTTCTCGGGGATCTCCTCGAATCGGACGCGCGCCTCGCGCTCGAAGACCGTTCGGCCGCCTGACGCTCCGGCCGGTTACTCCCGAGAGGGTGCCGCGGCGAGGACGATCTCTCCCTTCACGCCAGGCCGTGCCGCGAGGACCTGCGCGATTTCCGAGGCCCGCCCGCGCAGGACCTCCTCATGGAGCTTCGTCAGCTCGCGCCCGAGGACGACGGGCGGATCTCCCCATGCCCGCGCGAGAGCCTCGAGGGATTCGGCGATCCGGAAAGGCGACTCGAAGAGCACAGCGGTGCCGGGGCGGGAGGCGACCGTGGCGTACGCCGCGTACCAGCGGTCGCGCTCGCCGCGGCGCGAGGGCGGGAAGCCTAGGAACGTGAACGGGACAGCCGGAAAACCCGAAAGCGAAAGGATCGCGAGAACCGCCGACGGACCCGGAATCGCCTCCACGCTGTGGCCGGCAGCCGCCGCGGCTGACACGAGCCGCTCGCCGGGATCGGAGACGAGCGGCGTGCCCGCGTCGGAGACGAGAGCCAGCGTCTCGCCGCGGGCGAGCCGCTCGAGAGCCTCGCCGACGCGGCGGTGCTCGTTGTGGCCGTGGCAGGACACGCGGGGCGCCGTGAGGCCGTATCGCGCGAAGAGGTGTCCCGTGCGGCGGGTGTCCTCGCAGTAGACGACGGCCGCCGACGACAGCGCCTCGAGCGCCCGCGGCGACAGGTCTTCGAGGTTCCCGATCGGCGTGGCGACGACGAGAAGACGGCCCATTCGCCGCATTCTCTCGCGTCCGCCCGCGCGGAGGGCTCGACTTTACCTAGGCTGCGAGGCGTGGTCAGCGATGCTGATCATCGAGGCGTGTCCGTCGGTTGATGTCTCGGCATCACCTGATACGATGATTGCGATGCGCACGACACTGAATCTCGACGAGGACCTGGCGTTCATCCTGAAAAAGGCCGCTCGTCGCGGCGGTCAGTCTTTCACGGCCGTCGTGAACGAGACCCTCCGCGCCGGCTTGACGAATCGGGGTGGGCAGACGCGAGCGCGGCGATACCGTATCGAACCGGCTTCCCTCGGCGGCGCCCGCGCAGAGCTCGATCTCGACCGGGCTCTGCGTCTGGCCGACGAGTGGCTGGGGCAGCCGTTCGTCGAATCGGTGGGTCCTGGCGAAAAGCACTGGCCTCTCCTGCGCACCTTGCTCGCCGCAACGGGCTCCGCAGGCAACCTCACCTCGGATGCGCACCTGGCGGCGCTTTCTCTGGAAAACGGAGCAGAAATCTGTTCGACCGACCGCGACTTCGGCCGGTTCCCGGGCGTTCGGCACCTCAACCCTCTGGCGTGAGACGGCGCCGCGTCAGCGAAAGACACGACACGGTTGATCGGACGCGAGGCACGCGCGGGGCGCCTGCTACCATCGAGGGCGTGTTTCGCGGGTTGCTCGTCCCGCTCGTTTTCGCGGGCGTCACCCTCGTGCCGACCGCTGGGAGTGGCGCGCCCGCTGCGCCCGCGGCGACGCCTTCCGAAAGGGCAGTGCTTGTGGACCGCATCGCGGCGGTCGTGGGCGACGAGATCGTTCTCGAGGGCGAGGTCCAAAAACTGGTCGCCGTGCGGTTTCTCGAGCACAAGCCGGGCGAGACCGACGCCGCGTATCGCGACCGCGTCCTCGATGAGCGCATCGTCGACCTCCTGCGCGAGCGTCAGCTCCGAAGGACGAGCGGATTCGAGCCGAAGCCCGAGGAGGTCGAGGCCCGCGTCGCCGCGCTCGAGGCGCGCCTCGCGAAAGAGCGTGGCATTCCGGCGGCCGCGGCGCTCGCGGCCGCCGGAACGACCCGCGAGGAGCTGGCGGCATGGGTGCGGCGCGGGCTCGCGCTCGACAGCTTCGTGAAAGAGCGCCTCGCGCCGGGGCTGAAGCTGACGGAAGCGGATCTCCGCGCCTACTACGAGTCGGCCTTCCGGGAAGCGGCGAAAAAACGAGGCCTTTCGGACGTGCCTCCGTTCGAGGACGTCCGCGAAGAGATTCGCGAGGTCGTGCGCGAGCTCAAGCTCAACGCCGAGATCGAGCGCTGGACGGCGCAGCTCCGCAGCGAGACACGCGTTCTCATTTACCGGCGCTGATCGGGCTCTGCCTTCCGGTAGAGGATGCGGTTCGCGAGCACGCGGCGCAGATACGTGCGCGTTTCCGGATAGCTGATCGAGGCGAGAAGCGCCTCGGCGGGAACCTTCGCGCCGCCAGCCCACAGCGCCGTCTGGCCGGCGCCGGCGTTGTAGCCCGAGGCCGCGAGAGCCGCGTTGCCCTCGAAGCGGGCGAGAAGGTTCTTAAGCGTGCGCGCGCCGAGCCGCAGCGACCGCGCAGGATCGTAAAGATCCGCGTAGGCGGGAGGAGTCTCGTTCAGTTCCCGCGCGGCCTCTCCCGCGGTCGGAAGCGTGAGCTGCATGAGGCCGCGGGCCGCGGCGGGGGAGGCGGCCTCGCGGTCGAACCGGCTCTCCTGCCGCATGATCGCGTAAAGCAGGTCGCGCGGCACGCCGCTCTGGTCCGCGGTCTCGGCGACGAGCCGGTCGAAGGGGCGTGGCGCGAGAGAGCGGAGCACCGAGCGCGGCGCGAGGTCGAGGAGGAAGTCGTCGGGCACCAGGCGGTCGAGAGCCTCGGCCGCCTCGAGCGTCGCGGGCCCGGCGTCCGCGTCCTCGGCGAGGCGAGCGGCCACGAGGCTGCCGAGGAGCGTGTCGAGGCGCGAGGCGTCGCGCACGATCGGCTCGGCTTCGAGAGGCAGGCCGAGCTGCAGGAGGCGGCACGCCGCCGCGTCCCCGCAGAGCGTCGGGAGCGAATCCTCCGGCAGGTCGGGAGCGAGCAGGACCTCGGCGTAGCCGGGAAGCGAGCGGTAGGCGAGCTTCAGGAGGTCCCGCGCGAGAGCGTCGCCGAGAAGCGCGGGCGGCAGGAGGCGCGCTTTGGCCTCCCGCGTCTTTCCGGACGTGAGAAGGGCCTCGCCTTCGAGCCGCTCGCGGCGGAGAAACGCATCGCGCGAGACGGCCGGGAGCGCGAACATCCGCTGCGTCGCGACCTCGCCCGCGGCCGTCCAGGGGCGCGCGGCGAGGAGCGCGGCGTAACCCGCGAGAGCGCCCGCGAGATCCCCCGAGGCCTCCGCGGCGCGGCCGCGCCAGAACGGGAGCTCGCTCTTCCAGGGCTCCGGCAGCCGCCGCGCGCGCGCGAGGCGCTCGATGGGAACGAGGACCCGCCGCGCTCCCGCGCCGTCGCCCGATTCGGCCCGCCGCTCGAGAAGGTGGAGGAGGCCTTCGACGCGCCCGGGCGCTTTCGCGAGGTCCTTGCGCATGAGGATCGCCTCGGCTCCGGCAAGGTCGCCGCGCCGCATGAGGAGGCGCGCCCGCTGAAGCGCGGCGAGAACGGCCGGGCCTGCGCGAGAGCCCTCCACGCGCCGGAGCTCCGCGGCCGCCGCATCGAGCTGCCCGAGCTTCTCGAGCGTGGTGCCGACGTTGAAGCGCACGCGGGCGAAGAAGGCGTCGGTGCCGGGAGCGTCATCCTTCTTTCCGCGGGCGCGCCGGGGGTGGCGTGGCTGCGTGTCGAGGATGGTTCGGAACGCCGTTAAGGCTTCCGCGAACCGGCCGCGCGAGGCGAGGATCCGGCCGAGGTCGAAGCGGGCGCCCCAGCGCGCGACGTCGTCGCCCGCGCGAGAGGCGCGCGCGTCGCGTTCCGTCGCGAGACGCTCGGCGAGGTCGAGGTCGCGCTGCGCCTTCGCGGTGTCGATCAGGAGCGGAAGCAGGCGGTCGGGCAAGCTCCGCGCGTCCCGGCCGCGCATCTCGCGCGCGAGCACGATCGCGGCCGCGTCATCGCGCCGCGCCTCGCGGAGGATTTCCTCGCGAAGCGACGCCGCACCCGACGTGTCACCGGACTGGTCGAGCGCCTCGGCGCGCAGGGCGAGGAGGCGGCGCCTCTCGCGCGGTGCCGCCGGCGGCCTCGCGGCCACGAGGCGCGCCAGAGACGCCGCGTCGAGGCGCGTCTCGAGCGCATCGAGCGCGATGCGGAGCGCGCGCCGCGAGACGGCGCCTCCCTTCCTCTGCAGCAGGGGAAACAGCAGCTCGAGCGCGCCGGCACCGTCGCCGCCTTCGAACCGGAGCGTGCCGGCGGCGAGGCGGGCCGGCACGTCGAGAAGGTCGTCGGCGGAGACGTAGCGCTCGAAGAGCGCGATGGCCTCGTCGCGGCGCCCCGTCGCGGCGAGCGCGCGCGCGGCGAGGTAATCGAAGCGGCCGTCGGCGTACCGCTCGGCGGACTCTCGTTTCAGGCCGTCGAGCTGCTCCAGGACCTCCGTCCATTTTCCGGCGCGCGCGGCGGCCGCGAGGTCGCGCTCGCGCGCCATGCTCGCGTCGAGCGTGGTTTCGGAGGCGAGGAGGAGAACGAGGAGGGCGAGGGCGGCGGAGCGGCGGAAGGCTCTCAGCCCGGCGGCCACGCGAACGCCCGTCCGCCGAGGAGATGGAGGTGCAGGTGAAGGACGCTCTGGCCCGCTTCGGCGCCGTCGTTGATGACGACGCGGTAGCTGTCGAGGGAGAGCGTGCGCGCGATCTGAGTGAGCGCGACGAGGCAGGGGCCGAGAAGCGCGGCGTGATCACCCGAGGCATCGGAGAGGCGCGCGACGTGCGTCTTCGGAATCACGAGCACGTGCGTGGGCGCCTTCGGGGCGACGTCATGGAACGCGAGCACGCGCTCGTCCTCGAAGGCGATCTTCGCGGGAATCTCCTTCCGAACGATCCGGCAGAAGAGGCACGAGGGGTCGGCGGAAGGGCTCATCGGACGGATTATCCGTCGATCCGCTCGACGGAGGCGCCGAGGCTTCGCAGGCGTTGATCCATGGCGGCATAACCCCGGTCGAGATGGTAGATGCGGCGCACGCGCGTCTCGCCCCGGGCGACGAGGCCCGCCAGAACGAGAGCCGCGGACGCACGGAGGTCCGAGGCGGTCACGGGCGCGCCTTCGAGCTTCGACGGTCCGCGCACGAGAGCCATGCGCCCTTCAACGCGCACGTCGGCGCCGAGGCGCGCGAGCTCGACGGCGTGCAGGAAGCGGTTCTCGAAGATCGTCTCGACGATGCGAGACGTTCCTTTGGCCTGCGTCATGAGGGCGAGAAACTGCGCCTGCAGGTCGGTCGGAAAGCCGGGGTGCGGCGCGGTTTCGATGTCCACGCCCTCAAGCGGCCGCGAGGCGAAGACGCGCACGCCGTCTCCCGTCGTCTCGACGCCGGCCCCGGCGCGGCGGAGCGCGTCGAGAAACGCTTCGAGGTCGCGGGCCCGTGCGTGGGAAACCGTCACGTCGCCCCCGGTGATCGCGCCGGCGGCGAGGTACGTTCCCGCTTCGATGCGGTCCGGCACGATCGTGTGAGGCGAAGGGCCCGTGCCTAAGAGCCGCTCGACGCCCTCGACCGTGATCGTGGGGGTTCCCGCGCCCGTCACGCGCGCGCCCATGCGGGTGAGGAGGAGCGCCACGTCTTCCACCTCGGGCTCTCGCGCCGCGTTTTCGATCACCGTCGTCCCGCGCGCGAGGGTCGCGGCGAAAAGCACGTTCTCCGTGCCGGTCACGGTGGGAGACGGGAAGCGGATCGTCGTTCCGGTGAGCCGGCCGGTCCCGCGCCCGACGCGCGAGACATGCGCGTGGATGTAGCCCTTCTCGACGGCGATCCGGGCGCCCAGCGCCTCGAGCGCCATGAGGTGCAGATCCACGGGCCGTACGCCGATCGCGCACCCCCCGGGCAGCGAGACGCGCGCCTCGCCGAAGCGCGCGACGAGGGGGCCGAGGACGAGGATGGAAGCCCGCATCGTCCGTACGAGGTCGTAAGGGGCCTCCGTGGAGGAGAGCGCGTCCGCGCGGAGCGTCAGGCGCCCGGGAGGCCCGTCGCCGAAGGAGACGCCCATGCCTTCCAGAAGAACGCGCATCGTCCTCACGTCGGCGAGCTCCGGGATGTCCTCGAGGACGACCGGCTGGGCGGTCAGCAGCGAGGCCGCCATCGCGGGGAGCGCTGCGTTCTTTGCGCCGCTCGCTCTCAGGGTGCCCGAGAGCCGCGACGGACCCTTGATGAGGAACGCGTCCATCCGGAGAGGGAGTCTACGGGCTCGGAGACGGCGCCGTCAGAGCCGCAGCGCGGTGGCCGTGCGCGGGATCCCGGCCACGTCGAGGCGGATGTCGACGAGTCGAAACGTCCCCGACGCTTCCACGAGCGCCGAGACGTCGCGGGCCTGCCCGTAGCCGATCTCGAACACGAACGGGGCGCCGGGACGAAGGAAGACGGCCAGCCCCGCGAGGAGCGCGCGCATCGGCTCGAGCCCGTCGTCCCCGCCGTAAAGCGCGAGAGGCGGCTCGAAGTCCGAGACCGTTTTCGAGAGATGCGGGGCGTCGGTCACGGGGACGTAGGGCGGGTTCGCGACGGCGAGGTCGAAGAGCGGCCGCGGGGCGAACGCGGAGAGCCAGTCGGAGGCGACGGTCGTCACCCGTTCGGACACGCCGTGGCGGCGCGCGTTTGCCGCGGCGAGCGCGAGAGCCGCCGGCGAGCGGTCGATCGCGAGAACGCGCGCCTCCGGGCGCTCGAGCGCGAGCGTGACGGCCAGGATGCCGCTGCCCGTGCCGAGGTCGGCGATGGCGAGGGCGCCGGGCGCGGCGGCGCGCGCCGCTTCCACGACGCCCTCCGTCTCGAGGCGGGGGATCAGCGCGCGCGAATCGACGCGGAACGTGCGGCCGAGGAATTCCCATTCGCCGAGGAGGTATTGCAGCGGCTCGCCGGCGGCGCGGCGCGCGACGAGCGTCTCGAAAGCCGCCCGGCTCGAGGCATCCGCCGGCTCGGCGCGTCGGCCAAGAAACCAGGCGCGGGGGCGCGCGGCGGCCCGGGCGAGAAGCTCCTCCGCTTCGTACGGAGCGTTCTCCTCGCCCGAAAGGTGGCGCCGCCCCTCGACGAGCAGGGCGCCCCAGGTCGGTTCTCTCTGGACGGAGGAGCTCATGCGGGCCTCGTGTTTAAGATAGGAAAGATGTCCGGCCCCCGGATTCTCATCTTTTTCGGCTCCTGGATCGTGAGCAAGCCCGTGACGCTCGCGCGCGTCGGGGAGCTCGTCGCGAAGTGGGGGCGCGGCCGCGGGTCTGACGACCAGCGCATCCGGTAGAGCATCACGTAGACGACGACACCGGTGACGGAGACGTAGAGCCAGATCGGCAGCGTGAAGCGGGCGAGCTTGCGATGCCGTTCGAAGCGCCCACGCCGGGCGAGGACGAACGTCGCGATCGCGAGCGGCGCGACGGCAGCCGCGAGAATCGTGTGCGTGAGGAGGATGCCGAGATAGAGCGTCCGCGCGCCGCCCGTGCCGGGGAACCGCACGCTTCCGACCTGCGCGTGATAGGCGAGGTACGAGACGAGGAAGAGCGTCGAGCACAGGAAGGCCGCCGTCATCGTGCGGCGGTGCGCGTCGATCCTCCGCCGGCGGATGAACGTCCAGCCGACGACGAGGAGGACGGCGCTCGTCGCGTTGAGGCAGGCGTTCAGCGTCGGCAGGTCGCGGACCGTCATCGGGTCTCCGGCGGGCGCGCCGCGGCGAGGCGGGCGGCGGGGCCCGCAGGAAAGCGCGCGACGACGGCCACGGCGGCGGCGAACATCAGGACGGCGAAGGCTGCCGTCACCGTGAACGAGAGCGACGGAGATATCCACGCCGGCGCGGCGCCGCCGAGGGCCCGGCGCAGGGCCGCGACGCCATACGTGAGCGGGTTCACGGCCATCGCCGCGCGCAGCCACGGGGGGGCGCCGTCGACGGGGAAGAAAGCTCCCGAGAGGAGCCACATGGGGATCAGGAAGAGATTCATGATCGCGTGGAATCCCTGTGTCGATTCGAGCGACCACGCGATCGCGAACCCGAGGGCCGTGAGCGCGAAGGCGAGGAGCGCGAGCAGCGCGGCGGCGGCGAGAAGGCCCGCGGCGTCGACCTTGAGGCTGGTCAACGGCACGAGGAGGAGCAGCGGAAGGCCCTGCATCAGCCCGAGCGCCGTGCCTCCGAGGATCTTCCCGAGCGCGATCGAAGCGGGAGCGACGGGTGAGACGAGGACTCCCTGCAGGAACCCTTCGCGTCGGTCCTCGATGACGGAGATCGTCGCGAAGATCGCCGCGAAGAGCACGACGAGGACGACCGTGCCCGGGAAGAAGTAGCCGAACGAGTCCTCGCGGAAGGAGCCGTGGAAACCCGAGCCCACGAGAATCCACATGACGAGAGGGGGAGCCACCGCTCCGACGATGCGGCTCTTCTGCCGGAAGAAGCGGACGATCTCCCGGCGCGCGAGGGCGAGGGAGGGGCTCATGTGACGCTCATCCCGCGTGGCTCTCGCCATCCGGCGCATCCGCCTCGCGGAAGCGTCGGCCCGTCTTCGCGATGAAGACGTCCTCGAGCGACGGCGCGCTGAGCGTGACGGACTTGAAGGCGCCCGGGAACGCCTCGACGAGGCGCGGCACGAACGTGTGCGCGGCCTCCCGCTCCACCCGGATCGTGGGTCCGACCACCGTGATCCGGCCGGCCTCGGCGCCGAAGCGGCTTTCGATCCCGGCCGCGAGCGCCGGCGCGCCCGCGTCGTCCTTCGCCTCCACCGTCACGACGTCGCCGCCGAGCGTGGCCTTCAGCGCGGCGGGCGTGTCGAGCGCGAGCAGGCGTCCCCGGTCGAGGAGGCCGATGCGGTGCGCCGCCTCGGCCTCCTCGAAGAGGTGCGTCGTCAGGAGGATCGCCGTGCCCGCGCCGGCGAGAGAGGCCAGCGCGTCGATGAGATCGCGCCGGGCGCCCGGGTCGAGGCCGGTCGACGGCTCGTCGAGGAGGAGCACGGGCGGAGCGTGAAGGAGCGCCTTGGCGATCTCCACGCGTCGCGCGAGGCCGCCGGACAAGGTCTCGACGAGGTCGCTCGCCCGGTCCTCAAGGCGGAACAATTCGAGCAGCTCGTGAACGCGCGCGGCCCGTGTGCTCGACGAGAGGCCGTACAGGTCGCCCTGAAGCGCGAGGTTCTCCCCGACGGTCAGCTTCTTGTCGAGGCTCGCCGCCTGGAACACGACGCCGAGGCGCCGGCGCACCGCGCGGCCCGCTGCCGTGGGATCGAGCCCGTCGATGGAGAAGCTCCCGGCGCTCGGAGGCAGCAGGGTCGCGAGAATCCGGAAGAGCGTCGTCTTGCCGCCGCCATTCGGGCCGAGGAGCGCGAAGATCTCGCCGCGCGCCACCGAAAACGTGACGTCCGTCAGCGCGGCGCGCGCGCCGAAGGCACGGGAGAGGGAACGGGCTTCGACGGCGGGGGGCGTCACGTGCGGGGTGAGAGCGTTCTCTCGCGTCAGACGCGGTCGAGGACGAGGAGAATGAGAATCGCCGGGAGCCAGCCGATCGACGCGAAAAAGAGGGAACGGGCACGTCCGTCCGTCGTCTCGCGCGCGAAGCGCAGCGACGAGCGGAGGAAAAGGAGCGTCAGGACGAACGCCCCGAACGCGTAGGCGAAGCCGGCCGTTCCCACGAGAGACGGCAGGAGGCTGACGGGCAGCAGCACGGCGGTCCAGAGAAGCGTCTGCCGGGCCGTCCGCCGCCCGGACGGGTCGATGACGGGGAGGATTCTCACGCCCGCGCGGGCGTAGTCGGCGCGGTAGCGCCACCCGATCGCGAAGAAATGTGGAAGCTGCCAGACGAAGAGGATCGCGAAGAGCGCGAGGCCCGGAAGGCCGAGCGCGCCCGTCGCCGCAGTGTACCCGCCAAGGGGCGGCAGGCCGCCGGGCACGGCCCCGACGATCGTGGAGGCGTGCGACCGCGTCTTCATCGGTGTGTAAAGGCCGACGTACGAGACGAGCGTGAAGGCTGCGAGGGCGGTCGTCAGAACGTTCGTGAAGAGGAAGAGCTCGGCGAGCCCCGCGACCGAGAGCGCGCCCGCGAAAAGAGCCGCGCCTCGGAGGCTGATGCGCCCGGACGGCAGGGGACGATCCTGTGTGCGCCTCATCAGGCCGTCGAGGTCCTTCTCGCGCACCTGGTTGAACGCGCTCGTGCCGGAGGCGACGAGAGCGGTCCCGAGGAGCGTGTGGAGAAGAAGCGGCAGCGCGAGCGAGGAAAGCGGCCCTTTCGTGCCCGCGACGAAGCCGACGAAGGCCGTCATCACGACGAAGACCGTGATGCGCGGCTTCGTGAGGGCGACGTAAGACGCGAACGTGGAGGGGATGCGACTCAGGCTCATGCGCGGATGCGGGAGCTTATCGCGTTCGCCCGATTCCGGCAGGCGCCGACGCAAACCGTGGCGAGGACGCCCGTGACCCAGCAAAGGGCGCCCCCGGCGAGGTGGGCGGCCGTGAGGGGTGGCGCCTTCTTCGACCAGATGGAAAGGGCGCCGAGCAGAATCTGGATCGTGACGAGGCCCGTCCAGGCCGCGGCGAATCCGGCGAAAACGGGGTTCACCGCCGAAAGCCGCCCCAGCGCGCGCACGGCGGCGAGGACGAGCACGAGAACGACGACGGCCCCGACCCGGTGCGCGAGGTGGAGACCCACGCCGCGGTGTTGGAGCTCGTCCGCGGAGGGCCAGAGGCCGCCGAAGGCGGCCGGGAAGTCGGGGATCGCGAGGCCGGCCCCCGTATGCCGCATGACGGCGCCGAGGACGATCTGGACGTAGATCGCGGCCGTGGCGAGCAGCGTCCATCGGAACGCGCTCCTCGCTTTGGCGCCGTTCGAAGAGAGATTTTCTTCGAATGGAAGAGAGGCAGGGTGTGCCGTCAGGTCGTTCCAGGTCCTCGAACACATGAGCGCGACGACCGCCGTGAGGGCGAAGACGATCTCCGCGAGGGCGGCGTGTGCGGAGGAGATCGCAGGCGGTAGAAGAAAAAGCACAGTCAGGCCGCCCAGAACCGCCTGTAGAAGGATCGCGCCGAACGCCGCGGCCGCGAGGTGCTTGACCGTCTTTCTTCCTTCTAAGAAAAAAAGAAGGGCGCCCAACTCCAGCCCTACCAATGTGGAGACGGCGGCCGCCACGAGCCGGTGGCCGTGCTCGTAGAGGATGCCGCCCACCATCGGCGGCATGACTTTGCCGTACGAGAGCGGCCAGTCCGGGACGGCGAGGCCCGACTCGGTGGACGTCACGAGCGCGCCCGCGAGGAGGAGCAGGAAGACGAGAAACGCGACGCTCCGCGTGGCGACTCTCAGAATCCCGGCGTTCCGCGCCTCGTTCGCGTCTCGGTCCTTCGTTTTTTCCGCGCTCATCCCGTGGAGGGAATCAGGCTCCGGCCTTGAACGTGAAGGCGACCGGCTTGGACTCGGTCGCGCCGACCGTGACCTGCTGCGTCTGCGTGCCGAGCTTCTCGTGCCACGCTTCGATCGTGTACGTGCCGGCCGGCAGGTCCTTGATCGTGTACGTGCCGTCCGCGGCCGTGACCGCGAAGAAAGGGTGCGGGACGACACCGCAATAGGCGGACATCCAGCCATGCACGTCACACTTGATGCGGATCATGACCTCGGGCTTGTCGAACTTCTTCGTGTACTTCATCCCCTTGACGGGCATCCCGAGGTTGAAGGACTCGTTCTTCTCCGGGAGGGAATGGATGTTGTGGAGCGTGTCGTCGCTGTTCAGGATGTCGAGGCTCTGTCCCGCAACCATGCCGAAAACGTGCGGATGGTATGTGCAGCCCTTCTGGTCGATGACGGCCGCGGCCGCGGGCGGCGGGTACGTTCCGGAGATCCCCGACTTCACGTACACGAACACGTTCGCGAGGCCCTTGTCGGGCCCGACGACGACTTCTTCTTTCGCCACGTCGCCGGGGTGCGACTTCGCGCAGAAGGCGTCGGCCGACATCTTGAATTTCTCGGCGGCCGGCACCGCCCCGTCGAAGACGATCTTGCCGGTGACCGAGGCGGAGCCCGTGGCGCCGGCGGCGGGGCCGGCGGCGGAACCGGCGGCAGAAGCCGCCGGGGCCGCGGGTTGGGCGGCGCCCTCCTTCGCGGCACCCGTGGCGCGCGCGGACTTGGGCCGGTCCTCGTCGTCGTCCTTGCCGCCGCAGCCGGCGGCGAGAACGGCCGCCAAGGCGGTGACGGCGCAAACGGAGACGAAACGGAAGCGGATTGCGGGACCGGACATGCGGGCCTCCTCGGCGGTTTTCGTGGTCACGGCCAAAGATACTACGAAGGCTAAACTCCTCGTCAGCTTGTCCCTGTCACCCGGCACGCACATCGGCCCCTTCGAAGTCCTTACGCCCCTCGGCGCGGGCGGGATGGGGGAGGTGTACCGAGCGAAGGACACCCGCCTCGGGCGGACGGTCGCCCTGAAGGTCCTGCCGGAGAGCTTCTTCGAAGACAAGGAGAGGGTGGCGCGATTCGAGCGCGAGGCGAAGCTCCTGGCGTCCCTCAGTCATCCCAACATCGCCGCGCTCTACTCGTTCGAAGAGACCGAAGGGCGGCACGGGATCGCGATGGAGCTTCTCGAGGGCGAGACGCTGCGGGAAACGCTGCGTGGGGGAGCGCTGCCGCCGGGAAGGGCCGTCGAGATCGGCTCACAGATCGCGCGTGGGCTGGCCGCGGCGCACGCGAAGGGAATCGTGCACCGCGACCTCAAGCCCGAGAACGTCTTCGTGACGAAGGACCGGCGCGTCAAGATTCTCGACTTCGGTCTCGCGAAGCTGTCTCCGCCGAAGGACGGCGGGGAAGACCTCACGTCGGCAGGGACGCGGTCGCTCCTGACGGAGGCCGGCGCGGTGTTCGGGACCGTCGGGTACATGTCGCCGGAGCAGGTGAGAGGAGAGAGTGTGGACGCGCGCTCCGACCTTTTCGCGCTCGGGACGATCCTGTGCGAGATGCTGACGGGCAAGCACGTCTTCCGGCGCGGCACGGCGGCCGACACGATGAGCGCGATCCTGAAAGAGGATCCGTCCGAGTTGCCGGTCCACGTCCCGGCCTCTCTCGCGCGCGTCGTCTCGCGCCTGCTCGAGAAGATGCCCGAGGACCGCTTCCAGTCCGCGAGCGATCTGGTTTTCGCGCTCGAGGCGCTTTCGAGTCCTTCGGGTTTCGCGCTGCCGGCCGGCGGGAGTGTGCGGCCGCGCCGCGGGCCGCTCGCTCTCGCCCTGGGCGGGGCGCTGGCCGCCCTGGCTCTCGTCGTGGCCGCCTTCGTAGCGGGAAAGCGCGTGGGCGTGGCCCCGGTCGTCACGTACAAGCGCCTGACGTTCCAGCGGGGACGGATCCTGTCGGCGCGCTTCGCCCCGGACGGCCAGACGATCCTCTACACGGCTTCCTGGGAGGGCCGGAAGCCCGACGTCTACTCCACACGCATCGACTCCACCGAATCCCGCCCGCTCGGCCTTCCCGACGTGAGCGACCTGTTCTCCGTGTCGCCTTCCGCGGAACTTCTCGTGCGGCACCGAACCGCCGAAGGAAAGGACGCGCTCGCGCAGGTTCCCCTCTCGGGCGGGGCGCCGCGGGACCTCGTGGAGGATGCGACGGGCGCGTCCTGGGCGCCGGACGGCAAGGGGTTCGCGGTGCTCTTCGGGCAGCAACGACTCGCCGACAGTCGAGGGCTCGGCGAGCGTCTCGAGTTCCCGGCGGGGCGCGTTCTCGTCTCCACGAGAGATGGCCTGAGTGCCCCGGCGGTGTCGCCCGACGGCGGGCATGTCGCGTTCCTCTCCCGCGCGGACATCTCGTCGGGATTTGGCGTCGACGTCGTCGACACCGCCGGAAAGCGGCGGACTCTCTCGAAGAACTGGAATTTCGTCTTTCCGGCCGGCCTCGCATGGTCCCCGAAGGGCGACGAGGTCTGGTTCGCCGGCGACCGCGAAGGCGGCACGCGGTGGCTCAACGCGGTGTCGCTCGCCGGACGCGAACGGGTCGTCACGCGCCTCCCGGACGACGTTTATCTCCACGACGTGTTCCGGGACGGCCGGGTGCTCCTCGCGCGCGAGGTGCGGCGGCATTCGCTCGTCGTTCTTCCGCCCGGCGAGACGAGCGAAAGGGATCTCTCCTGGCTCGACTATTCGGGAATGGCCGGGCTCACGGCCGACGGCCGCCAGGTCGCGATCGTGGAATTCGGCGAGGGCGGTGGCTCGACCTACTCGACGTACCTGAGGAAGACGGACGGCTCACCCGCCGTGAAGATCGCGGAGGGGGCGGGTCCGCTGTCGCCCGACGGCAGATTCGTCTTCGGATTCCAGCGCTCGCAGCCGGTGAAGGCGTACATCGCACCGACCGGGGCGGGGGCGAAGCGCGAGCTGCCGCTCGGGCGCGTCGTCTCGATGAGCTATAGCGAGTGGTTTCCCGACGGGCGCTCGTTGATCTTCACGGGCCGTGAGGCGGAAGGGGGGACGCGCGTCTACACGTGTGACGCCGTGAACCCGGCGGAGCCCCGCGCGGTCACCCCCGAGGGCTTCTCGCTGTGGTGGGGGAGCCTGCCCGTCTCGCCGGACGGGAAGACCTTCTTCGCGATGGATGAGAAAGGCCGGCCCGTTCTCATTCCCGCCGGCGGGGGCCCGGCGCGGGAGATTCCCGGAGTCCTTCCCGGCGACGAACCGATGCAATGGATGGACGGCGGGAAGACGCTCCTCGTGAAACGGCCGGGAGCGCTTTCCCTGGCGGTCTATCGGCTCGATCTCACGACCCGGGCGCGAACGCTCTTCCGTGAGCTCGCGCCTCAGGACCTCGCGGGTATGGGCGGGGTTGCCGGGGCGCGCTTCACTCCGGACGGGCGCTCCTACGGCTACAGCTACTTCAGGACCCTCTCTGACCTCTATCTCGTAGAGGGCCTGAGGTAAACGGCCCGGGTCCGGCGTCGGTTAGGATTTCGGTCCCGTGAGGAGATTCCCGTGACAGACAACCGTCCCATGCGCGTCGAATGCGCGGTACTCCGCCATGTGGAGATGCCGCTCAAGTTCCGGTTCCGCACGTCGTTCGGGGAGACGGGCGTGAAGAAGTTCCTCCTCCTCGAGCTTCGCGCCGAGGGCCTTTCCGGATGGGGTGAGTGCGTGGCCGAGGAAGGGCCGTTCTACTCGCCCGAGACGATCTCCACGGCGTCTTCGATCCTCACGTCGTTCCTGCTGCCGCTCGTTCTCGGCAAGTCCGTCTCGTCTCCCGAGGAGTTCGAGCGCCTCGCGGCGCGCATTCGCGGGAACCGGATGGCGAAAGCCGCCGTCGAGTGCGCGCTCCGCGACCTCTTCGCGAAGGCGGCGGGCGTCCCCCTGGGAAGATCGCTCGGAGGCTCACGCGAGAAGATCGAGGTCGGCGTCTCGCTCGGCATCTCGCCCACGCCGAAGGAAACCGTCGAGAACGTGAGGGTGCACGTGGCGCAGGGCTACCGCCGCATCAAGCTGAAGATCGAGCCGGGCTCGGATGCGGATCGGCTCACCGCCGTGCGCGACGCGTTCCCGGACATCACGCTCACGGTCGATGCGAACGCGGCCTATACGCTCGCGCAGGCGGACATGCTGCGCGCTCTCGACGCGTTTCGGCTCGACTACATGGAGCAGCCGCTGCACCACGAGGACCTGGTCGCGCATGCGGAGCTCGCGAGGACGCTGAAGACGCCGATCTGCCTCGACGAGTCGATTCGCTCTTTTGCCGACGCGAGAGCCGCGATCCAGCTCGGCGCCTGCCACGTCATCAACGTCAAGGTCGGCCGCGTCGGCGGGCACGGCGAGGCCGTGCGGATTCACGACGCCGCGCGCGCCGCGGGTATGCCGGTGTGGTGCGGGGGCATGCTCGAGGCCGGAATCGGGCGCGCCCACAACGTCGCCATCGCGAGCCTGCCGGGCTTTTCGAAGCCGGGCGACACGTCGTCCTCGTCCCGCTACTTCGAGGAGGACATCGTGGCGCCAGCGCTCGAAGCCGTGGACGGGCTCATGCCCGTGCCGAAAGGACCGGGCATCGGGGTCGCGATCCGGCCGGACGTCCTCTCACGCGTCACGACGGGAATCCAGGAGCTTCGCGCGTGAGCGCGCGCGTCCGCGACCTTTTCGCGCTGTTTTTCGCGCGCCAGAATTCGATGCTCTCCGACCTCGAGGCCCTCGTCGTGCGCGAGAGCCCGTCCGGTGAGCCCGCCCTCGTTTGCGACCTCGCGCGCTGGATCGCGGCGCGACTTACGGCCGCCGGAATCGCGGCCTCGCGCGTGCCCTGCGCGGGCCGTGGCGACGCCCTCCTCGCGCGGGTCGGCCCCGAGCACGGGGGCACTCTTCTTCTCGGCCACCTCGACACGGTCTGGCCCGCCGGCACGCTGGACGGGATTCCATTTCGCATCGAGGCCGGTGTCGCACGGGGGCCCGGCGTCTTCGACATGAAGGGGGGCGTCGCGGTTGCCCTCGCCGTCCTCGAGGCCGTGGCGCGCGGCGACGTGATCCCCGCCGAGGGCCTCGCGCTCCTCCTGACGCCGGACGAGGAGGTCGGGACCCACGCCTCGCGCGACCTCCTCGTCGCCGAGGCCCTGAAGCGCGACCGGGTGTTCGTCCTCGAGCCGTCCGGTGAGGGCGGCGCCGCGAAAATCGCGCGGAAGGGGACCGGTCTCGTGACGGCGCGCTTTTCCGGCGTGGCCGCGCACGCGGGGCTCGAGCCGGAGAAGGGGGCTTCGGCCCTCCTCGAGATGTCGCGCTTCGCGCTGTTCGCTGACGCGCTCGCCGACGTCCCCTCGGGCACTTCGGTCGTGCCCACGGTCGCGGCGTCCGGCACGACGACGAACGTCGTGCCGGAGAGCGCCGCGCTCTCCGTGGATTTCCGGCTCTGGACTCAGGCCGAGGGCGAGCGCGTCCTCGCGGGGCTTCGCGCGTACCGTCCGGCGGATCCGCGCGTAGAGGTCGCGCTGGACGGAGGCGTCAACCGTCCGCCCATGGAAGCGACCGAAGCGTCCCTCGCGCTTTACAGGCGCGCGGCGGTGCTCGCGAAGACGCTCGGTTTCGACCTCGCGGCGGTGCGCGTGGGCGGAGGTTCCGACGGAAATCTCACGGCCTCGGCCGGCGTCCCGACGCTGGACGGCCTTGGGCCTTCGGGCGCCGGCGCGCACGCGCGCACGGAGCACCTCCTCGTGGAGGATCTCCCTCGGCGCGCGGCTCTTCTTGCGGGTCTCCTCGAGGAGGCGGCGTGAGCGGACGCCTCGTGGTCCGCGAACTCCGGACCCCGGAGGAATTCATCGAGACGACGCACGTCTCGAAAGCCGCGTGGGGCTTCGCCGAACGTTCCGTCTCGCCCGCGAGCGACCTCATCGCGGCCACGCACGCAGGCGGTCTCACGGCCGCGGCTTTCGAGGGAAAGAAGATGCTCGGCTTCGTGCACGGCATCCCGCGCACGAACCGGGGCGAGCCCTGCCACCACTCGCATCTCCTCGCCGTCCGGCCCGAGGCGCAGGGGCGCGGGCTCGCGGTGAAGCTCAAGCTCTTCCAGCGGGCGTGGTGCCTCGAGCGTGGGATCCGGCTCGTGACCTGGACGTACGACCCGTTCCTGCTGAAGAACGCGAAGCTGAACATCGGGCGGCTGCGCGCGACGGTGCGGAGCCTCCTGCCGGACTTCTACGGCCACATGGGCGGCATCTACGCCGGCCTGCCGACGGACCGGTTCGAGGTGAACTGGCGCCTCGACGATCCGCTCGTCGAGCGCGCGGCGCGGGGCGAGGGGCGGCCTCCGGACAGCACGGCCGGTGTGCCGGCGGTGACGCGGCCGGGGGCGATTCCCATCGCGCCGCGAGTCCTCCTTCCGTTCCTCGCGGACGCGCCCCGCGTCTATCGCACCGATCCGAAGCGGAGCTTCGCCGCGCGTACCCGGTTCCGAAGGCTGGCCATGGCCCTGTTCGCGAAGGACTACGAGGTCACGGGCGTGACGATCCGGGACGGCGAGCCCGCGTATGTCCTCGAAAAATAGCCTTCAGGCCTTCGCGAGCTCTTCTTTCAGCTTCTCCGCCTGGAAGTGCGCGACGAGCGGGTCGATCAGCTCGTCGAGGCGTCCGTCGAGAACGTCATTGAGCCGGTGTGACGTGAACCCGATGCGGTGATCCGTCACCCGGCTCTGGGGAAAGTTGTACGTCCGGATTTTCTCGGAGCGGTCGCCCGAGCCCACCATCTTCTTGCGGTCGGCGGCGTAGGCGGCTTCCTTCTTCGCGCGCTCGGCCTCGTAGATGCGCGCCTTGAGGACGCGCATCGCCTTCGCCTTGTTCTTGATCTGCGAGCGCTCGTCCTGACACTGCACGACGACACCGGTGGGGAGGTGGGTGAGGCGCACCGCCGAGTACGTCGTGTTGACGCCCTGCCCACCCGGCCCGGACGCGCAGAAGAGATCCACGCGGACGTCCTTGTCCAGGACCTCCACGTCCACGTCCTGGGCCTCGGGCAGGACGGCGACCGTGGCCGCGGAGGTGTGGATGCGCCCGGCGGCCTCGGTGGCCGGGACGCGCTGCACGCGGTGGACGCCGCCCTCGTACTTGAGGCGCGAGTAGGCGCCCTCGCCCTCGACGATCGCCTGGACCTCCTTGAGGCCTCCGGCGCCGCCGGAGTCGCTCCGGTCGATGATCTCGATCTTCCAGCCACGGTTTTCCGCGTAGCGCACGTACATCCTCAGGAGCTCCTCCGCGAAAAGGGCGGCCTCGTCGCCACCGGTCCCCGCCCGGATCTCGAGGACGACGTTCTTGCCGTCGTTCGGGTCCCTGGGCAGAAGGAGAAGGCGAATCTCCTCCTCGATCGCGTCGCGCCGGGCCCTGAGGCCTAAGAGCTCCTGCTGCGCGATGGGCCGGAGCTCGTCCGCGGGCGGAAGCGTGTCGAGAAGCTCCTGGGCTCCGGCGAGCTGGGTGTCGATCCTCTTCCGCTCGCGATTCTTTTCGACGATCGGCAGGATTTCGCGCATCGCCCGCATCGTCTTCGTCGCGAGGGCATGGTCGGCGAGCACCTCGGGCGAGGCCGCGCGAGCTTCGAGATCGGCGTAGCGGCGTTCGATCTCGTCGAGTTTCTGAAACATGGGAGGCGGACGCGGGCGGCCCGGCAGGACCGCCGCGATCAGGCAGTCGTAGAGACGGCGGGCTTGGCGGGCTTTTCTTTGGCCGGAGCGGCCGCGGTCTTGGGCGTGTTCGCGTAGCGCTTCTGGAAGCGCTCGACGCGGCCGGCCGTGTCGACGAGCTTGGATTTACCCGTGAAGAACGGGTGGCAGTTCGAGCAGATCTCGAGGCGGAGCTCGGTCTTCGTGCTCTTGGTCTTCCACGTGTTCCCGCACGCGCAATGCACGGTCACGTCGTGGTACTCGGGGTGAATCTTTTCCTTCATCTCGGGGCTCCCTTCACGGCTCCGCCGCGTTGTGAGCGGCGCCGGAGCCGCGAAGAATAACATGAGCCCACCGCTCGTGGAACCCCCTGAACCAATTGTTGTTGCTAGACTTCCCGCGTGCTCGTCCTCAACGTGCGGGTGCCGGGAGAGCCGGCGCGCCGCATCCGGCTCGACCGCCCGGTCCTGACGCTGGGCCGTTCCTCCACGAATGACGTGCCCCTCGGGGACCGCACGCTCTCGCGTGTCCACGCGCGCATCGAAGGCGTCCTCGACGGCGGGCCGATCCGTCTCGTGGACCTCGGCTCGCGCAACGGCACGTCCCTGAACGGGTCGCGCCTCACGGAGCCGGTGCCGCTTTCGGCCGGAGACCGCATCCAGCTCGGCGAGACGCTGGTGGAGATCATCGAGGAATCCACGACCCGCGTCGTCATTGACGGCCTCGGGGAAGAGAGCTCGAAGAGAACGACGTTCCTGCAGTCCTCCAAGGATCTCCTGCGCCCGCACAAGCAGGCGTGGGACGCGAAGCTCGGGGCCGAGGAGCTCGCGCGCCTGAACGCGTCGCTGAGAATGCTCAACGAGATCTCCGTCGACCTTCTCGGCGACATCCCGCTGAACCGCCTCCTCGAGCTCATCCTCGAGAAGACCTTCACGTTTCTGCAGCCCGACCGCGGCCTCCTCATGCTCGCGGACGACCACGGGGAGCTGAAACCGGAGAAGGTGAAGTACGCGGCGGGCGTCGACCCGTCCGACATCCGGCTCAGCAAGACGCTCATTCAGTCGGTCGTGGAAAAAAAGAACGGCGTTCTCCTCATCGACGCGGCGACGGACGCCGGCCTCGGCGCCGCCGAGTCCATCCGGATCCAGGGCATCACGTCCTGTATGGCGGCCCCTCTCTTCGTCGAGGACAGGGTCATCGGCCTCATCTACCTCGAGGTGCGGCTCAGGCGGAAAAGCTTCAGTGAGGAGGATCTGCGCCTCCTGACGTCCCTCGCGAACACGTCCGCCATCAAGATCCAGAATCTGCGCCTGCAGGAAGGCGCCGCGGCCCGCCAGCGCATCGAGCGCGAGATGACTCTCGCGTGGGACATCCAGCGGCGCCTGCTGCCGGAAGTTGAGCCCACGCTGCCGCACACGGAGCTCCTCGGCCGGACGGTTCCGTCGCGCACGGTCTCCGGCGACTATTACGACTTCTTCGAGCGGGGGGACAAGTCGCTCGACGTCGTCGTCGCGGACGTGAGCGGAAAGGGCCTGGGCGCCTCGATTCTCGCGGCCTCGGTGCAGGCCGCGTTCCAGGCGTGGGCCGGAGAGCACTTCCCGCCGGATCGGCTCTGCTCGCGGCTCAACGAGATGGTGTTCCGGCGCACGAGCCCGGAGAAGTTCATCACGTTCTTCCTCGCGCTCTACGACCCCGAGTCGGGCTCCGTCGTGTTCACGAACGCGGGTCACAACCCGGGCATCCTCGTGCGGGCCGGCGGCACGACGGAGCTGCTCGGCGCTCACGGGCCTCCGCTCGGGCTCTTTCCGGGAAAAACGTATGGCTCGGGAACCTTCACCCTTGAGACAGGCGACCTCCTCGCCCTCTACACCGATGGAGTGACCGAAGCCGCGAATCCCGAGGACGAGGAATTCGGGATGCCGCGCCTCGTCGAGACGCTCGTGAGGGCGCGCGGAGGCTCCGTCGCTCAGATCGAGGCCGAGCTCGGCGAGGCTCTCGTCTCGTTTACCGCGGGCACGCCCTTCGGCGACGACTGGACGTTCGTCCTCCTGAAGAGAACCTGAGCTCTCTCGCCGCCGGAACCTCTAGGCGCGCGACGGTGCCGCGGGCTCCGGCTCGACCACCTCCTTGGCGTCCTTGGCGTCGCGCGGCGCCATGCCGTGACGCTTCAGCATCTCGTTCAGCGTCGTCGGCTTGAGGCCGAGAAGCTCGGCCGCGCGCTTCTGAACGCCCGACGCACGTCGCAAGGCCGCCGAAAGGAGCGCGCGCTCGTAGGCCGCGACGGCGTCCTTGAAGGAGAGCCCCTCGGCGGGCAGCGCCGCCGCGCGCGGCACCGAGCGCCGCACGGTGTCCGGGAGCTGGTCGAGGTCGATGACGCCATGGCCGAGGACGAGAGCGCGCTCGAGGACGTTCTCGAGCTCGCGCACGTTGCCGGGCCAGTCATGGTCGAGGAGCGCCTTCATCGTGGCGGGCGTGACGGAGGGGACGGCCTTGCCGTTCTCGGCCGCGGCTCGCGCGAGGAGCGTCTCCACGAGAAGCGGCACGTCGTCGCGGCGCTCGCGAAGCGGGGGAAGAGGAATCGTGATGACGCAGAGGCGGTAGAAGAGGTCCTCGCGGAAGCGCCCCTCGGCCACGAGCCGAACGAGATCGGCGTTCGTGGCCGCGATGATGCGCACGTCGGCGTGCTGCGGCTCGATCGCGCCCACGGGCAGGAACTCGCGCTCCTGCAGGACGCGCAGGAGCTTCGCCTGCGTCTCGATCGGGATCGTGCCGATCTCGTCGAAGAAGATCGTGCCCTGGTCGGCCGCCTTGAACAGGCCCTTCTTGTCGGCGACCGCGCCGGTGAACGAGCCCCGTACGTGTCCGAAAAGGTTCGACTCGAGAAGGTCGGGCGGGAGCGCGCCGGAGTGAACGGTCACGAACGGGCCGGAGGCGCGCGGCGAGAGCCGGTGGAGCGCCTTCGCGACGAGCTCCTTGCCGGTTCCGCTTTCTCCGGTGATGAGGATCGTCGAGCGCGAGGCGGCCGCCTGGCGGATCGTCTCGAAGACGCGCTCCATCGAGGCCGAGCGCCCGATGATCTCCTTGAGGCCGGGCGGAGTGTCGAGGCGCGCCTTGAGGGCGCGGTTCTCGGCCACGAGCCGGCGTTTCTCGAGCGCCTGCTTGACGACGTGGACGACCTCCTCGTTCCGGAACGGCTTGGGGAGGTAGTGAAACGCGCCTTCGCGCATTGCGGAGATCGCGCTCTCCACGGACGAGTACGCGGTCACGACGACGACCGGCACCTCGGGATGCCGCGCCTTCACCTCCGAAAGGACTTCGAGGCCCGGGCGGTCGGGGAGCATGAGGTCGAGGAGCAGGAGATCGATGGGCTCTTTCGCGAGGCGTTCGAGCCCCTCGGCCGCTGTTGCGGCTTCGCGCGTCACGAACCCGGCCTTCGCGAGCACGGACCCGAGGACGTCGCGGATGACGGGCTCGTCGTCGAGAATGAGAACGGTGGACATTTTTCAGGTCGCGGCGGGCAGGGATACGGTGAATCGGGCGCCACGCTCTCCCGCGGACGTCACCGTCAGCGTCCCGCCATGCGCCTGGATGATATCCCTCGCGATGGCGAGCCCGAGTCCCGTCCCTCCCTTCGCAGTCTTCGTGGAATAGAACGGTTCGAACACGCGGGCCGCCTCGGCGTCCGTCAGGCCGGGTCCGTTGTCCTCGACGGAGAAGAGGACGTGGCCGTCGTCTGCGGCGACGCGCAGCGTGACCGCGGGCGGCGGATCGCCGGCCGCGCGCGGCGACGTGACCGCCTCGAGCCCGTTCTTGGCGAGATTCACGAGCGCCTGGACGAGGGCGTCGCGATGACCGGAGACTGCCGGGAGGCCGGGCGCCGCGTCGACGTCGAGGGATGCGCGCCGCGCCGCGCTCTCGTCCGCGAGCGCCCAGGCGGCTTCTTTAGCGAGCTCGGCCGGTTCGAGCCGCGCGAACTCACGCGGCTTCCCGCGGGCGAGATCGAGCAGGCTGCTGACGAGGCGCGAGGCCCGGAAGGCCTGGCGTTCGATCTTCTCGACGAGCGTCCGGCGGGGGTCGTCTGTCGGCGTCTCGTCGAGGAGGAGTCGCGCGAACCCCGCGACGCCCGCGAGCGGCGTATTCACTTCGTGCGCGACGCCGGCCGATAGCGTGCCGAGAGCCGCGAGGCGCTCGCGGGCGGCGAGCGCGCGTTCGAGGCGCGCGGTCTCGGTGGCGTCGTAGAGGACGAGGACGCGGGCGCGGGATCCCGGACCCGCACCGGGGAACGGCGAGACGGCGACGTTGAGGACGCGCGGCCCCGAGCCGAGGTCTGTCTCGAGCCGCGCGGGCGGCGTGCTCGATACGAGCGCGGCGGGTAGCACCTCCGCGGCCGGCGTGCCCACGAGGGACGCGGCGCCGCGCCCGAGGAGAGCTTCGAACGCCGGGTTGACCGACGTGAAGCGGCCCGAATCGTCCGTGGCCGCGATCGCCGCGGCGGAGCCCGCGACGACGTTCTCATGAAAGCGCTGGAGCGTCCGGTAGCGGTCGGCCTCTACGCGAAGCTCGTCGAAGAGGCGCGCGTGGTCGAGCGCGAGGGCCGCCGGCGCGAGGACGGTTTCGAGAAGCTCGGTGTCCTCGACCGACAGGGGCACGCGCCCGGCGCGGTCGCCGACCGCGAAAAGCGCGAGGAGCCGCCCGGAAACGGTCAGGGGCGCGAGCGTGCGGAATCCGGCCCGCCGGAGGCGCGAGACGGCGGTCGTCGGGCGTGCCGCGAAATCCTGCCGCGACAGGCGTGTCGTGCGCACGCGGGCCCCCGCGGGAAGCTCCGAAAGCGGGAGCGGCGGGCCTCCGTCGACGTCCCGGGCGACGAGCGCGTCCGCCGCCACGGGCAGGAGGGCCGCGTGCGAGACGCCGAGACCCCGCGAAACCCGGTCCGCGAGAAGGTCCTGCAGGTCCTTGAGAGTACGCGACGCCGGCAGCTCGCGGACGAGCGCGAGCAGGCCCTCGCGATCCCGCCAGGCCTCGCGATACTGAAAGCGCGCGAAAGCGGTGGACAGGCCCCGACGCACGGGCCCGAAACTGAGCGCCATGAGAAGTCCGGCGGAGACCTGCAGCGCGGCCCTCGCGTGCGGAATGCCCACGGCGACGGGCTGCGCGAGGAGGAGCTGGGCAAGCGTGAAGAAGCCGGCTCCGACGAGAAGAGCGCCGAGCAGGGACGCGGTCTGCCGGCCGAGAACCTCCACGTCCCAGAGCCGATACCGCGTGAGCGACGCGAGGAACGCGGCTGGAACGAGCGCGAGCGGAAGCACCGAGAGCGACGAGACGATCGGGATCGAGCCGCCGAGAAGCCGGGGCACGAGATTCAGGAGGACGAGGGGGAGGAGCCCCACCGTGACGCCCAGCAGGAGGAACCGGACCTGCTTCTCGGTCAGGAGGTCCGTGGGGCGCCGCGCGAGGACGACGAGTCGCGCGGCCGCCAGCGCGGCGCCCGACGCCATCCAGATGATCTGCACTCGGTCGAGTGCGTTCACCGCCGCGGACGCGTCGCGGCCCGTTCCGCCGAAGTACACGGTCGCCGTCGCGGCCAACAGCAGGGTGGCCGGAACGAAGGGGAGCCACGCCGGCGTCCTTCGCATCCGCCTCGGGAACGTGAAGACGAGGGAGAGCAGGAGAGCCGGGAAGAGGGCGCGCGCGGCATCCTCGAGCAAGACGGCCGCGCGGAACAGCCCGTCGACCGGCGGCACCGGCGTGAGCGTGAGGACGAGCGCGACCGAAAGCGCGAAGCCTGCGAAGACGAGCGACTCCCGCGACGGCGGGGAGGGCCGGGCCGCCGCGAAGCCCGCGGCCAGGAACGCGAGGCCCACGGCGAAGAGGAAGAGGGTGCGCCAGTCCCAGGAGGACACCGGGACGTTTCGGAATGTCCGGAGCGCGTCGCCTCTGAGGACGGTCAGCTCGGCGGAACGCTCGGCGAGCCAGCGCGAAGGATCGCCCGAATGCCGCGCCTCGTCGCCATCGACGAGGAGCAGCAGGTCGCCGGCCTTCAGACCCGAAGCGGCGGCGGATTCGCCGACGCGGCGCACGCGAAGGCCCTCCGGCTCGGGCGAGACCAGCACGTCGGCCCGGCCGAATGCCGAAACCTTACGCGCGAGGCAAAGCGCGGACGGCACGAGCGCGAGCGCGAAAGCGCATAGCAGGAACCACCGCGCTAGGGCGCGCAACCAGGGCGAACGAGACTCCATGCCAAATTTTGCAGCAAGGAAGATGCCAGTAATCCGATTCCTTGAATCGGCTTAACTCATTGATGAAATGAGTCTTGCTTGCCATAAAGGCAAGCGAATCAGCCGCGCCTCACGAAATTTTGAAGATGAACCCGGCTATTTGGAGTGCGGTCCTTGAAACGGGGAAGCCTAGAATGAGACCGCGAAGCCACCCGCGAGCCTGCGATTCAGCTTCTCTTCGTCCTCGCCCTCGCGCCGCTTGCCGAACTCCAGGGAGAACAAAGCGCGCAGGTCCGAACCGATCGAGCGCAGCGCCACGAGCGGGATGGACTGCCCGAGCGTGAGATCCACCGCCTCCACGTCGTTGTGCAGGACGGCTGTGCCGCGCGTGAGCGACTGCGTCACCGCGCGGTAACCGATCCCGAGGGACGTATCCGTGGCGCGGACGCGGATCGCGGCCTGCGCGACGCCCCACGCGGCGTCGTCGGACTGGATCACGCCCTCGCGTTGTCCCGAGAGCTTTCCCACGCGCATCGCGACGCGCCCGTCGAGCGCCTTGCCGAGCCGCGCGGCAGCGCTGAACGAGACGTCCGTCGCGACGTCGTTCGCGAAGAAATAGAGCGAGTCGAGGCGGTCGAGAAAGTCCGGATCGAAAAGCAGACGGTACGTGCCCGTCAGCTCGCGACGCGATGCCTCGATGGAGACGTTCTCGCCCTCGCTGCTCTGCCACCTCAGGCCGGCCTTGTACAGCGCGCGCGAACGGCGTGTGAGATCGGCCTCGTCCGTGCCCGCCTCGCCTGGCAGGGGCACGTCGCCGTCGAGAAGCCGCTCGAAGCGGCGCGCGGCGAACCCGTAGATCTTCCAGCCGTCGCGCGTCGCGATCGCGAGCGTGAGCTCGGGCGTGACGCCGCGCGAGCGCTCCGACACGTCGCCCGTCCCGCCCGCCTCGAGCACGAAGACATCGAGCAAGCGGACGCCCGCGACGGCGCCCGCCCGCGTCTCCCGGTCGAAGGGCGACGTCTGGCCGGCGAACTCGTTCATGGCGCTCCGGTAGGAGACGGAGACGCGCGCGAACGTCGAGGAGGAGAGTTCGGTCTGATAGCGGGCGGCGACATCGACGGCATTCGAATCGCGCGCGAACAGGTCCGCCGCAGGCCCGGCCGAAAGGAGCCGGGACTGCGAGACGAGACGGGCGGAGACCGACGCCTGCGAGCGCTCCGAGACGGCGCCGTTCCAATCGAGGGAATGCGCGGCGAAGCGCGCACCGTCCGCGTCGTCGGCCACGATCTGCTGGCGGGTCGAGAGGTGAATCGTCTGGCTCGAGCCCATCGAGCCCGAAGCCAAATCGAGCGCCACGCGCGACGCGTCGCCCGTCTTCTCGCCCGACATCGCCGCGAGCCGCGCGTAGGCCCCCGAAGCTCCCCAGCGCAGCCTGTCTCCGGCTGCCCCGCTCACGTCGAGCGAGGCCCGCGACAGCGAGGGCGCGCCCGCGGCGCCGAATCCCGCGGTGGACGCCACCGACGCGCGGACGGGAAGTGTGGAGGGAAGTGTAGAGGTGCGCCCGTCACGGCCCGCGATCGAAACGGGGAGCGCGGCTTGCCCAGGCCCTTCCTCGAGAGCGGCCAGCACCGCGGGCACGTCGCGCAGCACGTCGCCGGGCGCCACGGCCCGTGCGATCCACACGTCGAGGGGCCCGCCCGTCGCCTCGGGGAGGATGCCCGCCGGCGCCTCGAGATCGAGCCGCACGAAGGAGAGAGCGCCGTCGGAAACCGCCCGGTGCAGCAGGCGAGCGAGCGCGGGGCGGAAGCCCGGCACGACGGAAAGGACCGTGTAGAGGCCTTCGGCCGCGTCGCTGAGGACGAACGTGCCGTCCAAGTCGCTCTTCAGGAGCTTCACGACGTTCGCCCCGCCGGCCGTCACGCCGCGCACGACGAGGGCCGCGCCCGGGATGGGCACGCCGCCGGCGCGCACGATTCCCGACAGAGGGGCCCGGCGCACCTCGGCTTCGCCCGCGGCCGCGGGGTGCGCCAGAAGCGCTGCGGCGGCCACTCCGGCGAGCAGGCGTCGTGTCGAGCGGCTCGAAAGGGTCACGGAACCCCCGTTCGACCTATCATCCGCCCGCTTTCGGCGCCGCGTCAACCGGGGTTTGACACCGGGGTTTGAAGAGAGTCGCGGATTCAGGCGGCCGGTTCCAGACCAAGGGTGGCGCGGATCACGTGCCGGGCGATCGAGGGGTTCTCCTTGAGCCGCCGCGTCGAGTAGGCGTACCAGTCTCCTCCGAACGGAACGTACACGCGCAGCCGGTGGCCGGCGTCGAGGAGGCTTCGCCTGAGAACAGGGTCGACGCCGAGGAGCATCTGGAACTCGTAGCGGTCGGGTCCGAGAGAGAGCCGGTCGATCGTGGCCAGCGCGCGCTGCACGCAGGCCTCGTCGTGCGTCGCGATGCTCGCGTAGCAGCCCGCGGACAGGTGCTTCTCGACGAGCGCGCCGAAGCTGGCGATGACCGTCGCGCGCTCCTTCCAGGCGATCGTGCGGGGCTCCACGTAAATGCCCTTGCAGAACCTCACGTTCATGCGGGCCGCGATGAGGCGGTCGAGATCGCGCAGGCTGCGTTTGAGGTAGGCCTGGATCGCGACGCCCACGGCGGGGAACTTCGCCTTGAGCTCGAGCGCGAGCCGGAGCGTCGACTCGGTATAGGGGCTGTCCTCCATGTCGAGGCGGACGAACATGCCGTGCGTGGCGGCGCGCGCGCAGATGTCCGTGCAGTTGCGCAGGGCGAGGGCCGGGTCGATCGCGAGGCCCACGGCGGTCGGCTTCACGGAGACATTCGCGTTGAGGCCGCTCGAGGCGATCGCGTCGATGACGCGCAGGTACTGGTCCTGCGTGGCCTCCGTCTGTTCCTTACGGGTCACGCTCTCTCCGAGGATGTCGAGCGTCGCCATCGCGCCTTCCGCGGCGAGCGCGCGCACGGTGGTGAGAGCGTCGTCGAGCGTCTCGCCCGCCACGTACCGTGAGGCCACGCGCTTCACGAGCGCGCGCGGAACGAGCGGCAGCGTACCGACGACGAGGCGGTCGAAGAGCGGCGTCATGCGGGTTCCGGCGTTCGGGCGAGAACGAGGGCCCGCACCTCCACCGCTCCCGCCGCGCACAGCGCGTCCGCCGCCGCGAAAAGCGTCGCGCCCGTCGTGACGACATCGTCGACCAGAACGAGAACGCGCCCGCGCGCCCGGGGAGACGCGGCAAACGCGCCTTTGACATTCGCGCGCCGGCCAGGCGCGGGCAGCGAAGACTGCGGAGGCGTGTCGCGTGTGCGAGAGAGAAGGGCCCGGTGCGGCGTTTCGAGGTGGCGGCTCATCTCGTCGGCGAGGAGCATGGCCGGATCGTACCCGCGTTCGCGGTTGCGCCGCCCGGTGGACGGCACACTCACGAGCGCGTGGGCTCCGTCCGTGATTCCGGTGGCGAGCGCGAGAGCGGCAAGGCGCCCGCCGAGAGGCGTCGCAAGGAGGTCCCAGCCGGCGAACTTGAACGCGTGGTGGAGCGTGCGCAGGCCGCCGGCGTAGAGCCCGAATGCCGCGGTGCGCGTCACCGCCGGGGGCGTGAGACGGCAGCTCGCGCAGGGAGAGCCGTTGCCCGGCAGCGCGCAGCGCGGGCACGCGGCGGCCGCGTCGAGGACGGGGAGCGACGCCCAGCAGGCGCGGCACACGCCGCCGCCGCCGACATCGACGCGCGGGGCGTCACAGACGCCGCAGCGCGACGGAGCCAGGAGCTCGAGAAGGGGCGCGAAAAACGCGGGGCGCCCTGCCCTGGGTTCCGCTGTCTCGGCGCCCGGCACGGCACTGGATTCTAGACGAGGGGATGCCGGCCTCCGTATTCGCAGCATGTATATCTTCCGTCGGGCCCGCCCTGACGTATCCTCGCCGGCGATGACACGTCGAATCACGCGCGCCTTCGCCCTCGCCGCCCTTCTCGTTTTTCTGTGCTCTTCTGCCTCGGCGCAGACGACGCGACTTCAGGAGTTCCCGTTCGCCGTCGGCGTCGGCGGGTCCGCCGTGAACGACACGGGGAGGCCGGCCGACGTCAAGGCTTTTTCGACCGGAGGCTGGCACGCCTTCGGCGAGGTTGTCCTCGAGCCGGGCGTCATCCTCCAGTTTCGCTATATGAACTTCTCGCTCCCGGGCACGCCCGTCTTCCCGCCGTTCGGCGTTGGCGCGGCGACGTCGGCGCCGGACGTCCGGGTGAACGCGGGCCTCGCGTCGATGGGCTACCTCTTCCGCGAGCCGTGGTGGGACGCGGGCCTCTTCGGCGGCGTCGGCGTCTACGGCCTGAACCCGAAGACGCGCTCGGGCGACCAGACCTCGACCGACGTGAAGGAGACGGTGATCGGCTGGCACGCCGGCCTCGTGACCGCCTTCCATGTCGCCGCGCACTGGGACCTGCGTGTCGAAGCCGCGGCCTACCTCTTGGGCAAGGACGCCAACCACAAGCTCATCACGCTCGGCGGCTCCGTGGCCTACCACTTTTAGTAATCCCGATCACGTTTGCACGCCCGAAACGGTGGGCTCCCACCCGACCTTTCGGTCGGGCGGGGATTGCGGCGGTGGGATTGACTAACTGAGGGTTTGGATGGAGGGAAGAAGCTGGAGGGCCCGACGGCCGGAAGGCCGGCGGGACTGGGGGATGGAAATGAAGATCGTCGTATCCATTTGAAGTTTTGTCGAAATGTCCGTTTCGATCTCCTGCCCAGTTATACGCAAGCCCGATGCCTCCGGTTTCTCCACCCGTGCAAAAACCTGCAAACTCGTTGAAACAAACCGTTTACACGGGATGCTGGCTCCTGGGGCAAAGCGGGAAACAAGTGCGCGAGAGATCGAAAACGGACACTCGCGATGCGAAAACGACACTTTCGCCCGTCTCAGGCTCCTTCCACGAGGGCCAGCAGCGTGGAGTCTTTCTTGACGGAAAGCGAGAGCTCGACGCGGGTTCTCACGACGCCTCGAAGCGTCTGAACCTTCTCCCTCAGGATCGCCTCCAGGTGCTCCACGTCGCGGGCGCGGATTTTCAGTCGGTAGCCGAAATCGCCCGAGATGGCATAGCACTCCTGGACGTCGAGCAGGGCCTCGATCTGTTCGAGAAACGGACGCTCGAAACGCGGGTGCTCGAGCAGCACGTCCACGTGCGCCACGAGGGGCATTCCGACGAGGCGCGGATCGAGGAGAGCCGTGAAGCGCCGGATGAATCCGCGCGTCTCCAGCTTCTTGATCCGCTCGTTGACCGAAGGCGTCGTGAGCCCGACCGTTTCCGCGATTCTCGCCTGCGAGATCTTCGCGTCCCGCTGGAGAATATCGAGGATCCGGCGATCGATGTCGTCCATATAAAATTCGGCCTGAAGGCTCGAAACCCGAACTTTATATGGTTGCGGGGGGCGAAGCAACCGGCCCGTCCCGCTTGAGGTCGGTCGGCGGACCGGAAACCTCGGCTCCTTTCGGGATCACGACGACGCCTCCCTCCGAGACGTGGAAGCGCTTGCGGTCTTCCTCCGGGTCGAAGCCGATCTCGGTGCGGGGTGGGATCTGCACCCCGCGGTCGACGATGACCCGGCGCAGGCGCGCGTAGCGCCCCACGTCGACGCCGTCCATGAGTACGCATTCCTCGACGTGGGAGAACGAGTTGATCCTCACGCGCGGGAACAGGATCGAGCGGTGAATCGTGCCGCCCGAGATGATGCAGCCCGACGCGACGGTCGAGTCGGTCGCGATGCCGATGCGCCGGGAAACCGCGTCCGCGAAGACGAACTTCGCGGGCGGCTGCTGCGAGGCGTGGCTCTTCAGCGGCCACTTGTGGTTGTAGAGGTTGAGCGGCGGCGTGACGGAGATCAGGTCCATCGAAGCATCCCAATAGGAATCGATCGTGCCTACGTCCCGCCAGTAAGGTGCGAGATCCTCGGCTCCCGGGACGCGGTTCGTCGAGAAGTCGTACGCATAGAGGCGCCCGCCTCCCGCCAGGAGCGCCGGGATGATCGTCTTGCCAAAGTCATGGGAGGTGTCCTGAAGCGCATCGTGCTCGAGGGCGTCGATCAGTACGCCCGCGCGGAAGATGTAATTGCCCATCGACGCGAGCGCGAGCCCGGGCTGCCCGAGCATGGGGCGGGGCACGGCGGGTTTCTCGTGGAAGTTGACGATCCGTCCGTCCTCGGCGACCTCGAGAATGCCGAACCGCGAGGCCTCGGCGATCGGCACGGGAATCGCCGCAATCGTGAGATCGTGCCCGCCCTCCTCGTGGGCGAGGAGCATCGGGTTCACGTCCATCATGTAGATGTGGTCGCCGCCGAACACGCAGACGTGCGCGGGCTCCTCGTCGAAGATCAGGTTGAGATTCTGGTAGACCGCATCCGCCGTCCCTCGAAACCAGTGAGGTCCGCGGCGCATCTGGGCCGGCACGGGGTCCACGAACTGGCCGATGTCGAAGCTGAGGCGCCAGGTGCGGATGATGTGCTCGATGAGCGAGTTCGACTTGAACTGCGTCAGGACCTTGATCTTCGTGAGGCCGGAGTTGACGCAGTTGTTGAGCGCGAAATCGATGATGCGGTAGCGGCCGCCAAACGGGACGGCGGGTTTCGCGCGATCCCGCGTCAGCGGAAACAGGCGCTCGCCCATCCCACCGGCGAGGATGATCGAGAGGACGTCGCGATGCTGCAGGATCTTCACACGGCTCCCGACATGAGGTGCCCGGCGATCGTACCCTGGTTCCAGTCCCTTTCGGGCCGCGGCGCGCGTCGGGTATCGTAGCGGCGCGGATGGCCATGAAGGATCCCTACGAGGTTCTCGGTGTCGATCGCAAGGCGAGCGAGGCCGAGATCAAGAAGGCGTACCGCCGCCTTGCGCGCAAGTTCCATCCGGATGTGAACGCGTCCGACGCGGCCGCGAAGAGAAAGTTCCAGGACATCGCCGCGGCCTATGAGGTCCTCAAGGACCCGAAGCGCCGGAAGCATTTCGACATGACCGGTGACACCGGAAGCCCGTCCGAGGCCGGCGCTCCGCGTCCCTCCGGCGCCGGACCCTTCGGCGGAGGCAGCCCGTTCGGCGGGACGGCCCGCGGGCCCTCGAGCTTCCGCTGGTCGGGCGATTTCGGCGACCTCTTCTCCGATCTCTTCTCGGGCGCCCGCGCGGGAGGCACCCGCGGCTTCGCCGAAGAGGACGACGACGCCGCAGCCGAGCTCACGATCTCGTTCCGCGATGCCGTCCTCGGCGGGACGATCGCATTGCAGGTGCGATACCCGCGCCGCTGCGCGCGATGCGGCGGGTTGGGCCGGGTGGGCGCCTCTGCGTGTCCCACGTGTCACGGTGCGAGAGAGGTGGTGTCGAATGAGCGCCTCTCCGTGCGCATTCCCGCGGGCGTCGCGACCGGCTCGAAAGTGCGCGTGCCGGGCAAGGGCCGCAGCGAGAAGGGCGATCTTTACGTCGCCCTCACCGTCGTTTTGCACCCGTACTTCTCGCGCGAGGGCGACGACATCCTCGCCGAGGTGCCGGTGACCGTATCCGAGGCGTATCTCGGCGCGGAGATCGACGTCCCGACGATTCACGGGCCCGTGCGGGCGCGCATCCCGCCCGGTACCGCGGGAGGCCAGCGTTTCCGGCTCAAGGGCTACGGGGTGAGGAGCGGGCGCGGGGTGGACGGGGACCACACCTACCGCGTCTCGATCGCGATGCCGGGGCGGCCCACGGAAGAGGGCCGCGCGCTCGCCGCGAAGTTCGCCGCGCTCTACGAGAGGGACCCGCGCGCGGACCTTCCGTCAGGCCTCTGACGGCGAACACGAAGCGCGGGGAACCGAGGCGCAGGCCCGCAGGGCCGAGCGGAAGGGAGCGAGCGTAGCGAGCGTGGGAAACCCGCCTGACGGGTTTCCCGGTTACTACTGCTTCTCGGACATGTCCTTCACGACCGCGAGCGCGCGGTCGACGGGGAAGTCCGGGCGGAACGGGATCGTGAGGACCGTGCTCGATCCGCCGCGGAGGTAAGAGAGGCCCGCGCCCGAGCTCCAGTAGAACGTCGGGACGCCCTCCGGCGAGATGGTCGTGCCCACCTGCGTCTGGAACCACAGGTCGATCTGGGTCGGGAGCTGAGTCTCGGTGAACGACCGGCCGATGGGCGTGTGGCCGCGCGCGAACGACGTCCGTTGCGCGGGCGTGAGGCCGTCGGGTGGCACGAGCTTCGGGAGGTTGTCGGGAAACGCGAGGCGGATGACCTGCTGCTTGCGCTTGGCGAGGTTCGCGAAGGACACGAGCACGCCGCCGTTCGTGCCGGCATCGCGCTGCAGGCCGGGGTACACGTACGACGACAAGGGGAGGCCCGAGTTGTCGGTCGGGCCGGCGGCGCCGTTCAGCTCGTTGAGGTTCCACGCCGTGACGTCGTCGAGCCTGAGGCTGCCGTCCTCGATGAAGACCGCGGCGTAACGGGCCTGCGAAGCGAGGCTCTGTTCCCACCACGCGATCGAGAAGATCGAGCGGCTCTTCGTGACCGGTTGGCCTTTGGCGTCGACGTCCGTGTACGTCTGCCGCGTCACGAGAAGCTGCGGGCTCAGCGAAATGTAGTAACCGGGATTCGGCAGGAAGTTGCCTTCGACCCAGGCGCCGTCGCGGCGAATCGCCACGCGCACGTCGCTGAAGAAGCCCTGCAGCCGGGTGTAGACGACGAACACGGTCTGCGTGATGTCTTCGAATTCGACGGACTCTCCGAACTTGTCGTACCTATCGGCCGTTCCGCTGACGATCTCGGTCTCGGCCTTCCCCCCCGACGGGGTGACGCGCAGCGCGAGGACGGGCTGCGATGCCAAGGCGGCATCGGTCGTTTCGGCGATGCTGCCGTACGTGGTCCGATAAACTTCGTAAAGGGTCCCGGTCTTCGCGAGGACGGCCGTCGCGGCGTCCGCGGGTCGCGCGGCCGCGAGCGCGCCCACGGCGAGCACCAAGCCGAGAAGGGCGGCGCGGGCGGCGGCAGACGGGCGTCTCGTCGGTTGGATCACGGTCAGCTCCGGAGATTGATGACGTTGCGGAAGTCGAAGACCTCGAGGTACGCGCGGAGGTTCTTGAATTCCGGGTAGAGGTTCGCGAGTCGGTCGAAGTAGCCGCGCGCGGCGTCGTCG
>Ga0208080_1000043_pt1 | contig 55538 bp, 41 predicted proteins | sample NGESurdeep092012_3_FD_184476 | JGI IMG/M metagenome (GOLD analysis project Ga0208080, IMG submission 184476) | Arctic peat soil microbial communities from Barrow, Alaska - NGEE Surface sample 210-3 deep-092012 (SPAdes) | ecosystem: Environmental > Terrestrial > Soil > Wetlands > Peat ...
TCAGCTCGCTCCGATTACCGCCTCTACGTACGCATCGGTCGGCGGGCACGAGCAAATGAGGTTCCGGTCCCCATACGCGCTCTCAATTCGCGCCACCGTTGGCCAGACCTTGAAGTCCAAAGTCCACGGCGCCGGGAACGCGGCACGCTCCCTCGTATACGGATGCGTCCACGTGCTCGCCGTCACGCGCCCGATCGGGTGCGGCGAGTTCTTGAGGACGTTATCCTGCTTGTCCGCTTCGCCGGCCTCGATCTCCCTGATCTCCTCGCGAATCGAGATCATCGCCTCGCAGAATCTGTCGAGCTCCTCTTTCGGCTCGCTTTCCGTCGGCTCGATCATCAGCGTTCCGGGCACCGGAAACGAGACCGTCGGCGCGTGGAAGCCGTAGTCCATCAGCCGTTTCGCGATGTCCTCGACCTCGATGCCGCTCGTCTGCTTCACCACCCGCGTGTCGACGATGCACTCGTGCGCGATGGTTCCGTGCGCGCCCTTGTACAGCAGCGGAAAGTGCGGCTCGAGACGCTTCGCGATGTAGTTCGCGTTGAGGATCGCGATCTTGGTCGCGTATTCCAGTCCATCTCCGCCCATCAGCTTGATGTAGGCGTGCGAAATCGGGAGAATGCTGGCACTTCCCCACGGCGCCGCCGATACCGCTCCGACCTCGTGCCGTCCGTCCAGTCTGACCACCGGATGGCCCGGCAAAAACGGGACGAGGTGCTTCGCCACGCCGATGGGACCCATCCCCGGCCCGCCACCGCCGTGCGGGATGCAGAACGTCTTGTGGAGATTGAGGTGGCAGACGTCGGCGCCGATGTCCGCGGGCCGGCACAAGCCGACCATCGCATTCATGTTCGCGCCATCCATGTACACCTGCCCGCCGTACTTGTGGACGATGTCGCAGATCTCGACGATCGATTCCTCGAACACGCCATGGGTCGAGGGATACGTCACCATCAGCGCGGCGAGGTGCAACCCGTGCTCCTCCGCCTTCGCCTTCACGTCGGCAACATCGATGTTCCCGCGCTCGTCGGTCTTCACGACCACGACCTGCATGCCGGCCATCACCGCGCTCGCCGGGTTCGTCCCGTGCGCCGATTGAGGGATGAGGCACACGTTGCGGTGCGCCTCGTTGCGCGACGCGTGATAGGCGTCGATCACCAGCAGTCCGGCGAACTCTCCCTGGGAACCGGCGTTCGGCTGGAGTGAAACCGCCGCGAACCCGGTGATCTCCGCCAGAGCGCTCTCGAGCTCGTCGAACAGCTGGCGGTAACCGTCCGTCTGGTCGAGCGGCGCAAAGGGATGGATCTTCGCGAATCCCGGCCACGTGATCGGCATCATCTCCGCCGTCGCGTTCAGCTTCATCGTGCAGGAGCCGAGCGGAATCATGGAGTGGATGAGCGAGAGATCGCGCGACTGGAGCCTGTTCATGTAGCGGAGCATCTCGGTCTCAGCATGGTGCTTGTTGAACACCGGATGCGTGAGGAACGGAGTCGTCCGGTTGAAGCGCTCGTCGTAGCGGGGATCGGCTCCCGAAGCGAGGTCCTCGATCCCAAAGTCGGGGTCCTTCCCGCCGTTGAACGCCGCCAGAAGATTGGTGATGTCGTCGTTGCTGACGGTCTCGTCGAGAGCGACGACGATGCTTCTGTCGTCCATGACGCGCAGATTGATGCGCCGGCTGCGCGCCTCGTCCAAGATCGCATGCACATTTCGCTTGCCAAGCGCGACACGGATCGTATCGAAATAGTCCTCGTGCACGATCGTGTAGCCGAGCTTGCGCAGTCCTTCACTGAGCGCTGCGGCAAATCCGTGCACCCGCCTCGCAATGCGTGTGAGACCCTGCGGCCCGTGGTAAACCGCGTACATGCTCGCAACCACCGCCAGCAGCACCTGGGCCGTGCAGACGTTGCTCGTCGCCTTCTCGCGGCGGATGTGCTGCTCTCTCGTCTGGAGCGCCATACGCAGCGCCGGCTTCCCGTCCGCATCGCGCGACACGCCGATGATGCGTCCCGGAATGTGCCGCTTGAACTCATCCTTGGTGGCGAAGTACGCCGCATGCGGACCGCCGTACCCCAGCGGAACCCCGAAGCGCTGCGTGTTGCCGACGACGATGTCGGCGCCCCACTCACCCGGCGGCGTGAGCAGCACCAAGCTCAGGAGATCGGCCGCGACCGTGAGCAGCGCGTCAGCCGCGTGCACCTGCTGGACGGTCTTCGTGTAATCGATGACCGCGCCATCCGTTGCCGGATACTGTACGAGAACGCCAAACACATCGGGACTGATCTTGAAATCGGCATGGCTCGCGACGCGGACCTCGATTCCGCGCACTCCGGCGCGAGTCTTCACCACGTCGATCGTCTGCGGATGGCACTCGGACGCGACGAGGAAGACTTCCTTGCCTGGCTTACCCTTGAGCCCGTAGCTCATCGTCATCGCTTCCGCCGCGGCCGTCGCTTCATCAAGCAGTGATGCGTTCGCGATCTCGAGCCCGGTGAGGTCTATAACCATCGTCTGGAAGTTGAGTAGCGCCTCGAGCCGTCCCTGCGAGATCTCAGCCTGATACGGCGTGTAGGCCGTGTACCAGCCGGGATTCTCGATGATGTTTCGCTGAATGACGGGCGGCGTGACGCAATCCGAGTATCCCATCCCGATAAACGAGCGGAACACCTGGTTCTTCGCGGCGAGGGCGCGGAAATAAGCAAGGACCTCCGGCTCACTCATTCCTTTCGGCAGAGCCAGGCCATCGCGGAGCCGGATCCTTCGTGGAACGGTCGCGTCTATCAGCGCGTCGAGCGATGAAAATCCGAGAGTCTTGACCATCTCGGCCACATCTCGCTCGTCGGGTCCAACATGTCGGGGTACGAAGGACTCAGCGGGAGGAATCGCGGCTTCAACGTGCTTGATTGTGGTGCTCATAGGAGTGACAATTTAACACCCTATGCACCCCCAGCGAAGTTACGGCAGCTGGCGCCTTCTCATCGCGGCGCCTCGCTCGGGCGCCGAGAACATGGCGCGAGACACCGCGTTGCAGGCGCGCGCGGCTCGAACGGGCGAAACAGTGTTCAGCATCTATTCCTGGAGCCGGCCGACGCTCTCATTCGGGCGGAATCAGCCCGCATCGGGTCGCTACGACCTCGGGAAGATTCGCGCCGCCGGGATCGATGTCGTGCGCAGACCTACGGGGGGCCGCGCGATTCTTCATCACCGCGAGGTAACGTACAGCGTCACGGCGCCCGTGAGGGACGCCGCGCCCCTTCGCGAGACCTATTCGCGCATCAACCTGATTCTCCAGACGGGCTTGAGCCAGCTCGGCGTTTCGGTCGAGCCGGCTTCGCCATCCGAGCGAGCAAGCGCGCCAAGCGTACGGCCGTGCTTCGAGACGCCCGGTGAAGGAGAGCTGGTGGTGCAAGGAAGCAAGCTGGTCGGGAGCGCCCAGTGGCGGGACGATGGCGCGCTGTTGCAGCATGGCTCGATCCTCGTCAACGATGACCAGTCGACGCTCCCGGTTTTTGCCGTCGGGGCACAGGCGATGCGTGAATCAATTCCGGCGCCAGCCACGCTTCACGCGCTGCTCGGTCGCTCTCCCGACGCCAAAGAGGTCGCTTGCGCGATGTTCGACGCGGTACGGTCGCTCGAGGACGCGGACGCGACCGAGCTGGCCGAGGACGACGTCCGCGACGAAACGCTGAAGCACGTTCCGCACTTTCTCGATGAGGATTGGACATGGCGGCGATGAGATACGCACGGCTCCTTTGCGCGCTCGTGGTATGCGGATGCGTTGGAACCGAGTCGCCTTCGGCGAATAACACGGGGGGCACGCTCGCGATCTCCACCGGCGGTGATCCCGATGTTCTGATCCCATCGCTCGTTCAAAGCGTTCAAGGGGCGCAGATCACCGACATGATTTACGATCGCCTCGCGGACATCGGTGATTCCCTCAACATCGTGAATGACAAGGGCTTCACGCCGCGCCTGGCCGATCACTGGACCTGGAGCGCTGATTCGCTCAGCATCGCGTTTCACATCAATCAAAAAGCGAAGTGGCACGACGGCCTTCCGGTACGCTCGAGCGATGTGCGATTCACCATCGCCAGCACGAAGGACTCCGCGCTCGGATCGCCGGCGGCGCCACTCATATCGAGCATCGATTCTGTCAGCACCCCCGATTCCGCGACCGCCGTCTACTGGTTCCACGCTCGGAGCCCGCAACAGTTCTACGATGCCGTGTATCAGCTGCCGATCATTCCGGAACACGTCTGGAAAAATATTCCGCCGGCCGGCTGGCGCGCCTCCGACGCAGCGAAGAACCCCGTTGGCTCTGGCCAGTACAGGTTCGTTCGCTGGATTCCGCGTGCCGCGGTCGAGCTCGTCGCCGACACGACAAACTATCGAGGCGCACCGAAATTCAGTCGGCTGATCTGGAGCATTGCTCCCGACTTCTCCACCGCGCTGACGAGATTCCTCTCCGGCGAGACCGATTTCCTGGAGCAGCTGCGGCCCGAGAACCTGGCCGAAGTGGCGAAGCATCCGGAGCTCCGCACCAAACAGAATCACGCCCTCCAGTATCAATTCACCCAATTCAACCTGCGCGATCCGGCGAACCACGCTCGCCCGCACCCCATCTTCGGCAACCGCGAGCTTCGCCGTGCACTCACAATGGCGACGGATCGTGCGACCCTGGTGCGAAGCGTCTTCGACACGCTCGCCTTGTCCGCACTGGGTCCCACGGTACGTGCCTATCCGACTACCGACCCCAATCTTCCGCAGATCCCCTTCGATCTCCCCCGGGCGCGTCAGATCCTCGACTCGCTCGGGTGGCGCGTCACGACCAGCGATAGCGTGCGCTCGCGCAACGGACGTCCGCTAGAGTTTACTCTCTCCGTTCCAAGCTCGAGCAAGGTGCGGGTGCAATTGGCGGTGCTCCTCCAGGAACAGCTCCGGCAGGCCGGCGTCAAGGTGAATGTCGAGCAGCTCGATTTCCCGGTGCTCGTAGAGAAAATGAGAAAGCGCGCATTCGATGCCTCGATCGGACAGTGGAACACGCAGCCGAGTCCGGGCGCTGTTCGCGGATCGTGGGGGACGGCGGGATCGCGCGCGACAAGCGGAAACAACTACGGCTCCTACGAGAATCCGGTGTTCGATGCATACGTCGACAGCGCGCTCTCGTCGTTCGAGCCGGCCACACGCAAGGCGTACTTTACCAAAGCGTACGAGACGATCATCCAGGACGCGCCGGCGATATGGCTGGCCGAGCCGATTCAGACGGTCGGGTATCATTCGCGTCTTCAGCTGGCGACGATGAGACCGGACGCCTGGTGGGCGCACATCCCCGAGTGGTGGATTCCGGCGGACAAGCGGATCCCGCGTGACAACGCGCCTCCCTCGGCAACGCCAGCTCCCGCTCTACCGGCGGGTCAGAAGACCCCCTAGCGGGTGCTCCGCTACATCGCGCAACGGCTGGCCCAGGCCGCGGTGATCGTCGCCATCGTCGCGGCGATTACCTTCGCGCTGATTCACCTCGCTCCCGGCGATCCGTTCAGCGCGGTGATGGACAACCCGAATGTGAGCGAGACGGTGCGGCAGACGTTGCGCGCGCAGTACGGCCTCGACCGTCCGCTTCCCGAGCAGTTCGTCAGATACGTGAGCTCCCTCGCGCACGGTGAGCTGGGCTGGTCTTTCTCGCACGAGCGCCCGGTACGCGAAGTCCTGGGCAGAGCGCTTCCGAACACGCTCCTTCTCATGGGCGTCGCGCTCGTCGGAAGCTTCACACTCGGAATCCTCATCGCTCTCATCCAGGTCGCTCGTCGCGGCTCGGTGACGGACCAGGTGTTGAGCGGACTTTCGCTTTTTTTCTTCTCGATGCCGGATTTCTGGCTCGCCATTCTGGCGCTGCTCACGTTCACCTATTGGCTGCCGATCTTTCCCGTTGGGGGCGCGGTCGATCCCGTGATGCACGAGTACCTGGGACTGGGAGGGCGGCTCGTCGATCGTCTGCGGCACCTCGCGCTCCCCGCGCTCACTCTCACTGTGCTCGCGTCCGCAGCGGTCGCGCGATATCAGCGCGCGGCACTGCTCGACGTTCTTCCCGCTGATTACATCCGCACCGCGCGTCTCAAGGGACTCACCGAGCGGGAGATTCTGCGGCGTCACGCGCTGCGCAACGCGCTGCTTCCGATCATCAGCCTGGTCGGACTTTCATTTCCCGCTCTTCTCACGGGCGCTTTTTTCGTCGAGAAGATCTTCGCCTGGCCGGGGATGGGATACGCGGTGGTCAACGCGATCGGCACGCGCGACTATCCTCTCGTGGTGGGCGGCGTCATCATCGGCAGCATCATGGTCACGCTCGGAAGCCTTCTCTCCGACTTGCTCTATGCCTTGGCAGACCCAAGACTTCGCAGCCACTAGCGGTCCCACGTGGCCGCGCGAATCGCCGCTCGCGCTCGGAGTGCGCCGCATTCTGCGCAAGCCGTCCTCGCGCGTCGCATTCTTCGTGCTCGGCGTCATCGTGCTGGTGGGACTGCTCGCCCCGCTTGTCGCCCCCTACAATCCCGCGGCGCAACCGGACATTGTCGGACTCAAGGATCTTCCGCCGTCGCTCGCGCATCCGTTCGGGACCGATCCATACAGCAGGGACGTGCTGAGTCGCGTCATCTTCGGCGCGCGGGTTTCGCTCATGATCGGGGTTCTGGCGACGATCGTGAGTCTCACCGTCGGCGTCGCGTACGGCGCGATCGCGGGCTACGCGGGCGGAGTGCTGGACGCGGTCATGATGCGAGTGCTCGATGCATTCCTCTCGATTCCCCGGCTTCTGCTTCTGATCGGAGTGCTGGTGGCGTGGCCCAGACTGTCGATCGGCGCGCTCGTCCTGTTTCTTGGCCTCACCGGTTGGTTCGGGCTTAGCCGCATTGTCAGGGGTCAGGTTCTTGCGTTGAAGCACGCGGAATTCGTGACCGCTGCCCAGGCGCTCGGCGCCAGCCGGAGACGGATTCTGTGGAGGCACCTGCTCCCGAATCTCGTCTCCCCGATCGTCGTTGCGGCAACACTCGGCGTCGCGCACGTGATCGTGCTCGAGGCCGGACTTTCGTACCTTGGGATCGGCGTCCCGCAACCGTTGGCAAGCTGGGGAAACATCATTCAGGACGGTGCCGATCAGGTCGCAACCCTGTGGTGGATGTCACTCTTTCCGGGTCTCTTCATGGTCCTCACGGTGATGACGCTGAACATCCTGGCCGAGGCGCTGAGCGACGCGTACGAGCGACGCTGACGATTCGATGACCGCACCGCTCCTGTCGATCCGCGATCTGCGCACCTGGTTCTATACGGAAGCCGGCGTCGCGCGCGCCGTCGACGGCGTCTCCTTCGACATTGGCTCTGGAGAGACACTCGGCATTGTCGGAGAATCGGGTTGCGGAAAGTCCGTGACGGCGCTTTCGATACTTCGCCTCATTCAGCCTCCCGGGCGAATCGAGCAAGGCAGCGTCATCGAGTTCGAGGGAAAAGATCTGGTCACGCTCGGCGACGATGAGATCCGCGACATCCGTGGCAATCGCATCTCGATGATATTCCAGGAACCGATGTCGGCGCTCAACCCGGTGTTCATGGTTGGCGATCAGGTTGCGGAGGTGGCCCGCGTGCACGCGCGAGTGAGCAGAAAGGACGCGTGGGATCGCGCCGTGGAAATGCTCGCGCTCACCGGCATTCCCGATGCGGAGGCGCGGGCACGACAATACCCGCACCAGCTCTCCGGCGGAATGCGCCAGCGCGTGCTCATCGCGATGGCTCTCATGATGAAACCCGCGCTCGTCATCGCCGACGAGCCGACTACCGCGCTCGATGTCACGATTCAGGCGCAGATCCTCGATCTGCTGGTCGATCTCCAGAAGAAAATCGGCACCGCGATATTGATGATCACCCACGACCTCGGCGTCATTGCCGAGACGGCGTCGAGGGTGATCGTGATGTACGCGGGCGAAGTGGTGGAGCAAGCGGAGGTCGACGAGCTCTTTGCCAAGCCGCACCATCCCTACACCGAGGGATTGATGCACTCGATGCCGCACATCGGGCACGATCAGGAGCGGCTCAACGTCATTCCCGGCACCGTGCCCGCGCCGACAGAATGGCCGGCCGGCTGTCGCTTTCGTGAGCGCTGTCCCTATTCGTGGGATCTCTGCGATAGGGAGCATCCACCGCTCTATCAAATCGGGTCGGGCCACGTGTCGCGCTGCCATCTGGCAATCGAGCCCGGGAGACGGAACCATCCGCATCCTCCTCTCGTCGTCAAAGCAGGAGTCGCCGCCGCATGAACGCGATCGAGCCGCTGGTATCCGTTCGGAATCTCCGGAAGGAGTTTCCGATCAGGAAGGGCGTTCTGTCGCGGCAGGTGGGCGCGGTGAAGGCCGTGAACGACGTGTCTTTCGACGTTGCGCGCGGCGAGACGCTCGGCGTAGTCGGCGAATCCGGCTGCGGCAAGACGACGACCGGCCGGGCGATCCTCCGCCTGATCGAGCCGACGTCGGGCGAGATCAGATTCGAGGGGCGCGACGTGAGGTCGATGGGCACGTCCGAGCTGCGCGCGCTGAGGCGGGAGATGCAGATCATCTTCCAGGATCCCGTCTCGTCACTCAACCCGCGCATGACTGTCGGAGCGATCATCCGCGAGGGGCTCACCATTCACAAGCTCGCCGAAGGCGCCGCCGCGGACGCGCGCGTCAGGCAGCTGCTCCAGGAAGTGGGCCTGCGGCCGGAGTACTCGAATCGGTACCCGCACGAGTTTTCGGGCGGACAGCGTCAGCGCATCGGGATCGCGCGTGCTCTCTCGGTGGAACCCAAGTTCATCGTCTGCGACGAGCCCGTGTCGGCCCTCGATGTCTCCGTGCAGGCGCAGGTGATCAACCTGCTCGAGGACCTGCAGCGGGACCACGACCTCACGTACATGTTCATCGCGCACGACCTCTCGGTCGTGGAGCACATCGCCGATCGTGTCGCCGTCATGTATCTGGGGAAGATCGTCGAGCTCGCAACGGCCGAAGATCTCTATAGTGATCCGCTCATGCCGTATACGCAGGCGCTCCTCTCCGCCGTTCCGGTCGCCGATCCAAACGCGAGGAAGGAGAGAATCATCCTGCAGGGAGATGTCCCCTCTCCGGCGAATCCGCCCTCGGGGTGCGTCTTCCACCCGCGCTGCCACCATCCGGCGAAGGACGCGGCGTGCGCCGCGATCGTTCCTCCGCTCGAGGAAAAAACGCCCGGCCATTTCGCAGCCTGCATCAAGCAACCGCCGACGACGGTGAGCTGGGAGCAACAAAAGGAAGCTGGTGGCGTACATCCGCCCGAGCGGTATCTTCCGCTCGCCGCCGTGCACGCTTAACGACCCTTACTCTCCTGACAATGGCCAGAGACTCGAAAGACGTTTTTCAGCAGCCCTCGGCAGGAACAGTAACGCACGACGAGCCGCCTCCGGGACTTTTCCGCGGCGCGAGCAAACGCACCTTCTTCGGCCAGCCCGTAGGCCTGTCCACTCTCTTCTTCACCGAGATGTGGGAGCGCTTCTCCTTCTACGGAATACGTCCGCTCCTCGTCTTGTTCATGACCGCCGCGATCACGAGCGGCGGATTCGGATTTGATCGTGAGACCGCATCCTCGATTGTCGGCATCTACGCCGCCTGCGTGTATCTCACAGCGCTCCCAGGCGGCTGGATAGCGGACAGACTACTCGGACTGCGTCGGGCCATCTGGTACGGTGGCGTTCTCATAGCGCTGGGACACCTCTCGATCGCGCTCTCGATCAAGTTCGCGCACTCGGCGTTCTTCATCGGATTGATCCTAATCGTCCTCGGCACTGGATTGCTCAAGCCGAACATCTCGGCCATCGTCGGCGATCTGTATCCCGAAGGTGGATCGAGACGCGACGCGGGATTCTCGATTTTCTACATGGGCATCAACATCGGTGCGCTGGTCGCTCCACTCGTCACCGGCTACCTCGGTGAGAGGGTGGGCTGGCACCTCGGCTTCGGCGCTGCCGGTGTGGGCATGCTCATCGGACTCATCACATACCGACTCCGCGCCGACAAAACGCTGGGCGACGTCGGAGTCGCGCCCGCATCGACTGATCCCGCCGAGCATCGCCGCATCAAGCTTATAGTCGGTGCCAGCATCGGGATCATTGTCCTGCTGGTGGTACTCACGATGAGCGGCCTCATGCACATCAATCCGGTTTCGATGGCGCAGAAGATGACCCTCGTCATAGTGGCCATGGCGCTGGTCTACTTCATCTACCTGTTTGTCGGTGGCGGGCTCGATATCGAAGACAAGAAGCGCGTGGTCGTAATCATCCTGCTCTTCATTTTCGCGGCGATATTCTGGTCGGGTTTCGAGCAGGCACCGACCTCGCTCAATCTCTTCGCGCGCGACTATACGAACAGAGTCGTATTCGGCTGGGAGATGCCGACGCTGTGGCTACAGGCCGCGAATTCGGTCTTCGTGATCGCGCTTGCGCCTGTCTTCGCCGCCCTTTGGATTGGGCTCGGCAACCGCGGCAAGGATCCGTCGAGTGTGGCCAAGTTCGCGTGGGGATTGTTCTTCGCGGGGCTGGGCTTCGTGGTGATGCTGATCGCGTCGAACATCGTGATCAAGGGCGGTGGCAACGTCCGAGTCTCACCATGGTGGCTCGTGCTGAGCTATTTGTTCCAGACGTTCGGCGAGCTTTCGCTTAGCCCGGTGGGACTCAGCTCGATGACCAAGCTGGCGCCCTTCAAGTTCAAGGGACAGATGATGGGAGTGTGGTTCATGGCCGCGGCACTCGGAAACCTTATCGCCGGACTGGTCGGTGGACACGTAGATCCCGAGAAGCTACAGGAGATGCCGATCCTCTTCCGGCAAACCTCGATCTCTCTCTTCATCGCGGCGGTGGTTTGCGGACTTCTCGTGTTCCCGGTTCGGAAGATGATGCGAGGAGTGCCGGCGGGAAATCGGTGACCGGGGTCGGCACATTGCCCGCCAGGTATCGTGGTACGGCTGGCTGTGCAAGATGTGTAGAGCCTGACGTCTCATCTTTATCCAGCATCCCAAACTGAGGAGAGAATATGCGTCGGCGCTTTGTTGTGATCGCTTTATCCATGTGCGCGTTTTCATCGGGCTCCATCGCCCAGGTCCCTGCGCCTTCAGTCAGGGAACCGGAGTTGACGGCCAGCGGACGGGGCGAGACGCGGCTCGCTCCCGACTACGCGTACGTCACGATCGGCGTAACGAACCAGGCCCAGAATGCCGTTGACGCGGCTTCAGAGAATGCCAGGCGGTTTGAATCCATCCTGGGCGCCCTGCATTCCTTTGGATTGAACGATCGTCAGCTCCTTACTTCCCGATACAATCTCACGCAGAACTACGAGTACCCCAAGAACGCGCCGCCAAAGCCTTCGGACTTCACCGCGAGAAGCACGATACGAGCGGAGGTTCGCCGGCTTGAGGACCTGGGAAAGCTCATCGATGCGTCGATTGCCAGCGGAGCCACCGAGGTGTCGGGGGTTCAGTTCCTGGCCTCCAACACAGACGAAGCGCGGCGTTCGGCCATGACGGAAGCCGTGAGACAGGCGCGCGCGGACGCCGATGCGATGGCGCGTGCCGCTGGTGGCACACTCGGCCGCTTGATCGCACTCAATTCCGGCGGAATCTCACAGCCCATCTACAGTGCTCGGGAGAATGTGCAGCTCATGAGCGCAGTGGTAACGTCAGGAGGCGTCCCTCCGACCAGCATCGTTCCGGGCGATCTCGTTGTTACCGCGCAGGTACTGGCGCGTTGGGAATTTGTCGCCGGTCCGTCTCGTTAGAGCGGACCCGCCTTACGGCCAGTTGAACACCGACGAGGGCACTGACCTTTCGCGGTTGTTGGAGATGTCACGCGGCTCGATCCGGAACGCCCTCGTGAGGTCGGTGACGGTGAGACGCGCTTCCCAGCCGTGACCCCGCGGTCCCCTTACCGGAAATGCCAAATCCGCTCTGAAGGTTCGGCGCGATTGCGGCGGTGAAGCCGCGAGAAGGCTCACGCCCGCCGACGCATAAAGCGGTGTATTCACACCGAACGGCGAATCGCCCGCCCACAGTTTTCCCCCTTCGGCGAACGCGGCCACCGCGAAGGTTGCGATTTGTTTGCGGCGTCCAATCAGGTATCGGTCCTCGATGTGACCGACCACGCGCCGAGCTCCCCCGACGTCCGCTGACCTGAAGCCGCGCAGACCACCGTCGCGGTCCGCGAAGGTCAGCTGAAACGGAATCCTCTGCTTCCAGCCGCCGCTCCACTCGAGATCGGAAATCAGCGTATGCCTGTTGATTGGCTTGAGGTATAGCGCGCCACGTCCCTGCGTCAGGATTCCATCCCAGTTGCCCTCTTCATCGCGACGCCCCTCACCGGCGACATCGAGCGCCGCGAACGAAATGGGCGACGCCATCCCCAGATAGAGGTCAGTCGAGCCAAACCAGTCGCGCTCGTTGCCGCGGAGAAATCTCGCCCCCTTTCCCAGCAGCGTCGCGAGCTGGACCCCGGTTCGGAGATCCTGCGTGCCCTCCAGCGCATCGAAACCGCTGACGCGCACGAAGTGGACGTTGCGCACTCCCCAGAGCGCGTTGAGCCGAGCCGTCTGGTGCTTCGTGTATCTGTTGATCAGCGCCTGACTCGTGTCGGCCAAAAGAGCCGTATCAGTGACGATAATCGGCGACGTCGCGGGACTCTCGTCCTCGAACGAGATCGATCCACCGACGAGCGCCAGGCGTCCGAGTGGCGGCCCGATTCGCACTACGCCGCCGATGTCACTGTACGAGCGTTCCAGTTTTATCGCCGCCGGCAACGCATCCGGTCTCCGAAAGTAGAAGTATCCGTTCGCGTTGCCGGCCGTGGTTCGCCACGAGACTCGCTGCAAATCGGTCAGGAATGGGTGGCTCAGCTCGGTCCCCCAATCGCTCCCCAGCTCGCGCCGTCCCCCCTCCAGCCGCAACTGGTAGGGCCGGCCCAGGAACTGATAGTCGACCACCTTGGCGGCGTAGGTATCCCTGTGTACCCCCTTCCTCCACTGGCTCTCCGCGTGGAAGGCGGTGCCGAGAAGATTGTCCTCCCCGAGCAAGAGCGAGTGCACGCCCGAGCCGCCACCGATGCCGGCGCCTATGATCAGCGAGACTTCGTCCACGGTCGAGACGGTGAGCGCGACCCCACCCTGTCCGTCGTCGTAGGCGAGCACGGTCGCATCGGCGATGAATGGCTGCGCGCGGAGAATGCGCTCCGATTCCGCACGACGCACTTCCGTGCACCGATCGCCGAGCTGGAGCGCCAGATAGCGCCGTATCACCGATTCCTTCGTAGTCACGTGCTGCTTGGCCGCGAAGCGTCCCGCCCGCTCCCAGATGTTAGTGCCGTTGATGCGGAAGGGCGGACTCGCATCGATATCTATCCGACTGATACGCTCCCCCTTGCAGGTAATGGGGAGGCCGCTCAGACTTTGTGACTGTGCATTTGTCGCCGACACGGCGGCGAGCAGCAGTGCCAACGTACCCTGTCGAAGAGAGATCACTCGTGTCGTCCGCGCGCAAGCCGGTCCGAGCCTGCACAGTTGCTGTTACCGCTGGCATTCGCCCCGATGGCGATACCAGTCGTGTCCGGCTGACCGCCGCTTACGTGACTGCCCTGGAAAGTGCAGGGCTCATACCACTGATCGTCCCCCCACTCTCGAACGCTGACGCCGCGTCGGCAGTTCTCGATTCCGTCGCGGGCCTCGTGCTGACTGGCGGCGAAGACGTCGATCCTGCTCGCTACGGTGAAAAACGCCACGAAAAAGTACGTTCCGTTAACGCCGCGCGCGATGCGACGGAAGCGGCGCTGATCAAGGAAGCGCAGAAACGAGGGACTCCCGTTCTCGCGATCTGCCGGGGGATACAGATACTGAACGTCGCCCTCGGGGGAACGCTGGTCCAGGACATCCCGTCGCAGTGCGAGACCGACATCGCGCACGACGAAGAGAGTGCCCGCGATTCACGCACTCACGAGATATCCGTCGAGCCGGGTTCCCTTATCGCCACGGCGATCGCCACGGAGCACTGCACGGTGAATTCGTTTCACCACCAATCGGTCAAGCGCGTCGCCGACGGGATGCGAGTCACGGCGCGGTCTCCGGACGGGATCATCGAAGGGCTCGAGTCCACGGACGAAGACTGGTGGGTGATGGCCGTGCAGTGGCACCCCGAGGAGATGACGGACTCGGCCGAGCCGTGGGACCGGGGCCTGTTCAAGGCGTTCGCGCGCAAGCTCGAAGCGTAGTGGAACTGCCCCGGATTCTTCACATCGACTCCGGGCGCAGCTGGCGCGGCGGCCAGCGTCAGGTATTTCTTCTCGCCACCGGACTTCGCGACCTCGGGTATCGCACGCTCGTCGTCGCACCTACGGGCTCTCCCCTCATCAGACGTGCCGAGCGCGCTGGACTTCCTACCTATCGCCTGACCCTGCGCGGGGAATGGGACATTCGCTCCGCCCGTGAGCTCCGCGCCGTCGCTGGGGAGTGGGACGCGGGGGTCGTGCACGCGCACGATGCTCGCACGCACTCGATCGCGAGGCTCGCGCTCCTCGGGAAAAGAAAGACGCGTCTCGTGGTGACGCGTCGCGTCACCTTCCCGCCGAAACAGGTTCGTCTCAAGTACCGGCACGGTGTGGATGCTTTCATTGCCATCTCGCAGGCGGTGAAGACCGCCATGGTGAACGCGGGAGTTCCAGGCGATCGAATCGAGGTCGTCTACTCCGGAGTCCCCGCCCCGCTGGTCAAGCGGCCGCGCAACTGGCGCCGCGAGCGCGGATGGCCACCCAATTCGATTATCTGCGGCATCGTCGGTGCGATGACGCAGGAGAAGGGTCTCGACATGGTGGCGGGAATCGCTCGCCGACTGCCCGGCGAGGTGTTCCGTCGCACGCGGCTCGTCCTCCTCGGCGGAAAGGGGAAAGGAGGGACGACTGTCTCCGGCGTCGAGGGGTTTGATGCCGGATTCGTCGAGGAGATTCACGACGCCGTGTCGGGCCTCGATGTTCTCTGGCATCCGGCCAGGTCGGAGGGTCTCGGCACATCGGTGATCGATGCCATGGCTCTCGGAATTCCGCCGATCGCGTTCGCGGTCGGTGGTCTCCCCGAGGTAATCGAAGATGGCAAGAGCGGTCTGCTCGTACCGGCCGGGGACATCGCCGGTTTCGTCCGCGCCGCCGCGGCTCTGATCAGCGATGACGGACTCCGCACCATGCTCGGCGAGGGCGCGAAGCAGCGGGCCCGGGAATTCGACTCGAAGCGGATGATCGAACGGACGGCTGAGGTGTACAATAGAGTGCTGGCGGGGTAGCGGGTAATCGCCTGCTCCTCCTATCTTGCCTGGATCTTGCCTGTAGAGCAGGTCCCGCCGTCGCCACCCATAGCACCCGAATTGAATTGATCTACATCTGCATTCCGACCTACAACGAGGGCCAGACCATCGGCGTGCTCCTGTGGCGCATTCGCCGGGTTTTCCAGGATTACTCGCGCGAGTATGAGATCATCGTTTATGACGATGGCAGCACCGATGGCACCCGCGACACGCTTGAGCCGTACGCCGAAGTGATCCCGCTCACGATTCTGCGCGGCGAGCAGCGCCATGGATACGGCGTTGCGCTGGACAAGCTCGTTCGCGAAGCCTCGCGCCGCACGCGCTATGCGCGTCGCGATGCTCTCATCATGATGCAGGCCGATTTCACCGATCAGCCGGAGCACATCCCGGAGCTCGTGAAGCGCTTTGAGGGAGGCGCCGATATCGTGGCGGCCAGGCAGGAAATGACCGAGGCCCCGGCGGCCGTGCGGAGGCTCCGCCGCTTTGCGGACTGGATGCAGCACGCGGGTCTTCCAAAAACGGATGCTGCGGATCCCTTCACGACCTACCGCCTCTATCGCATTTCGGTCTTGCGTGAGCTGCTCAAGGCCCTCGGTGACAAGCCGGCGGTTACAAGCAGCGGCTGGGCCGCCAACATGGAGCTTCTGCTCAAGGCGCGCCGCTTCGCGCGCAGAATCGAGAACGTCGATCTCGCCCCACGATACGATGTGCGCACGCGAGAGACGCGAGTCCGTCCAGTCGCAGACGCCTTGAATCTCTTCCGCTTCAGCCGCAAGGCGCGGCTCCTCGCCGCTCCCGCGGGAGGCGTGGCGTGAAGCGCGCAATCATTTCAGGCCTCGCCTTTCTCACCGCTACCGCCGCAGCCAGCTCCTGGGCGCAGTCGGTGCCCGTTTCGCCCACGCCCGTGCCGCAGACGGTGGTGGCGTCAACCGCGAAGCGCGCAAAGGTTCCGTTCGGACCCGGCGAGCGAATGGAGTACGACGTGAAGTTCGGCGCGCTCACGGTCGGCAGTGCGCACATGGAAGTCGTCGGGCTCGACAACCTCCGCGGCCGGCCCACCTGGCACACCGCGTTCTGGGTGCAGGGCGGAAATTTCTTGTACCGCGTGAACGATGTATACGAGAGCTGGATGGACGCGGAGACCCTGTCGTCGCTTCGTTTCGTCCAGAACCTCGAGGAAGGCGGGAAGGAGATCGAGAGGAAATTCGAGATCTATCCCGAGCGCGGCATCTTTATTCAGACTTCGAAGAAGCCGCCGAAGGAGGAGAAAACCGTCACTCAGCCACTCGATGACGGATCGTTCCTGTACTTCATCCGCACTCTTCCGCTCGTTGTCGGCCAGACCTACTCCTTTGACCGCTACTTCCGGCCGGATCGGAATCCGGTTCGAATCAGCGTTCTCCGCAAGGAGAGGATCAAAGTTCCCGCCGGAACCTTTGACGCGATCGTCCTCCAGCCGATGATCAAGACCAAGGGAATCTTCTCCGAGAATGGTCACGCGGAGATATGGCTGTCGGACGACGACAGGCGCATCATGCTCCAGTTGAAATCGAAGCTGTCCTTCGGCTCGCTCAATCTCTATCTCAAGTCCTACTTCCCATCGCCGAATCCATAGGCGGTAACCGCGGCCCCCGCCCTCGACCATCGAAGGCGGCGGGGGCGAAGCCCAGGAGCACGACTTCCGAGCCGATCGCGGAAGTCGATCTCTCGAGAGTCCGCACCGTTCCAATCGAGCGGCGCCCAAACAAAGTCGTCGCCGCCGAATTCGCATCCGCGCCTGGGACTGACCGCAGCTTCGCTGCCTTCCTGAAATCGCTGCCCGATGTTCTCGTGGCGCGAGATTTCCTCCGCGTGGTGAACGCGATCGCAGCTGCCGCGAAGAACAAGCGCGCGGTCGTCGTGATGCTCGGCGGCCACATAGTGAAGACGGGCCTGACGCCCCTTCTCATCGAGCTGATGGATCGCGGAGTGATCACCCACCTCGCGATGAACGGCTCTGCCGCGATCCACGACTACGAGATCGCACGCTTCGGCGCCACCTCGGAAGACGTCGCCCGGGGACTTGTGGACGGAACCTTCGGCATGGCGGAGGAAACCGGCCGCGGCATGAACCAGGCATTCACGATCGGGATGAAAAGCGGGTGGGGGATGGGCGAGGCTCTCGCCCGCGCGCTCGAGGGTATCCCCCTATCGAATGGCGAGCTGTCGGTGCTACTCGCCGCTCACCGGTTGGGAATCCCCTGCACCGTTCACGCAGCCATTGGCGCCGAGATAATTCATCAGCATCCAGCGGCGAATGGCGCGGCGATCGGCGACACCAGCCACCGCGACTTCCGTCGGCTCGCCGCATCCCTCCCCGCCCTGCACGAAGGTGGAGTCGTCCTCAACCTCGGGAGCGCGGTGATCATGCCAGAGGTATTTCTGAAGGCGCTGACGATCGCGCGAAACCTCAACGACGGAAAGCCGACCGGATTCACCACCTGCGATCTCGACATGCAGCGCCACTACCGCCCGCGCGTGAACGTGGTGCAGCGCCCGACTCAGGGCAGCGGCAAAGGCTACGAGATAACCGGCCACCACGAGATCATGGTTCCGCTGTTGACTTGGGGAGTTATCGAGGCACTGGAGAGAGACTGAGCTGCAACTGAACAAGATGTCGTCCCCACCTGTGGCGTCCCGGCGTAGTGAGCCTGATAGCTATCAACTGCAAAGCTCAAGCTGACATCTTGTTCAGTTGCAGTTAATAGCGAGTAAGCCGAGTCCCGGCGAACTTCTCCCGGAGCCGCGCGGCGGTGCCCGGACTGAGAACCCGGATACCGAAGTACAGCAGCCCGCCGACGATAATTACCTTGAGCGCGAGCCCCACAATGAAGAAAGTGAGACCAATGAGCCCGCCAAAAAGCTTGAACACCATGCCCACGGCAAAGAGGCCCAGCATGGCGAATAGGCCGATCATGAAGATGGCGCGTAACATGACGTTCTCCGATACGGTGACAGTTATCCCTACGATACAGCCGGCCGGGTTGTTTCACGAGTGGAAATCCGGGGAGCGGGAAAGCTGAGCGGGGACGTCATAGTCGTGGGCGGAGGGCTGATCGGCCTCGCGATAGCCGCGGCCCTGGCCGAACGCAAAGTCTCCGTCACGCTGATAAGCGAGCCCCGCCCCGGCGAAGCCTCTCCAGCCGCCGCCGGAATGCTGGCGCCATCCGTCGAGCGAGCTTCAGGGCCCGCCCACGACTTCGGAATCGCCGCCCGCGATCGGTATCCGTCCTTTGTGGATTTTCTGGCGGACCGGACGGGCGTCAGAGTGCCCCTCAATCGACTCGGGATGCTCCAGGTCGCACTCAGCGAAAAAGGAATCAAGGGGCTGAAGAAGACCGCCCTCCCGACCAGCCGCTGGCTCGACGCAAGGGAGCTGCGAGAGCTCGAGCCAGCGCTATCCCACGGCCTGGGCGCGATGTTCAGCCCCGACGATGGCGCCGTAGACAACACCGTGCTGCTCGCGGCGCTCGAGAAGCTCTGCGCCGCCAGTGATCGGATCACGAGAGTGAGCGATGCCGTAATAGCTGTCGACCCGGCGCGAGACTCGTGCACTGCGAGAACTGAATCGGGAGCGCAACACACCGCTCGCCGCGTCGTCATCGCCGCCGGTGCATGGGCAGGAAAACTTTCCGGAGCGCGCTTCGCCCGAGCTGTGGAACCGGCGCGTGGGCAGCTCGTGTCTTATTCAGCCTCTCCGCTCCGCCACGTCGCCTACGGACCTCGCGGCTACGTGGTTCCGCGCGGGGATATGACAATCGGCGGCAGCACGATGGAGAACGTCGGTTTCGATTCGAGCACCACTGCGAGCGGCGTGAAAAAAGTCCGCACGGCGTCGGAAGAGATTTGTCCGAGCCTCGCGTCCGCGCAAAGGACCGACGCGTGGGCGGGCCTGCGCCCGATCACTCCCGACATGCTGCCCATACTCGGCCTCGATCCGGAGCACCCGTCGCTCATCTATGCGTGCGGTCATTCGCGCAATGGCGTGCTCATGGCCCCCCTGACGGGGGATTTAGTCGCCGATCTCTTGACAGAATCACCACTTAGCCACGACCTGTCACAATTTCGCCCCGACCGTTTTTGATGTAGATTGCCTGAGTTCGACGGATTTCTCCCCCGCGAGCCGCCAAAGATGCCAGACACTCTCTATCAGATCATGGGGCGTCACCGCGCCGAGCCGCTCCCCGAGCGAAAACCCTCGTGGCTCAAGGTGAAGGCGCCGGGCGGCCCCAACTACATGCGGCTCAAGCACTTAATGGGGGAGCTCAACCTCCATTCCGTGTGCGAAGAAGCGCACTGCCCCAACGTCGGCGAATGCTGGGAACACGGCACTGCCACGTTCATGATCCTGGGCGACGTCTGCACCCGCAACTGCGCCTACTGCGCCGTCGCCCACGGCCGCCCAACCAAGTACGACATCGCCGAGCCCCATCGCGTCTCGCAGGCAATCGCCGAGATGGGACTCCGGCACGCGGTGATAACCTCGGTCGATCGCGACGATCTACCCGACTTCGGCGCCTGGGTCTTCGCCGAGACGATCCGCCAGATCCACGAACGGACTCCGGGTTGCTCGGTCGAGGTCCTGGTCCCGGATTTTCAGGGCAACGAGGACAGTATTCGCGCCGTCCTCGAGGCCGCGCCCGAGATCTACAATCACAACACCGAGACAGTGCCTCGACTCTACAAGAAGGCCCGACCTGGAGGTCGTTACGCGAGGGTGATGGAGATCTTCCGATACGCCAAACGCATTGCGCCCGACATTCCGACCAAGACTGGTATGATTCTCGGGATGGGTGAGACAATCGAGGAAGTCGTCGCGGTGATGCGCGATCTCCGCGAAGTCGACGTCGATATCCTTACCCTTGGACAGTACCTCAGACCGTCCGACGCGCACATCACGCTCGATCGCTATTACACTCCGCAGGAATTCAGAAAACTGTACGAGATTGGAATGGAAATGGGATTTCGGCACGTTGAGTCAGGCCCGCTCGTTCGCTCCAGCTACCACGCGTGGGAGCAGGTGCAGGCGGCCGGCGTATGAGCACTGAAGCGAAGCGCGCACCCGCGCAGAAGCAGAAAGAGAAAGGCGCGCCCAGCAACAACGGCGCTGACGCCGCGCCGGCGAACGCGCTCGCTGGAACGACGCCGGAGATCCGGCGCGAGTTGCTCCATTCGATGCTCCTCCAGCGACGCTTCGAGGAGCGCTGCGCCGAGGCGTACGCACTCGGAAAGATCGGCGGCTTCTGCCACCTCTACATCGGACAGGAAGCGATCTCGGCCGGCGTGATGTCGATGATCCGTCCCGACGATTACGTGATCACCGCGTATCGCGATCACGGGCAGGCGCTCGCTCGCGGAGTGAGCCCCCGCGCGGTCATGGCGGAGCTGTTCGGCCGGGCCACCGGTTGCTCGGGCGGCAAGGGCGGCTCCATGCACATCTTCGATGCCAAGACGAACTTCCTGGGCGGACACGCCATCGTCGGTGGACACGTTCCTATCGCGGCCGGCGTCGGATTCGCAATCAAGTATCGTCGCGGCAATCAGGTCTGCGTCTGCTTCTTCGGAGAGGCGGCCGTCAACATCGGCGCGTTCCATGAAGCGTTGAACCTGGCTTCCTTGTGGGATCTCCCCGTCATCTTCATCATCGAGAACAACCGCTACGGCATGGGCACGGCGATCTCGCGCTCGACCGCGAACGAAGACGTGCTCATCCGCGCGAAAGGCTATCGAATGCAGGGCGAGTCGGTCGATGGCCAGGACGTCTTCGCTGTGCGCGACTGCATGGCGCGCGCGACCGAGCGCGCGCGAAAGGAGAAGCGACCGACCCTGATCGAGATGAGAACATACCGCTTCATGGGCCACTCGATGTCGGACGCGGTGAGCGGCACCTACCGCACCAAGGACGAGCTGGAAGAGAACATGAAGCGCGATCCAATCCTCCTCCTGCACAACAGGATCTTCGAGGGAGGCGAGCTGACCGAAGGCGAGATGCACAAGCTCGACGACGAAGCGAAGGCGATCGCGCAGGACGCGTGGGACTTCGCCGAGGCCAGCCCCGAGCCCGCGCTCGAGAAGCTCTACACCGACGTCTACACGGACACGAGCTCCTGATATGGCAGTAGTCACTTACAGAGACGCACTGACCCAGGCGCTTCGCGAGGAGCTGCAGCGCGACGACCGCGTCTTCCTCATGGGAGAAGAGGTCGCGCAGTACAACGGCGCGTACAAAATCTCGAAGGGACTTCTCGACGAGTTCGGCCCCATGCGAATCGTCGATACGCCAATCACCGAGCTCGGCTTCGTCGGCGTCGGAATCGGTGCGGCGATGGTAGGACTCCGCCCGATCGTCGAGTTCATGACCTGGAACTTCGCGCTCCTCGCTCTCGACGAAGTGGTGAATGCCGCCGCCAAGATGCTCTACATGTCGGGCGGTCAGTTCAAGGTGCCGATGGTTTTCCGCGGGCCGAACGGCGCGGCGCTGCAGCTGGGGGCGCAGCACTCGCAGGCGTGGGAGAGCTGGCTTGCGCATATCCCGGGATTGAAAGTTTGCACGCCCGCCACGCCAGCCGACGCGAAGGGACTCCTCAAGTCCGCCATCCGCGACGACAACCCCGTCGTCTTCCTCGAGAACGAGATGCTCTACAACACCAAGGGCGAGGTGCCCGAGGGTGAGCACATTGTTCCCCTCGGTGTGGCGGAGCTGAAGCGCAAAGGCGACCACTGCTCCGTGATCACACACGGAAAAATGGCTCTCGTCGCGATGAAAGTCGCCGACGACCTCGCCAAGGAAGGAATCAATATCGACGTCGTCGATCTCCGCACCGTGCGGCCCATCGATGTCGAGGCGATCGCGCGCTCGGTTCAGAAGACAAATCGGGCCGTCGTTCTCGAAGAGGGCTGGGAGATCTGCGGCATGGGATCGCAGGTCGTCGATTTCATCCAGCGCGAATGCTTCGACGATCTCGATGCACCAGTGCTCCGAGTGCACCAGGAAGACGTGCCAATGCCTTACGCCAAGAACCTCGAGAGAGCGGCAAAGCCCGACGCCGGCAAGACGGTCGCGGCGATCAAGAAAGTCATGTACCTCGACTGAGCGACTATGGCAACGAAAGTCACGATGGAGGCGCTCTCGCCGACAATGGAGGAAGGCCGCCTCGTCAAATGGAACAAGAACGAGGGCGATCAGGTCAAGGCCGGAGACGTGCTGGCCGAGGTCGAGACCGACAAGGCGGTGATGGAGCTGGTCGCGCGCGGCGATGGCGTGCTTCGCAAGCGTCTGGCGAATGAAGGGGATGCGTCCCCTGTCGGAACTCTGCTCGCGGTTATCGGGACTCCGGACGAGAACATCGACGCGATCATCGGCGCCGCGGTGCCGGCCACCGCCTCGGCGCCGGCCGCAGCGTCGGCTAAGCCTGCGCAACAAAGTGCGGTTCCGCAGTCGTCTGACCAGTCTCAAAACGAAGCGTCGACACCGCCGCAGCAGAAAGTTGCCGGCCCCGCGGCTGGCGCTCCCCCAGCACCTCAGTCCGCGTCGCCGCCACGACCGACCGCGCCGCTGCCGCCCAAGGGCAATGGTGCGCGCCCGGGCGCTACTGCGACTCCGGGCGGACGCCAGCGCTCCTCACCGCTGGCACGCAGGCTCGCCAGCGACAAGGGAATCCAGCTGGGCGGAATCCAAGGCTCGGGTCCCGGAGGCCGCATCGTCAAGCGTGACATCGAAAACGCGAAGGCTACCGCCGGAGCCGCGCGTTCGGCTGCCGCCGAGAGGCTGGCGACCGAGGGCGACTTCAAGGACATCCCGCTCACACAGATCAGAAAGACGATCGCGCGTCGTCTCGCCGAGTCGAACGGCCCCGTTCCGACTTTCTTCCTCACCGCCGAATTCGATGCCACGCGCGCCGCGGAGATGCGCGCCCAGCTGCTGGAGATGGGGGACCAGTACAAGGTCTCCTTCAACGACATCGTCATCAAAGCGGTTGCGCTCTCGCTCGCCGAGCATCCCGAAGTCAACGCGCACTGGCTCAACGACAAGATCCGCCACTTCAACAGGATTCACGTCGCGATGGCGGTCGCGGTCGAAGACGGACTCATCACGCCGGTCCTGTTCGACGCCGACCGGATGACGATGTGGGAGATCTCGGAGAAGGCGCGCGACCTGGCCAAAAGAGCCCGCGAGCGCAAGCTCATGCCGGAGGAATACACCGGCTCGACCTTCTCCGTCTCCAACCTCGGCATGTTCGGGATCGATCAGTTCACGGCAATCATCAACCCGCCCGAGGTCGGAATTCTCGCCATCGGCGGCGTGGAGGAGAAGCCCGTCGTGATCGACGGGGCGCTGGAAATCCGCCAGCGCATGCGCGTCACCATGAGCTGCGACCACCGGGTGATCGACGGCGCGACCGGAGCGAAGTTCCTCGAGACGCTGAAGAGATACGTTGAAAATCCGCTTAGTCTGATCATCTAACGGCAAAGACTGCGACTGCAACTCGAGTAGCTAGATTTAGCCGGGATCTCTTTTCAACCTACCAACTAAAGAAATGGCTTCTTTCGACGTGATCTTTATTGGAGGCGGCCCCGCCGGTTACGTGGGCGCCATCCGCTGCGCCCAGCTCGGCATGTCAGTCGCTGTCGTCGAGCGCGAGGGCTTGGGCGGCACCTGCGTTCTCTGGGGCTGCATTCCCGCCAAGGCTCTCCTCGAATCAGCTTCAATCGCGACAAAGGTGACGCACGCAGCTGAATTCGGCGTCACAGTTAGCGATGTGAAGCTCGACTACGGCGTCGCCATGAAACGCTCGCGCGCGGTGAGCACGCAGAACTCGAAGGGCGTCGAGTTCCTTTTCAAGAAGAACAAAATCACCTGGATCAAGGGCACCGCGAAAATCGCGGGAAAGAACTCGGTGTCCGTGAAAGCCGACGGAAAGGAGGAGAAGCACGAAGCGAAAAAGGCGATCGTGATCTCCACCGGCTCGCGGGTCAAGGGACTCCCGCAAATCGGACTAGAGCTGAACAAGACCACCGTCATCTCTTCCGACGAAGCTCTCATTCTCGAGAAGGCTCCGAAGACGATGGCGATCATCGGCGCCGGCGCTGTCGGCTGCGAATTCGCCGACGTCTTCACCGCTTTCGGCACCCAGGTCACTCTCGTCGAAGTGCTTCCCGGCATCCTCCCCCTCGAAGACGCGGACTGCGGCGCCGAATTGGCGAGAAGCTTCAAGAAGCGAAAGATCGACGTGCTGCCCGCCGCCAAAATCGGCGACGTCAAGGTCGGCAAGACTTCCGTGACGATGAGCATCGAGGTCGGTGGCAAGAAGCAAAGCCTCGAGGTCGAGAAAGTCCTCGTCGCAGCGGGACGCGCGCCCAACATCGAGGACATCGGCATCAAGGAAGCTGGAATCCAGCTCACCGACCGGGGCTTCATCAAGATCAACGAGCGCATGGAAACGTCCGCGAAAGGCATCTACGCGATCGGCGACGTCGCCGGTCCACCAATGCTCGCCCACAAGGGCCAGCGCGAAGGCGTCGTGTTCGCGGAGTTCCTCGCGGGGCAGAAGAATGTCCACCCGGTCAATTACGGCAACATCCCGAACGCGACCTACTGCCACCCAGAGGTCGCATCCATCGGCATGACCGAGGCGCAGGTGAAGGAAAAGAAGATCGATTACAAGGTCGGCAAATTCCCGTTCTCCGCGAATGGACGCGCCCGCACCTCCGGCGAGACCGAAGGATTCGTCAAGATCATCCGGGACGCCAAGTACGGCGAGATCCTGGGCGCACACATCATCGGCGCACACGCTACCGAGTTGATCCACGAGCTGGCCGTCGCGCGAGAGAATGAGTTCACCGTCGAAGAGGTAGATCTGGCGATTCACGCCCACCCTACCCTCTCCGAAGCTATCGCCGAGGCCGCTCTCGACTCACTCGGCAAAGTCATACACGCGTGATTTAGGTGATGCACCGTGGCTGAGCGCGAGTTATGGGCAGTCCCACTGGGCCGGTTGGGCTATGTGGAGGCGCTCGAGCTGCAGCGTAGCCTCGCGCGAGACAGAATCTCCGGAGCAATCCCGCAGGACCTCCTTCTTCTCGTCGAGCATCCGCCGGTGGTCACACTCGGCCGATCATCGAAGCAAAAGCATCTCGTCGCGTCACCGGAATTTCTCCAGAGCAAAGGCGTGGAGTTGTTCGAGGTCGAGCGCGGCGGGGACGTCACCTTTCACGGGCCGGGACAGCTCGTGGGATATCCGATCATCGATCTCAAGCGCCACCGGCAGGATCTGCACTGGTACCTGAGGAAGATCGAGGAAGCGCTCATCAATTCACTCGCCGACTACGGCATTCCCGGCGAGCGGAACACCGCGTACACCGGAGTGTGGACGCAGGGGAAGAAGATCGCCTCGATCGGAGTGCACGTCCGCGACTGGGTCACCTGGCATGGCTTCGCCCTCAATGTCACGACTGATCTCTCCTATTTCGATCTCATCGTTCCATGCGGAATCGACGGCGTCGTGATGACGTCGATCGCGAGAGAGCTGGGCCTGGAAGAAATCTCAATGCAGGACGTGCGCGATCGAGTGACCGCCAAGTTCGCGGAGGCGTTCGATCTAACGGCGGTGATTACCTCGCGCGCGACGTTGCTCGAAACCGTCGCGTGACCGAAACGCTAGTCGCGTGACCGAAACGCTAAAGGTCTATCCTCCTCGACCGCGAGCCGAGTCGACGGGCACCCTGCGCGATTTCGCATCAGAGCTGAATCCGCAACAGGCCGCCGCCGCAACGCACGGCGATGGCCCGCTCCTCATCATCGCCGGTGCCGGCACCGGGAAGACGCGCGCGCTCGTGTACCGGGTGGCGCATCTGATCGAGCGTGGAGTGCCGGCCGAGCGGATACTGCTGCTGACGTTCACGCGCAGGGCGGCGCAGGAGATGTTGTCCCGGGCCGAAAGACTCGTAGGCAGCAACAGCAAGCGGGTGAGCGGTGGAACCTTCCACGCGACGGCGCACCGGCTGCTCCGCCGCTACGGACAGGCGGCCGGTTTGGCGAAAGACTTCACCATCATGGATCAGGGCGACTCCGCCGATCTGATGCAGCTCTCGCGCGCCCACCTGGGCTACGCCGCCAAGTCGAAGCGCTTCCCGAAGAAGGAGACACTCCAGTATGTGTACTCCAGACACATCAATACCGGAATTTCCATCGAAGACGTAGTTCGCGACGATTACCCGCAGTTCGTCGATTACCTCGAGGATCTCGGCAAGATTTACGCGGACTATACGCGCCGGAAGCAGGAGCGGAATCTCGTCGACTACGACGACCTTCTCCTCTTCTGGGCTCTGCTGCTCGAGGCCTCGCCTGAGCTCGGGAAAACTATCTCCGGGCTGTACGACCACATCCTCGTGGACGAATATCAGGACACGAACGTGCTCCAGGCGCGGATCCTTCGCGGAATGTGCAAGGCGCACAGCAACATCACGGTTGTGGGAGACGACGCGCAGAGCATCTACTCGTTCCGCGGCGCGCACTTCAGGAACATCCTCGACTTCCCGAAGCAGTTCGCCGGCGCGACGGTCGTCGCGCTGGAACAGAACTACCGCTCGACGCAGCCGATCCTGAGCGTCACCAACACCCTCATCTCACGCGCGGCGGAAAGGTTCACCAAGAATCTCTGGACCGAGCGAACGGGAGGCGAAGCACCCTGGCTCGTCACGGCGCGCGACGAGCAGCAGCAGACGCAGTTCGTCGTCGATCGGATCCTCGAGCTGCACGAAGAAGGAACTCCGCTGCGCGAGATCGCGGTGCTGTTCCGAGCCGGATACATGTCTGCCGACCTGGAGATCGAGCTCACCAACCGCAAGATTCCATTCGAGAAGTGGGGCGGGCTCAAGTTCCTGGAGGCAGCGCACGTAAAGGACGTGCTGGCGTTCCTCCGCATCATCGAGAACCCGCGTGACGAGGTGAGCTGGTATCGGCTGCTGCTCCTGCTCCCCGGAATCGGAGATGCTACCGCGCGCGCCGCGATCGACGCGATGGCCTCAGCGGCGTGGGAATCGACCGCCTTTGGCCGCTACAGTCCGCCGCCCAGGGCGAGAGCCGCGCACGCCGCGCTCGTCGGCTTGCTCGACGGCCTCCGCTCGGGGCCGATTCAGGACGAGGCGCAGGTCGCCGCCGATATCGCGCGCGTCCGGATGCTGTACGACAACATTCTCCGCGAGCGCTACGACCGGGTCGAGCCGCGCCTGGCCGATCTCGATCAGCTCCAGACCATCGCCGCCGGCTATCCCGATCGCGCCACGTTTCTCTCGGCGCTCGCGCTCGAGCCGCCGCAGGCCACACAGGACCTCGCCACCGGAACTCGCGAAGAGAACGACTGTCTGATTCTCAGCACGGCACACTCCGCCAAGGGAAAGGAGTGGGACGCAGTGTTCGTCATCTGGGCAGTCGACGGCTGGTTTCCTTCCGCGCGCTGTCTGAACAATGATGAGGAGACAGAGGAAGAGCGGCGACTCATGTACGTGGCTCTCACCCGGGCGCGGAATTACCTAAGCGTGACATATCCGCTCAACGCTTATTCGTCTCGCCGCGGCGCGGACTATTCGCTCGACCAGCTTTGCCGATTCATCGACCGCGGTGTTCGCGACAACATGCAGCGCGTGGCGCTTGGCACCGACAATGCGCCGGCGGTGACAGAGGAAACTGCGAACCAGCCGCTCCTTGATCTCCGCGCGCTGCTGCGGTCAAGGTTCAGTGGCTGACCGCGCGGCGCTTCCGCGCCGGCTACAAGATAACCGCGCCGACACGACCGGCACCCATCCCGTCATCTCAACCCAGCACCTTCCATGCGTCGAATAGGATTGTCTCTCCCGCTTGCCCCTGCCATGCTCCTCGCGAGCGCTTGCGGGCCGTCAAACATCCCGACGCCGGATCCCACCCCCGATCGCGTCCTCGTCGTGAACACCGACGGCAAGGTGATGCGTCAGTCCACCGGCGACGAACTCTCGCGCGTGAAGTTCTTCGCGCCAATGGACAAGGTGTGGCACGCGCTCGTCGCGAGCTACGCCGATCTCGGCATCGATCCCGCCATCTCCGATCCCGCCACAGGGCGATACGGCAACGCCGCATTCGTCGTACCGCGGCGCGTGATGGGACGGCCCATCGCCCAGTTCTTCGACTGCGGCTCCACACTCACCGGGCCAATGGTGGATGCGGGCCGCGTGACGGCGGTCGTAATTACAACGCTGTCACTGCTGCCAGACGGCACGACGTCGGCCTCGACCCGAGTGACCGGCACACTGCGCCGCAACGCCGGCTCGTCGGGCGACCCGATCGTCTGCAGCTCCACTGGCGCGATCGAGGAACACCTGCGCACAGCGACGGAGAAGCGGCTCGCCGACACTCCTTGAGCCTCGGCGCGAACGCGAGGGGTCGCAAGGGGGTAGAAACACGGCCGCGATACCGGCTCGTCGTCGCTTCTCTTCGCTCCCTGGGCAAAAAAAGACTACGGGGTGCGACCGAAGTCGCACCCCGTAGAGACGTTCGTGAAGCGTGGTCCGTCGTTACGGCGTCGTGTTGTTGCAGGCCCCCGGGTTGAAGGCCGTGTTGTTCTGCTCGGTGAACGGAATCGGATAGGCGACGTCCGAGCCGTAGGAACCGCCTCGGAAGAACAGTCCGCTCGGGAACACAGCGCTCGTCGCGAGGCTGTACGGCGCGCGCGCAAGACGGCGCAGATCACCCTGACGGTGGCCGGTGTTGTAGAGCCACAGCGCGCGCTCCTTGAACAGCAGGTCGCGGCGTGCGGCGAACTGTATGTCTGGGGTCGTCGCCGGATCAGCCGGATCCGTCAACGGAGCGAGCGTGTTCGGTGCGCCGTTCGTCTTGAACGCGCTCGTCGGCGTCGCGCCCGCGTACAGCCCGGTCAGTAGCGCCGTCGAAGCGGCGCGGAGCGTGTTGAGCTTCGAGATCATGGTCGCCGCATCACCTGCCTGCAGCGCCGCTTCGGCCTCGATCAGACGAGCCTCCACTCCGGACGCCAGCGGCACATCGGCGTCAAAGTTCGGATAGTTGTCGTTCAATTTGCAACGGATCGACGACGAGAAGCACAGGCCGTTGGTCGGCTTGGGCTCCCAAGGCACACGGATGTCCAAGAAACCGCGGAACGCCAGTCCCTCCGCGCTTCCACCGGGCGCCGTGGTCGTCGACGCCGTGTCGGTGCGAATCGCCGTACCCGTCGCCGTCAGGCCGCCCTCGAGGTTCGCTACGCCATAACGGCCGTTCTGCTCGAGCGACGCCATCGGATTGTTTTCCGCCGTCGTGTTCTGAGAGTGCTGCAGCAGGAACACATAGTTGGTGGGAACCGCCGCGACCGCCGCCGCTGCTGCGGCAAACTGGCCATTGTTGAGCAGCGCACGCCCTTTTCCAACCGCCGCGAGACGGTTGAGACTGTTGTTGGCCAGCGCCTGGTCGAAGCGGACTACCGCCGTGTCGTTCATCTGGCTGGTGCTGAGACCGACGCCGCCTACGATCTGGCTCGGGTCGATCGGTCCGACGTCGGGCAGCACGCTGAACGGCACGTCGCTGCACCAGCCTTCGCTCAGCGTCACGTAGACGTAGCCCTCGATCGTCCGAAGCTGCGCCTTGGTCGCGGAATCTGCGACGGCCGTCGCCGCTGTCGTGAACTGGTCGACGACGCCATACGCACGGCGAGCATTGAAGCGCGCCTGCTGGAGACGAGAGAAGGCGAGGTCCGAAATGTTGCCCAGCACGGTCGGCTGTAGCGAGCGCCGGTCCGCTGCATCTCGCGTCGGGAAGGTATCGCCGTAGTATGTCTCGTCGGAGATTACGGCCGACGACGATAGGAACGAATCGTCGCCGAAACCGCTGTAGCCGCCGATGAACTGGCGGAACGCTCCGTTCACCAGGGCCGGTACCGACCCGATGTTGTTCAGATCACCCGGGCGCAGCGTGGCGGGGTCGGAGACCTGCACCAGCTTGTTGGTGTCGCATGCCGAGCCCGCGATCGCGACTGCCGCAAGGGCCAGACTGGAAAGGGCGCGAGCGCCCCTTCCTCTCAGAGTATTAGTCATGTTGATCGGTCTCGGTGAGTTATTGTTTGAAATCGAAACGGAGCGTAAAAAAGCGGACGGGCGGCTGGGTGTTGAACTCACCCTGGCTGAAGCCCGCGCCACCGCCGGTCTCGGCGATTTCGGGGTCCAGGCCGGTGTACTTCGTCCACGTGTGCAGGTTACGGCCGGACAAAGTGACCGATGCTCCGTTCAAGAGATGCGAACGGTTTCCAATCGATGCCGGCACCTGGAAACGCACCGACAGCTCGCGCCACTTCACGAACCTGGCGTCCTCGATATAGCCGTACGGCGTTGCGCCCATGAACTGGTAGCCGATGAAGGCCGCCTGTTCCGCGAGAGTGGCGTTCGGGTTCGACAGCGCGCCGCATTGGCTGAAGTACGCGGTGCCCGCCTGCTGCTTGCAGCGGAACGATTCGGTGCCGTTGAGCTGGAAGTTTCCCGCACGCCGCTCGAACAGCGTCGAGATCGTGATTGTGTTGAAGAGCGTCAGGTCGCCAGAGATGCTCTGGGTGTTCGTCGGCAGCGACGGTCCGACGTATCCGATGTTCAGCGGCTTCCCAGTGCTGTCGCGGAGAAGCTTCGTCGAATCGACCGTCACCTCGGCGCGTGACAGCTTCCCGTCGCCATTCGCGTCGTTGTACTTGATTGGCAACGCGAAGTACGCACCCGTCGGGAAGCCTTCGCGATGCTGCTGCTCGCCGCGGTAGAGCGGGATCGGTGGGATGCCGGCGCCGAGATTCTCGATGCGGTTGTGCAGGACGGTGGCCGCGATGTGCGAGCTGAGCTGCACGTTGGTCCTGTTCAGAACGTTCAATCCGAGGCCGAGCTCCTGACCCCAGTTGCGGACGCTGCCAAGGTTCTGGAACACCGACGCCGTGAGACCGGCCGACGGGGCGAGGGGGCGCGAAACAAGCGCGTCCTTCGACCGGCGCGTGAATGCCGTGTACTCGGCCGTGACCCGGTCGTTGAAGAATCCAGCGTCGAAGCCGCCCTCGGTTTCCGTCGTGCGCTCGACTTTGAGCTTCGGATTACCGGTGTTCGTCAAAATGAGGGCCGGAATCTCCGCCGTTCCGACCTGCGCAACGCGCGGCGCGTAGAAGGTCTCGGCGGCGCCGAAGCCCGGGCGCTGTCCGGCCTGGCCTTTGGCAGCGCGGAGCCGAAGCTGACTCACCCAGCTGGTCTGCGGGAAGAATCCTTGTTTCGAGATGAGCCACGACGCATTGACCGAGGGGTAGTAGCTCAGACCCGAGATCTCGCGCGACAGACCGCTGTTATTGTCCGCGCGGATGCTCGCCGCCAGGAACAGGCGGTCGTTGTACGCAAGCTCTTCGCCACCAAACAAGCCGAGCGTGCGCTCGTCCGTGTGCGACTCGGTGATGGCGAACTGGCTCGTGGTCGCCGAGCAGGAGCCGGTGCCCGACGGAATACCGATGCCGAAGCAGTCGTTGCCCTCGAACAGGTTGCGGCTGAAGCTGCCGCCCATTGTGGTGTTCGACGTCAGGTTCTCCCGCGGCGTGAACGTGCCAGTCGCTGAGGCGTTCGACGTGTACTGATGGCTGACGCCGCGGAAGGAGTAGTGGTTGCCGAGGATGTAGCTCTGCGCCAGGGGAATATTCGAAGCCGGGTCAATCGTCTGCATGTCCGTACGCGTGTACAGATCGAGCCCGGCGTTCCCGTTGAGGCGCAGCCACGAGAATGGCGTGTAGTTCGTGTTCGCGCCCACGATGAAGCGATCGATACCCTGATCCGCGTTCACCTTCTTATCGTCGTTGTTGTTGTAGCCGAAGTACGAGCCGCGACGCGCCGACGGTATGCCGACCGAGTCCTGCTCCATGTTCGGGAGGTACTGGGCCGGTCCGAGCGCCGCGTTGATGATCGGGCTGAAAACGCTGTTGTCGTTTGAGATGCGGTTCGTCGCGCTCGAGATGTACGCAGAGGTGACGCCGGCCGTCACGTTGTCGCCGAGGCGGGCGTTCAGATTGGCGCGCAGCGAGGTGCGATCGAGTGTGTTCGGGCGCAGCACGCCGAGCTCACGCTCCTTGTCGCCCGAGAGAAAGAACGTCAGTGCCTCGGCGCCGCCGGACGCGTTCAAGCCTGTCTGCACACGGCTGCCGGTCTGATACGGCGTCGTCCGCGAATCGCGGAACTGGTCGAACGTGAGGACAACGTCCTGGGTGCAATTGGTCGCGCCGCTGATCGTCTGCCCTACGGGGATGGCGGCGCGGAAGTTCGGGCAGATGTCGTAGGGCGCGGTAGCGCCGAAGAGCTGCCGGGTGTTCAGAATGCCGCCGTTCGGGAGGTCATAGTACGGTTCGGTGCCGGTGCCGAACTTGGTCAGTGCCGCATAGTTGAGCTGGTAGGGCGCCTTGTCCTGCGAGGAACCCGCCTCATAGTACTCACCCCAGCGCGTCGGACCTGCACGACCTTTTTTGGTAGTGAGCAGGATGACACCGTTCGCCGCGGCACTACCGTAGAGGGCCGACGCCGCGGGTCCCTTGAGGATCTCGATGTTTTCGAGCTCCTCGGGGTTGATGTCGTTAAGACGCGAGTAGTCCTGGCCGCCGAGGGAGATACCGCCCTTGGCATTGGAGACGAGCACGCCGTCGACGAAGAGGAGCGGTTCGTTCGAGAGCGACAGGCTGTTCGCACCGCGGATGCGGATGCGCTGCGAGGCGCCAGCCGTGCCGGCGGCGGTCGAGAGGTTCACACCCGCTACGCGTCCCTGAAGGACGTCCGCCATCTTCGTGATCGGGCCCTGGTTCATGGCGCCGATATCGATGTAGCCGGTGTTGGTGCCACTTTCGGACCGTCGCTGCGACTGTCCGGTGACCGCGTTGACGACGACCTCCTGGAGCTGCGACGCACCCTGGGGGAGCACGAAGTTGGCCGCCGCCGACTGGCCAGCTACGACGTCAACCGTAATGGTACGCGGAGCATAGCCCACGCGGCGCGCGAGGATAGCGCGCGAGCCCGCCGGCACACCGTTGATTGTGTAGCGGCCCTGTGCGTCGGTCTGCGCCCCACGCTGCGTTCCGACCACGACGATCTGCGCATCGGCAATCGGAGCCTGCGTAGTTTGGTCCACGACCCGCCCACTGATCGTTCCATCGCCCTGGGCAGCAAGCCCAGCGGGAACGACTGCAATGGCAAACGCGGCCAGGACCAGTCTCACTAGTTTGTTCATGATCATTTCTCCGTCTCGGTTCGAGATCTGCGCTGGGCAAAGCTCCAGCGCGCATAGTGACTCCTGCTCGTACTACTTGACTCCTGCTCGAACTACTTGGATTGGAAGACCCGTTATAGACGAACTCGATTTCCGACATACCTCCTTCCTCAAATGTTGAAGGCCTCCCAAAGCGAAGTCCGGGAAGTTACACACAGCTGTGCTCGCCCGTTAGAGCAGGGTATGAGCACTGGGAAATCGATTGAATGCGCAGGCGTAAGGTCGCCAGCGGTGGACCGGATGGAGTCGACGCGAATCCAGCCGCAAGCCAGTAGCAGGAAGCGGAGGACGTAACGCTAGGACGCAAATGGAAGGCTGTCAATCCTTTGCTGAGCCTTAGGACCCCTTTAAACGGCGAATGAATAAGAATGGCTGGTGGACAAGTTGCCGGACGTGCCGACCGTCCTTTATTGCCGGTGAATAGCTGGCCCGTTCGAGAGCTCGGCTCACAGCATCTACGAACAACGGGTGGGTAGACGAAACGATGTTGAAGGTCCGGGGTTCGATATCCCCGTTGCTGTCAACTACGAACTCGGCCATCACGGAGCCTTCGACACCCGCAGCGAACAATGCGGAGGGATAGGGTACCTCAAGGCTATCCGCGCCCCGGAGGCGAGCTTGGCTATCCACTTGGTCTGCGGTATAAATGGAAAGCGAAGCGGCCAGGCCTTCCAGATCGGCGCTCGTGTGCCTGGGAAGATCCGGAGGCTCGGTATCCCTGCCCCTCGACCACAATAGAATGGTGCCGCAGTTCGACTGCCCATTCGGAGCCATGTAGTCGATCGGCGCCGTAGTCGATCCGAGGTAAAGCTCGATCCCCTCTATCGTGCTCACCGGGAACGCATCGAGATCGACCTCGCCGGCTGGCATGGGCACTCCATCCAGCCACACGAGCGGGCGGCAGTTTCTGCCCCGCATCCTCACACTCCCTCCGCCAGCACGGATCCTGAGCGAGCTGATGCCAGGAGATTGCGAGAGCAGTTGGGTTAACGAACGGTAATCCTTCTTATCGATTTCGACGCGATCGATGAATACGCCGCTCGAACGTCGCTCCAACCGCTCGTAGTAACCGGCGAGCCGGCCTCCGTACTCCACTCGCTTCGCCTGCACGAGTACAGGTTTGAGAGTGTTGGGCAGCAGCGCGAGAGTAAGGTGGATTCGGTGGGACGCATCCTGTGGAGTCACCTGGATCTGGTGGCTGCCTGGAACGAATCCCAGTCGCCGGATCCGCAGCTCGAGGGGGCCAGGCGTCAAACCAACGAGACGAAATTCCCCACGATCATCAGTCGTCGCATGTACCGAACTGCCTGACACGGTTATGATCGCGCCCGACACAGCACTCCCCGAGGAGTCCGTCACGGAACCGCTCAGAACGGCCAACGCCTGCGCTCTCGCCTCGGGCGGGAATGACATCACGCTTCCCCCAAACAGGCACACATGGGCAACGGCACAGAATCGCCGGAGTGCAAGTCGAGTCATCGGCGCCCCCTCATGGCCACGCGAAATGTTGCAGGTCGAGCGAACGCTGCCTTGCGAGCAATGGCCTTTCGTCAAGCTATTTGTGGGGAATCGGACGTGCAAGCAGACGCGTCAGGATCGCTTGCTCGGCGGCGGAAGTTTCAGTCCGGTATAAATGAGACGGCGCATCACGCATCAATTGCCGGTCCAGCCTCGCAGCGCGGTGAAAGGTGCTTTGGGCTTTGACTTCGCCAACCCAATCACCCGCCCAATCGTTCGCTTGAGATCCCGTCCCTCCTTCTCGTAGACCTGATCGAACACATCGAGATCACTCGCGTAGACGCGCCGCGCGAGCAGCGAAGCGTTGTCGAGCGGAACACGCTCCGCATACCGCGGATTGATTGTCTTGAATTGTGGCCCTATCTCACCAACGAGTGCGACTCGCGCGCGGATGTAGACGGTGTCCCGTACCGCGATCCTCGCTTCCCTGCTCTCCGGATGCGCAGCGTACGCCGAGTCGAGCGACTTGATCACCTTCGCCCAGAAACGCGCGAGCAGCTTGTCGTCTTCCCACTGAGCATCGAGCTTGGCGGCAGCGGCTTCCTGGCCGCGCGACCTGAAGAACGCCGCTGCACCCCGGGCCCCCACGAACATCGCAAAGGATTCGTTGAACGGCGCCTGACCCGATGCGTAGAAGGTGTTGTGCGTCAGCTCGTGAATCACCGTGTTGGCGAGATCGAGCGAGTCACCCTTGAGCGTGGTGTTGAGCAACGGATCGTTGAAAAACCCGAGCGTGCTGAATGCATCGGAGGGCCGGACGTACACATCGAACCCATCGGCCGCGAGATTCTTCGCATCCCGCTTCGCCGCATCGAAATCGAAGTAGCCTTTGTACGGAACTCTTCCGACGATCGGAAACCACCAGGTATAGGGCTTCAGTGTGTCCCGGTAAGCGGCCGATACGACCAGCACTAGAGTGTCATGATCCAGGCGCGAATATGTCGTAAAACTGTCTTTAGTTCTGAGTCGAAGGCTGTCTTTTGCATACTGACGCGCCGCCAAAACCACCTTCAGCTTCGCTCGCGACTCCTTCGAAGTCCTCGGATCCGCCACGATCTCAGAAATCGGCTGACGCCGACTCAATATCTTGGCCTCCTCCCACGCCCCACGACTGAGGTAACAAGCTGTGGGAGCAGAGATTAGACCTAACAGAGCCGCAGAAACCGCTATCGCGAGGATACCGCGTCGCATATTCTTATCATGTGTCCTTCGTCCACCTCCATTGCCACTCTGAATACTCGCTTCTCGACGGTGCAAACCGCATCGACGATCTCATCAAGAGAGCCCTGGAGTTCGAACAGCCCGCCCTCGCTATAACCGATCACGGTAACCTTCACGGGGCGTGGGAATTCCAGGAAAAGGCCAAAAAAGCGGGGCTCAAGCCGATCATCGGCATGGAAGCCTATGTCGCACCGGGCGATAGACGCGCCCGCGACCGCATCGGAGGTGATCGGGGCAAACCCTACTACCACCTCATCCTCCTCGCCCAGAACGCGACCGGGTACAAGAATCTAGTCAAGCTCTCCTCCCTCGCCTACACGGAAGGCTTCTACGCCAAGCCGCGCGTCGATCGGGAGCTGCTCGCCAAATACAGCGAAGGCATCGTCGTCTCCTCCGCCTGCATGGCCGGCGAGATCGCGCACCACCTGCTCTCCGACGAGTACGACCAGGCTCGCGCCGCTGCGTCCTGGTATGCCGACGTTTTCCGCGATCGCTACTACCTCGAGGTCCAGGCCCACGATTCCGAGAACCAGGCGACCTTGAACCGCCGCGTCTTCCAGCTCGCCGAAGAGTTGAGTCTCCCCGTGCTTGCCACCAACGACGCGCACTTCCTCACCCGCGACGATCACGACGCGCACGACATCCTCCTCTGCATCGGGCTCGGCAAGGACTACTCCGACACCAACCGGATGCACTACGACGAGGGCCTCTACTTCAAGAGCGCGCCCGAGATCGCCGAGGCGTTCCCCGGACGCAAGGATGTCCTCGAGAATTCCCTGCGCATCGCGGACGAGACTGCGATCCAGTTCTCCAAGCAGTACCGGGTCCCGTCCTTTCCCCTCCCCCCGGGAGTCGAGACTGAGAACGAGCTGTTAGTCCGCCTGGCCGAAGAAGGAGCGGTCGAGCGTTACGGAGCCCCGCTCCCCGCCAACGTCCGGGAGCGGCTCGACTACGAGCTGGGCGTCATCACCAAGACCGGATACGCCGGCTACTTCCTCATCGTTGCCGACTTCATCAGGGCCGCGCGCGACAAGGGAATTCCCGTCGGCCCGGGCCGCGGATCCGCTGCCGGCTCGCTCGTCGCCTACTCGCTCCGCATTACTGACGTCTGCCCGCTCAAGTTCGATCTGCTCTTCGAGCGCTTCCTCAATCCGGAGCGGGTGTCGATGCCCGACATCGACGTCGACTTCTGCTTCGAGCGGCGCGGCGAAGTCATCGAGTACGTGCGCCAGAAATATGGACGCGATTCGGTCGGCCAGATCATCACCTTCGGGACGTTGAAATCCCGCGCCGCCATCAAGGACGTGGGCCGCACCTTGGGCTTCAGTCCGGCCGAGACCGACTATCTCGCCAAGCTCGTGCCGAACCATCCCAACTTTTCGCTCACCGTCAAGGAAGCGATCGAGCGGATTCCCGAGATTCGGGAGTTCTACACGACGCGCAAGGACGACGGCCGCGAAGTGAAGGAGCGGAAGGAGCGCTACCGCCGCCTCCTCGACTACGCGATAAGGCTGGAAGGCCTCTCGCGCCACGCTGGTGTGCACGCCGCCGGGGTCGTCATCGCGCCGGGACCCCTCGACGACTACGTCCCGATCTGCACCCAGGCATCGAAAGGCTCGGGATCGTCCAACGGCAACGAGGATTCCGTCGTCGTAACACAGTACGACATGACCGCGCTCGAGCACGCTGGCATGCTCAAGATGGATTTCCTCGGCCTCACGACCCTCACCGTCATCAGCGACGCGCTGCGCGGAATCCGCGAGCGCACCGGCTCGGCGCCGGACCTCAACGCGCTTCCGCTCGACGATGCCGACACCTATCTGATGCTCCGCGCTGGCAGAACCGTCGGCGTGTTCCAGTTCGAGTCCCCGCTCGCGACCGACATGCTGAAGAGCATCCGCGCCGATCGCTTCGACGATCTCGTGGCGGCGAATGCGTTGATGCGCCCGGGCCCGCTCGACGCGGGGATGCACAAGGTGTACATGCGCCGGAAGCGCGGTGAGGAGCCGGTCTCCTACATTCTCCCCGAGCTCAAGCCGATTCTCGAGACCACCTACGGCGTCATCACCTACCAGGAGCAGGTGATGCGCATTGCGCAGACGCTGGCTGGCATTTCGCTCGCCGAGGCGGACGTCCTGCGCAAAGCCGTCGGTAAGAAGGACGCCGAACTGATTCGCGCCGAGCTGGGCAAGTTCATCGAGAAGGCGGTGGGGCACGGACACGACCGCACGATCATCGAGGAGATCGCGAGCCAGATCGAGACCTTCGGCCGCTACGGCTTCAACAAGTCCCACTCCGTGGCGTACTCGATCATCTCGTACCACACGGCCTGGCTCAAGTCGCATTTCCCCGCCGATTTCATGGCGGCGCTGCTGTCGTCGCAGATCGGCGACACGGACAACGTCGTCAAGTACATCAACGAGGCGCGGCAGCTCCACGTGCCCGGCGCAACGGAGCCGGGGCTCGAGATCCTGCCGCCGGATGTCAACGAATCCGGCTACAAGTTCACCGTGATCGGCGAGACGAGGATCCGCTTCGGCCTTGGCGGAATTCGCAACGTCGGACACACCGCCATCGACTCGATCATCACCGCGCGCAAGAAAGACGGGCCTTTCCGGTCGGTGTTCGATCTCTGCGAGAGAATCGATCTCCGCGCCTGCAACAAGCGCGTGCTGGATGCGCTCGTTCACGCCGGAGCGATGGATTCGCTCGGAGGACACCGCGCGCAGCTCGCCGCGGCGCTCGATCTCGCCATCCGAGAGGCTTCGCTCAAGCAGGAAGACTTTGTGACCGGGCAGGTGTCGCTCTTCGGCGCGCCAGCGGGCGAGACGCAGAAGGCCGGGAGCTCGCACGTCCTTCCCAACATCCCGTCGTGGAGCGAGTCCGAGCGTCTGGCGAAGGAGAAGGAGATCCTGGGCTTCTACATCTCGGGTCACCCGCTCGAGCGCTTCCGCACCGAGGCGGAGATCTTCGCCACGCATACTGTCAGTGACCTGGGCAAGTGGCGCCCGGAGCCGATGACGCTCGCCGTCGTCGTCACGAACATCAAGCGACAGATGAGCAAGAGATCCGGGTCCGAGTTCGCGCGGTTAACGATCGAGGATTTTTCCGGGTCCGCCGAGGTTCTCATCTTCCCGGAGAAGTGGGCGACACTCAACGACCAGATCCGCACGGACGTGCCAATGCTGCTCAAGGGCGCCTACTCGAGACGCGACGAGGGAGGTGACAACCCCGCCTACATCGTGGAGTCGGCAACGAAGCTGGCGGAGATGCGTACTAATGGACAGGTGACAGTTGCGATCGACCTGTCGAAAGGCGCATACTCGGGTGACGTGATGTCCGATGTGCGCGCGATCGCCGAGACCTACCCGGGCTCGGCGCCGCTGGAGTTCCGCTGGAGCGATGGGACGGGCTCACAGGCGCGCCTGCGCTCGAGGTCCCTGACACTGGCCGCCGATGGCGCAACGTTGAGCGCTCTGCGTAATATTTTGGGCGAGTCGTCCGTTCGACTCCAACGGGGGAGCTGACTGATGGCATCAGCAACACACCTCGAGTTCGAGAAGCCGATCGCCGAGCTGGAAAGGCAGATCGACGAAATCAAGAAAACCGCGGGCGACAGTCAGATCAGCGTCGCCGAAGCGATAGAGCCCCTCGAGCGGAAGCTCGAAGATCTGCGCGAAGAAGTCTACAGGAACCTCACGCCGTTTCAGCGCGTTCAGGTCGCCCGCAATCCGAGGCGGCCATTCACCGCCGACTACATCAGACTCGCATTCACCGATTTCATTGAGCTCCACGGCGACCGGGCTTACCGCGACGACGCCGCAATCATCGGCGGCTGGGCCCGTCTCGACGACGACACGGTGATGGTGATCGGCCATCAGCGTGGCCGCGACACCAAGGAGCAGCTGAAGCGCAATTTCGGCATGCCCCATCCCGAGGGCTATCGCAAGGCGCTTCGACTGATGAAGCTCGCCGAGAAATTCCACGTTCCCGTACTCACGTTCATCGACACACAGGGCGCGTGGGCCGGCCTTGGCGCCGAAGAGCGGGGCCAGTCCGAGGCAATCGCGCGCAACCTGTACGAGATGAGCCAGCTACAGGTTCCGATCATCGCGACGGTGATCGGCGAAGGCGGATCGGGCGGTGCCCTCGCCCTGGGGGTCGCTGACCGCGTGCTGATGATGGAAAACGCGGTCTATTCCGTGATCTCCGTGGAGGGATGCGCGGCGATTCTCTGGAAGGACGCCAAGAGCCCCGAGATGCGCGAGAAGGCCGCGACGGCGCTGCGTATTACCGCGCCCGAGCTGCTCGAGCTCAAGGTGATCGACGAAGTGGTGCCCGAGCCCAAGGGCGGAGCGCACGCCGATCATGAGGCCGCGGCGAAAGCGCTCCAGGCAGTAGTGAACCGCCACCTGGAGGAGCTCCGCAAGATGCGCCCGGAAAAGCTGGTGCGGCGCCGCCGGCAGAAGTTCCTCCGTCTCGGCGCGTGGACCGAATAGCACGTGGCGCACCTCGTCGAAGTCGCCTTCAAGGGCAACCGTAAGGAGTTCTTTCTCTGGGATTATCCCGATCCGCCGCCGCTCCACGCGGCGGTGATCGTCGATGTCGATCGCGGAGAGGACTTGGGTTACATCCACGCCCTTGGTGATCTCGCCCAGAAAAGAAACGGCGGGTGCTCGCACGGCTGCGGCTCTTCGCTCCCCGAACGGAAGGCCCTGCGTCTCGCGAGCGAGAAGGACCGCGGACTCTCGAAGGATCTCGACCGGCTGAACGAGGACGCCCGCCGCAAGGCGATGGAGCGCGTGAAAGCCAACGGACTCGGCATGAAGCTGTCCGACGCCGAGTGGCAGTGGGATCGCAAGAAGCTGACGCTCTATTTCACCGCCGACAAGCGCGTCGATTTCCGGAATCTCGTGCGCGATCTCGCGTCCCTCTTCCGCGCGCGCATCGAGCTGAAGCAGATCGGAGTGCGCGATGAAGCCAAGAGATTAGATGGCATAGGTCGCTGTGGACGGCAGTATTGCTCTGCCTCGTGGCTTCCCGAGCTGAGACCCGTGAACCTGGGTGTTGCCAAGGATCAGCGCCTGTCGCTGAATCCGTCGCAGATCTCCGGAGCCTGCGGGCGGCTGATGTGCTGCCTTCGCTACGAGCACGAGTTCTACGTTCAGAGCCGCAAGCGCTTCCCCAAGGAAGGCAGGATCGTCGTGACCAGGATCGGCGAGGAGAAGGTCATGAGCGTGGACATCTTCCGCGAGCGCATCACGCTGCGCGGAGTCGAGGGAGACGTGCGGTTGCTCACGCTCCCCGAGTTCAAGGAGGAGACGGAGGAGCTCGCGGGCGTCGCTGCCCCCATCACGAACGGCGACGAGGAAGAGAGCGCCGCCGAGGGAATCCGTCCCGACGAGATCTCGCCCGAGCTGCTCTACACGGCCGAGCACCCAGTCTTCATTCCACCCGCGGACGGCTTCGCGAAACCGAATGGCAATGGCCACGCCAGTGAGAGCAACGCTCGCGACGCCGAAGGATCGGCCAAGCGCAGGCGTGGAAGGCGCGGCGGCCGCCGCGGGCGCGGTGGAGACGAGCCGAATTCGACGGGTGGCCACTAATTGGCCAAGTACTTCCTCACCACGGCGATCGATTATGCCACCGCCGACCCGCACCAGGGTCACGCCTATGAAAAAATCGGCGCCGATGTCATAGCACGCTATCATCGCCTCATGGGCGACGATGTGCATTTTCTGGTCGGAATGGACGAGCACGGCCAGAAGGTCGCGCAAACGGCCGCCGAGCGGAAAGTCTCGCCCCAGGAGCTGGTCGACGCCGTGGCGGACAGCACGGAGGAGATCTGGCGGCTGCTCGGAATCTCGTACGATCAGTTCATCCGCACGACCGATCCCGCCCACAAGGCGGGCGTGAGGCGGCTGATCGAGCAGATCTTCGAGAACTCTCCGAACGATTTCTACGAGAAGGCCTACGCGGGCTGGTACTGCGTCGGCTGTGAATCGTTCAAGCAGGACAACGAGATCGTCGACGGGAAGTGCATCCTGCACCCGACGCGCACGCTCGAGTGGGTCGAGGAGAAGAACTGGTTCTTCCGCCTGAGCGCATACGCTGATCGTCTGAAGAAACTCGTATCGAGCGAGGAGTTTCTTCAGCCGAAGTCGCGGCGCAACGAGATTCTGTCGTTGATCGACTCCGGGCTCGAAGATGTTTCAGCCAGTCGAAGCCGCTTCTCGTGGGGCGTTCCCTTCCCGCGCAAGGGCAGCGGCGGCGACGTCCAGACGACTTACGTTTGGTTCGACGCTTTGCCGAATTATCTGACCGCGACCGGGTTTCCGAATCCTGATTTCGCAAAGCTTTGGCCCGCCGATCTGCATTTGATCGGAAAGGACATCACGCGCTTTCACGCGTTGATCTGGCCCGCGATGCTGATGGCGGCAGGTCTCGAGGTTCCAAAGCGAATCTGGGTGCACGGCTTCGTGCTCGTCGGTGGCACGCGCGTGAGCAAGTCGGCGGGGGGCAATCTCGATCTGCGCGACGCCATCGGGCGGTTCGGCCCCGACGCGTTCCGTTATTTCCTGATGCGCGAGATTCCATTCGACGGAGATGGCAGTTTTTCCTGGGAGAGATTCGGCGAACGGTACAACGCCGATCTCGCCAACGCGTTCGGGAATCTCGCGAGCCGCGCGATCTCGATGGTCGAGCGGTATTGCGATGCCGTCATTCCCAAAGGCGAGCGCAATGAGATCGACGCCGCCGATGCGAAAGACCTCGAGGCATATCACGCCTCGATCGGCCCCAGAGGATTTCTTCTTCACGACGCTCTCAGAGCCGTGTGGCTCACCATCGCGCGGGCGAACGAGTACGTGGATCGGCAAGCACCGTGGAAACTGGCCAAGGATCCGGCGCTCCGTGCCGAGCTGGAGAGCACGCTCGCGACCCTGATGAGACAGCTCACCCGTCAGGCCGTGTACCTCTCCCCCTTCATGCCGAATAAGGCGGAGGAGCTCTGGAAGTCGCTCGGTGCTCCGGGTTCGCCGGGCGAAATGAGATTCAATCGGCTCGACAATCTCGATCCGACGGGGTGGAAAGTGAACAAGGGACCGTCGCTGTTTCCGAAAGCCGAGCCGGCGCCGGCCGTCTAGCTGGCACTGTGCAATTACAGCCGCAAAAGAAAAGGGGATCGTCCGAAGACGATCCCCTTTTCTTTCGAGGGCGCCTTGTCAGCCGCCGATGTTCGGATTATTCAGTCTCTCGACGTCAGGAAGCGGGAAGCAACGCTCGGTGCCGTAGTTTCCGCCCTTGAGGTACACCGTTGAGTAGGGGATACCCGCCGCCGGGTCGAGCGGGAGATTGAGCCTCAGCACATCATAAAGGTGCTGGCCCTCCAGGAACAGCTCACGCCGACGGGATTCCGTGACTTCGGTCGCGATCGCGGTCGGGTCCGGGCTCGAGAATGGCGGCAATCCTTCAGCGGAGCGCATGGCGTTGATAATGTTCACCGCTGTTTGCCCCTGCTGAACTTCGGCGATGATCAGCAGCGCCTCCTTGTAGCTTGCGATCGGAACAGGACTCGAGCTATTCGCGTATTTTGTCTGGATGTAGAGCGGCGTTCTATTATCGGTGCCATTCTTCCCCGCGTAAGTAACCGTCACCCGATTGTCGGGAACCTGCTGTCCCCCCGAGTTCGTTACAGTGAGGGTGCGGTAGCTCGGCGCGACGGAGACCAGTCCTAGCTGGTTAAAAACCTGAATGCGATTCTGCCTCGTGCTCGGAGTTGTCTCCGCGCTCGCGTTGATGACAAACCCGGCCGGCACCAGGGCGGCGTCCGAGGCAGCACCCGCCTTGTTCCCCTCATCGAGTCGCGCGCGCGCGCGCCCAACGTATGCCATGTCGAGAATCTGTTGATCGCCTGCTGCCTGAGCCGCGGCAATGGCAGTGGTGAACGTGCTCTCCGCGGAAGCGAAGACCTGTGCCGATGTCAGCTTCGGCCCAAGATTGATTGCCGCGTTACAGAACCCTTCACCGAGCAGAATCCTGGAATAGCCTGCGTAAGCCGCGGCCTTCGCCATCAGATCCTGGCGGTTCGGAACCTGTGCGTCGGTCCAGCCTTGCAACAGCTGGAGCGCTCTGTCGGCCGTGCCCCTCGCAACTTGAATGGGTGTATAGATGCCGTACGAATCGCAGGCGTCCGTTGCATATCGCGTATCAGCCGTCGGATCGGTGTCACGTCTGTCGAAAGCCCAGTTGGCCGCAGTTGGCGTCGCGTCCATGAACTCGCCGCTCATCATTGCGGCGTCCACTACGTAAGACTTTAGCGCGCACTCGAAATTTCCGATTGCACTGTTCGTGATGAGGCCGGCGTTCGCAGGAATTTCCAGCGTCGAGGTGACGATTTTATCGGGTGAAGTCGCCTCAAGACCTTTATCGAGAATGTTACATCCGAGCACGGGCGTCGACAGCACGATGACTGTAAGCCATTGCCCCGTCGTCGCCGCGCCGCGTCCCATCCTCCTCGCAATGCGAGTAAAGTTCATATATGATCTCCGGGTCTTTCCGATGAGTCGTTCGTTAAAGTGTGTGAGCATTAGAAGTTCAGGCGCAGAGTTGCAACGAAGGATCGGAGCTGCGGCGTGACATCCTGCTCCCACTGTCCGAATCCGCGTGTGCCGCCCTGGAACGAAGCCTCGGGCTCGAGTCCCTTGTAGTTCGTCCATGTGTGCAGGTTGCGGCCGGCAATGCTGACCGCCGCTCTCGCCGCGCCGAACCGGCTCGCGAAAGCGCTCGGCAGATTGTAGCTCAGCGAAATTTCACGAAGCTTGGTAAAGCTCGCATCGTTTACCAGATCGCTGATGTAGGCGCTGCTGCTGACCGCCCCGACAATTGCGGGGGAGAACTCTTTCGGGAAGTAGTTCTCGCGGCACTCGATGAACAGGTGGCACCGCACGCGGCGGTTGCCATCGAGTTTCTTGTAGCCGCCCTTGAAGTCGACGAGCGTGTAGAAGCTGAAGTTCTGGAAGAAGCTGAGCGTAGAGGTGAACGCCCCTTCCGACGTTGGTGTCGTGTTGCCTAGAAACACAGGCTGGGCGTTTGCGCAAAGGACAGGCGCGCCGCCAGCCGGTCCGGGATCACAGAACACCGCGGTCGCCTTCCCGGTGGTTGGATCGATGGTGGCATCAACGACCTTCTTGCCCCACCATGCGCCGACCGGATAGCCGACTGTGTGTCTGATGTTGGCCGAGGGACTGATGAACGTTGCCCCTCCGAGATCGAGGACTTTCGTGTGGTTTGTTGAGGTGCTGAATGTGAGGTCCCAGGTGGTGCGGCCGTTGGCGATGGGAGTCGCGCGCACCATGATTTCGTTACCGTTCTTCGAGAGTTTTCCGGCGTTCACGAGCTGCGTGCCGGGATATCCGCTCGAAGGCGCGACAGGCTCCTCGAGAATTGCGTTGCGCGTTCCGCCAGTGAAGTGCGTGAATTCGATTCCGGCGCGATCTTGCAGGAAGCCGGCGTCGAACCCGAACTCAGTCTCATAACCGCGTTCTGGTCCGAGCTCGGGGTTGCCTCTGGAAGCCGGTGTTACCGCGGCCGATCCACCAGGGCCCGCGATCGCGGTGAAAAAGGGAACAGCCGAATATGGAAGCGGAGCTTGTCCGGTTTGACCATAGGCGCTGCGCAGCTTGAGCGTGTTCACGAAAGGCAGTCGAAAGAACGGCTCCTCGCTAACCACCCACGACGCGCTGACTTTCGGATAGGTCACCCTCTTGAAGTTTGCGCCGAACGCGCTGTTGTTGTCCGATCGCAGCCCGCCAGTGAGGAAAAATCTGTCGCGGAACCCGAGCTGTTCCTGCCCGTAAATTCCGACGGTGTTGTTCTGGACGCTCGTCTCCGATCCGCTGCGCTGCGCGGTCGTCGAGGATAGCGCCGTCAGACCCGGTCCCGGGAAATCCTGTCCGTACGCATCCACTAACTTGGTGTTACGCCGGAAGAAATCGACCCCGTAGGAAGTCGCGGTCGAGATTGCCCTGAGCTGACTCTTGACCGTACCGCCGTATGTCAGGCTTGACTGCGAGTTCTGCCGCAGGCCGACGACCTTGTATCCGGAATCGGCGTCGAATCCGAAGAAGTACGAGAAGTTCGGGTCGTTGTGAACCGCCGAGAGCTCCTCATTGTCTTCCATGCCCTGATCGGTTCCGACAGTAAGGTGCTGCGTGAACCAGCTCACCGGCGTGTGTGTGACTTGAACGCTTCCGGTAAAGCGGCTGATGTCCTGGTACATCTGATACTGCTTGTAATACGCGGACGGCAGAGCACTATAGAAGCCGTTGTTCGGGAGCGGAACGCCGGTGCTGTCGTAGAGGTTCTGCGGCGTTGCGTAGTACGTCGTCCAGGTTGTGCCGCCATACCCTGCCTCTGCCGCGAGGTCGGTGCGACCGGTGACGTAGCCCATGTTGCTCTCGATCTGAAGCTTGTCGTTTGGATTCAGCGTCAGGTTGGCTCGACCGCCGTAGTTCTTGAGCAGGTTCGTCGGTGTGACACCGCCGTCCTTCTTGAAATTGCCGCTTACACGATACCGGAAGCCCGGCGATCCACCACCGACGCCAATGTCGTACGACTGCATCTGTCCCGTCTGGAAGATCGGATGGCCCGCGTCGGCTTCGCGCTTGGCGATGTTGAGCGAGACGATCTGTCCTGTGACTGGATCCTTGCCGTAGTTCGTGAACAGGCGGCTTACCTGGTTGGCGAACTCGTTGGTTCCACCTCTGACTGTGAGGTCCCACGCAGGCTTACCCTGCTGACCCTTCTTCGTGATGATCTGGATAACTCCGTTCGCCGCTTCGGTGCCATAGAGAGTCGCCGCCGCTGGTCCCTTCACGATTTCGATGCTCTCGATGTCGTCCGGATCGAAGTCATTCCAGCGCGTCGTCGTGCTCGCACCGAATGACTGGTTCACCGGGCCCGTGCCCTGCGCGTTGTCGACCCGAAGTCCATCGACGTAGATGAGCGGCTGATTAGAGAGTGAGAAGCTCGAGACGCCGCGAATTCTCACTGTGGCGCCCGATCCGATAACTCCCGAGTTCTGAAGGATCGTCACACCCGGCGCTCTACCGTTGATGAGATTCTGGACGTTATCGATCGGCGCCTTGGCAGTGACGCTGGATGCGTCGATCTGCACGATGTCCACACCGAGCGTGCGCTTCACGGTGCTCCCGGGCTGACCGGTGACCACGACCGCGTCGAGGTTGATGCTCGCCGGCTCCATGCTGACTCGCGTCTCCGTGCCGACCGACGCAGTCGTTGTCGTCATCTTGTAGCCGAGTCGCCGGATCTCTAGTACCACGCTCGTTCCATTGATGCCGGCAATTCGGAACCGTCCGTTGGCGTCGGTCTGACTGCCAAGGCGAGTCCCCTGGACGGTCACCTGCGCATTGGGAAGCGGGGTTTGGCCGCGGTCCAGCACGACTCCAGAGATCGTTCCACCCTGTGCCTGCGCCACGGCGGTCGGGGTTAACAACAGTGGACCGAGCGCGAGCAGCGCAACGATGAGTCTCAGGAATGTTCTGGGCTTGCCAGTCGCAAGAGCGTGTGCGGTTTCGGAAAAACACGACTGTCGATCCATACTCAAACTCCTCGTCGAGAGATGAGCCACGGGCCATTCGCGCCCTAGTTAGGGCGGGGAGAAAAAAACTACGACTCGGCACGGCGTCTTGCAAGAGAAAATAAACAACCCCGAAGCTCTAAGAATCTGCGGGGTTGCATCGTGACCGACGCACAATTTCAAGAACGTCGGGTCTTCTACCGATTGCGGGTGCGTTACCGCCGGGTCGTAACCGCGATCACGCCGCCCATGTTGCCGGTTCCGAATTTCGTAGTGGCCTCCCACGAACGGTACAGCCTGATCGCGCCAATCTGGGAGGCGGGCAGATTCCTCAGACTCGCGATCGGTCCGAATTCCTGTCCATCCACGTACACGGTGGGGTAGGGCGCTGATCTCGACTTGTCGAAGCTCGTCTCGCCGCGGTAGCTCAGGAAGTTGGCGCGCAGCCTTTGAATCACATCGTAAGCAGTGCTCGCGCGCGACGCCTCGACCTCGTCCTCCGTAATTAATTGCGACCTTGCATCTTCACTACTGCTAACGCTTGGCGGTGTACAGGCAACGATCGCCGTCGTGAGGGAAAGAAGGATTAATCGCATGCCGATCATGCAGACGCCCGTATATCTGGGTTGCGAAGGGCCATAGGACTTATGCGGGCTGCGAATCTTGCTCGTCTATCGCTTTGTGATCAACTGCACGACCCCGCCCATATGGCCGCTGCCGAATTTGTATTGGGCCTCATAACTCTGGTAGAATCGCACCTCTGCCAACTGTGAGGCAGGGACTGTTTTGAGTGTGTCGATATCGCCATAGTAGGTGTCGTCGACGAAGACATGAGCTGGAATCGGCGGCGTGCGCGAATCCATTGACTGCCGCCCGCGGCTATGTAGGTATTCGCCATGAGTTCGCGATACGACATCGTACGCCGATGCCGCGTGCATGGCCTCGATTTCATCCTCGCCGATTGAATCTATGCCTGCGGTGGCGGGGCGCCGTTGTGTACTCACACACGCAAATTGACCTGCCACTGCGAGTGCCAGTACGATGCTGGGCCATGCGCGGTTGAACATCACGTGCCTCTGGGGAGAGGATGCCCTGAAATATATGATGCGTGAAAAACAACGGGGCTCGAGCAATTGTCGCTCGAGCCCCGCCAGACTTGCTGCACCTCAGCCTGCTACTGGCACTTCGTGTTCCCACCGTGAGCGTCGATCTCTGCCTGTGGGTAGGGAAGTACGAAGTTGAATGGATCTCCCGTGTAGGGCGACAACTGCCCGGGTGGGAATGATACCGCGTTGAGTCGACCGTAAGCACGAAGATCAACTAGTCTCTGAGGCCCGTCCGTCAGCAACGAGTAACGCTTCTCGTAAAGCAGCGCGTCGATTGCCGCCTTTGGAGTCCCGAATGTACCGTACGGTGCGAGACCGCCAGAAACCGTGCGGACGACGCTCATGTCCGCGGCAGCGCCGGCGAGATCGCTGGAGCCGATCTTCGCCTGGGCACGGAGCAGATACAGTTCCTCGTTCTTCAGGATCGGGATCGGACGAGTCTGATTCGCGGCGTCACTGGTCACTGTGACCGCCGGGTCATAGAGACTCGAGAACGATACGCCGTCGACTGTGATCGTCGCCGGGGTGGATTGAACTACGATCTTCGATACCCGCGCGTCGTTTGCCTGGAGGCTGTCGAAGACCGATGGCGTGAAGTGTACGCGAGTGTCGAAAAGCGGATTGGCATATTCGCCGGATAGCGTACTGAACTGATAGTACGGACCCCCCGCGAGCGAAGCCGCCGTTCCCGGATCGCCAGCGAGCGCGATATCGAGCGCGGTTCTGGCAGCAACGAAGCTGGCTGCGTTACCCAACAACCCGCGGTAGACTTCGACCTTGCCCTTCAGTCCGCGATTGTACTTTATCTGGTTCGCGATGAGGCTATAGTCGCCGCCGATCGACGTCCAGCCGGTGGGAAGCGTAGCCGGGAAGGTAGTTGTCCCGCCCGTTTGCGCGGCTTGAAGATCCGTGTACGCTGAATCGAGTAGCGAAGAGACATAGGCGAGAACCGTTGGCTTGCAGACGATCGGCGCGACGACGCTGGGGTCGGTGACGGCTATCGGCAAACCGAGCGTGTCGCGGGTCTCGAGAACACGATAGAAATCGTTCGCCTTCAGCGTCTTGACGAAACCGCTTATCGCCGCCTTGTCCCCCGCATTGAATTCCGCAGTCGCACGCGGAATAGCGTCGAGGAGATTGTTCTCGGCGCGAATCGCCCCGTAATACAGCGTGTAGCCGCGCGCCAGGAAGCCTCCTGGGCTGGGCTCCGTCTCCAATGTCTCCGTGATGAACCGGGGCTCGGAGTTATCCATGCGCCAGATGTCACGCGCCATTGTACCCGGGAAGACCAAGAATGGATAATCAAGTGATCTCCGTTCCTGATCGACGACTCCCGTCACTAGCAGCTGCAGATTACCCGGCGTCAACGCGCCGCCTACCGACGATATCGACGGGTTGTTGAGATCGGGAACCGAGGTTGAATCTTTACACGCTCCGATCGCCAGCGTAAGACCGGCGAGAGCGACTAGATGCTTGTTCATTATGTGTGTCATGAGTGAGTGAGGTCTAAAAGTTGGCGATAACGGAGAAGAAGAACTGGCGGCTTGGCGGGAACGGTGTCACGTCCTGCGCCTGCCGGATGTTCTGGTTGCCGAAGTTCGAGACCTCCGGGTCGAGACCTGTGTACTTCGTCCAGGTCTTGAGATTCCTTCCACTGAACTCGAGGCGGACATCTTGGGCCTGCCCGCGGAACAGCGAGCTCGCGAGTGACGGCGGAACCACGTACGCCACCGTGATTTCCCGCAGCTTGAGGAAGGTACCGTTCTCGGCGTACACTGGTTGTCCGGCCCTGTATGCGAGCCGCGCGTTGGAAGCCGCGGTGTCCGCAGCCAGACCGCTGCCGTCAAAGTAGTTATTGGTCAGGTTGATGACTTTCCCGCCCTTTCTCCAGTCGAGCAGGCTCGTGAACCGCACTGGCCCCACGCCAATGTCGTTCGAGAAGCCCATCTGATAGTCCGGCTGGAAGTCGCCGTAACTGCCGTACACCTTGCTGTTGCAACGGCCCGAGGCGGTGAGAGGAATGCTGCAGCCGACCTGAACGTAGACCTCCGTCGGAGACTTGCCCTGCTCGATGCGGCCACGTCCGTAAGTCGTGGAGAACGAACCGGGAGTCAGGAACGCTGGTACGGACAATTGCGTGACTTTACCCCGCGTTTGCGCGTAAGTCGTGTTGGAAATCCAGCTATATCGGTCCGTTTGAAGCAGGTTGAGATTCAGTCCGATCTCGGTGCCGTGGTTGACCAACTGGTTGCCGGATTGAACGATCTTATTCGTGAAGCCCGTCGACGGCGCTATCGCCGCATTCAGGATCAGATCGTCTACCTGCTTACGGAACGCCGTGACGGAAAGCTGTGCCCGTGAATTCAGAAGCGCCCAGTCGAACCCGCCTTCGAGTTCCGTCGAAGTTTCCGGCCGAATCGTGGCGAGGCCCAGCGTGCTCGACGGAGTGCCGCCGATGATGTTGTCGTTGGTGGTGGTGATGAGCGCGGTGTACTTGAACCCGTAAGGCGGGAGATTGCCGGCCCGGCCATAGGCGACGCGCAGCTTGAGGTTGTCAGTGAATCGTGGGAGATACGGAACGTTGTACGATGCCGAGAACTTCGGGTACGAATAGAACTTCTTGTCGTCACCGTTCACGCTCGATCGTTCCGAATTGACACCGGCCGTGAGCAGGAGCCGCTCGCCGAGGGTAAGGAACTCTTCCTGAGCGAAGTAGGACAAGGACTTGTCGATCTGCTGAAACTCATTCAGGAAGGACTGAAGAGCGGAGCTCACATCGGTGATGCCGGGCGGAAGCCCGCGACCCGTTGCAGTCGTAATCTGCTGGTTCTGGCGCCCTTGGCGCAGTCCGATTGAACTCGTCGCGGTGAAGGGCGATGCAAAGAACTTGTGGACGAGCGTACCGTTCAAGTTCGCGGTGACGACATTCCCCTGTGCGTTGAAGACAGTCCCGGGGAGCCCATCATCGAGCGGCTCGAAGAAGAGCTGCGGAGGCGAATAAATCTTGCTCTGGTCGGAGTACGAATCGACTCCTCCAAGAAGCGAGAAAGTCAGGTTCTGTTTCTGGGTTGTAAAAATACTCCAGTCGGCAGCCGCGCTTCCGAGCAGTCGATACACGTTCTCGGGAGTGCGAATCAACGCCGCATCCTGAAGAAGATTCGAGTGGACCGGGAGATAGGGATTCTGTGGATAAACCCCGTTCGTCGGCTGGAAATCGAAGAATGACGGTGTGGACGAGATGATCGTGTACGGTGCGACACCGTTGTTGTCGTTCCCGCTCAGACCGCGCTCGGTAAGCGTATGCAGCAGCTCGCTGTTTACACGGAAGGTGAGGTTGTTGCTAACCTGCTGGGTCAGATTCGCGCGGAGCGACTGCTTGTTGTACTGCGTGTTGACCTGGATACCGGCGTCATGCCGGACCGAGCCCGCTACGAAATAGGTCGTGCCACCTGTGGCCGTGCCTCCACGGACAGACATATCCGTCTCGTACGAGAGATCTTTGCGACCGTAAAGCTCCTGCTCGTAATCGTGGCACTTTACCGTTGCGGCATTGTAGAGCGCGATATCAGCGGCAATTGCAGCGGGCGAGGTATCTCCAGTCCAATCCGCGTATTCCTGGCCTGAACCGAAGCAGCGTGACCCAAGCTTGTTGCTGATGGACTGCGTGCCGAATCTCTGAGTGAAGCCAACAACCGGCTTGCCAACAGTACCCCGCTTGGTGGTGATGATGATTACGCCATTTGATCCTCTGGATCCGTAAATGGCGCCTGCCGACGCCCCCTTCAGTACTTCGATCGTTTCTATGTCTTGCGGGTTGATGTCGGCGATGCGGTTAACCTGTTGGTCCTGGTTCGAGGCTAGATTGCCGCCTGCCGCACCAGAAATCGCGTTGAGGCCGTTCTGAATCGCGGTGTTGTTGACCACTGTTCCGTCGATCACGTAGAGCGGGCTCGACGAGGCGTTGATCGAGGTTACGCCGCGCAACTGGATCTGCGTGCCGCCGCCTGGTGCCCCAGAGTTCGACGTGATCACCGCGCCAGGAACCTTGCCCTGAAGCGCCTGGTCGAGCGCCTGCGCCGGTGCGCGGTTGAGATTTTCCCCAGTCACCACTGCCACGGCGTTGGCGATGTTGCGACTCGAAACGCTGGTGGCCTGGCCAGTCACGACCTGGGTCTCCAGCTGCAGGACGTCGCGGACGAGACTGACGTTGAGCTCAGTCGCGCCAGATGGCACGTCCACGACCTTCTGCGTATAGCCAATCCGCCGGACGCGAAGAGTCGCCGACCCTGCCGGTACCGACACTGTGAAACGTCCCTGGTCGTCCGTGTAGGCTCCGAGCGTCGTTCCAATGACATTTACGCTCGCCGCGACAATGGGCTCACCGCTTCCTTCCACCGTGACTCGGCCAGTGACGAGCCGTGTCTGTGCGAAGGCGCTGGCGCTGAATAGCACCAACGGTAGCAGTGAGAAAAGCGAAGAACGAATTGTTTTCATGCCTCTCTCCAGCGTTGAATTGGGATGGCTTGCCGTAGAATAGTGGCAAGCCAGCACGGAGACTCGTGGCGTGGTTCCGATGGCTCCGCGGTTCTTTCTATGAGGGTCTTATCTAAGATTGCAGCAGAATTGTGTCAAGCTCAAGAATCAATAAGAATTCTGGGCGGCATCGGTCCGGTGGTAGTTTACTTCGGCGTTTTGTTTGTATTGAAGTCAACCACAGGCGGAGCTTCCGTTCCCGCCGCAGCCTCGAAGTACGTCCGCGGCTTCGCGCCAGTCACCTTCGCGGTTATCGCCTGCGGGAAGGTCCTGATGTAGGCGTTGTATGTCCGAACCGCCTCATTATAGTCGTTGCGCGAGGTCGCGATCCGATTCTCGGTCCCCGTCAGCTCGTCCTGAAGACGCAGGAACCCCTGATCTGCCTTGAGCTGGGGATAGGCCTCCGAGATTGCGAGCAATCTGCCGAGCGCACCGGTGAGCTGCCCATTGGCGGTCGCCATCTGCTGGGGATCGCCTGTCTGGATTGCCCCCGCCAGTCCCGCACGGGCCGTCGCCACCTGCGTGAACACGGCCTCCTCGTGCTGGGCGTAGCCCTTCACCGTGTTGACGAGATTTGGGACCAGATCCGCCCGGCGCTGCAGCTGCACCGATATCTGCTGCTTCGCCTGCGCGGCGGTCTCATCGTACTGCTGTATCTGATTGTATCCGCACCCCCCCACACCCAGAAGCAGCGGAGCGAGAGCCAACACCATGCGACGGTTCATTTTGATCCATCCTCTAAGTGGAGATTGACGACACTCTGTGCGGCCAAAGCCCACAGCAATTTATCCTTTGAATTCGTTGAGATATGCCACCAGCCGCTCCATCGCCGCCAGATATCCCTCCAGAATCCCGGCGGCGCTCTCGCGCGGAATCTTCTCCGTTCCGCGCACGTGACGAATCACCTTCACGAACGGCTCCGGCGAGAATCCGGCGCGCTTGGCCAGAGAGCGCGTCAGCTCCTCGTAGTCCTGCGAAGGCGCCTGCCCTGCGAGCCGCGAGACTCCCCGGAAGATCACCATCAGCGTGCTCAGGCTCTTTTCCAGAACCTCGAGCTGCAGTCTGCTGTCGCCTCCCGCGCCCATCGTCGCCTGCCGCAGCTGCAGCAGCTTTCCCATCGTCTGCTGCTCCACCTGGAGGCGCAGATCGGAGGGCGCGACGCGAATTCCATCGAACGGCGAATCTCCGAACAGCACTCGATGCCGCTCCAGGATGTCCGCGTACTCCATCGGGAAAATGTCGGAGGACGATTTCCATTCGCTCGCGGTGAACGTCATCGGCGGCGGATTCCCATCCCCGGCCCACGCCTTCGAGACCGCCGCGACCGCGCGCAGACGCGCGAGCGGCAGCGTGTCCACGATCACGAGCACGTTGTAATCGGATTTCTTCGGGTTGTGCTCGCCCGCGACCGCGGAGCCGAATAGCACGACCGATCGAAGCCCGTCGCCGTACGCGAGTTGAAGCTGACTGACCAGTTCATCGAGTTTCATCATAGTCCGAGTCCTTACTAACGGGTGTGCGACACTGCCTGTTTCGTCATTCGACGATCCCGGGCTTCTTCACCAGCTCGAGCCGCCACCGCCGCCCCCAAAACCGCCACCGCCGCCAAAACCGCCGAAGCCACCGCCTCCGCCGCCAAAACCGCCGAAGCCGCCGCCACCTCCTCCCCATCCGCCACGCCCACCGCCGAACCCGCCCATCGGAATGATGATCGGGAGGCACCCCGGACCGCATCCTCTCCCGCCGCCCCGCCGACTCGCCCGGCTGAGAACGCTGAGTACCAGGAAGAAGATGAGGAGGAACACCCACGGAGGAATCCCGCCACCGCTGCTCGTCGGGTATGCGTTACTCG
>Ga0208080_1000044_pt1 | contig 55515 bp, 48 predicted proteins | sample NGESurdeep092012_3_FD_184476 | JGI IMG/M metagenome (GOLD analysis project Ga0208080, IMG submission 184476) | Arctic peat soil microbial communities from Barrow, Alaska - NGEE Surface sample 210-3 deep-092012 (SPAdes) | ecosystem: Environmental > Terrestrial > Soil > Wetlands > Peat ...
AGGACGAGGAAGCGGACGCCGTCGATCTCCTCGAAGCTGTAGATCGCGGCGATGCTCGTGTGATTCAGGGACGCGAGGACGTGCGCCTCGCGCGTGAACCGCGCGAGCCGGTCGGCGTCCTGCGCGAACGCCTCGGGGAGGACCTTGATCGCGACATCGCGCTGGAGGCGCGTGTCGCGCGCGCGCCAGACCTCGCCCATGCCTCCGGCCCCGAGAGGGCCGAGAATCTCGTAGGCCCCGAGGCGCGAGCCGGGTGCGACGCGCATGACGCTGTCCCCGATTATCTACAATCGCGGTCTCATGTTCGTTCGCTGGACGCACGCCGCTCGTTCGCTCCTTCTCGTTCTCGCGGTTCCCGCCTTTCTCACGGCTCTTTTTACGCGGCCAGCCCGCGGTGCCAGCGCGGATGCGTCCGCGCTGTGGGAGGCGTGGCCGCACACGGTCGAGGTCTCGCCGCTCGCCCTCAAGCACGAGGAGCTGCGCGCGCGTCTCGCCGCGCTCGCAGCCCGATACCCCGGGCTTTTCTCGATCGCCGAGGAAGGAGTTTCGGCCGAGGGACGGAACATTCCCCTGCTCGTCGTCGGCGGCGGCCCCACGACGGTCCTCCTCTGGTCGCAAATGCACGGCGACGAGCCCACCGCGACGAGCGCGCTCCTCGACATCCTCGAGCATCTCGGAAGGACGCAAAAAACGCCCGACACGGGGCGACTGCTCTCGCGCCTCACGCTCGCGATCATCCCGATGCTCAATCCGGACGGCGCCGCGCGGACGCGCCGCACGAACGCACAAGGCATCGACGTCAACCGCGACGCGCTGCGCCTTCAAACGCCCGAGGGGCGGTTTCTCAAATCCGTGCGCGACCGGCTGAAGCCTTCCGTCGGGTACAACCTCCACAACCATAGCCCGAGCGTGACGGCGGGGAAGCACGGCCGGCAGGTCGCGATCTCGCTTCTTTCCGTTCCGTTCGACGACGCGTTCACCGTGAACGAAGGGCGCCGGACGACCATGCGGATGGCCGTCCTCGTCCAGCAGCTTCTCGAACCGTGGGCGAAGGATCGCGTGGCCCGTTATGACATGGACTACACGGCGCGCGCCTTCGGCGATTCGATGACGCGCTGGGGCACGCCGACGCTCCTCATCGAGTCAGGAGGCTTCTTCGGGCCCGACGAGGCGAACACGCTCGTGCGCCTCAATTTCGTCGCGCTTCTGGGCACGCTTCACGCGCTCGCCGACGGCTCGCTCGCGAAAGTGGATGTCAAAGCGTACGACGCGATTCCGCTCAACACACGGGACCGCCTTTTCGACGTCCTCGTGCGCAACGCGCGCGTCATCGGAGGCGGCGGCCTCCCGCCGTATCTCGCGGATGTGGGCCTGAACGTCGCATCCACGCGTGCCGGCTTCTCGGGCTCGTCTCCACGCGGGACGCGCGGAGGTGTCTTCGAGGTGGGCGACCTGACGGACTTCCTCGGCAAGACCGAGATCGATCTCAACGGCCGGCTTCTCGTCGTCGCCCCGCCGGGCGGCGAGGACGGCTGGAAAAGGGCGCTCGCCGGCCTCGCGGCGCGCGGCCTCGCGACGGCGGACGGCTTCCTCACGCTTCCCGAGTCCGACCTTTCCGTGGAGGTGAAGGCGTGGCTCGGCGGCGCCGCGCCCCTCGCGCCCGGCTACGGCGGGGACTTCCTGGTCCTGCAGCCGGCGGGCGCGGGTCGCTTCCGCGTCGAGCGCCGGATCTCGCCTGTCGAGCCCTGACGGTTCAGGCGAACGCGCCGACGACGTGGCGCACGACCTCGCCGACGAGGATCGGGGCGATGTTAGGCTCGTACGTGTCCCGGCGTGCGCCTCTGCTCGCGGCCCTTCTCGCGTGGCTCGCGCTGCTTCTCGCCTGGGCGCCGTTCTTCTCGCGCCTCGATCTCGTCGTGCGTCACTTCGACGGCCCGAACTACCTCGTCGTCGCGAAAACGCTTTACGTGCCCACGGTGGAGAACCCTCTCCCGGGTTACGCGCTGACGCCTTCCTATTTCGCGGCGCACACGCCGCTCTATCCCCTGGTTCTGCGGGCCTGCTCGCTTTTCGGCGGCTGGAAGGCGAGCCTCTTTTTCGCGACGGGGCTTCTCGCCGCCGCGTCGGCGTCGGCGTTCGCCGTTTACGCGAAGGACGCGGCTCCGGAGATCCCGGCCCTCGTCGCGGTCCTCGCGTTTCTCTTCCTGCCCGCGCGGATGTTCCTGTACCGCGCGCTCGGGGCGAGCGAAGCGCTCATGTCGCTCCTCGTCGTTCTCGCGGTTCTGGCGTGGCGCCGGGGACGCGTGGACTGGGCGCTGTTCGCGGCGGCTCTCGCGACCGTCACGCGCACGAACGGCATCCTCGTGGTCGGCGTTCTCTGCCTCGCGCTCCTCTTTTCGGGTCGCGTGAAGACCGCGTTCCTCGGCGGCGCGCTCGCGGCCGTGCCGCTCCTCCTGCTCCTTTCGTGGCACCGGTTTCTTTTCGGTGACTTCTTAGCGCTCTTCCACGTCCACGCCGACAGCGCCGGAGGAGCGGGCCGCCTGTGTCTCCCGTTTGCGTTCATCGGCGAGATGGCCGCCCGAAACGACTGGGAGACGGCGGAAATGCTGCTGGGTCTGCACCTGTTCTTCGTCCTGTGCGCGGCGCGGCTCTTCGCGAAGGGAGACCGGCTCGAGGCGGGCCTCATCGCGGCGCACGTGGCGCTGTTCTCGCTCCTCCGGGAACGCGACCTCGCCCGGTACTACCTGACGGTCGCCCCCTTCGCCGTCGTCGTCGCGTGGCGCGACGTCTGGAGCCGGCCGCGCCTCGCCGCGGCGGTTCTCGCCGTCCTCGCACCTCTCTCCGTCTTCTACGCGTGGAAGACGATTCCGATAAACCTGTGCAGCGAGCCTGCCTACCGCGCGCTGCTCTCGTTTCTCGCCTCCTGACGCGATCGAAGGCTCCGCGAAAGGCGTCCTCTCGTCAGCTCCCGATGAGGGCCGGCGCACGCGATGCGGCGCTGGCCTTCGCTGGGGTGCGGTCGCAATAGCTCGCCCAGATCGTCGCGGCGGCCAGCAGGATCACGCCCACGGTCGTCGCGAGGAACACGGCGACCGGGCGCGCCTTGCGCACGGGCGCGATGGAGAGCGAGGAGATGAGGCGCTCGGCGCTCGTCGTCTCGCGTGACTCGATTCCGAAGACGGCGTCGACCTCCCCGAAGCGCACGACCGCGCCCGTGACGAGCGGCGCCTCCTGGACGCGCGCGCCGTCCACGCTCGTCCCGTTCGCGCTGCCGAGGTCGCGCACGATCCAACCGTTCGGCGTCTTCTCCACGAGGGCGTGGCGGCGCGAGACCGAGCGGCTCGCGAGGGGGATGTCGCAGTCCAGGTCGCGCCCGACGACCGCCTGCTGCTCGAAAACGTATCGCCGCGCCGCGCCCTCGTCGCGGACGGTCAGAACACCCAGCATCCGATCCTCTTCTCCTTTGGGAATCTTATGCCGGCCGGGGGACGGCGGGCGAATCGTCCTCGGCGACGGGGGGGCCGAGAACGAACGCGACGTCTCCGACGTTCGTGCCGGTCGGCCCGGGGGAGAACGCGTCGCCGAGCGCCCGAAAGAACGGGCCGGTGTCGTTGTCGAGGAGCGCCCGCGCGGGATCGAGCCCCAGCGCCTCGGCGCGTGCGAGCGTCGTGCCGTCGACGAAGGCGCCGGCGGCGTCCGGCTCGTGGTCGACGCCGTCCGTCCCCGCGCAGAGCATCGCGATGCCGGGAGCCTCCGCGATCTCGCGGGCAGCCGCGAGCGCGACCTCGCGGTTTCGGCCGCCGTGGCCGTGACCCTTCACCGTGACGGTCGTCTCGCCTCCGAGGATCGTCACGTGGCGCCTCGGCGCGAGCGCGGACCTCTGGCGCCTCAGGTCTCCTGCGGTCGCGCCCGCGAATGCGAGACGGCCGCCCGCGACGCGCGCCTCGCCCGAGAGAGGCTCGTGCACGACGCGTGGCTCGATGCCGAGGCGCAGCGCCTCGGCGCGCGCGCCTTCGAGCGCCGTGCGCACGTCCGCGAGGAGCACGCCCCAGCGCGGCCCGCCCGGCCGCGTCGGCGGGGGCTCGTGCCCATACGAGAGGTGCGCGCGCACGGACGGAGGCACGAGCGGCGCGATCCGGTACCGCTCGAGCATCGCGCGCGCCTCAGACGGCCGTGTCGGCCAACCGAGCGTCGGACCCGATGCGACGAGATGCCAGCCGGCGTCGCCGAGGTCGGAAAGCACGAGCGTCACGACGTCGGCGGCGCCCGCGGCCGCTGCGAGACGCCCGCCCTTGACGCGCGACAGCGCGGCGCGCACGGCGTTCACGTCGGCGATCGGCGCGCCCGCCGCCAGAAGCAGCGCCGACGTCTTCGACTTGTCCTCGAGCGAGATTCCCGGCGCGGGCGCGCACAGGAGGCTCGAGCCGCCTCCCGAGAGGAGGACGACGAAGAGATCGCCCTTGCCGAGCGAGAGAGCAAGCGAAAGAGCCGCCTCGCCCGCGACGAGGCTGCCCGCGTCGGGAAGGGGATGGCGCGCCGCGATCGTGCGCGTCGAGGGAGGCAGGGTGCGGAAGGGGGCGTTCTCGGGCGCGACGACGAGCGTCTCGTCGATGCGTGAGCCCAGCGTCGTGTGCGCGGCGGCGGCCATCGGGACCGCCGCCTTGCCTACGGCCAGCACCGCGACGCGCGAGGGCGCGAAGACGAACTCGCGCCGCGCGCGCGACGACACGGAGCGGACGAAAACTCCGGCCCCGCGGCGCCCGAGCGACTCGGAAACGAGGGCCGCCGGATCGACGGCCGCGACTGCAGCGCGATAGAGCTGTATGAGAATTTCGCGCGCGTCCACGAGCGGCGCAGTCTATCGGAGGCGCTTCGCGGGAGTAAGATCGTTCCGGGCCGCGTCCGGCGGCGCAGGGAGACTCAACATGGCACGTACACGGGTTGGCGACATCCTCGGGTCGATGCGCGAAGGCCTCTCCGATGCCGGCGAGAGGGGACAGGACCTCGCACGGGACGTGGCGGAGCGCGTAGAAGACGTCCTCGACGGAGCCGGCGTTCAGGGAAAGCGCATCCGCAAGGAGCTCGCGCGCCGGTGGAGGACGGTCGACCGGGTCGGCCGAGAGAACGCCTTCGTCATGGCGATCACCGCGCTCGGGATCGGCATCGTCGTCGGCTACCTCCTGTCGCGCGACGATGACTGACGTTTTCCCAGGGATGCCCGCTCGACCGCTCTCAGGGCTCGATCAGGCGAAGTGGTCGGCGTTGATCTGCTGGTAGTGCTTCCACTTCTCCGGGATGGTCTCTTCCGTGAAGATGGCCTTTACGGGGCACACGGGCTCGCAGTTGCCGCACTGGATGCACGTGTTCGGGTCGATGTAGAGCATCGTCGCCTCGGCGAACCCGTCCTCGTCCTTCTTCGGGTGGATGCAGTCGACAGGACAGACCTCGACGCAGGCGGTGTCCTTCGTCCCGATGCACGGCTCGGCAATGATGTACATCCCCATCGCGAGGTCCCTCCCTGGAGCCCGGCAAAAAGTCTAGCAGGGCGGAGGCGCAGGGTAGACTTTCGCGCGTGAAAGCGGAAATCGCGGGGCATCCCCGGGGGCTCGCCGCTCTCTTCCTGACGGAGATGTGGGAGCGGTTCAGCTACTACGGGATGCGGGCGATGCTCGTCCTGTACCTCGTGCAGGGCCTCGCGTGGTCCCCGTCGCGGGCTTCGCTCCTCTACGGGTTCTACACGGGAATGGTGTGGCTCACGCCGATTCTCGGCGGGTGGATCGCGGACCGGTTCTGGGGCGCGCAGAAGTCGCTTCTCGTGGGTGGCCTCGTCATCGCGGCCGGCCACTTCGTCCTCGCGATCGACAGCATGCCTTCGTTCTACACGGGCCTTCTCCTCGTCGCGTTCGGCACCGGCCTCTTCAAGCCGAACGTGAGCGCGTGCGTCGGCGAGCTTTACGCCGAAGGCGACCCGCGGCGCGACAGCGGGTTCACGATCTTCTACATGGGCATCAACCTCGGCGCGTTCATCGGGCCGATCGTGACCGGATGGCTCCGCGTGCATCGCGGATGGCCGTTCGGCTTCGCCGCCGCGGGCGTGGGCATGCTTTTCGCCGTGCTCACGCTCCTCGTGACCCGCAAGCGCTTCCTCGGCGACGCCGGCCTCGTCGCGAACGCGAAAAAACGCGAGGCGGAGGGAGCGCCGCCCGCGGGACCTCTCACGGTGGACGAATGGGAACGGGTGACGGCGCTCTTCATCATCTCGTTCTTCGTGATCTTCTTCTGGGCCGCGTACGAGCAGGCGGGGAATTCCATGAACGTCTTCGCCGCGCAGAGCACGCGGCTCTCGATCGGCTCCACCGCTCTCATCCCGGAGTGGTTCCAGTCCGCCGATCCGGCCATCCTGCTTCTGACGGCGCCGCTTTTCCCCATCCTCTGGGGCGCTCTTCGCAAGCGGAACGCCGAGCCTTCGACCACGCGCAAGATGGCGATCGGTCTCGTCGTCATGGGCTTCGGGTTCGTCTTCATGATCGCCGCCGCTCAGCAGGTGAAAGCCGGGCAGCTCGCGAGCCCCTGGTTTCTTGTCCTCGCGTACGCCTTCCACACGTGGGGCGAGCTGTGCCTGTCGCCCATCGGGCTTTCGCTCGTCACGAAGGTCGCGCCGCTGAAGATCGTGTCGCTGATGATGGGCGTATGGTTCCTCTCGAACTTCGCGGGCAACGTCGTGGGGGGATTTCTCGGCGCCCTGACCGGATCGATCCGGGACCCCGTGATGTTCTGGGCGATCTTCCTGGCGTTCCCTCTCGTGACGGGCGTCGTCCTCTTCGCGCTCGCGCCGAGGCTGCAGCGCCTCATGCACGGGCGCGGCTGAGGATTCGTGGTCGGGACTTGGGAGAGACAGGCTTTTTTGCGTCGCCACGAAGAGCAGCAGGACGTGCCCGAGAAGACCGCAGCGTGCCTGGCGGCCGTCGCGCTGCTCCTCCAGCGCTTCGTCCTCGCGCGGAGCGACCCGAAAACGTGAACGTCCGGCCTCAGGGCCTCCCGGCGAGCTCCGCCGCCACGTACATCGGGTCGTTCGTGCCGTTGTCGATGACGGTCGCGTAGGCCGCCACGAGACCGCCCGACGGCGAGATCCGGATGAGGCCTGCGGGCGGGCCGTCGCCGAGGCCGCGCCCGTGGAAGAGGTCGTCGATCTGGACGCCGCCCGCGAGCGGGACGGGCGTTTCGAACCGGTCGCGCAGCGCGCCGCGCTGGAGAACCCACGCACCGGAAAAGTCGGCCGTCGGGACAGCGAAGAGATCGGTCGGATTCGGGTTCACGGCCGACGCGATCTCGAGGCGTTCGCCGCTTGCGGCGAGAAGCACGGCGTGCCGGGTGCCGGACGAGCCGTATGTGTCGGCCTCGACGTACGCGCGGCCGTCGGGCGTGATCCACCCGTCGCGGAACCACGAGTTGGCGGGAATGTCCGAGAGCATCTGCGAGTTCCCGTCGGCGTTCACGACGTACAGCCCGGGTGTCGCATTTCCGCCCCCCGGTCCGGCGGCCTGGCTCGCGAGCGGAGTTCCCGAAAGCAGCACGTGCCGCCCCTCCGCGTCCGTGCCGATGAGCAAGCTGTCGTTCGAGGCGAAGGCCCGGCGCGCGACGCCGCCGTTCGCGAAGACGTCCCAGAGCCCGAGGCGCTGCGTGTCCGATTCGAAGAGCGCGAGGAGGAAGGGAGACTCCGCGGTACCGACGCGAATGGCCGAGTCGCGCGCGCGCACGAACGGGCCGCCGATGTCCACGGACCACGGAAGATTAGCGTTAGAAGCCGGTAGAGGAAGAACCGACCACGTCGCGCCGCCATCGGCGCTGAAGAGGAAGCGGAACTGGCTGGTCGGATTCTCCCCGGTGAAAAGGCTCGCGCCCGTATGCACGAGAAGGACGGGTAAAAGCCCCGTCTCCTCGCGCGCGGCCGCGAAGTCGATGCCCGCGTCGAGGCCGCCGGGCGTCACGTCCCGCGGTTCTTCCAGCCCGGAGCTGTCGTGAAGGACGAGCCGCGAGGGCGATGCCCAGCCGCACGACAGGCACGTGGGGACGCCGCCGATGAAGGTTTGAACGCCAGTCTGCTCGATGAGGAGCGCGTGCCGGTTCGTCCGTTTCTGGACCGCGGGAGTGGACGATCTGCTGCTGAGCGGGGCGTACGAAATGACGCGGGCCGCCGCCGGGCCGGAGAGCGCGAGAAGGACGAGCAACGCGAGAGCCGCGAAGCGGCCGGGCGGGAAAATCGCCATCGAAGACTCCTTCGAAGCCGCTCCGTTCAGCGAGGGCGCGGTTCTCCTGGAAGTGTCCGCGCTGAGGGGGACCTTTCCCTCAATATTCGCTTGCCGGGAGCATCCGGAGGACGCTGCCGTCCGACGTCTTCGCGTCGTTCAGGATGCCGTACGCGAGCCACGTGTCGTCGCCCGCGATGCGCGTGATGACCGCGTAAGCCGCCGTCGTGCCGGCGGGCACGCCCGCGATGTCGAAGACGCCGGACCACTGCGTCCAGTCGCCCGGCTGCAACATGACGGTGATCTCTCTGCCCACGGCCTGAGAGGTGGTGGCGTCGTAAAGGCGCACGGACAGCGAGAGCGGGATCTCCGACCCGCCGCCCAGATGGACGACGGCGAGATTCGAGCGCACGGACGCGTCGCGCGTGAGGCCCGGCACGAGCGCCGACGCGCGCGCGCCGCCGCCCTTCGCTGCGGCGGGGTATGCGACGCCGAACGCGCCACCCGTGTCCGTGTCCGGGTTCGGCGTCGTGGTGCGCGCGAGCGCGACCGTCTTCGGCGTGTCGAGGTTGCCGAGATTCCGGAACCCCACGGAAAGCGAGCCGGCCTGGGGACCGGTCGAGGGGTCAGGGATGTTGACGCCCTTCGACCTCAGGTACGCGAGGATGTCCGGAATCGTAGCCTGCTGGTGCGCGGCGAGCGTGAAGGTGACGACCGGGACGCCCGTCGAGGACCCGAAGTTCGGCGCTGGTTGGTAGACGAGGTCCACGGGCGTCGAAAAATTGCCGTCGTTCGCGACCGTGAGCTCGGTCGTGTAGTGCGACCCGGCGGCGCCGAACACGTCGAGGACGACGGGCACGACGAGCTTGCGCCCGGCGGCGAGGCCGCCCGGCCGGTAGAGCGGCAGGATCGAGCCGTCCGAGGTTCTCGCGTCGTTCACGACGCCGTATGCCGTCCAGGCGCCGTTTCCATTCGTCCGTGTGATCTTCGCGTAGCCGTACGCGCCATCGGGCAGTTCCGCGAGGCCGAGAATTCCGTTGAACTGCCTCCACTCGCCGGGGTTCAGAGTCGTGACGAGCGGCGCGCCCGCGGCCGCGCCGCTCTGGTCGTAGACCTGGATGGAGAGCGATATGGACTGCCCACCACGGCCCGGGACATGACCGACGGCGAGATTCGAGCGCGACGTGCCGGAAATGCTCCGGAGCCCGTAGATCGCGCCCTCGTCCTCGGCGGCGTCGAGGTCGGATGGAACGTCGAGAAACGTGCCGAAGCTCCCGGCGGCGCCGGCCGTGTACGTGCGCGAGAAGACGTACACGGCGTCGGTCGCATCCGAGGGAAGCGCCTGCGGGTCGCCCGCGACGTAGATCGAGCCCGCGGTGCCCGAGGGGCCGAGCGTGATCGCGAGGCCGCGGTCGCGGAGAAACTGGAGCGCGTCCGGCGCGCGCAGCTCCGAGGAGGGCGAAAGGACCACGGAGACGGAGCCGCTGCTGCCCGCGGGCAGACCGAAGTCGGGCGCAGGGACGAAGCCCACCGTGACCGTCACGGGCGAGGTCGAGCGGTTTCCGAGCGTGAGGTCGGACCGGAAGCGCGCGCCGGTGGCGCCCGTCACGTCGAGGACCACGGGGACGTACTTCACGGACGAGGTCGTCGATGCGAGGAAGAGCCCGTGACCCGCCGTGCCCGCATACAGGTTACCGGCGTCGCCGCTCCGGCGCACCACGCGCACGTCCGCGCCCGCCGGAAGTCCCGCGTTCTCCGGCTGCCAGCCGCCGCCGGTCCTTCGCAGGACTCCCGCGTTGCCCGCGCCCGCGACGGCGAACCGGCCGTCCGCGTCGAACGACGAGACGAACGCCGTGCTCGCGCCGAAGTCGTCCTCGCGCCACGGGCCCGTCGAAGAGAAGATTCCGCCGGACACCGGCGCCGCGAAAACGATGCTCGCGTCGCCGCCGAGCGCCTGAACGAACGCGGGCGCGCCGGAGGGCGCCTGCCAGGCGCTCTGCTGCCGAACGAAAAGGCTCGATCCCACCGAGGCCGATCCCACCGAGGCGTAGAGCTTCCCGCCCACCTCTCGAGCCGTCAGCACGCTTCCGTTCGCGGGTAGGCCCGCGTTGTCGGACGACCACGTGCTTGCCACGAGCCGCCACATTCCCGCGTTCGGCGTGCCGCCGGCGACGCTGCCATCGGAAACTGCCGCGAGCGAGCTGATGGTGACGCCTGGGGGCAATCCGTCCTCCACGACCGAGGGCGGGTTGAACATGCTCGGCCCGAGCGGCCAGATGTAAAGGTGACAATTCGTCGTGGCAAAAAGTCTCAGAGAGTTGGCCGCCATCGCGCGCACGTCTCCGCAGCCCTTCGGGGCGAAATTCTCTCCGGGGACCACGGCGATACCGGCCCCGTGCGCACCGACGAATGTCTCGCCGATGACGGTCTCCACTTCGGCAATTGACGCCGCGTAAAGCCCGGTTCCCGCCGCGCTCCACGAGCTCCCGGAAAGCCGGTAGATGGGCGCGCCGGCCGTGCCGACGTAGAGATCGCTTCCCAGCGTCGCGAAGCTCTTCGCCGACGCGACGAGGAGGCCCGTGTTCGTGGCCAGCCAGTTCCCCATTCTGGAGAGAACTCCCGCGTCGGCGGTCGCCACGCGCACCGTGCCGCCCGCGTCCGTGATGGCGCGCACGTCGTGCGCCCCGAAGCCGGGGACCGCGGTCCACGCGCCCGCGAACGTGTAGAGCGTCTGGTCGGTGCCGGCGTAGAGGGCGCCGTACGCGACCCCGAGCGCCTGAACCGTGGCCGTGACCGGGAGTCCGGCCGAGATCGGGGTGACCGACGCACCGGCGTACTGCGCCGCGCCGCCGCGCAGACCCACCACGAGGTCGCCGGCGTACACCGAGGCTGCCGTCACGAACCCGCCCGGATTCCCGAGCGCCGTCCAGGTTCCGAAGGCGCGCTTGGCGACTCCGACTCCGGCCGCCCACACCGCCGTTCCGTCCGTCGCGAGAACCGAGGGGAAGGCCAGAGCCGCGGGGAGCGTTTCGGCGGTCCACGTTCCGTCGGCCCCGCGCTTCCACACTTTCTCGCCATCCGCCGCGTAGACGGCGTCGGCGACGACGATTGACGTGATCGTTCGCGCCGAGAGGCCGTCGAGGGTCCACGCGCCGGCCTCGAGCCGCCAGACGCCGCGAGGCGTCACCGCCCAGAGCGTCGTGCCGCTTCCGGCGAGCGCGGTCGCGTCCGCGCCGGGGAGGGTGTTCACAGGAACGAAGACGAGGCCCGCGTGGAGCGGCGCGGCCGCGAGAAAAGCCGTGAGCAGCGTCACGGGGAGGACGCGGGCGAACCAACCGCTGACATCGATTCGTCGTCTCATGGGCGTGCCTTTTGCGCCCGCGGCGCCGTGGTCCAAGTGTACATGGCACGGTCTGTGCGAACTTCATGCCGGTCGAAGGATTTCATAAGGAGACGAGAATGAATCTAAAGTCTCTCCCAGGGATGAAGCTCGCGGCGACCGCCTTCTTCGCGGGGTCGATTCTGACGGCATGTGTCACGGCTCCTCCGCGCGGAGTCGTCTACGTTCGGATGCGGCCTCCTGCGCCGATCGTCGAAGTGCGCGGCACCGCTCCAGACGCGGATCACGTGTGGATCCGGGGCTATCACGCATGGCGCGGGAGTGAGTACGTGTGGGTCCCGGGCCACTGGGACCGGGGTCCTCGTCCGCGCGCGGTGTGGGTGAACGGCCAGTGGAAACATCACGGCGACGGCTGGTACTGGGTCGAGGGCCGCTGGAAGTAATCTCCCGGCATTCGCTTCAATCCCGAGCCTCTTTTTGCCGATCCCCGTTATCCGGCGTTTGCTGCGGCGGCGGTTGCGTCCGTCGCGCGCGGCGATGCCGGGCCGCTGTCGGAGGTGATCGGGCGGGCTTCTCCGGGCGCGGGTGTTGATCTTCTTACAGCGTTCGCGGTCTCGACGCAGGGTCTCTCCGTGCTCGTCTCGCGGCTCGAGGGGCGCGAAGTCCTTCCCCCCCGTGCGCAACTTCCTCGAGGAGGAGGCCGGCCGGGCGGCTGCGCGCGCCGAGCGCCTCCGGGACTGGCTTCGTCAAGCGGTGTCACGGCTGCGCGGAGGGGGCGTCGAGGTCGTCGCGCTGAAGGGGGCCGCCCTCGCGTTTTTCCACTATGAAGAGCCCTCTTTGCGCCCGATGGGCGATCTCGATCTTCTCCTGCGGGAGGCGCGCGACCTCGAACGGGCGACGGCGGCGCTCGTCGGAGCCGGTTGGATTGCTCTTTTCGACACGCCCCGCCACCGCGTCTTCGCCCGGCCGGACGAGCGTATGGCTCGGCCGGCGGCCGAGGACTTCGCGGGAAATGGGATCCGGGGCATTCAGGCTTACGACTTCCGCCTCCTCGCGAGAGCGCGCGGCGCTCTCGCGCCGGAGATTTCTTCGAATGAGAAAGAGCGTGATGCGGCGCCCCTTCTCTTCGCGGCGGATGCCGTGGAGCGCCTCTTTCCGAACACTTTCGAAGAACTCTTTCAGAGCTCCCTCGCGGACAGGGTTCCTGCCGACTTGCGGGCAGCGGCCGCTCGCCTGCCCTCTCTTCGCTACACGCGCCCGTCTCGTGGCTGGACGAGGACGCTCCTGACGCTCATCGAAGGGTCGCTTCCGAAGGCGCGTTTTTTCGCCCGCACGGTCTTCCCGGGACTCGGCGAAGTGCGCGCGAACGTGGCGCCCGGCGCGTCGGGAGTCGGGCTCGTCGCCGCATGGGTAAGGGTTCTCGCACGGCGCGTCGGGGCGGCGCTCCGGGTGCGCGCGTGAACGGGAGGCCGTTGCGCCGCGATCTCCTCGTCCTCCTGCCGGCCGCGCTCACGCCGCACGACGCGCGTTACCCGAGTCCGCACGTCACCGTGTGGGAGAAGACATTACGAAGCGCGTCACGGCCCGCGCTTGCGCCTTGAGCCTCATGAGGTAGCGCAGCCGCCTCTTCGCCGCGCGCGGGCCGCCGGAGGCCGTGAGCGCGAGGGCGCGGGCGCGCGGGAACGGGTAGTCGTAGCGCGGCCCGTCCGGAAAGAGCCGGTCGTGGAGATCCCGGAGCGCGAGATTCCCGACATATCCGTGCCAGAAGTAGTCGCTCCTTTTCGCCATCGTCGCGAGCGCCGCGGGGCCCATCCAGGAGGAGGCGCGGCGCGAGAGAGTGATCCCGTCGAAGCGCGCGAACGCGCAGCCGTCGCCGTCGAGCCTCAGGGGCCGCACCTCGTGGCCGGCCGCGACGACGGCGCGCGTCACGAGGTCGCCCGTGTCGTGCTCGATCCGCGGCAGGTGGTTGCGGTGGAGATGGTCATGCGCGTTCACGAGCCCAGGGCCGAGCGCGGCGCCTCCGAGATCGAGCGTGAAGTCGGCCGTTCCCGCCGCCGCCCAGAGCTTTCCGGCGGCGACGTCGCGCGTCGCGTATCCCGTCTTCAGGCGCAGCCTCATTTCGAGAAACGCAGCGCGAGGAGCAGCGGCAGGCCCACGTCCGCCGTGTACCGATCCAGCTTCTTCGCGCGCTCGTAGAAGGGCCGCACTTCCACGCCGACGCCGAGCGAGCCCGTGGCGTCGAAGGTGAGCCCCGCCTCGCGCGCGGCGGCCTCGTGGGCGTCCGCGTCGTGCACGACGTGCTCGACGACGTGCGCGGCTCCGGAGGCGTCGCGAAACGCACGCGCGTGCCCGCGCCGGATGGCGTCCGGGTGGAAGTCCGTCACGACGGCGTATCCGCCCTTGCGAAGGACCCGCGCGAACTCGCGGTACAGCGGCGCGGTCTTCAGGAGGTGCCCGGCCGCGAGCCGGCACCACACGACGTCGAAGCGCTCGGCGCCGAAGGGCAGCGCCCGGAGGTCGCCGCCCGCGGTCGTGCGCGGCCGCGCCGGGTCGCGACGGCCGGCCGCCAGCATCTCGAAGACGAGGTCCACCCCGCAGGCGCTCTTCGGCGCGTGCCCCTTCGGGAAGACGAGCCGGCGCGCGGTGCCGCAGGCCGCGTCGAGGAGACACTTCCCCTCGATGTCGTGCGAGAAAAACCGGACGGCGAGCGAGTCCATCGTCGTGAGCGGGTTTTCCACGTCGTACGTCGCCGCCCACAGCCGGTACGCAGGGCCCGCCCCGAGGGGCGGCTCGGCGCTCACGCGGGCGGCCTCAGGTGTCCGTAAGCCTGTGAGTCCGAAGCCACGAGCCCTCCCTTGAGTCGTTGCGCGAAGTCTTCCACACGTTGCTTGAGGATTTCTCAAAAGGTGAAGAGAGGGCCGAGGCTTCGACCCGGGCCTTCGCGAGGTCGAGGAGGCGAGGCTCGTCCGTCTCCAGACGAAGGTGATCCCCGGGTGGGGCATAGCGGCGGACGAGCACCACGTGCAGCTTGCCACGGCGGCGCCCACGGTCGCAGGAGTCCGGCTCAGGGCGGGCGCGGACCGTTCCGCCGGAAGGCGTAACCTTTCGGGATTCCCTGCGTCATACAGAGATGCTTTCGGCCCCCGGCTGCGCGCGGGCCTCTTCGAGCTCCGGCCTGGCCCTGGAGTTGCTCGGGAGAAAAGGAACGGTCCGGCCCCCGGTCAATTAGGCGTGGAGGTTCTCCGATGAGACAGCTTCGAGATCGTCGTTCCGGCGCTCGCGGGGTGGCCCGCGGCCTCTCCCTGCTCCCGCTTCTCGCGCTCGCTCTTTCGGCCGGCGCCGCGCGCGCCGGGGAGATCCGCGGGCGGCTCCTCGTCAGCGATCGCGCCGACAAGCCCGCGGGAGGTCTTACGGTCAGCGCGGTGCCGTGGGAGACGCCGGGCGACGAAGCGCGCCGCGTGATGAAAGGGGGCGAGGCCCAAAAGCCGATCGCCTCGGCCGTCACCGGAGCCGACGGCTCGTTCGTCCTGGCCGTTCCCTCCGAGCCCGGCAGGGAGAAGACGTTCCGTGTGAGGGTCGAGGGCGCGGGTGTCGTGCCGGTACTCTTCGAGGACGTCTACGACGCGGCCGAGACCGAGGACCTCGGCGAGCACACGCTGCCGCGTGGCCAGAGGCTCAAGGGCGTCGCGGTGGACGCGTCCGGCAAGCCGCTCGCGGGAGCGGAAGTCTCCCTCGAGGCCGGCGCCGCCGGCGGCGATGACCCCGCATTCCGGGTTGTGACGCGGAAAGTCGTGACGGGCGAGGACGGAAAGTTTCAGTTCGACGAAGCGAGCGCGCTGGGGAACCGCATCACGATCGAGAAGGCGAATCTCGCGCCGACGCTCCAGACGGGCCTCAACGCCGGCGCGATTCCGAGGCCGATCGCGGTCGTCGCGGGCGACCCGGTCGGCGGCGTCGTCCTCGGCGCCGGCCGGAAGGGTGTCGGGGGCGCGCTCGTACGGCTGGAGAGCGTCAAGGCCACGACGCGCTGGGTCGAGACGGACGCGGACGGGCGCTTCACGATCCCTCACGCTCCCGACGGGCGCGGCTCGATCGTCGTCGACGCCGGCGACGCCGGCTGGGGCCGCAGGCCCGACGTCAAGCTGCCGCTCGGCGAGGGCAAGCCCCTCACGATCACGCTCGCTCTCCCGGCCTTGCTCGACGGCAAGGTCGTCGACGACAAGACGGGGCGCCTCGTGCCGCGCGCGAAGGTCTTCGCCAGGGCGAGCGGCTTCGCGCGCCTCGTGCGCACGGGCCCGGACGGGATGTACCACCTGAAAGGCATTCCGCCACAGACATACCGCCTCGCCGTCGACGAGGCGCGGTACGTGCCGTGGGTGAAGCCGGATCTCGCACTCGCGCCGGGCGAGGCGAAACGCCTCGACATCGCCGTGACGCTCGGGGCCTCGATCGCCGGGAAGGTCGTGGACGAGAACGGCGCGCCGGTCGCGAGCGCGCGGGGCACTCTCATGCGCGGGGGCGAGAACGCGCTCGCGGGCATCCGCCGGATACTCCGCATCGGCGGAGAGAGCACCGCGTTCCGCACGCGCTCCGACGGAACGTTCAAGGCGTCGCGCCTCACTCCCGGCGAGAACCAGCGCCTCTTCGTGAGCCACGCGGACTTCGAGCGCGCGACGCTCGCGGGCCTCTCTCTGCCCTCGGGCGGCACGGTGGGCGACATGGCGATCGTGATGCGCCGCGGCGCCACGATCTCGGGCATCGTGAAGGACGTGAACGGCCAGCCGATCGCGGACGTCGAGGTGCAGGTCGACCCGTCCGTGAGTTTCCGCGCGGGAGCGGGCGGCATGGTCGCGAACTTCGCGCGCCTCGGCGGCCCGAGCACGCGCCCGAGGACGAAAACCGGCGCCGACGGCACGTTCCAGATCAAGGGCATGTCCGTGGGCGAGTACGCGCTCCAGATCCAAAAGCCGGGGTTCGCGAACGAACGCGTCGACCCCGTGAAGGTGACCGAAAAAGGCGCGGACCCGGTCGCGGTGACCCTCGGGCCGGGAGCGAGCATCGCGGGCATCGTGCGCCGCAAGAGCGGGGAAGGGGCCGAGGGCTACTTCGTGCGCGTCGGCGCCGGAGGTCGCGGGGCCGGCGGCGGAGGCGGCCCGCTCGGCGGAACCGGCACCGATCTTCCGACGGGCCCCGACGGCCTTTTCGTCCTCGACGGCCTCAAGCCGGGCCAGGTCTACGACCTCTCCGTTTTCGGCGGGGCGGGTCTCGGGCCGCAGAAGCGCGGCGTCGTGGCGCCGGCCTCGAACGTCGAGATCCAGGTCGCGGGCACGGGCCGCATCGCGGGCACCGCGCTCGACGCGCGCTCTGGCCAGCCTCTCAAGAGCTTCTCGGTCTCCTTCGAGCCCGCCCGCGGCGGCGGCGCGATCATCCGTCTCGTCGCGCGCGCCGCGGGCGGCCAGACCGACATCGGCCAGAAGCGCGAGCTCAACACCGAGGACGGCGCGTTCACGCTCGAGGACGTGCCGGCGGGGACGTGGACGGTCGTCGTCGAATCGAAGGGCTATCAGCAGGCGCGTGTTGCGAACCTCGTCGTCGAGGAGAACGGCGTGAAGGACGCTGTCGAGGTGCGCGCGACGCCCGGCGTCGTCCTCAAGGGGCGCGTCTCGGACGCCCGCACGGGCCGCCCCGTCGCGAACGCCAGCATCACGCACGAGCCGGCGGGGAGCGGCGGGCCGGGCGGCTTCGGGGGCTTCGGAGGCCGCGGCGGCCCGCTCGCCGGTCTCGACGGCGGCGACGACATCACGAGCGACGCCGAAGGCAACTTCGAGATCGAGGGCATCTCCGCGGGGCGCATCAAGGTCACCGCGAAAAACCCGGACTACACGGACGGCAGCGAGGTGGCCGACGTCAAGGAGACGGGCGGCACCGTCGAGATCAAGCTCACGGCGGGCGGGTCGGCGAGCGGCGTTGTCGTGGTCGGCGGCCAGCCGCTCGCGAACGCCCAGGTCGCCCTTGCGGTCGCGGGCGATGTGGGCTTCGGGCGCATCCTCGGCGGTGGGCAGACGACGACGACAGACGCCACGGGCCGCTTCCGCTTCGACCACCTCGGGGCCGGCCGGTACAGCGCGTCGGCGGGGATGAGCGGCAAGTCGAGCAACCTTTCGGAGTTCGTCCTGCAGACGGGCGACTCGAAGAACGACCTCATTCTGTCGCTCTCGGCGGGCTCCACGATCCAGGGCACCGTTTCCGGGCTTTCGGATGGATGGAAGGCGGGCGCGACGGTGATGGCCAGCGGCGTCGAGTCGTTTTTCGCGACGACGAAGGTCGCCGCCGACGGCAGCTTCCAGGTCACGGGCGTGCCGCCGGGGCCCGTCACGCTCCGCGCGCAGGCGGGAGACGGCCTCGGCACGTCGCGCAGCGCGACGAAGCAGGTCACGGCGAGCGACGACGTGCCCGTGCTCCAGGCGGAGATCGTGTTCGACGTCGGCTTCACGTTGACCGGACACGTCACGCGGGCGGGGCAGCCCGCCGCGAACGCGATGGTCGTCGCGAATCTGCAGGGCGGAGGTGGCCGGCAGGCGACGACGCGCACGGACGAAGGAGGCACCTACACGCTGCAGGGCCTCCAGGAGGGCTCATACGTCGTCACCGCGATGGCCGATCCGCTTGCCGGCGGCGCCGGCTCCCAGGTGCGGCAGACGATTTCGCTCACGAACGACCAGAACCTCGACCTGACGTTCTCGACGGCGAAAGTGGCGGGCACCGTGACGGACGCCGACACAAAGCAGCCGCTGGCCGACGCTACGGTCTCTCTCGCCTCGGCCTCCGGCACGGGGAGCGTCCCGATGCAGCGCATGGCGACGACGGACAGCAACGGGCACTTCCAGTTCACGGACATCCTGCCGCAGGCTTACACGCTCAACGCGCAGAAGACCGACTACCAGTTTGACAAGCGCAGCCTCACGGCCGCCGACGACGGCAGCACCGAGAACCTTTCGATCGAGCTCACGCACGGGCAGGGGATCGGCATCCAGGTGAGGGACGGGATCTACGGCGTGCCGATGCGGAGCGTCACGGCGCGCGTCCTCGACGGGAACCAGTCCGCTGTCTTCACGGGCTCGATCTCGCTCGACACGAGCGGCGTCGGCGAGATCCCGTCGCTCAAGCCGGGCAGCTACGCGCTCTTCGTGAACGCGAGCGGCTATGCCACGGTCACTCTCGCGAACGTCTCGGCCCCGTCGCAGCAGCCCGTGCCGGTCTCTCTCACGCCCGGCGGCTCCGCCGACATCTCGGTCGGCCCGAAGTCGTTCGTGAACGGCATCCTGCGCGGCACGCTCAAGACGGCGGCGGGCGTTCCCTATCCCTACACGTTCTTCAACACGGACGGGCGGATCGCGATCACGGCCGACGCCAGCGGCCAGACCGGCTTCAGGCGCCTCGCGAACCTCGCGCCGGGCAGCTACATCCTCACGCTCGACAGCGGCGGAGGCACGACGTTCAACATCGCCGAGGGTGGCATCACGCCGGTCCCGCTGCCATAGAAAGACAAGAAAGCGCCGACTCCCGCTGCGCCGAAGTCAGCCGCTAAGATCCGCGCATGAAGATGCATGGGAGCAAGACTCTTTTCCTCGTCCTCCTGGGACTCGCCGTGCTCACGGCGCACGCCGAAACGCCCGAGCAGGCCCGGGGGAAGAAGCAGGCCGCCGCGCTGTGGCGCCCGGCCGACGGCGACGCGGCGGCCTTCGAGGCGTTCGCGAGGGCGAACACCGCATCCGAGGCCGCCACGCGCGACGCCCTTTTCACGCGTCTTTCGGCCGCGCTCGTCTCGCTCGAGGGGCACATGCGCGAGGCCAGCCGCGATCTCAGGATGCACGTGGACCTGGACCGGGGTCCGATCCTTCCGTTCGACGAGGCGCTCGCGGCTTACGACCCCGGCGCTCACCTCACGGACGACCTCTTCGAGAACAAGCTCGCGTTCACGACGCTTCTCAACTTCCCCGTGTACACGCTCGAGGAGAAGCTCCGCCTCGGTTCTGCGTGGACGCGCCGCCAGTGGGCCCAAGCGCGCCTCGCCGACCGCTTCGCGACGCGCGTCCCGGCCAGCGTCAACCTCGCAATCGCGAAAGCTTATTCCGACTCGGCGCAGTACATCGCCTCATACAACATCTGGATGCACCACCTCGTGGACGACAAGGGGGTCCGCCTCTTCCCGCCGAAGATGCGACTCCTCTCGCACTGGAACCTGCGCGACGAGATCAAGTCCGATTACGCCGACCGCGAGCGCGGGCCCGCGAAACAGCGCGCGATCCGCAAGGTCATGGAGCGCATCGTCGACCAGACGATCCCGAAGGCCGTTCTCGACAACCCGAATGTCGACTGGAATCCGTTCACGAACGAAGTCCGCCCGGCGGCGGTCAAGGATTCGGATCTGCCCGAAAAGCCCGTCGTTCCCGGCCCCGAGCCCGACACGCGTTACGCCACCCTTCTCGCCGACTTTCGCGCCGTGAGGCAGGCCGATCCTTACTCACCCACGGCTCCCACGTTCATCGCGCGGAAGTTCGACGAGGAGCGCCAGATCCCCGAGGCGCGCGTCAGGAAGATGCTCGAGGACGTTCTGTCGTCGCCGCTCGTTCCGAAAGTCGCGGCGCTCATCGAGAAGCGCCTCGGGCGGAAGCTTTCGCCCGTCGACGTGTGGTATCCCGGCTTCCGGCCGCAGCCCGACCGGTCCGGCGCCGAGCTCGACGCCCTCGTGCGGGCGAAATACCCCACGCCCGAGGCGTACGCGAAGGACATCCCGAACCTCCTCGTGAAGCTCGGGTTCTCGAAGGAGAAGGCCGATGACGTCGCCGCCCGCATCGAGGTGCATCCCGCGCGCGGTTCCGGCCACGCCTCGGGCGCCGCCCTGAAGGGCTACAAGGCGTACCTGAGGACGCGCGTCGCAAAGGACGGCATGAACTACAAGGGCTACAACATCGCCGTTCACGAGATGGGGCACAACGTCGAGCAGACGTTCTCCCTCTACGACATCGATTTCCCGCTGCTCCAGGGCGTGCCGAACACGGCTTTCACCGAGGCGCTCGCGTTCGTGTTCCAGGGCCACGACCTCGAGCTGCTCGGCCTCGCGAAGCCCTCGGAGAAGGCGCGCGCGGAGAAGGTGCTCGACGCGTTCTGGGGCACGTACGAGATCGCGGGGGTCGGCCTCGTCGACATGGGCGTCTGGCATTTCATGTACGACCACCCCGAGGCCACGCCGGCCGAGCTGAAGGCGGCGACGCTCGCGATAGCGCGCGACGTGTGGAACCGCTTCTTCGCGCCCGTCCTCGGCGAGAAGGACGTCACGCTTCTCGCGGTGTACTCGCACATGATCGACGCGTTCCTGTATCTGCCCGACTACCCGATCGGCCACATGATCGCGTTCCAGGTCGAGCGGCAGATGGAGAAGGCCGGAGCGATCGGTCCCGAGTTCGAGCGCATGACGAAGCTGGGCAACATCGCGCCCGATCTCTGGATGACCGAGGCCACGGGCGCGCCCGTCGGCCCTGAGGCGCTGCTCGCCGAAGCGGAGAAGGCGCTCGCCGCCGTCACCCGCTGACGCAACCCGTGGCCCTCGTTCTACGCCGTCGACCCGAAGTCGGAGAAAGTCGTCCTGCGCTACCTGAAAAAGCAGGTCGAAACGCCCAAGTAGAATCGGCCCGGCAAGACGGGAGGTTTCATGCGGCGGATCCCTCGCGCGATCGTTCCGGCGTTCGTCCTCTTCGCGCCCGCCGCGTTCGCGCAGGACTCGCTGCTCGGTGCGGACGCCCTCGCCACCGACTCCGGCCGCTTCCGCCTGAAGGTGGAGATGAAGATGAACGCGCGCACGTCGACCTCCATCGAATTCCCGGTGGCGAACACGGGTGCGCCGTTCCCGGTCGTCCTCGAGACCGTCTCACCGCACACCTCCGCGGAGATCTCGAACATCTCCCTCACAGCCGAGGGCGATCTCACGCCCGACATCCTCGCCAAGGTCGTCATCCACTTCCTCGACCTTTACAACCGCAATCCCACGTCCAGCGCCGACCGCATCTTCGTGCGCGAGGCCTTCCTGCGGTTCGGGAAGAAGTGGGAGGCGTTGAAGGAGATGCCCGGCACCACCGCCTATCTCGAGCTCGGCAAGGCGCCGCGCTTCGCGAAGCAGATCACACGGCGTCTCGAGAGCTACGGCCTGTGGGGCACGGCCGTGAACCGTTTCGAAGAGACGGGGGCCGAAGCGGGCGGTTCTTTCGGGCCGCACGTCTACTGGCGCGCGAGCGCCACCGGCGGCACGCCGCTCTATTACCGCGACGTGAACGCGCTGGCGGGCGACAACGGGGCGCCCGAGCACGCCATCGGCTCCACGACGCCGGTCGTCTACGGCTCGGGCTTTCCGATCCTCTACGACACGATGGCGACGGACGTGAACTTTTCGGGCCGCTTTCAGCTCGGCGGCGGCATGGGGCTGCGCTTCAACTGGGGTGAGAGCCGCCGCGACGGCGTCGACCTCCTCGGCTGGTATTTCCGCCGCGACCTCGCCGACTATGTCTCGCTGCGCGGCACGTTCTACTCGGGCGATCTTGGACTCCTGGAGGGTTACCTCATCCCCCTGCCCGTGAACGGAACCGAGAAGGTCGAGTACGGCGTCAACCTCGAGGCGCGCTTCGGGCCCGTGCACCTCTTCGGGCAGGGCGTGAAGCAGTCCATCGCCGGCCTCGAGCGCGAAGGTTACGAGGTCGAGGCCTCCGTGCGCATCGCGCTCCCGGGCCTTTTCGCGTCGGGCGACCAATCGGTCGTCAACTGGATCGAGCCCGCCGTGCGCGTCTCGTACATCGACAACCTCTTCGATGTGCCGGTTGGCTTCGTGGCGCCGTCCCTGGGATGGGACTGGCGCAAATACGATTTCGGCTTCCGCCTCGGCATCGTGCGCGGCCTCGATCTCACCGCCGAGTACGCGCGCAACGAGGTAACGACGCGGAAGGGCGTCCTCCACCCGGACGAGGGGTTGCTCACGCTCCGCGCGGCCTTCTAGATTCAGCCCAGGAACGCCTTCGCGAAGAGGCCGAGGCCGATCAGCCCGACGCCCATCGACCCGAACCACACGAGCCTGTTGCGCGTCAGCGCGGCCACGGCCCCGAGCGCGATCGACACCTGGAAAAGTGCGACCGTGTTCGCGAAGCCGTGGTGCTCGTGTAGCAGGTGGTCCGCCTCCTTCGACTTCGCGTCCCGCTCATGCTCTTTCTCCTCGGCTTTCTTCTTGATCTCGGCCTGCTCGTCCTTGTAGCGCTTCTGCTCCTCCGCGTACTTCGCCGGGGCCTCCCTGCCCGTCGCGAGCCACGGCGTGGCCGAGGCCTCCTGCACCGCGGCCTTCAGCCCCTTCGCCTGGTAGTAGGCCCACTGGTCAGAGGCCTCCGCCTGCAGGCGCGTCGCCTCCGTCTTCAGCACGAGCGCCTCGTTCACGGTGGCGCCCGCGCGCAGGGAGGCGATCGCCGCGCACACCGCGAGGAGCGCCGTCGTCAGCGCGATCTGCTTGAGGAACGAGCCGCCCTCGTGCTCCAGCTCTTCCTGGATGGCCTCGCGCAGGTTTTCTGTCTCGACTTCCGGGCCTTCGGGCATCTGATCCCCCCTTCGCGCGGGGATTCTGCCTCACGGGCGGGCGGCGAGCGCGGGCCAAGACGCGGCGGCTCCAACCCCCCGCCGAGTCGGGAATTATAGGAGCGAGCCGGTATGCGCTATACTTCCCGCGTTCGCCCTTTCTCTCGTACTGACGGAGCGGACCGAGACCGAAAGGTCCCCGTCGACCATCTTTCGTACCTCTCACCACCATCTGCCAGCCGCACGCGTCCTTCGGACGACGTGTTCAACAAAGGATCCCCATGAAGCTCTACGTTGGAAACCTGTCCTACTCCGTGAACGACTCCACCCTCCGCGCACTGTTCGAGCCCTTCGGCAACATCGAGTCCGCGCGCGTCATCTCCGACCGCGACACCGGCAGCTCGAAGGGCTTCGGCTTCGTCGAGATGGCCGACGCCGACGCTCAAAAGGCGATGGGCGCCCTGAACGGCCGCGACAACGACGGCCGCGCCCTCAAGGTGAACGAGGCCAAGCCCCAGGAGAACCGCGGCGGCGGCGGCGGCGGTGGCTACGGCGGCGGACGCAACCGCTACTAGTCCTCAGGGACCAGTTTTTCTCGACCGGCGCCGGAGTGGTCACTTCGGCGCCGGTGCTCTTTTGAATGACCTGGGTCCGGAGCGCCGACTGGAAAATTGCCGGCCGCCGCCCGTTAGACTCCCGCCAATGACGTCTCCGAAGAAGCCGCAAGGCGAGCCCCGCTGGCCCGCCCTGCTCGCGCTCCTCGCTGTCGGTGGTCTCAACCTCGCGCTTCCCCCCGCGCTCACGCTCGGCCCGCGCTGGGTGCTGCTCGCCATCGTGACCGCCCTTCTCGTGCCCACGGTGATCTCCCACCGCGCCGGCCGCGCAAAACTCAACAGGATGCTCGGCTTTTTCGTGAGCGGCGTCGTCACGCTCGCCCTCGTCGGCTCGCTCGTACTCCTCATCACGGGCCTGCCGAAAAAGAGCGAGACGTCGACCGAGCTGGCGACGTCGGCGGCGTGCCTGTGGTTCACGAACGTGCTGGTCTTCGCGCTCTGGTACTGGCGGCTCGACGCGGGCGGACCGCACGCTCGGGACCGCCGGGGCGCGCACACCGAGGGAGATTTCTTCTTTCCCCAGATGATGGCGGGGGCGCCCTCTCCCGCGGACTGGACGCCCCGGTTCGTGGACTACCTCTTCCTCGCATTCAATAACAGCACGGCCTTTTCCCCGACGGACACGCCCGTTCTTTCGCGCTGGGCGAAGGTCCTCACGATGCTTCAGTCGCTCATCTCGCTTCTCGTGGTCGCGGTCCTCGCCTCGCGCGCCGTCGGGCTGCTCTGAAATCCGCTTTCCCCACCCTCCGGACTCTTTTCGGCCTTCCTCCGGAATCTGCCCGGCGCGCCTCGGGAGTTTTTCCCACGCGACCCCCGGTCCCGTCCCGATTGAAGAAACCCCGCCCGGGCCCCACATTGTCGGTGTCAGCAGCAAGGAGAACGTCATGAGAGACGAAAAGAAGGAAACCAGAGGCGGAAACAAGGTCGACGGGGGCTTCTACCTGAACCGCAAGACGTGGGACCTCGTGACCGTGAACGGAAAGAAGGGCGTCCTCCCCGGCAAGGCGGACGACCTCTATCTGAAAGTCCCGACGCTGGCGATGCTGGTGGTGGCTCCCGTGCTCGGCGCCACGCTCGTCGTCTTCCTGCCGTTCATCGGCTTCGTGCTCTTCGCCGTGGCTGGCCTCCGCAAGGTGGCGGGCCTCGACAAGGCTGCAAAGGCCGCCGAGCCCGCGCGCGAGACGCGCTGACCCGGGCACTCGACGCCCCATCAAACGAAAAGAAAAGAACAGGAGCATTCCATGAAACGGTTCGAAGGCAGTAGCAGGGTCAGCGGCGGGTTCTATTTCAACCAGAAGAGCTGGGATCTCGTGACCGTGAGCGGGAAGGCCGGCGTCTTGCCCGGGACGACCTCCGACCAGTACCTCAAGGTGCCGCTTTTCCTCATGCTCCTCGGGGCGCCCGTCTTCGGCGCGACGCTCGTGATGTTCCTTCCCTTCGTCGGCATCGCGCTGTTCCTTCACGCGATGTTCCGGAAGGCCATGAAACCGTTCGCGGCCAGGAAGCTGGAGAAGGCGCCGGCGCGCGTGACGCGCTGAGCCCCCCTTTTTTCACGCTTGAATGATTCCGCGGCGGAGGGCGAACCGGATGAGCTCGGTTCGCCCGTGGACGCCGAGCTTGCCCATGACGTGCTCGCGGTGGGACATCGCCGTCTTCACGCCGATGCCGAGCAGCTCGGCGATCTCCTTGTTGCTGCGCCCCTCGGCCACGAGCTTCAGAACCTGCTTCTCGCGATCGGTGAGAGTCTCATACGCGTCCACGGTCTCCGTGCCGGCGGCCGCGGCCTCACGCTCTTCAAGAGCGACGCGCGCGACCTCGGGAGCGAGCACGAGGCCGCCGCGAACGACCGCGCGGATGGCCGAGGCCAGCTCGGCGCCCGCCGCCTTCTTCAGGACATAGCCCGAAACGCCGATCTTGAGGAAGCGCGCGACGTACTCGCGGTCCTCGTACTGCGTGAGGACGATGATCTTCGTGCGCGGGCAGAGCTTGCGGATCTCGAGCGCGGCCTCGAGGCCTCCGAGATTCGGCATCGCGATGTCGAGGAGAAGGACATCGGGCAGGAGCTCGACGCAACGATCGATCGCCTGCCGTCCATCCTCGGCCTCGCCCACGACCTCGATGTCGTCGGCCTTCTGGAGGAGAGCCCGTACGCCTTCCCGCATGAGGGCATGGTCGTCGGCGATCACGACTCGCGTCTTAGGCATGGAAGACCTCTTTTGGAATCGGAATCTCGAGCGTGATGTGCGCGCCGTTGCCGGGCGCGGAGTCGAGGCTCATCTTCCCGCCGAGGATCTCCACGCGTTCGCGCATGCCGAGAAGACCGAGGCCGCGGCCCGTCTCCAACGGCAGCTCGACGCTTTTCGGGTCGAATCCCCGGCCGTCGTCCTCGATCTCGATGAGCAACCGCTTCTCGTCGGCGGCGATCTGCAGGAGGACGTTCTCGGCCTTCGCGTGGCGGGCCACGTTGAGGAGCGCCTCCTGCACGATGCGGAAGACCGCGGTCGCGACGTCCCCGGGCACGCGGCTCTCGACGTCCTCGAACTCGCACCTGACGGCGATGCCGAGCGGCTCGATGTGGCGCACGGCGTACCAGCGCACGGCGGCCAGGAGGCCGAGGTCGTCGAGGATCGACGGGCGCAGGTCGAAGATGACGCGGTGCAGGTCGTCAAGGGCGCGTCCCGCGAGGCCCTTGACCTCCTCGAGGCGCGCGCGTGTCTCGCTTTCGGGCAGCTCGCCGAGCGCGCTCTCGAGGCGGAAGGACAGAGCCGCGATGGTCTGGCACGTCTCGTCGTGCAGCTCGCGCGCAATGCGCATGCGCTCGCGTTCCTGCGCGCTCAGGAAGCGCTTGAGCAATTCGGCGCGCCTCTCGTCGCGGTCGCGCAGCTCGGCATAGAGGCGCTGAAGCTCCTGGGTGCGCGCGGCGACGCGCGCCTCGAGCTGCTCGTTCGCGCTCCGGATCTCGTCGAGCGACGCGCCGAGCCGGACGCGCATCGTCTCGAGCGAGCGGCCGAGGCGGCCGACCTCGTCGTCGGGCAGGGGGGGAATCGGTCGCTCGAGGTCGCCGCTCGTGATGTGCTCGGCGGCGCGGGTGAGGACGAGGAGCGGCCGAAGCACGCTGCGCGCGGCGCCCCACGTGAAAAACGCCGCGAGCGCGAGAAAGACGGGCGTCAGGGCGAGCATCCGCCGCCGGAACATATACACGGGCGCGAACGCGTCGGCCGCCCGTTCGCGCACGACGACTCCCCACGGGAACAGGCGAAGGGGCGCGAACGCGACCACATCGTCTCTTTCGCGGCCGGCGAACGGCCGCTGGTCGCGAAGGAGCGGCCGGAGGAGCTCGGGGGCGACGGAGGGCCTCCGCGCGGGCCCCGTGTCCGTCGTCGCGACGACCTCGCCCGCGGCGTCGACGAGCTCGGTCGCGTGGCCCTCGCCGGTCTGCGCGGCCGGCAGGAGGCTCGCGAAGACCGGCCGTGCGGGATCGAGGCTCGCGCCGGCGATGCCCGTGGTCTTCCCGTCGAGATTTACGAGCGGGACGAAAAGAAAGAGGCGTTGCGCGCCGTTTGGAAGCGTCGTCAGCGCGGACGCCGCGCGGCGACCGGTCGCGATCGCCTCCCGGGCCGCCGGCATCGCGATGAGCCGGTCGTCACGATGCCCGCCGGCCGGCTCCTCCCACAGGATTTCGCCGGCCGGGCTCAGAAGGAAGACGCTGGAGAACAAGCGCGAGCGGCGATAGGTGGCAAGGAGCGCGACGCGGCGAGCGGGGCTGTCGGGCTCGACACCTCCGCCGTAGAGGCCCTCGAGGTCGTCGCGGATGATCTCCTCGACGTGGTCGACGGCGCTGCGGGCGAGACGCTGCTGGTCGCGCACGACACGGGCGGAGAGGTCGTCCAGGGCATTCATGCTCAGGATTCCGAGGATGACGAGGGGCGCGAGAAGTCCGAGGGCGACGAGCAGGAGCGCCCGCGCCTGCAGGGCATTTCGGACCCCGAGGCGCGGACGTCGCTCGTGGCTCACGGCTTCGGCGGTGTTTCCGGAGCGGGAGGCGCGGGCTCGCGGTGCGCGAGCTCGCCGCGCACGAGCTCACCGTAGAGCCGCGCGTACTCGAGCGGGTGCTCGTGCCTGAGCCGTTCCTTGCTGATCTTGCCCGTGAAGATGCTCGCATCGTACGGGAAGATGCCGGGCGCGAGGTGGGCGTTGTAGATGTGCCACGTGATGACGACGAGGAAGGCCATGAGGCCTTCGTTACTGTGCGCGACCTTCGAAACCGGGATCAGCTCGCCCGGAAAGAAGCGTGTCACGAGCATGGGAAAGTAGAGGACGAGGCCGGTCGAGATCATGACGAGGCCGCCGAGGACGAGCCCCCAGTACTCGAACTTCTGCCGGTAGTCGAACCGGTCGAACCTCGGCTGCGACTCCACCACGCCGAGGTCGTAGCGAAGCTGCTGGACGGCGTCCTTGAAGTCCTGGCGGTTCGGCAGCAGCGTGAGCTTCATCTTCCGCTGCGCCGCGAGGATCACGGCCGCGCCGAGATGCCACAGCGTTAAGAGCGAGAACACGAGGCCCGAGACGCGGTGGACGAAGCGCACGTGGTCGAGCCCTCCGAGAACGCTGACGATCCCGCGCGCCCACCCCGTCTCGAAGAACTTCTGCGGGAAGCCCGTCAACGCGAGGAGGACGAACGTCGTCATGACGATTACGTGCTCGAAGCGCTGCCTCTTCGAAAAGCGGACGGCGTATTCGGTCATCTGTTCACCAGCACGCGCCAGAGGTGGAGGAGGATCTGCAGGCAGAGCCCTCCGATGATGAAGGGGATGAAGATCTTGTAGAAAACGCCGACCGCCCACACGAGAGGGGCCCTCTTCAGGCTCGGTTCGTAGTGCGAGAGCCACGCGGAGGGAAAGTTCTTCGAGGCGCCCGGATGGCACTTCGCGCAGGTCTTCTGGAGGTTCGCCTTCAGCACCTGAGAGCTGCCGGCCCTGGCCTTCGTGATGTCGTGCGTGCCGTGGCAGTCGATGCAGAGCGCCGTGACGACCTTCGGCTTCTCGCCGGAGGTGGCCAGCTTCGCGCTCATGCCGTGAAAGTCGGAAAGGTACGACGCGAGAACGTTCGTCGAGAGGCCGTACTTGGCCATCATCGGCTTGTTCGTGTGGCACTTCGCGCAGAGGTCGATCGTCGTGAGGCGCCAGTCCGTCGTGCGCGGGTCGGCGATGTCGTGCGCATGATGGCAGTCGGTGCAGACGGGCACGTCCGGATTGCCCGAGGCCATCGCCATGCCGTGGACGCTCTTCGCATACGTCTCGGCCATATCGCCGTGGCAGGCCCCGCAGGTTTCGGAGACTCTCGTGCGCGGCACGGTGGGGTGCATGACGTCGTGCGCGCCGTGGCAGTCCACGCAGAAGGGCGCGCTGCCCCCCTTCGCGAGGATCTGGTAATGCACGCCGTCGAGCGCTTTCGTGTAGTTCTCGAAGTGGCAGGTCTTGCAGAGATCCTTGAACCCCGCGCTGAAGGCCGCCTTGTCTTTAGCCGTAAGCGGGGCGTGCGGCACTTCGGTCTGCGCCGGATGGCAGCCCGTGCAGCCCTGCCGCGCGCCGTGGACGGACTTCTCGAAGACGTCTCGCGGCACGTAGAGAGACTGCTTCTCACCGCTCGGAAGCGTGACCGACGCGTCCTTTTCGCCGTGGCAGCCCAGGCAGGTTTCGACTTCTTCGTTGCGCGTCGTCGAGGCCTCGGCCCTCAGGGAGGGTGACCCGGCCAGCGGGATCAAGAGAAGACAGAAAAAACCCTCCCGGATCGACTTCAAGGACGCGCCTCCAGCGTCAAACTGAAGGCAAGGCGCATTCGTCACAATAATCAAGACGCATTAGCGAAAGGCAGGGAACGAGCGAAACAAGTGTTCCTTCCGGGGAGCTTTGCGGCCTTAAGCGCGCGGGAAAATGTGGGTTGCTCAGCCGCGCCATCCCCTCGGCCATAATCCGCGGGTGACGCGGCGGAGGGATTCGCTGTTTCAGACGCTCGCCGCCGCGCCCGCGGTGCAGCGTCTGGCCGGGCGGATCGAGGCGGGGGTCCTCGGGACGTCGACGGGGAGCGTGTCTCTGTCGGGGGCGCCCCCCGGCCTTCTGCCTTACCTCCTCGAGGCCGTCGGCGCGCCGCTCGGACTGAGATGGCTCGTCGTGTTCGCACACGAGCGCGATGCCGCCGCCTTTTCGCGCGACGCCGCGAGCGTTCTCGGCGAGGAGCGCGTGGCGTTCTTTCCGGCGCCCGCGCTCTCGCCCTACCAGCAGATCGCGCCGTCGCTGAAAGTGCGGCGCGAGGAGTTCGGGACGCTGACGCGCCTCGCGGAAGGCTCGGTGGATCTTCTCGTCGTCCCGGCGCGAGCCCTTCTCCGGCGCTTGCCGCCGGCGGATGACTTCAAGAAGCGCACGCGCACGCTTGCGGCGGGCGACGAGGTGCCGCCCGCGCGCATCGCCGAGGCGCTCCTCGACGAGGGCTACCAACGCGCCGATCTCGTGACCGAGACCGGCGATCTCGCCGTGCGCGGGGGTCTTCTCGACGTCTTTCCGCCGCACCTCCCGGAGCCCGTGCGCATCGAGTTCGACCTGAACGCCATCGCCTCGATCCGGTCGTTCGACCCCGACACGCAGCGGTCGACGGGCGCGCTCTCGATGGTGTCGCTCCCGCCCATGGCGCTCGCGCCCGACACACGCGCGACGCGCGAAACGGCGCAGCGCGTTCTCGCCGACTGCCGCACGGCGGCCGACGACCCGCCGGTGCCACGCGACCTTTCGCTCGCGCGCCGCAACGACGGCCTCGAGGAGCTGCTGCCGCTTCTGGCCTCGGACGAAGCCCATGTCCTCGACCATGCGGGGAACTTCGTCCTCGCCGTGGACGACCCAGACGCGGTCGCCGCGGAGCTCGTCCGCGCGGCGGACGTCCTCAACCTCGACTACGAGAAAGCCCGCAGGAAAGGACGCGTCGTGCCCGATCCGACGCGCCTCGCGGGAGACGCGGATCGACTGACCCGGGATCTCGAAAAGCGCGCGCAGGTCGCTCTCGCGCCGGCCGTGCCGGCGGGCGAGACGATCCCGATCGGAGCGGAGTCGGTCCTGTCGTTCGAGGACCGGCTGCCGGACGTGACGAAGGAGATCGCGCGCGCGCGGAGGGACGGCCTCGCCGTCGTGCTCGCCGCCGCGACGAAGGGCGAGCGCGAGCACGTGGAGCGGCTCCTCGCCGAATACGAGATCGAGCACCAGGGGAAGGCCGAGGACGTGGTCTCGCCGCTCGCGCCGGGGGCGTGCCGCGTCCTCTCGGGCGGACCGCGCTCGGGTTTCCTCTTCCGTCCGGCGGGCGTTCTCCTTCTCACGGCGGCGGATCTCTTCGGCGAGCCGCGCACCCAGGCGCCGAGGAGGAAGTCCGCGTCGGAGGCATTCCTCTCGGACCTGCGCGACCTGAAGGTCGGCGATATCGTCGTGCATCGCGACTACGGGCTGGGACGGTTCGCCGGTCTCGCGCACGTCGAGGACCTAGGGCTCACGCACGAGATGGTGGACGTGCGCTACGCGGGAGACGCGAAGCTGCTCGTCCCGGTCGAGCGACTGGACCTCATCCAGAAGTACGCCGCGGCCGGCGAAGGGCCGCTCCCCGCGCTCGACAGGCTCGGCGGCCTCGGCTGGGAGAGGCGGAAGTCCTCGGTCAAGAAGGCCGTGAAGGACATCGCCGACCAGCTCCTGAAGCTCTACGCGCGCCGCGCGGCCGCGCCCGGGCACGCCTTCTCGAAGGACTCACCCTGGCAGAAGGAGTTCGAGGAGGCGTTCGAGTACACGGAGACGCCCGACCAGGCCGCGGCGATCCGCGACGTGAAGCGGGACATGGAGTCGGACAAGCCGATGGACCGGCTGTTGTGCGGCGACGTGGGGTACGGGAAGACCGAGGTCGCGATGCGGGCGATCTTCAAGTGCGTGCTCGACGGCAAGCAGGCCGCGCTTCTTTCGCCCACGACGATCCTCACGGACCAGCACTACCGCACGCTGAAAAGACGGTTCGCGGCGTTTCCCGTCTCGATCGACATCCTGACGCGCTTTCGCGGGAAGGACGACCAGAAGGAGCTGCTGAGGCGCCTTCAGGAAGGAACGCTCGACGTCGTCGTGGGGACGCACCGGCTTCTCAGCAAGGACGTCGCGTTCAAGGACCTCGGCCTCCTCGTCGTGGACGAGGAGCAGCGCTTCGGCGTGGCGCAGAAAGAGCGCGTCAAGGAGTGGCGCGCGTCGGTGGACGTCCTCGCGATGTCGGCGACGCCGATTCCACGCTCGCTCCACCTGTCGCTCGCGGGCATCCGCGACCTTTCCGTCATCGAGACGCCGCCGAAGGATCGCCTCGCGATCGCGACGCATGTCGTGCCGGTGGACGACGCGGTCATCCGCGACGCGATCCGCGCGGAGGTCGACCGCGGAGGGCAGGTTTTCGTCGTCCACAACCGCATCGAGTCGCTCGGCTTCTGGCGCGAGAAGCTCGCGGCGCTCGTACCGGAAGTCCGGGTCGTCACGGCCCACGGCCGGATGTCGGAAGGCGAGCTCGAGCGCGCGATGCGCGCGTTCGTCACGCGCGCGGCCGATCTCCTCCTCGCCACGACGATCGTCGAGAACGGCCTCGACATCCCGTCGGCGAACACGATGCTCATCGACCGCGCCGAGCTGTACGGTCTCTCGCAGCTCTACCAGCTCCGCGGGCGCGTCGGCCGCAGCGACAAGGCCGCGGCGTGCTGGCTCCTCGTGCCGCCCGGGATCGCGGTCTCGGACGACGCGCGCCGGCGCCTGCGCGCGATCCAGGAGTTCTCGGACCTCGGCGCGGGGTTCCGCATCGCGGCGAAGGACCTCGAAATCCGCGGCGCGGGAAACCTCCTCGGCGGGGAGCAGTCGGGGCATATCGAGTCGGTGGGCTTCGAGACCTACGTGAACCTCCTCGAGGAGGCGATGGCCGAGCTGAAGGGCGAGCCGGTGCCCGAGACGCGCGACGTGACGCTTCAGCTCGGCTTGCCGCTCGCGATTCCTTCGGCGTGGATTCCAGAGGAGAGCCTGCGCATGGCGCTGTACAAGAGGATCGCGGCGGCGTCCGACGAGGAGATGCTCCAGCGCGAGGCCGCGACCGCGGCCGACCGCTACGGCGCGCCGCCGCCGGCGTTCTCACGGCTGCTCGCCCTCGCGCGCCTCCGCCTCCTCGCGCGTGCCCTCGGCGTGAAGGCGCTCCAGCGCCGAGGCGACGAGCTGGCCGCTTCGCTGGAGAAGGACCACGGCCTCGATCCCGACAAAGTCGTCGCGATGCTCCGGAAGGGGGATCTCTTCGCGTCCGGCCCCGATGCCTTCCGGCTGCCGAAGGCGTTCGCCGGAATTCCCGCCGACGGCGCCGGCGTCCCGGGCCGCGCGGCGCGGGCTCTCCTCGACCTCGCCGGGGCACGCGCGCGAGCGCTGCCGATTTCGCTTCTCGCGGAGGCCGTGTGAGGCGCGCACAGGCCCTGCTCGTTCTGGCGCTCGTGCCGCCTTTCGCGGCTTTCGTGGCTTTCACCACGGTGGGCTGCGCGAGGAAGGGCGGCACTCGCGCCGCGGCCCGGCCGGAAACCGTCGCGATGGCGGGTGAGAGGCCCGTCACGCTGGACGAATTCATGGCCTGGGCGAAGAAGGCGACGAGCGAGGACCCGAAGAACGTCTCGCCGCGCGTCCTTTCGAGCCTCCTCGACCAGTACCTCGAAGAGGTGCTGCTGGCGCGGGCGGTTGAAGCCGCCGAGCCCCCGGTCCCGGGAGCGAATCTCGCGGAGAAGCGCCGCGCGTTCCTCGCCCGCTCGGCCGGGCTCGAAACGCTTCAGGACTCGGACCTCCGAAGGGAATACGACGCCCACCCCGAGCGCTACAAGAGGCCGGCCCTCGTGCGCGTGTCGCAGCTCCTCTTCCAGGCCAAGGAAAGCGCCGACGCCGCCGTGAAGCGACTCGACCTCGGCGTGGCCTGGCTGGACGTGTCGCGCGAATCCAGTGTCGCGCCGAACGCCGCGTCCGGCGGTTCGCTGGGCCTGCTTTCTCGCACGGACCTCCCGCGCGAGTTCGAAAAGGCCGTGTGGAGCCTTCCCGCGGGCAGGAGGAGCCCGGTCGTCGCGACGCCGCACGGCTTCCACGTGTTCCGCATGGACGAGCGGCTGGACGCCCGCGACGTGACGTTCGAAGAGGCGCTGCCGGCGCTCCGGATGACCGTGGCCGAGGACCGGAGCTCGAAAGCCGTGGAGGAGGCGATTGCCGGGGCGCGCCTCCGCTTCCCCGTGACGGTGGTCGAGGATCACCTTCCGTTCCCCTACGTCGGAACGAACACCCGCGTCACCGCTCTGCGGTGAGGCCGGAACCCCGGCCCGGATTTCGCTAGACTGCGCCTCGTGAAGTCATTCCGGCGCCCCTGTGTCCTTTTTTTCGTCATGTTCGCCGCGGTCGCGTCCGTTGCGGTGCCGCTCCGGGCCGGCGAGATCATCAACCGCATCCTCGTGCACGTGAACTCGCGCATCATCACGCAGAGCCAGTTCGACGCGCGCGTCGAACAGACCGTGCGCGAGGCCGGTCCCCCGCCCAATGCCGCCAAGGGCGAGGAAATGAAAAAGAGCGTCATGGAGGAGCTCGTGAATGAGGCGCTCCTCGAGGACCGCGCCAAGGAGCTCGACCTCGTCACGTCCGACGCCGAGATCGAGGATCAGATCAAGCGGCTCAAGGAACAGAACAACGTCACGACGGACGAGGACTTCGGCAAGGCCCTCTCCCAGTCGGGCCTCACGATCGACCGCCTGCGCGACCAGCTCCGCCGCACCGTGACGCTGCAGCGCGTCGTGGGGCGCGAGGTGAACAGCAAGGTCGACCTGTCGGACGACGCCCTGCGCATCCTCTACGAGCGCGAGAAGGAGACGTGGCGGATGCCCGAGAAGGCGCATCTCGCCGAGATCCTCGTGTCGAACGGCGACGATTCCGCGCGGGCGGCGCGCCGGGCGAAAGAGGCGTCGGACCTCATCAGGGGCGGCGCGAAGTTCGAGGCCGTCGTGAAGGACTATTCCGACGGCGCGACAAAGAGCCGGGGCGGCGACCTCGGGCTCGTCGCGAAAGGCGAGCTCACCGCGGAGATCGACAAGGCCGTGTTCTCGCTGCCCGTCGGCTCGGTGTCGGACCCGATCGGGACGAAGTTCGGCTGGCACCTCGTGAAGGTGATCGACAAGATCCCGATTTCATACAAGGCGTTCGCCGACGTGAAAGCCGAGCTCCTGAAGCGCGAGCAGGACACCCAGTTTCAGAAGAAGCTCGCCGAGTACCTCGACAAGCTGAAGCGTGACGCCGTCATTCGTGTTTCGCCCCAAGGGCAGGCGTATTACACGCCTCCAGCGGGTGTCACGGTGCCGACGCCGACGCCGGCGTCCGCGGCGAAGAAGAAGGGCTGACGCACGAGCGCGCGCCGGGCGAAGGAGCCGGCGCCGGTCAGCCGGCGATCAGCTCGGCGCGCCAGCGCGACAGCCCGCCTTCCTCGACGAGGAGATCGGCCGTGAGACGTCCGTTCGCGCGGCGCGCGCGCGCCGCCGCGGTGAGGACCGCCCTGGAGGCGAGGATGCCGGGGTCGAGCCCGAGCGTCGCGGCCTTCGCGTCGCGCGACTTCTTGAGGGTCTCCACCTCGCGCTCGAGCGCGGGGTCGACCTCGATCCGCTCGCCGCGGCGGGCCTTCGGCCATTCGGCCGGCGCGAGGGCGGCGGCGCGCGCGAGCGCCTCGTTGAGGGCGGTTGCGAAGGAATCCGGCAGCGAGTGCGGGCCCGGGAACAGCTTCCGGAGATCCTTTTCGCCGCCGGCGGCCGGTTTTGCCGCGAGAAGCAGGCGCTCGTTAGTGAGGACGCGGAACGGGGGACGGTCGAGAGCGCGGGCGCGGGCCTCGCGCGCCTCCCAGAGGGCACGCGCAAACGCGCGTTCCTTGTCCGTGAAGGCGTTCGTCCCCTTGATCCGCCAGTCGTTTTCAGGGTCGGCTTCGCGCCCGGCGGGAAAAATCGTCGCGGCCAGCCGGGCGCACTCCTCGGCGTGCCACGCGAGGCGGCCCTTCGCCTCGAGGTCGCGCGTGAGCGACTCCACGAGCGCGGCAAGGTGGAGGACGTCCGCGGCGGCGTAGGCGACCATCGGCGGCGTGAGCGGCCGCGCGCTCCAGTCGGATCGCTGGTGCGTCTTGTCGAGCGTGACGCCGGCGCGGGCGGAGAGGAGCGCGGCCAGGCCGATCTCCTTCTCGCCGAGAAGCTGCGCCGCGAGCATCGTGTCGAAGAGGGATATCGCGCGAAAGCCGTATCCCCGAAAGAGGAGCCTGAGGTCGTAGTCGGCGCCGTGCATGAGGAGCCGCCGTGGAACGAGGCGCGCGAGGAGCGCGGGGACATCGAGCGGCGCGAGAGGGTCCACGAGGTGGGCCGTGCCGTCCCAGGCAAGCTGCAGGAGGCAGGTTTTCTCGAAGTAGTGGTGGAACGAGTCCGCCTCTGTGTCGAGCGCGACGTCGGCCTCGGGCCGCTGATCGAGGGCGGCGAGGAGGCGGCCGAGAGAGTCCGGGTCGTGCACGAGCCGCGCGATCGACGGGGCGGGCGTTGAAGCGGTCACGTCCGGGGAGGGTACACCGCGGCGGCGCCATACCCGCAACATCCCTCCGCGCAGGGATTTCCCTTGACGCCGTCCCGCTCGAAGCCAGATACTCGCGAATGGAAAAAAGTGGTTAGCAGTGGCGTCTTGTGGGTCCGAAGGGATCCTCGTGACTCCAGCGCGGGCTTTCTTCCCAGAGGAAGATTATGGACCGTCTTCGAGGCAGCGCGGAAACGACGGTGGACGAGAAGGGCCGGTTCAAGGTCCCGTCCGTCTTCCGCGCGCCGATCGAGGAGACGTTCGGGCCCGAGTTCTTCCTGACGTCCATTTCCGGTGTCGACGTTCTGATCTTCCCGATGCCCGTCTGGAACGCGCTCGAGGAGAAGCTCGCCGCAATGCCCGCGATCCACCGCGCGAAGGCGAAGTTCCAGGAGCGTTTCAACACGTACGGGCAGGTGGCGCGCATGGACGCGCAGGGCCGGCTCCTCGTGCCGTCGCTCCTGCGCGAGGTCTCGGCGCTCGAGGGCGATGCGCTCGTCCTCGGCCAGACCGACCACCTGAAGCTCGTCGACCGCACGAAGCATCTCAAGAGCCTGCGCACGGCCACGATCACGGATGAGGACTACGACGAACTCGCACGCCATCTCGTCTGACGCGCCATGGCCGACGCCGGCGCGGTTCACGTCCCGGTCCTGCTCCGGGAGGTCGTCGCGGCGCTCCGGCCGGAGCGCGGCGGCATCTACGTCGACGCGACGCTCGGCCTCGGCGGCCACGCGCGGGCGCTCCTCGAGGCATCGCCTCAGGTGCGCGTCGTCGGGATCGACCGCGATCCCGAGGCCCTGCGCCTCGCGAAGCAGCGCCTCGCGGCGTTCGGCACGCGCCTCGTCATCGTGGAGGGGCGCCACGAGGATCTCGCGGAGCATCTCGACCGCCTCGGCCTCGCGCGCGTCGACGGGATCCTCGCGGATCTCGGCGTTTCGACTATGCAGCTCGACCGCGCCGAGCGGGGGTTTTCGTTCATGAAGGAAGGTCCGCTCGACATGCGCATGGGCGCCGACGGGCCGACGGCCGCCGACCTCGTGGCGACGGCCTCTCGCGAGGAGCTGACGCGGATTTTCCGCGAATGGGGGGAGGAGCGCATGGCGGGACCGATCGCTCGTATGGTGGTGGAAGCTCGGAAGACGGCTCCGATCCGAACGACCGGCGAGATGAGGCGGCTCGTGCTGAAGGTCCTCGGGCCGCGGCGCGAGATGCACAAGGACCCCGCGACCCGCGTTTTCCAGGCGCTGCGCATCGCGACGAATCACGAGCTCGTCGAGCTCGAGCGGTTCCTCGACGATGCGATCGTGCGCCTCGCGCTCGGCGCGCGACTCTCCGTGCTCTCGTATCACTCTCTCGAAGACCGCATCGTCAAGCGCGCGTTCCAGCGCCACACGGCGGGCTGCACGTGCCCGCCCTCGTTCCCCGTATGCGTGTGCTCGCGACGCCGCGTCATGGCCCTCGTCACGCGCAAGTCCGTCCGGCCCTCGCTCGCCGAGCTCGGCGGGAATCCTCGAGCACGCTCGGCGCGGATGCGCGTACTCGAGCGCGTCGCCGAGGATGGCGCCGGTCCGCTCACGCCTCAAGGGTAGGCCCAGCCCATGGCGTACGCGGTCCGCCGCCCGGTCGAAAACGTCTATCTCGTGCGGGAGCGCGACCGGCGGCGGACGCGCGAGCTCGTCGCTCTCGCCCTGGCGGCGGTGCCGCCGGCGATCGTCCTCTTTCTCGCCATCTGGGCGAATCTCGAGACGGTGCGCCTCGGGTACCAGCTCGCGACGCTCGCGCGCATGCGCGAGACGCTGCTCGAGAGAAGGCACCTGCTCGAGATGGACCGCGCCCAGGCGGTGGCGCTCGCGCGCGTGGAGCAGATCGCGCGCGGCACGCTGGGCCTCGTGCCGCCCACGCTCGACCAGGTCATCCTCGTGAAGGACACGGCTCTCGTTTTCCCCCTCGCGCCCGTCCCCGAAAGGGACGTCCGTCCGCCGGCGCTCCCGCCGGGAAAGGCCCTTCCCTGAGCACCGCACCGCGCCCGGACCGCCGGGCTCTTCTCCTGCTCGCGGGGGTCGGTCTCTGGATCCTCGTTCTTTTCGTGCGGCTCGTGGACCTTCAGGTCCTGAGGCGCGACGAGTTCCAACGCCGCGCCCGCAGGCAGCAAGAACGCACGGTCGAGCTCGCCCCGCGACGCGGCGTCATCCGCGACGCGGACGGCACGCTCCTGGCGGTGAACGCGCGCGCCGAGTCGGTCTTCGCGATTCCCTCCGACGTGGCCGATGCCGAAGAGGAAGCCGCGCTCCTGGAGCCGCTCCTCCGGCATCCGGCGAAGGAGCTCGCGAAAAAGCTCGCGAGCCCGGATCGCGACTTCATCTGGCTTTCGCGCCGCGTGAGCGACCCGGTTGCCGCGCGCGTGCGCGGTCTCGTCGCCGAAAAGCGCCTTCCGGGCATCCAGCTCGTGGCCGAGTCGATGCGGCGCTATCCCGAGGGAACGCTCGCGGCCTCCGTGCTCGGATACGTGGGAACCGACAACCGGGGCCTCGCGGGCCTCGAGTATCGCTTCGACGCCGACGTGCGCGGCAAGCCCGCGCGCGTGACGCTCTTGCGCGACGCGGCACAGCGGCCCTATGCCGCGCGGGCGCGCGAGGGCGGTGAGGCGCCACGCGAGGGCTACGAGGGCGCGCGGCTGACCCTCACGATCCGGACGTCCATCCAGCACGCGGCCGAGCGCGAGCTCGCGAAGGTCATGGCGGAATCCCGCGCGCGCGGAGCCTCCGCCGTCGTCCTCGATCCGGCCTCGGGCGCGATTCTCGCGCTCGCCTCATTCCCCACGTTCGATCCGAACCGCTACGGCGACGTGGACGCGGAGGCGCGGCGCTGCCGGCCGCTCGCGGACGTTTACGAACCGGGCTCGACGTTCAAGATCGTGGCGGCCGCGGCGGCGCTCGACTCCGGGACGATCTCTCTCGACGACCCGATCGACTGCGGCGGCGGCACGCTCACGATCGGGACGAAAACGATTCACGAGCACGGAGGAAAAGGCTGGAGCACGCTGACGATCGGGGACATCCTCGCGCATTCCTCGAACATCGGGATCGCGCACGTCGCGATGACGCTCGGCCGCGCTTTGTTCTACAAGTCGGTCCGGGCCTTCGGATTCGGAGAGAAGACGGGCATCGAGCTGGAGGGGGAGACCGCCGGCCTTCTCGCGGACACGTCGGGCTGGAGCGCGCTCACGCTGCCGACGATGGCGTTCGGCCAGGAAATCGGCGTCACCGTGCTCCAGATGGCGCGCGCGTACGCCGCGATCGCGAACGGCGGCGTGCTGCCGCCAATCCATCTCGTGGATTCGATCCGGGATTCGAATCAGAGCCCGGATGCGGCGAATCGAAGAATCGAGCGGCCCGCACCGCGGCGCCTCATGAGCGAGGACACGGCACGCCGGCTGCGGATCCTCCTCGAGAGGGTCGTCGAGATGGGAACGGGGAAAGCCGCCGCGATTCCGGGCTACACCGTCGCCGGCAAGACGGGCACGGCGCAGAAGGCGGTGCCGGGCGCGGGGTATTCGAAGGACCGTTACGTCGCCTCCTTCATCGGGTTCGCGCCCGCCGACCGGCCTCGCATCGTCATCGCGGTCGTCGTGGACGAGCCGAAGGGGAAGACTTACGGCGCCGAGGTCGCGGCGCCGGCCTTCTCCGCGATCGGAGCGGACGTCCTCAGGATCCTGCGGGAGCCCCCCGCTCCCCTCGGCGCCACGCGTCCCTCCATCCTCACCGCGGACCTCGGCGCGGGCACCGCGGCCGTCGCGCTCAGCGCGCGTCTGAATGCCGACGACCTCGTGCCCGCCGCGAACCGGGCGGAGAGGGCCGGCGAGAGCGAGGACCGCGTGCCGGACGTCTCCGGCAAGAGCGCGCGCGACGCCGTGCGGCTTCTCGCTTCCCGCGGCCTTTCCGCGCGGCTCTCGGGAACGGGGTTCGTCGTGTCGCAGGAACCGCCGGCGGGATCGTCCGCCGAGCGGGGAGGCTCCTGCGCGCTCCTGCTCGCACAACAGGTCGCGCCGGGAGAGACGCCATGAGGCTCTCGGCGCTCGCCGCGGATCTTCCGCATCGGCGCGCCGGCGCCCCGGGGGACCCGGAGATTCTCGCCATCACGCACGACTCGCGCGCCGCGGTGGACGGAACGCTGTTTGCCGCGCTGCCCGGCCTGAAAACCGACGGCCGCCGCTTCGTTGCCGATGCGGCCTCGCGCGGCGCCGTCGCGGCGCTCGGCCTCGCGCCCGCGCCCGACGCCACGGCCGTGCCGTATCTCGAGGTCGAGAACCCCCGGCGCTCCGCGGGCCTCGTGGCCTCGCTGCTCGCGGGCCGGCCGTCGGAGCGGCTCGTGATGGCGGGTGTGACCGGCACGAGCGGTAAGACGACGACGACGTACCTCCTCGACGGCCTTCTCGCTCTCCGCCATCAAAAGCGCGGCTTTTTCGGCACGATCGTCTACCGCGGCGGCAGTGCGGCGACGATTCCGGCGCCGCACACGACGCCGGAGGCCACGGAGCTGCAGCCGATGCTCGCGGCGCTCGTCGCAGACGGCGGCACGGCCGCGATCATGGAGTGCTCCTCGCATGCGCTCGTCCTCGAGCGCCTCGTGGGCTGCTCGTTCGACGTGGCGATCTTCCTCAACCTCTCGCGTGACCACCTCGACTTCCATCGCGGCATGGACGACTACTTCGAGGCGAAGGCGCGTCTCTTCTCGATGCTCAAGCCGGGCGGGAAGGCCGTCGTCAATCTCGGAGATGAGTACGGGCGGAGGCTGGCGGGTCGGCTGCCCGCTGATCGGACCGTTGGTTTTTTCTTGGAAGGGGAAGAGGGGAAAGAGCAGACTGCGGGCGCAGCGCCACGAGCCGAGGATCTCTTCGCGACGGTCGTCGGACGCGCGACGTTGGGAGTCGCCGGGACTCGCCTCGAAATCTCGATCCCCGCCGGAAGCCAAACCCTCTTGACAATAGATTCCCCTCTTCTCGGCCGATCGAACGCCGAAAACCTGCTGGCGGCTGCCGCCGCAGGCCTCGCGCTCGGGCTTTCGCCCGCCGAGGTCGCGGCGGGCCTCGAGGCCGTGACGAGCGTCCCCGGACGCCTCGAAGCCGTGCCGAACACGCGCGAATTCACGGTCCTCGTGGACTACGCGCACAAGCCCGCCGCCCTCGAGGGCGTGCTCAGGACGGTGAGGCCGATCGCGGCGGCGCGAGGCGGCCGCGTGATCGCCGTGTTCGGATGCGGCGGCGACCGCGACAAGGGGAAGCGCCCGGAGATGGGTCGCATCGCGGCGCTGCTTGCCGACGAGGTCGTCGTGACGTCCGACAACCCGCGCTCGGAGGAGCCCGAAGCCATCCTTCGCGACGTGCGTGCGGGCGTCGAGGCGGCCGGAAAGACCGCGCGTTACGTGGTGGACCGCCGCGAGGCGCTCGCCGAGGCCTTCGCGCTCGCGCGCGCCGGTGACGTCGTCCTCGTGGCGGGCAAAGGGCACGAGACCAGTCAGATCGTGGGCGGCCGCGAGCTGCCGTTCGACGACCGCCTCGTCGCGAAAGAGCTTCTCGCGAAACGTGAGACGGCGGCGCGATGATCCTCTGGCTGCTCTACCCGCTGCACGGCCGGCTGCCGCTCTTCAACGTCTTCCGGTACATCACGTTCCGGGCGGCGAACGCGGCGCTCATGGCGCTCCTGCTCTCGATCTTCCTCGGGCCCGCCCTCATCCGCTGGCTGCGCGCGAGGCAGATCGGCCAGTCCATCCGCGAGGAAGGGCCGAAAGGCCATCAGGTGAAGGCGGGCACGCCCACGATGGGCGGCGTCCTCATCAACCTGGCGATCGTCGTGCCAACGCTCGTTTTCGCCGACCTTTCGAATCGCTACGTGTGGGTCGCCCTCGTCGCGACCGTCCTCGCCATGCTCATCGGCATCGGCGACGACTGGCGCAAGGTGTCGCGCAAGAGCAACCGGGGCCTCTTGGGCCGGCAGAAGCTGGTCCTGCAGACGGCGATCGGCCTCGGCGTCGCGTGGGCGTCCGTGAAGCTCTTCGAGGCGCGCGCGGACGCGACGCATGTCGCCCTGCCGTTCCTGAAGAACGTCCATCCGGACATCGGCATCTTCTACATCCTCCTCGCCACGATCGTCGTCGTAGGCTCGTCGAACGCCGTGAACCTGACGGACGGCCTCGACGGCCTCGCGATCGGCGCGACGCTCGTCGCGTCGGCCACGCTCGCGATCCTCGCGTACATCGCCGGAAACGTGAAGGCCGCGAGCTATCTCCTCGTGCCATCCGTACCGGGCACGGGCGAGCTCGCGGTCTTCTGCGCCGCCGTCGTGGGCGCGTCGCTCGGGTTTCTCTGGTTCAACTCGCATCCGGCCGAGGTCTTCATGGGCGATACGGGCTCGCTCGCGCTCGGTGCGGCGCTCGGCACCGTCGCCGTTCTCATCAAGCAGGAGATCCTGCTCGTCCTCGTGGGCGGCCTCTTCGTCGTCGAGGCCCTCTCCGTGATCCTGCAGGTGGCCTCGTTCAAGCTGCGCGGCAAGCGCATCTTCCGCATGGCGCCGCTCCACCACCACTTCGAGCTCGCCGGATGGCCGGAATCGAAGGTCATCATCCGGTTCTGGATCGTGGCCATCCTCTTCGCGCTCTTCGCGCTTTCCACGTTGAAGCTCCGATGACGCTCTCGCTCGGACCCGACCTGCCCGAGATCCGCTCCGCGGCGGTCTTCGGCCTCGCCCGCTCGGGCCGTGCCGCCGTGGCGGCGCTCGCCGAGCGCGGCGTCGAGGTGACCGGTACGGACGCGAAGGCCGACGTCGAGAGCCTCGCCGAACGCCCCGGCGTGCGGTACGTCCTCGGCGGGCATCCCGAGTCCCTCCTCGACGGCATCGACCTCGTCGTCGTGTCGCCCGGAATCCCGCTGACGCTGCCTGTTTTCGACGCGGCGCGGGCACGTGCGCTGCCCGTGGTGGCGGAGATCGAGCTGGCCTCGCGCCTCCTGCCGGGCGTCGTCGTCGGCGTCACGGGCACGAACGGAAAGTCCACGACCACGGCGCTCGCCGCCGCGCTCCTGAAGAGCGCCGGCCATTACGCGGTGGCTTGCGGAAACTTCGGGACGCCGTGGATTCACTTCGCGACCAAGGAGGGGGCGAACGGGACCGGCACCGCGCCGCGCACGTGGGTCGTCGAGCTGTCGTCCTTCCAGCTCGAAGGGATCCGGCGGTTTGCGCCCGACGTGGCGGTACACCTGAACCTCACGCCCGACCACCTCGACCGCTACCGGTCGATGGACGACTACGGCGCGGCCAAGGCGCGCATCTTCGAGAATCAGCGCGAGGCGCAGGTCGCCGTGCTGAACGCGGACGACCCGCTCGTCGCGCGCGTCCGGCCGCGCGCGCGGCGCCTCACGTTCTCGCGGCGCCGCTCGCCGGGCATGGGCGCCTGGCTCGCCGACGACCTCTTTCTCGCGGACGTGACAGGCAAGGGCCCGCGGATCGTCGCGAAGCGGTCGGATCTCGCGCTGCCGGGCGCGCACAACGTCGAGAACGCGCTCGCCGCCCTCGCCGCGACGCTGCCGCTCGGCGTCACGCCCGAAGTCGCCGTCGAGACGCTGCGCACGTTCCGCGGCCTGCCGCATCGCACGGCGCTCGTGCGCACGGTGAACGGCGTCGGCTACTGGAACGACTCGAAGGGCACGAACGTGGACGCGACGCTGAAGAGCCTCGAGGGATTCGAAGACCACAAGGTGCACCTCATCCTCGGCGGGAAGGACAAGGGCGACGACTTCGCGCGGCTCGGCCCGCTCGCGGTGCGGAAGGCCCGGCGGATCCTCGCCATCGGCAAGGCGGCGCCCGCGATTGCGCAGGCGCTTGGAAGCCTGCCCGGCGTCGTGCTCGAGGTCGTAGGGACGCTCGAGAAGGCCGTCGAGGACGCCGCCTCCAACGCGGAGCCGGGCGACGCCGTGCTCCTGTCGCCCGCGTGCGCGTCGTTCGACCAGTTCCGCAACTTCGAGCATCGCGGCGAGGTGTTCGAGTCGCTCGTGAAAGCGCTCCCCGAGCGGACCGCGGCGGGAAGGCGCTGATGGCCCGGAAGCTCGCCTTCGACCGCCTTCTCTTCGGGTCCGTCGTGCTCCTCGTGTTCCTGGGCCTGCTCATGATCTACAGCGCCTCGGCGATGCAGATCTACCTGCCGACGTCCGCGGCCCCGGCCGGCGCCTACTTCTTCGTGATCAAGCAGACGATCGCCGTCGTCATTGGCGCGGTCCTCGCGTTCCTGGCGATGTCGATCGACTACCGCCGCCTGAACGACCCGCGCCTGATCGGCGTCTCTCTCGTCCTCCTCGTGGGCGCGCTTGTGGCGGTGCTCCTTCGGGCTCCCGTCAACGGCGCGCGGCGCTGGCTGTCCTTCGGCATCGTCAAGTCGATCCAGCCCTCGGAGTTCGCGAAAGTCGGCCTCGTCATCGCGCTCGCGGCGCTGCTGGCGCGGCGGGAGCGGGAGGTCACGCATCCGACGCGGACGCTGCTCCCGATTCTCGGGCTCGTCTCCCTTTTCGCGGGACTCGTCCTCCTCGAGCCCGACTTCGGCACCGCCCTCACGTATTTCGTGATCGCCGGCGCGATGCTCTTCTTCGCCGGCCTGCCGCTGAAGTATTTTCTCGGCTCGGCGCTGCTCCTCGTCCCCACGCTCTCGGCGTTCGTGTGGACGGCGCAGTACCGGCGCGATCGCCTCATGGCGTTCCTGCATCCGGAGGCGGACCCCCTCGGCCGGGGCTTTCACGCGATCCAGTCGCTCATCGCCGTCGGCACGGGCGGCGTCACGGGCCTCGGCCTCGGGCACGGCAAGCAGAAGCTCTTCTTCCTGCCCTATCCGTACACGGACTTCATCTACGCGATCGTGGGCGAGGAGCTGGGGCTCATCGGCTGCGCCGCCGTCCTCGCGCTGTTCGGCTTCCTCTTCGCGCGCGGCGTCCGTGCCGCCGCGAACGCTCCCGACTCCTTCGGGCGGCTTCTGGGGATCGGCTTCTCCGTGATGATCGTCGTGCAGGCGCTCGTCAACATCTCCGTCGTCCTTTCGCTCCTGCCCACAAAGGGGATCCCGCTGCCGTTTCTCTCGTACGGCGGGTCGGCGCTCTTCGCCGACCTCCTCGCCGTCGGGATCCTCCTCAACCTCTCGCAGCACGCGTCATGACCGAGCGCGGCTTTCTCATCGCGGGCGGAGGGACGGGCGGGCACGTCTTCCCGGCGCTCGCGCTGGCCAGCGAGATCCGGCGGCGGCGGCCGGGCGCACCCGTCGTGTTCGTGGGCACCGCGCGCGGGCTCGAGACGACCCTCGTGCCGAAGGCCGGTTTCCCCCTCGAGCTCATCCGCGCGAAGGGCCTCGTGGGCAAGGGCTGGCGCGCGCGCTTCGACGGATTCCTCGCGCTGCCACTGGCGTTCGTCGATTCGCTGCGCCTTCTCGCGCGGCACGCCCCGCGCGCCGTCGTGGGCGTCGGCGGCTATGCCTCGGGCCCGCTCGTGGCCACGGCGTGGGCGCGCCGCGTGCCGACGCTGATTCACGAACAGAACGCGGTCCCCGGCCTCACGAACCGCCTGCTCGCGCGCGTGGCGAAACGCGTCGCGGTCGGCACCGCGCGCGGAGCCGCGGCGCTGCCCGGAGCGATCGTGACGGGCAATCCGGTCCGAAAAGACTTTTTCGAAATCCCATCCCTCATCTCGCGGGAGAAACATCGCCGTCTCAGAATTCTCGTCGTCGGTGGCAGCCAGGGCGCACAGATCCTGAATCGCCTCGTGCCTCCCGCGCTGGCGCGGGTCGCCGCGGCGGGGATCGCCTTCGACGTCGTGCATCAGGCGGGAAAGGACCGCGCCGGTGAGGTCGTGACGTCGTACGCGAGGCTCGGCCTCCCCGCCGATCGCGCGTTGGTCCACGAGTTTCTCGACGACATGGCCGCCGCGTACGCGGCTGCGGATCTCGTCGTCGGGCGCGCGGGCGCGATGACGATCGCCGAGATCGCGGCGGCCGGCCGCCCGGCGCTCCTCGTGCCGTTCGCCGCCGCGACGCATGCTCACCAGGAAGCAAACGCCCGCGCGCTCGAGTCGAAAGGCGCGGCCGTGGTTCTCACGGAGGCCGAGGCGACGGACGAGACTCTCGGGGCGGCGCTCGCGGGCCTTCTGGGCAACCCGTTGCGCCTCCTCGAGATGGGCGAGGCGGCGCGCCGCTCGGCTCTTCCGGATGCGGCTTCGCGGCTGTGCGATCTGCTGTTCGAGGTGGAGGCGGCATGAATTTCCTGAGGGTGAAGCGCCTCCATTTCGTGGGGATCGGCGGCATCGGGATGAGCGGCCTCGCCGAGCTGCTGAAAAGCGTCGGGCTCGACGTGACCGGGTCGGATCTCACGCTCGGGGAGACGACCATGCGCCTGAAGAGCCTCGGCATCCAGGTGTACCAGGGCCACCGGGCTGAAAACACGTCCGGCGCGGACGTCGTCATCTATTCAAGCGCGGTCAACGAGAGCAACCCGGAAGTCGTTGCCGCCCGGTCCGCCGGCCTTCCCGTCATCAAGCGGGCCGAAATGCTTGCGGAGGTCATGCGCGTCAAGCGGGGAATCGCGATCTCGGGCACGCACGGCAAGACGACGACGACGTCCATGACCGGCGCGATCCTGATGGCGGCGGGCCTCGACCCCACGATCATCGTGGGCGGCCGCATGCGCGAGGTGGGCACGGCCCGGCTCGGGCACGGGGAATACCTCGTGGCCGAGGCCGACGAGTTCGACCGGTCGTTCCTGGCGCTCTCGCCGATGCTGGCGGTCGTGAACAACATCGACCTCGAGCATCTCGACACCTACCGCGACCTCGCGGACATCCAGGAGACGTTCGCGCGCTTCGCGCGAAGCGTGCCCTTCTTCGGCGCCGCGATCCTCGGCCTGGACGACCCGAACGTGCAGGAGATCCGGCCTCTCGTCTCGCGCCGCGTCGTGACGTTCGGCCTGACGCCTCAGGCCGACGTGACGGTGCGCGACCTCGTGCTGGAGCGGACGGGCACGCGGTTCGTCGCGACCGCGGGCCGCGACTTCATGGGGGCCGTCGCTCTCAAGGTGCCGGGCCTCCATAACGTGAAAAACGCGCTTGCAGCGCTCGCCGTCGCGCGTGAGCTATCGATTCCGTTCGGGATCGCCGCCCGCGCGCTCGAGGAATTCGCGGGCGTGATCCGGCGCTTCGAGAAAAAAGGAGAGAGGGGCGGCATCGTCGTGGTCGACGACTACGCGCACCACCCGACGGAGGTGGCCGCGACGCTCGCGGCCGCCCGCCAATCGTACCCGGACCGGCGCGTCGTCGCGCTCTTCCAGCCGCATCTCTACTCCCGCACGAAGGACTTCGCGGCGACCTTCGGTGCGGTGTTTCTGAACGCGGACGTCCTATACGTGGCGCCGGTCTACGGCTCGCGCGAGGCGCCGCGCGAGGGCGTGACGGGCGCGCTCGTGGCCGACGCGGCGACGGCGCGCGGGCACCGGGCCGCGCGCTACATCGCGGACCGCGCGGAGATCGGAAAAGCGCTGGACGAAGAGCTCAAGGAAGGCGATCTCCTGCTCACGATGGGGGCCGGCGATGTGAATCATTTTGGAGAAGACTTTCTGAACAAGGCGCAGCAGCGCGAGGGAAGCAAAGAGACTTGAGCTCGTTCTACCGCCTCCCCGCCTCCCGCACCGTACGCCCCATGCGGCGCCGCGCGGGACGGCAGCTGCTCGTGCCGGCCGTGGTTTCCCTTCTCCTCGTGGTCCTCGGCCTTTCGGGCCTCCTCCTTTTGCGGACGCACCCGCGCTTCGCCGTGAATCGCGTCGTCCTCGAGGGCGTGCCGGAGGCGCGGCGGTCCGAGGCGGAAGAGCTGACGGACGGCTGGATCGGACGCCCGCTCCTCTTTCTCGATCTCGACCAGCCGGTGGCGGAGCTGTCGAAGCGCTCATGGGTCGCGTCCGCGACGGCACGCTGCATCGTGCCGGACACGATCGCCGTGCGCGTCGTGGCACGGCCGCCCGTCGCGCTCGTGGCTCGCGCCGACAAGGACGGCGAGCTGTGGACGATCGACCGCGGAGGCAGCTTCATCGGCCCGTACACGGGCCTCGCGCTCTCGAAGAGCGACGACTTCGTGGTCCTCTCCGGCGCGTCCGACGCGGCGGCGCTCGCGCGCGGCGCGAGGTTCCTCGAGACCCTTCGGGAGGAGGATCCCGAGCTCCTGGCGCGCGTGTCCGGCATCGTCCTCGTGCCCGAGGGCTTCACGGTGACGGACCGCATCGCCAAGGCGTGCCTCCTGTTCGGGCCCGACGCCGCCGAGCCGAAGCGCGCCGCGCCGCTGTGGCGCGCGTTCCTCGCCCTCCGCCCCGAGCTCGACCGTCATTCCCTACCCGCGACCGAGGCGGACCTGCGCTTCGCGGGACGCATCGTGCTGAAAGCGCCCGGTGACACCGGGCGCGGGAAGACCTGAGAGGACCTTGGATGCCGAAACCCGCTTCGTACCTCGTCAGCCTCGACATCGGATCGACGAAAGTCTGCGCCCTCATCGCCGAACTGGACGCGACGGGCCGCATCGACATCATCGGCAAGGGCACCGCCGCGCACAAGGGCGCGCGCAAGGGTGCCATCATCGACGTGCCCGTCACGGTCGACGCGATCAAGCGCGCGACGGAGGAAGCCGAGATCATGGCCGGCGCCCAGATCGAGCGTGCGGTCGTGGGCGTCGCCGGGCCGGCCGTCAAGTCGTTCAACAGCCGGCAGGTCGTCGCGGTGGCCGCGAAGAACCGCGAGATCACGCGCGAGGACATCCAGCGCTCGCTCGACGCAGCGCGCTCGGTACCGATTCCTTCGGAGTTCGAGATCCTCCACGTCCTCCCGCGCGAGTTCGTCGTGGACGGGCAGGACGGGGTCGCCGACCCGCTCGGCATGGTGGGCAGCCGGCTCGAGGCCGACGTCCACGTCGTCACCGTGCCCGTCGCTACGACGCAGAACCTTCTGAACTGCGTGAACCGCGCGGGTGTCGAGGTGATCGAGATGGTGCTCGAGCCGCTCGCCGCGAGCGAAGCGGTACTGACGCCGGACGAGCGCGAGCTGGGCGTCGTCCTCGCCGACATCGGCGGCGGGACGACGGAGGTCGCCGTCTGGCGCCATGGAGCGCTCGCGCACACGTCAGTCCTGCCCGTGGGTGGGGACCACTTCACGAACGACCTCGCGGTCGTCCTGAAGACCCCCGTGCCCGACGCCGAGCGGCTCAAGCGCAAGTATGGCGCGGCGATGGCCGCGCTCGTGAGCGAAAGCGAGTCGCTCGACGTGCCGCTCACCGGCGGGCGCGGCGTCCATCCCGTCAAGCGGCGCGAGATCGCCGAGATCCTCCAGCCGCGCGCCGAGGAGCTTCTCACGCTGCTCTGGGAGGAGTCGGTCCGGGAGGTTCCCGCGGGCGAGCTGCGCGCCGGACTCGTCCTGACGGGCGGCGGCGCCGAGCTGGACGGCCTCCTGGAGGTCGCCGAGCAGGTCCTCGGCGTGGCCGTGCGCCGGGGCGTGCCGCGCGGCCTCGGCGGGCTGACGGACGTCATCGCCTCGCCGGAATGGGCCTGTGCGGCGGGTCTCCTGCTCTACGGCCGCGGCAGCGCCGCCGCGTCGAGGAAGCGCTCGCGCGGCGCCGGTCCGGGCCTTCTCGAGAAACTCAAAGGCTCCCTCAAGAACTTGTTTCTCGCGTCCACCGCTCTGTGATATCGATGGAGGAAAGAACATGATCCTTTTCGACGACGAGCCCCACCCGTCGCTCCCGATTTCCCTGAACGACGAGGTTCCTCCTCCCGCGAAGATCAAGGTCGTGGGCGTGGGCGGGGGCGGCGGCAACGCCGTCAACCGCATGATCCAGGCCGGCATCAAGGGGATCGAGTTCGTGGCCGCGAACACCGATCTCCAGGTGCTGCGTGTGAACCGCGCCTCGACGAAACTGCAGCTCGGCCTCACGACGTCGCGAGGCATGGGCGCGGGATCGAACCCCGAGGTCGGCCGCAATGCCGCGCTCGAGGACGCCGAGAGGATCACGCAGGTTCTCACGGGCTCGGACATGGTCTTCGTGACGGCCGGCATGGGTGGCGGGACGGGCACGGGGGCGGCGCCGGTCGTGGCGCGGCTCGCGTCCGAGGCGGGCGCGCTCGTCGTCGCCATCGTGTCGAAGCCGTTCTCCTTCGAAGGGCGGCGGAAGCTGCGCTACGCCGAGGACGGCATCGCGGAGCTGCGTGAGTACGTCGACACGCTCATCACGATCCCGAACGAGCGGCTCTACTCGTTCGTGGAGCGGAACGTGACGACCTGGGAGGCGTTCCGCATCGCGGACGACGTGCTCCGGCAGGCCGTGCAGGGCATCAGCGACCTCATCACGGTGCCCGGCGTCGTGAACCTCGACTTCGCCGACGTGAAGACGGTCATGGAGAACATGGGCATGGCCCTCATGGGCACCGGCACGGCGTCGGGCGAGCACCGGGCTGTCGAGGCCGCGCAGCGCGCGATCTCGAACCCGCTCCTCGAAGAGCAGTCCATCCAGGGCGCGCGCGCCATCCTCATCAATGTGACCGGCGGCGACGACCTTACGCTCGCCGAAGTGAACGAGGCGTGCGCGATCATCCAGCAGGCGGCGGACGAGGAGGCGAACGTCATCTTCGGCCTCGTCCTGGACAAGGACATGAAGGACGAGGTCAAGATCAGCGTCATCGCGACGGGTTTCGACGCGCCGGCGGCTCTCGCCTCGCGCCGCGAGGTGTCGCTACCCGTCACGCCGAGCGGCGCGAGGCCGGCGGCGGAAAGCGAGCGCGAGCGCGAACGCGCGCGCACGGCTCCCGAGACGCCGATCCCGGAAGATCAGGGCTACGGCGTGAACCTCATCAACATGCGCGACCCGCGCGAGGACATCTTCGACATCCCGACGTTCCTGAGAAGGCAGATGGACTGACCGCGGCCGTTTCGGGTTCTTCAGGGGCGCGCGGCGTTTGTGTCGCGAGTCCGGCGGGCGCGGCGGCGTTCCCTCAGCCACGCGCGCGCCTTCAGCCAAGTGCGCTCGAATCTCGGGTTGTGCTGGCGGAAGCGCCTCACCTTGCGCTGCACCCACCGGCTCTCCACGTAGAGGATCGCGGCGCCGGCGATGCCGAACGGCCAGCCCGGAATGACGGGAAGAAGGCCTCCGATGAGCCCGAGCGTGAGGAGGCACCAGCCGAGCGTGAGGAGCGCGATGCGCGCGGTCCGGCCGCGCCGCCTCCCGAGGCCGCGCGAAGGGCGTTGCGGCTCGCTCATGGCTTCTTTGGAAAGATGCCCCGGCGCGCGTCGCGCGCGATCCGCTTGGACTCTTCCGAAAAGCTCTTCGAGATCATCCAGTCGAGGAATCCCGGGTGCTTTTCGGCGACCTCCTCGAGCGTCTTGCCGCGGTGCTCGCTGAAGGCGAAGACGATCTCTCCGTCCCGCCAGAGAAAGCGTTTGTCGGGATCCGCGAACCGGCCCTCCGGCGGCCGGGAAAGCTCGTGCAGCGCGGCGACGTCGCGCGGAAGGTCCGCATAGCGCCGGAGCTGGCCGGCGAGGACTTCCGCCGACGCGATGACGTCGGCGAGCGCCGAGTGCGCGCCGGTGTGCTCGCGCCCGGCGAAAAAACGCACCGCCGCGGCGAGGTCGCGCGGCTCCTTCCGGAAGTAGATCGTCTGCATGTCCACGATGCGCCGGTTCTCGAGCTCGAACACCACGTTCGCGAGCTCGAACTCGCGCAGAAGCACGGGCACGTCGAAGGCGCGCACGTTGTAACCCGCGAGGTCCGCGTCGCCGAAGAACTCGAGAATCCGGCCCGCGAGCTCGGAAAATGCCGGCGCCCCGGCCACGTCGGCGTCACCGATGCCGTGGATGCGCGTGGACTCGCGCGGGATCTTCACGCCCGGGTTCACGCGTGACTCGAAAGCGGCGACCGCGCCGGCCGGGCCGAACCGGAGAGCCGCGATTTCCACGATCCGGTCCGTCAGGCGGTCGGCGCCGGTCGTCTCGAGGTCGAAGACGACGAGCGGCCTTTCCCCGGACAGCCCGGTGAGCGCCGCGAGCGTCTCGGGGGGAAGAGCGGGATCGGTCACACCCTGGATCATGGCCCAGGAACGGAAAGCGCGGAAAGCGCGGGGGGCGGCGCCTCCCACGTCCATGTCGTGCCTCGAGGCATTCCGGGAGGATCCGTCCAGACGAGACGCACCGCGTGCAGCAGCGGGGGAGGGTCGCCGCCTTTGCGCCCGGGGTCGTAAGCGGGGTCTCCGAGGAGCGGTGTGCCGAGGTGAAGCAGGTGAATTCGGAGCTGGTGCATGCGACCCGTCTCGGGGACCAGCTCGACGAGAGCCGCCGCGCCACGGTCCTCGAGCACCCGATAGCGCGTCGCGGCCGGGCGGCCCGCCGGATGAACGGCGGTCCGGCCGGGCGGAGGCAGGGGCTGGATCGCGAGCACGCGGCGGCCCGAGAGGAGATGTCCCGCCCGCGAAGGGCCGTAGGCCGCCTTGACGGCACGCTTCAGGAGGTTCGGCCGCGACGTGTGGTGTTCGAGCAACGGAGCGTCCACGCGCCCTTCGGAAGGATCGGGGACGCCTCTCGTGACGGCGAGGTAGGTCTTCACGACGTTCGTCGGCCAGGCCGCGTGCGCGGCGCGGAGCGCGTCCGCGTTCCTCGCGAGGAGGAGGACGCCGGACGCCTCCTTGTCGAGCCGGTGGACGAGCGCGAGCTCCGCGCCGAAGCGCTCGCGGAGCGCGCCGAGGAGGCCACCGGGGCCGTGTACCGCGATTCCGGGCCGCTTGTCGACGGCGAGATACGCGTCGGCCCCGGGCGGGGACGGGAGGATCGTCACGCGGCCTTGCGGAAACGCAGCGCCGAGAGGATGACGGCGAGGCTGCCCGCGATGTTCGCGGCCATGCCGATCACGATGGGCGTCTGGCGGAAGCGGATCCCGTAGAGGAGATAGATCACCTGCCCGCCGAGAAACATCGCATACGTGAGCACGGAGACGTCCTCGGAACTCTTCCGCCGCCAGATGCGGGCCGCCTGCGGCACGTAGGCCGCGCCCGTGGCGATCCCCACCACGGACACGGCCCACGCGAGGAAGGAGTCGAACCCCCCCGGGCTCTCGATGGCTCTACCTGCGGTTTCCGAAGAACCTGAGCATCATCAGGAAGAGGTTGATGAAGTCGAGATAGAGGGCGAGCGCGCCGGAGATCGCGCCGCGCCGGCCTTCCTCGGACCCGCCATCCACCGCGAGCGCCATCACCTTGAGCTTGCGCGTGTCGTAGGCCGTGAGGCCGACGAAGACGATGACGCCCACGCAGCTCACCACGAAGCCGAGCATGTCGGACCTCATGAAGAGGTTCACGACGGAAGCGATGATCACCCCGATGAGGCCCATGAAGGCGAAGGAGCCGAGACCGTCGAGAGTCCGGTGAGTGGTGAGGCCGAAGACGCTCATCGCGGCGAACGTGCCCGCCGCGACGAGGAACGTCGAGGCGATCGAGCCCGCCGTGAACGCGAAGAAGATGCTCGCGAGCGTCACGCCGTTCAGGGCGGAGTAAAGGAGGAAAACGGCCGAGGCCGCGCCGGACGAGAGCTTCCCGACGAGGCCGGACAGCCAGACGACGAGCCCGAGCTCCGCGAACAGGAGGCCGTAGAACACGACACGGTTCCCGAAGACCGCGTGGAGGACGGTCTCGTTCGAGACGGTGAAAAGCGCCGCGCCGGTCGTGACGAGAAGGCCCGTCGCCATCCAGCCGTAGACGCGGGCGAGGAAGCCGGACACCGCGATCGACGCCGACGGGCTGATCGGCTGCGGGGAATCGAAGGGCCGCGGGGGCAGCTCGGTGGGCATCTGGGATCTCCTCTCGAACAGGCATCCTAACGCGCCGGCGCTAAGATTCATTCCCATGAAGCGAATCGCACCGGCTCTCCTGCTCCTCCTCCCGATCTCCCTCCTCGCCGCCGCCGGCAAGTTCGGCGCGCCGCTCGGGGACTCGCCGAAGGTCGCCCTCGCCGACCTCGTGAAGGACCCCGCCGCGTGGTCCGGCAAGACCGTGAAAACCGAAGGCGTCGTCTCGACCGTCTGCCAGGAAAAGGGCTGCTGGATGACCCTCAGGTCCGGCGACCAGTCCGTCCGCGTCACCTTCAAGGACTACGGCTTCTTCGTCCCGAAGGACTCCGCGGGCGCGACGGCCGTCATGGAGGGCGTCTTCAACGTGAAGACGATCCCCGAGGCGACGGCGAAGCATTACGCCTCGGAAGCGCCGGGCGGCAAGCCCGACGCGATCAACGGCGACCAGAAGGAGCTGAGCCTCGTGGCGTCCGGTGTCGAGATGGCTAGAACTTCAGCGTAAGTTCTCCGACGAACCGCCGCGGCGGCGCGACGTAGAACTGGCTGTCTCCGATCTCGCTGTCGGAGGTGTAGTGGCGATCGTCGCGGAGGTTGCGGCCGACGAGCGACACGCGCCCCCAGGAGAACTCCCACGACGCCCCGGCGTCCCACTCGTAGAAAGAGTCCGTGTAGAACGTGTTCCGCCGCGTGAGGGGCCGGATGCCCTGATGGCGCACGGCTCCCCAGAAGCCGAGGCCCGCCTTCGGGGCGTACGAGACGCGCGCGTTCCAGAGGTCCCGCGGCACCAGCTCGAGACGCATGCCATCCACGACGCGCAACTGGCCGTCGGGGGTGAGGAACGAGAAGCTCACGTACGTGGCGTCGTGGTGGCCGTAACCCGCCGCGAGCGACCAGCCCTCGAACTTCGGCAGCGCCCACACGAGCTCGGCGTCCATTCCTTGGAACCGCTCCTCGCCGGCATTCGTGAGCAGGGGCTGGCCGTCCGGGCCCGCCGTCGAAACGACGAGGTTCTCGAAGTTCATGTGGAAGAACGTGACGTCCAAAGACAGCGTGCCACGCGCCCAGCGCGTCTTGAGTCCGATCTCGCCCGAGCGGGCTCGTTCCGGCTCGAGGATGCGCGCGCTCTCGGCCTCGAGGATGTTCGGGGCCGCGGGCTTGAAGTTGCTCTTGGCCGAGACGTA
>Ga0208080_1000047_pt1 | contig 54823 bp, 51 predicted proteins | sample NGESurdeep092012_3_FD_184476 | JGI IMG/M metagenome (GOLD analysis project Ga0208080, IMG submission 184476) | Arctic peat soil microbial communities from Barrow, Alaska - NGEE Surface sample 210-3 deep-092012 (SPAdes) | ecosystem: Environmental > Terrestrial > Soil > Wetlands > Peat ...
TGTCCGCGCTGCCCCGTCGGCGTTGTCGGCGAGCCATGGCCCATGACGATAGCAACCGCGGCGTCGGGTCAGACGCCACCTCCGAAAATGGCGATCAGGTGAGGGACCATGGCCATAGTCTGGCTAACTTCGCAGACCACCTTCACCGCCGGGGCAACCACGAGATCGAGATGGGTCATGGTGAGCGAGGACGACTGGTTATCCGACCTTGCGCGACCTATCACAATTGGACAGCTAGCAGTCCCTCTGATCCGCCTGCTTCTCGCCTCCTGAAGACGTGGCCAGAACCACGCCGACCGAGCGCTCAATCGGCTTCGCCCGTGCCCCCCGCCTGTAACTGCTCGTCGATGAGATTCACCACCGTCGAGTCGAGGAGGGTGGTTACGTCGCCGAGCTCCCGATGTTCGGCGACATCCTTCAACAGGCGCCGCATGATCTTGCCGCTACGGGTTTTGGGCAGGTCGGGCGTCAAGATGATCTGCCGGGGTTTGGCGATGGGCCCAATGACCTTGGCCACGTGCGCCCGCAGCGCGTCAACCAACGCGCCACCTTCGTTCTCCTCGTCGGACACCTCGCCCTTGACCGTGACGAAGGCCACGATCGCCTGTCCGGTGGTGTCGTCGCTGGCCCCGACGACCGCAGCCTCGGCGACCCGGGGGAAGCCGACCAGGGCGTGCTCCACCTCGGTGGTGGAGATGCGGTGCCCGGAGATGTTCATCACGTCGTCGACGCGACCCAGCAACCACAGGTCGCCGTCCTCGTCCCTCTTTGCCCCGTCCCCGGCGAAGTAGCGACCGGGATACCGGGACCAATACGTCTCCTCGTAGCGTTTCGGATCACCCCAGATACCCCGGAGCATCCCGGGCCACGGATGGTCGAGCACCAGGAACCCACCGGCGTCGTTGCCGACCGAGTGCCCGGAGTCATCGACGACGTCAGCGCTGATTCCGGGGAACGGTCGCATCGCCGCACCAGGCTTCGTGGCGGTAATTCCGGGAAGCGGTGTGATCATGATCCCGCCTGTCTCGGTCTGCCACCAGGTGTCCACCACCGGGCACCGGTCACCCCCGATGTGCTCGCGGTACCACATCCATGCCTCGGGGTTGATGGGCTCACCCACGGATCCGAGGAGCCGCAGGCTCGAGAGGTCGTGGCCGGCGGGGTGCTCCTCTCCCCACTTCATGAACGTGCGGATGGTGGTGGGGGCGGTATAGAGGATGGTGACCTTGTAGTCCTCGATGATCTTCCACCACCGGTCGCGCCCACCGGCGTCGGGGGTCCCCTCGTACATCATCGAAGTGACACCATTAGCCAGGGGGCCATACACGATGTAGCTGTGGCCGGTCACCCAGCCGATGTCGGCGGCAGTCCAGAAGACATCGGTGTCCGGTTTCACGTCGAAGATCAGTCGATGGGTAACGGCGCATTGGGTGAGGTACCCACCGGTGGTGTGGAGAATGCCTTTCGGCTTCGCCGTGGTCCCACTGGTGTACATGATGTAAAGCGGTTGTTCGGCATCGAACGCCTCTGGGTCGTGCTCAGTGGATTGCCGATCAACGACGTCGTGCCACCAAAGGTCCCGACCGTCCTCCCACTCCACATCCTGGCCGGTTCGGCGGACGACCACCACCGTGCGCACTTCAGGGCACTGCTTGAGCGCCTCGTCGACGTTGGGCTTCAATGCCGTCTGGGCTCCCCGCCGATAACCGCCATCGGCGGTGATCACGACACGGGCATCACCGTCGAGGATTCGATTGGCCAGGGCTTCCGACGAGAAGCCACCGAACGTCACCATGTGTGGCGCGCCGATACGGGCACACGCCAGCATCGCCACCATTGCCTCGGGGATCATCGGCATGTAGATAGCCACCCGATCGCCGGCGTTGACGCCCAGATCAGTGAGGGCGTTGGCCGCCTGACACACCATGTCCTTCAGCTCGGCATAGGTAATGGTCCGGGTATCCCCCTCGGGCTCCCCCACCCAGTGGAATGCGACCCTGTCGCCCTTGCCGGCCGCGACGTGGCGGTCCAAGCAGTTGACCGAGACGTTCAACTTGCCGCCGACAAACCACTTGGCATACGGAACCTTCCATTCCAGCACCTCGGACCAGCGCTGTGCCCATTCAAGCGATTCGGCCTGCTTTTCCCACCACGCGATGGGATCAGCATCTGCCTCGGCGTAGATGCCCGGCCCGGCATTCGCCTGGTCGACAAATTTCGAAGGAGGTTCGAAGCGACGAATCTCATGGTGCAATGCCGAGAGACCCTGGTCCTGTCGCCCGTTCTGCGCAGCCTCACTCATGGTCTGGTACTCCCAATCTTCACCCTGACGTCCTTGCGCCGGAGGTTACCGGTTTCGGAGCCAACGGCAGGGTCGGGATGATCGCTTTCTTGAAGGTCTCGTTCACCACGCCGGCAAATGAGGCGTACCAGGCAGCCGCGGCGGTGGCGATACCGACATAGCCGCCCCACTTGGTCAGGTTGGCCTGGTCCTGGAACGCTCCGATGGTCAGCAGCACGAAGGTCACCGTCAGCAAGACGAACACGGCCGCTACGGCTCCACTCACTCGGAACGACGGAACCGTCATGTAGGCGGTGAAGATCGTCCATCCCAGCAGGAAGACGCCGACTGCCACCGATACATCCGCCGGGCTGGTCAGTCCTCCCACGATGAACTTGACGAAGACGTAGTACGAGATCCAGAACGCCCCGTACGAGGAGAAGGCGAGAGCACCAAACGTGTTCTTTCGGACAAACTCCCACATTCCGGCCAGGAGCTGAACCGCCCCTCCGTAGACCAGAGCTAGGGCGAGAGCAGAATCCGCAGCCGGTCCCCAGATTTTGGCATTGGAAACACTCAATGCAAACGTGGTCATGGCGAAAGCCGCAAGCCCTAACGGTGCGGGATCGGCCACTCGGTACACAGTCGGTTCGACCGGAACCGGATCGTCCGCGACCGTGACCCTTCCCATTTCGCCTGATTCTGGTGCCATGAACCCCCCTTGTCGCAGGCGCCCGCCCCTGGCCACGTAGCGCCAGTACCGGCCACCTTCACTTGACTACCAGACTTCTTACCCACTTGAGTGCACAATGTCAACAGTGACATTGCACGGACACCCAGCACCTTTCATGTGAAATAAACCACACACGCGTTCGGCGTGCCTCCGTCGATTCCGATGAGCAGAGACGGCTCTTGCCAAGTTCGATTCCGAGTTCTGTTCAGTCCTCCCACCAACGACGGGCTCTCACGCTTCGGGACCCGAGAGCCCCAGCAGCGCGGTAATACCGTGGTCGCGCCCAGCCGTGTAACCCCCGTCCACCGGGAACGCCAGTCCGGTCACGAACGAGGCATCGTCGGAGAGAAGGAACGCTGCCGCCGCGGCGATCTCGCTCGGTCGGCCCATTCGTCGGAGTGTGTGCTCCTCGATGAGCGCCTCACGCGCCAGCTCCATCCCCGCAAGGCCAAAGATCCCATCGGTCATCGGTGTTTCGATGAAACCGGGGCAGATGGCATTGACCCGGATGCCACGGCCCCCGTAATCGATCGCCATGTTCTTGGTCAGCAGCACCACCCCTCCCTTGGAAGCGCTGTACGCGCTGCCTCCGGCCGTGCCCTCCAGGCCCTCGATACTCGCCAGCGTGACGATGGAACCCCGGACCTCACCGACAACCGGTTGCTGGAGCATCTGCCCGATGACGTGCTTGGCCATGAGATACGTTCCGGTGAGGTTGACCGAAATGACCCGTTGCCACTCGCTTTGATCGAGCGAGTGCACCGGTCCGCCGCCGGCCACTCCGGCTGCGTTCACCAGGCCGTCGATCCGACCGAACGTGTCAGTTGTCGACGCCACCAGATCCACCACTGAAGCTTCGTCACTCACGTCGACGTGTCGGAACGACCATGATCCGGTCTCCGGGGGTTCGCCTTCGTGTTCGGTCCAGTCGACCCATTCAGCCCGATCGGCGCCCATAACCGTCGCCCCTTCACTGAGTAGGCGATCTGCGCACGCCAAGCCGATCCCAGAAGCCGCCCCGGTGACGACCACCACCTTGTCCCTCAGACCCCTCATCGAGTCCTCCCCTCGGTTGCTACTCGACCACCGATCTTTACATCTGATAGATAGGGTGCACGTGCACAAGTCAAGCCACCGGCTCAGGCCAACGGGTCTACGCTCCAGTCGTACCCACAGTCGTACCCACAGTCGAGCCGGTGTATAGGCCGTACGACTCCACGCACCGCTTGCGCTGGTGGCCGCGGTGAGCTCCGCTGCTGGTAATCCGATTCGGGTGGCGCATGTTGCTCGAGGGTTCGCTCCCTACCTTCACCCGGTGACCGCCGAAGCCGAAGCAATCGGCCCGAAGAAAGGACTGTGTCAGTGAAGTTCGCTCTCTTCTACGAAATTCCGGTTCCCCAACCCTGGGAGCCTGACAGCGAGCTCATCGCCTATCAGAACACCCTCGCGGAGGCCGTCGCCGGTGACAAGGCCGGATGGGATGCCTTTTGGACGGTCGAGCACCACTTTCTGAAGGAGTACTCCCACTGTTCGAATCCCGAGGTGCTCTACGGCGCCATTGCCGCGCTGACCGAGCGGATCCGGTTGGGCTACGGGGTCCGCCTGACGCCCAAGCCCTACAACCATCCGGTACGAACGGCCGAGTCGGTGGCGGTACTCGATCTGATATCCAACGGACGGGTCGATTTCGGAACCGGCCGATCGGCCACCCGAGCCGAACTCGAGGGCTTCGGGATCGATCCGTCCGAGACCCGCCAGATGTGGCGGGAGGCTATTGAGCACATTGTGGGTTGTTGGACCAGCGACGAGTACGCCTTCGACGGCAAGTACTGGCAGATGCCGCGGCGCCGAGTCCAGCCCAAGCCGCTGCAGCAACCCCATCCGCCGATCTGGGGAGCGACCACCAGCGAAGACGGCCATCGACAGGTGGGTGAGTTGGGGCTGGGTCTGTGCTCCTTCGCCGTTGGGGTATCGCCGGAGGAGGTCAAGAAGAAGGTCGACATCTACCGCGCCGCATCTGAGACCTGCACTGCACCCCTGGGAGCGTACGTCCACAACCAGGCAGCCACATTCACCATGGCCCTCTGCTCGGACAATCGGGACAAGGCCATTGAGCTGGCCAGAGAGTCCTTCGAGTGGTACCCGAAGACGGGAGCCAGACAGATTGCCACCGTGACCGACTGGATGGCCGAACGAAACCAGGACCTCGATTCCTATTCGTACGCAGCCGACATGAAGGCCCACGACGATGATGGATCGCTCGATCTCCTCAGCCTCGAGTACCTCATCGACTCCAACGCCTGTGTCCTGGGCACGCCGGACGAATGTCTCGACGCGTGCCGGAAGTACGAAGCCGCCGGGATCGACCTCTTGCTGTGTCTGGTCAACCCCTACAAGATCCCTCATGACGCCGTGATGGAAACCATCGAACTGATGGGGACCTACGTGTTACCGAAGTTCCGGGACTGACGGCTGTCTGCAGAAGGTTCAGGGGCCAGCTCCGATGTAGGCGGCGTACCCGGTCCGGTCGACGATCTCCGCCAACTCGCTCTCACCGGTGGCGACCACCCGGCCAGCCGAGAGAACGTGCACCACATCGGGCTTCAGTACTTTCAGCAATCGCCGGAAGTGGGTGATGGCCAACACACCCAGTCCCCACTCTTCGGTAGCCTCTTCCACCCGCCGGCCCACAGCCGCCAAGGCATCGACATCGAGTCCGGAGTCGATCTCGTCGAGGACCGCGAACCGGGGTCGGAGCACTCCCATCTGCAGTGTCTCGTTCCGTTTGCGCTCTCCACCCGAAAGATCGACGTTGAGGGAGCGGGTGAGAAACCGCTCGTCAAAGCCAATGCGCTTGGCCTCGGCGCGCATCCGCTCACTCACATCGCCGGCTCCGGCATTGGCCCCAACTTCGCCGGCCTCGATCTCGGGCCGGGAAGCGGTCAGCGCGGTGACCAGCGAGACACCCGGTACTTCGATCGGATGCTGCATGCCGAGAAACAGTCCAGCGCGGGCTCGTTGCCAGGTGGGCAAGGAAAGCAGGTCGATCCCGTCGAGGGTCACGGTTCCGCTGAGGATCTCGTACCCGGGTCGCCCCATCAGCACGTGGGCCAAGGTGCTCTTTCCTGATCCGTTGGGACCCATCACCGCATGTACTTCCCCACTGCGAACCGTGAGGGTCACCCCCCGGAGGATCTCCCGACCGGGGATGCCGGCATGCAGGTCTTCGATCTTGAGCTCACCGGTACTCATGACACCACCACCGACACATGCTCGTCATCGACGACCAATTCGTACACCGGCACCGGCCTGGTGGCCGGGAGCGAACAGGGCTGCCCGGTACGAAGGTCGAATGTCGAGCCGTGCTTGCCGCACTCGATCTCGCATTCGTCGGGCCACACCTCGCCATCAGCCAACGAGTACTCCTCGTGGCTGCAGCGGTCCCCCACGGCAAAATACTCATCGGCGATGCGGACCAGGGCGATCCGGAGGCCGGCCACGTCGAACCTCTTTGCCTGCCCTGGCTCGAGGTCATTGCGCCCGCACAGACGCGCCGTCTCAGACACCGTGGACCCCCGTCCGGTCGGCCAGAGCCTGGCCGATCATGGCTCGGGTGCCGGCAATGGGCACCTGATCGGCGATGTCGGCGAAGAACCCGGCCACAATCAACCGTTCGGCCACCTCGGGCTCCACCCCGCGGGACTCGAGGTAGTAGCGCTGGTCCTCGGAAACCGGGCCCACCGTCGACGCGTGGCTGCACCGGACGTCGTTCTCCTCGATGTCGAGGTTGGGAACCGAGTCCGCATGCGCCCCTTCATCGAGGACGAGGTTGTGATTGGTCTGCATGGCGTCGGACCGGACCGCTCCCCTCCGCACCCGGATCAACCCGCTGTAGACCGAATGGGAACGATCGGCCACAGCCCCCATGAAGAGCAGGTCACTTGTCGTCTTCGGTGCCCGGTGATCCTGGAGCGTCCGAAAATCGAGCATCTGATCGTCGCGACCGATGTACGCAGCCCGAAGTTTGCTCGTCCCCGAGGTACCGATCAGCGCAGAGTCGGTGCGGAGCCGGGCATAGCTCCCGCCCAGGGCGACCGCGAAACTGTGGAGACCGGCGTCAGCCCCAATGGTGCTCACCTGATGGGCAAGTTGCCAGGTGGCCGGGCCCAACGACTGGATGCTGACGTAGTTCAACTCGGCACCGTCAGCCACCTGCACTTCGGTCACCGGCACCACCAGGTGCTCCGCATGGTTGGCCACCGACGATGCGCCCCTGGTGGGCAGCTCCGCCAACAGCCCGCCTTCGACGTCGACCACGATTTCCACCACGGAGGCCACCGACGAGGAAGCACCCCGGATGACGGTCCGGGGAAACACCGCGTCGCCGCCCGCCCCGGTGATCACATGCACAACCACCACCGGGTGTTCGATCGTTACGCCGGCATGGACGTCGATCACCACCGGGTCGGCGGCGAACGCATCGTTGAGAAGCACGAAGTCGGTTGGATCGGTGGCGATCGACCCCAAGAGCGCCTCAGCCTCATCGTGCTCGGTCATCCGCCCGATAGCCAATGCATCGTCGCCGGCTTCCGATGCCACGGTGGCCAACACTCCATTGACCGTCACGATCAGCCCGGCGCGGGGTCCGAGCCCGTCGACCAGGGCGCGGATCCGGTCCGAGGGTGGTGGCCCATGGACATCGGTCGCCGTCAGGTCAGGGGAAACCGGGGTCTGGTACCTGTCCAGATCGAGACTGTCGATACGGCTGTAGCGCCAGACTTCGTCCTTTTCGGTCGGCAGGGGGGCGGACGCGAACGCTTCCGCCGCGGCAGTTCGGCGGTGCCGTAGCCACGGGGGCCCGGGCAGGGCGGCGGCGGTCTCAGGGGTAAAGGTGGACAGGGTGAAAAGCCTCTCGCGCAACGAGGCCCGGGTAACGAGCCTCGAGTTCCATGTTACCCGTCCTTTTCGCCTTCCCGGACGGGCAACGCCTACTCTTTCGCCCATGAGTCCCGCCACCGACCACACCATTGCGTCCTTTGCTTCCGAGGTGCTCACCATCGAGGCCGATGGCCACGTGGCCACCCTGTGGCTCGACCGCCCCGAGAAGCGCAACGCCCTGGGGCCGGCCTTCTGGTCCGACCTTCCCGTGGCCATGGCAGCCATCGGTTCGGATCCGGAGATCCGGGCGGTGGTGATCGCAGCCAAAGGCCCCCACTTCAGCGTCGGCCTCGATCTGGTCGCCATGGCAGGCCTGGGCGGACCCATGACCACCAGAGACGGCGCCCCCCTGTCGATGGCGGCGCGGGCCAAGTCGGCGCGGACGTCGGTGCTTCAGCTACAAGCCTCAGTGACCGCCGTGGCCGAATGTCCCCTGCCGGTGATCGCAGCCATCCACGGCTACTGCATCGGAGGCGGGGTCGACCTGGCTGCCGCCTGTGACATCCGGTTGGCCTCTTTAGATGCCCTGTTGTCGGTGCGGGAAGCCAAGGTGGCCATCGTCGCCGACCTCGGCAGCCTCCAGCGCCTCCCCCACATCATCGGGAAAGGCCATGTGGCCGAGTTGGCCTTTACCGGTAAGGACATCACCGCGGCCAGAGCCCGCGAGATCGGACTGGTCAACGAGGTGTCGGCCGACGCCGACGCGGTGGTGGCCGATGCCCGTGCCCTCGCCACCGAGATCGCCGCCAACTCACCGCTCGCCGTCCAAGGGACCAAGGCGGTATTGGCAGCCGGAGAAGGAAAGTCGGTGGCTGAAGGTCTCGACTACGTGGCCACCTGGAACGCCGGGTTTTTGGCCTCCGATGACCTGGTCGAGGCGATGACCGCCTTCATGGAAAAACGTCCTGGCCAGTTCACCGGCCGCTGAGGACCCTCGACCGTCCCACGGGAGTCCGCAGACAGCTCAGCGCCGTCTGTTCCACCAACGACGCTGCTTGCGTTCTGCTTTCGCCTCTTGTGCCTCTACCTCGGACACCACCTGCGGGCCCACCGCGTTGATGATGTCCTCGGCGCTATCGAGAAGAGCGGCGGCCTCTCCGTCGGGGACGCCGGGCATCGGCTCAAGTGGCGGCTCGACCAGCGACCCGCGGGCCCAACCCACATCGGCGAACCGACGGGCATAGGACGGGCAGTCGTCAGGGCACTTCCAGGGGGCGTCGGGGGCCAGGTCCAGCACGCAGAACCGGGCTACCTCGCCCGAGTCATAGGTCCGGCTTTGAAAGTGCTTGCACTCTTCCCTCATGGGCATTGAACTATTCTGCCCCGTTCAGACGGACGCCATGCGGCCACCCAAGGTGGCTCAGCCGACCGAGCCCTCCATCTGCAGTTCGATCAGGCGACTCCATTCGACCGCATACTCCATGGGCAGGGTGCGGGTGATCGGCTCGATGAAGCCATTCACGATCATTCCCATGGCCTGGGTCTCGGACAGTCCACGGCTCATCAAGTAGAAGAGCTGGTCGTCGCCCACCTTGGACACTGTGGCCTCGTGGCCGATGCGAGCATCCCGTTCGGCAACTTCCATGTACGGCTTGGTTTCGGAGATCGAGGTGTCGTCGAGGAGCAGGGCATCACACCGGACGAAGCTCTTGGCATGTTTCGCCCCTTCGTCCACGTGGACCAGGCCGCGATAGGTGGTGATCCCGGCATCCTTGGAGATGGACTTGGAGATGATGGTCGAGGTCGTCTCGGGGGCGGAATGGACCATCTTGGCCCCGGCATCCTGGTGCTGGCCGGCACCGGCATAGGCCACCGACAGCACTTCGCCCGAAGCCTTCGGGCCCATGAGATACACCGAGGGGTACTTCATGGTCAGACGCGACCCGATATTGCCGTCGATCCATTCCACGTGGGCCTCGGCTTCGGCCCGTGCTCTCTTGGTCACCAGGTTGTACACGTTGTTGGACCAGTTCTGAATGGTCGTATAGGTGATACGGGCACCTTCGAGTGCCACCAGTTCAACCACCGCTGAGTGCAACGAGTCGGTGGTGTACACCGGGGCGGAACAGCCCTCAACGTAGTGAACCTGAGATCCCTTGTCTGCGATGATCAGGGTGCGCTCGAACTGACCCATGTTCTCCGCATTGATGCGGAAGTAGGCCTGCAGCGGCTGATCGACCACCACGCCGGGCGGAACATAGATGAACGAGCCTCCTGACCACACTGCCGAGTTCAGGGCGGCGAACTTATTGTCGTTCGGCGGGATGATGGTCCCGAAGTACTTGCGGACGAGATCGGGGTACTCACGCACCGCCGTATCCATGTCGCAGAACAACACTCCCAGGTCTTCGAGATCCTCGCGATTGCGGTGGAACACGACCTCGGACTCGTACTGCGCAGTGACCCCGGCCAGGTACTTCCGCTCTGCTTCGGGGATGCCAAGCTTCTCGTAGGTGTCCTTGATGGCGTCGGGAAGATCGCTCCACTCGTTCACCTGCTCCGACGTCGGCTTGATGTAGTAGTAGATGTCGTCGAAATCGAGATCCGGCATGTTGACCGCGAACCAGGCAGCCATCGGACGCTTCTCGAACCGCTGGAGGGCCCGGAGCCGGAAGTCGAGCATCCACTGCGGCTCTTTCTTCATGGCCGACATCTCCCGCACGATGTCTATGTTGAGACCCTTCTTGGGCTTGAAGACGTAGTCCTCTTCGTCGGACCATCCAAGTTTGTATTTCCCGAGGTCAAGTTCGGTGGTCGTCATATCCGCTCCCAGGAGTCATCCGGCCGGACGGCCAATTTCTCCTATACAGATAGTAACAACCCCAGTCACCCGGCGAAACCGGTAGCCAGACTCCCTGCCAGACAGCCATACGACCCCGTCAAAAGCGTCACCGGGGCCGTGCCACCATGTTCGAATGCCCGGCACCTCCCGTCCCACTCCCCCCGTTCCCGCCCGCCGCCCGGTGGAACTCGAGGCCCATGGGGATGTGCGCATCGACGACTGGTACTGGTTGGCCGACAAGGAGGACCCGGCGGTCATCGAGCACCTGGTGGCCGAGAACACCTACACCGAGGCGGTCACCGCCGCCACCGCCGACCTACGCGACCAACTATTCAAAGAGATGGTGGCCCGGATCGAAGAGACCGACCTGTCGGTCCCCGCCCGCAAAGGACAGTGGCTGTATTACAGCCGGACAGTGGAAGGCAGCAGCTACGGCATCCACTGCCGCCGGCCCGCAGGCACCGGCGACGAGGCAGAGGGTGACGAGGAGGTCATCCTGGATGAAAACATCCTGGCCGAAGGACACGACTACTTCGCCATCGGGAATTTGGCCATCAGCCCCGACCATCGGTGGCTGGCGTACTCCACCGACACCTCGGGCGGGGAGCGCTACACCATGCGCTTCCGCGACCTGGACAACGGCGACGAGTCGACAGAGTCGCTCGGCGACACCTCTTACGGCGTGGCGTGGGCCAACGACAACGCCACCGTGTTCTTCGTCCGGGTGGACGAGGCCATGCGCCCGCACCAGCTGTGGCGTCATCAGGTGGGCACCGATCCGTCCGGGGACGTGCTGGTCTACGAGGAGCCCGACGAGCGTTACTACCTGGGCGTAGGCCGGACCAAAGACGACAGGTACATCCTGTGCGGCCTCGATTCGAAAGTGACCTCCGAGGTCCGGGTGCTGTCGGCTGACGATCCGGGTGGCCAGTTCACCATCATCGAGCCGCGCCGCCAGGGCATCGAGTACAGCGTGGATCACGATCGGGGCGATCCCGACAAGGGGCGCCAGGGGAGATTCCTCATCGTGACCAACGACGGCGCCGAGGACTTCCGATTGATGGCCGCCCCCGACGATGCCCCGGGGCGGGCGTCGTGGACCGAGGTCATCCCGGCCCGGGAGGGTATCCGTCTCGATGCCGTGGATCCCTTCGCCAACCACCTGGTGGTCTACGAACGGGAGGACGGCGAAACCCGGATTCGGGTGATAGACGCGGTCACCGGCGTCTCCACCCCGGTCGACCAACCCGAGACGCCGTCAACCGTCTGGGGAGGTGCGAACCCCGAGTACGACTCCACCACCCTCCGGTACGAGTACACCTCCTTGGTCACCCCCCGCTCGGTCTTCGACCTCGACCTCGAGACGGGACAGCTGGAACTGCGTAAGCGCCAACCCGTCCTCGGCGACTTCGATCCCAACCGGTACACCACCGAACGGCGTTGGGCGCGGGCCGAGGACGGCACCCGGGTACCGATCTCACTGGTCTACCGGACCGACCTGGTGGCAGCCGGGGCCGGGGCACCGTGCCTCCTCTATGGCTATGGCTCCTACGAGGCGTCAATGGACCCCACCTTCTCGTCGTTGCGACTGAGCCTCCTCGATCGTGGCTTCGTGTTCGCCATTGCCCATGTCCGGGGCGGCGGGGAGATGGGCCGGCGGTGGTACGAGGACGGAAAATTCCTGTCCAAGCCCAATACGTTCAGCGACTTCGTGGCGTGCGCCCGCACCCTGGTCGACGAGGGTTGGACCTCACCCGACCGTTTGGTGGCACGGGGCGGAAGTGCGGGCGGCCTGTTGATGGGTGCGGTGGCCAACCTGGCTCCCGACCTCTTCCGGGCCATCGTGGCGGAGGTCCCGTTCGTGGACTGCTTGACCACCATCTTGGATGACACCCTTCCGCTCACCGTGCTCGAGTGGGAGGAATGGGGCAACCCGGTGGAAGACCCTGAGGTCTACGCGGTCATGAAGGCTTATTCCCCCTATGACAACGTCAGGTCGGTCGACCAGGACGGGGAAGCGGTGCGGTACCCGGACATTTTGGCCACCGGCGGCTTGTCCGACCCACGGGTGGGTTTCTGGGAGCCGGCCAAATGGGTGGCCAAGCTCCGGACGGCCAACCCGGAGAACCGGGTGCTCCTCAAGACCGAGATGGAAGCCGGTCACGGCGGTCCCTCCGGGCGCTATGACGCCTGGAAGGACGAGGCGTTCGTCTACGCCTTCATCCTCGAGACCCTGGGTCTCAAGGAGTAGTCCCTGGGTCTCAAGGAGTAGAAGTCGTCGAAGTGGTGGTGCTTGGGGTGGTAGTGACGGTCGAAGCCGCGGCGGGCGGCGGCTCGAACGTGGCGGTGAACGGTGCCTGCAACGGGCTGGGAAAGATCACCGGGATGTTCTCAGCCGTCAAGGCCGCAGTGGACGCCCCCAACACGACTCTCATGGCGCCGGTGGCGTGTATCACCTGACTGGCCCCGGGCTGGAGCGTCCCGGTCCACGCCGTGGTTCCCGATGAGACAATGGTGGCATCCACCCAACACGTGCCATTGGCGGTGACGGTCACGTCATACGAGGTTGAGCTCACCGAATAGGTGGCCGAGCCCGCGGTGGAGGACGTGGCCACCAGTTCGGTCGGCGGCTTGGTTGTGGTGGTGGGCGTCGGTTTGGTCGGCTTCGGCGAAGTCGTCGGCGTTGTCGAACCATGGTGAACCGGAGTTGGGTGGCGACCGGCAATGGTGGTGACGCTGGTCCTGGTGGTGGCATGGTGGTTCGAGCGACGGCTACCGACCAGGGCCAGGGCTCCGAACACCACCAGGACCACAATGACGACGGCGGGCGTCCTCCAGTGCCACTGTCGGTGCTCCATGGTGTGGAACGCCTGTTTGCGGGCACGGTCGGAGCGGAACTCGGGGGCCACCGGTCTGATACCCGAGCGACCGGCCCGGTCGGCCCGGCTGTCCGGTCGGGCATCGTCGAAGTCCAGCTCGCCCTCGGGGGTGAAAGGCTCGCCGGGGTCCCGTCCGAGTCCGAGCCCAGGCACCGCCTCGGGTACCGGAACTGGGGCCGGAGGCACCGTGTGGGCGGCGTCCCTTCCGGTGATGTGGACCGAAGGTGACCCCGTCCGGGCGGCCGGGTCTTCCCACCCCCCGGTATGGCCCGGAATCGTCTCCGTCGACCGTCCGGTCCGATCGGGAAAATGCTCCATGGTTCCCAGAGCCGTCCGATAGTTCCGGACGGAGTGGGCTTCGTCCGCGTCGGGTCTCCACGTGAGCTTGGCCACGACCGCGCCCACAGCCACCAGTACCACCGCGATTACTGCTATCCACATCGCGTCTATTCAACCCGAATGTGCGCCCCCTGTGGCACCGACCCCCCGAATCGGGAGTCGAACCGCTGATTCAACGGGGATTCAGGGAGTTCGGCAGGGCAAAACGATGCCGGGCCATCACCTTCGACCGACGTGGGGATCGGTGGAGATCGAAGGGAGTGCCTTCAGATGGCACTGACCGAGGTGAGACCCCCGTCGACGGTGAGGTGGACTCCGGTGATGAACGAGGCCTCGTCCGAGAGCAGGAATCGGATGGGACGGGCGATCTCGTCGGGAGTCGAGACCCGCTGCAGTGGGGTCCGCTCCTCGAGTTGCTGGCGAAATCCAGGAATCTCGAATGCAGGAGCGAGCATGGGGGTGGCCACCGCACCCGGGCACACCGCGTTGACCCTGAAGCCCTCCATGGCGAACCGGTGACCGATCGACCGCATCACTCCGAGGACAGCTCCCTTCGACGCACAGTAGGCAGTGAGCATGGCGCTCCCGAAGAGGCCTTCGATCGACGAGATCAGCACGACGGCTGAGCCGGGTCCGGCCACCCGAAACGGCTCGAGCAGTGCTTTGGAGATCATGGCGGCGGCCCGCACATTGGTGTTCAGGGTGGCGTCCCACAAGGCATCGTCGATGAAGTCGACCGGCATCGGGCCCGATACCCCGGCAGCGTGCACAAACCCACCGAGCGAGCCCAGCGCGGTGGCGGCCTTCGGCACTTCGGCCTCGATGGCGGCGGAATCGGTGACGTCGACCACTGACCACGTCACGATGGCGCCATGACGTTCTCGGCAGAGCGTCGCGGTCTCTTCGGCCCCTTCAGCGTTCACATCCCACACCGCCACCGGTCGGCCCACCTCGGCCAGCGCCAGTGCCGTCTCCCGCCCGATGCCCGATCCTCCCCCGGTGATCAACACGCCGGTCGTGGGCGATCCCAGGCGATCCGCTCGCTTGGTGGAGGGTTTCTTTGTGCGCGCCGCACGAGGGGTGCCCCGCTTGGTTGCCGATGCCCGGTTGGCCGGCACCGCTTCTTTGGATGGGGACTTGGCTGCCCTCGTCCCCCGCTTCGCCGGAGCCGTAGTGGCTGCCTCCACCGGTGCATCTTTGTCATTGGCGGCGTGGGTCGCGGGTGGAGTCATCGACACAGCATGTCAGAACCGGGGGATCAGGTGCGAAGACGTGATCGGGGCTGCAGGGCCGGATCGAGATCGGCCCGCCGCGGGTTGGCGCGGTCCCGTTCCGACAACACCGGATCGGTCAGTCCCCAGTCGGCCCCGATGGCGGGATCGTCCCACGCCACACCCAGTTCATCGTCAGCGTTGTAGTACCCGTCGACCAGATACCAGAGGGTCAGGTCGGTCAATGACGCGAATCCATGGGCCACGCCCGGCGGGATGAACAGGCCGCGGTCCTGGTCTCCGTCGAGGTCGAGGGTGAGGGTGGCACCGTCGGTAGGCGATCCCTGGCGGAGGTCGTGAAGCACGACCCGGGCCGTGCCCCGGAGCACGTACCAGTAATCGGCCTGATGGAGGTGGTAGTGCAGGCCGACGATGGCCCCCGCCTGCTTTTCGGACCGATTGCCCTGGGTCATCTCCCGTCCAAGCGGGAACCAGCTCCGACGGTAGGTCTCGACGAAACGACCCCGCTCGTCGCCGTGGCGATCGGGCTCGACCACGATGACGTCAGCGATGACCTTGGACTCTTCGATACTCGGCACTGGCTAGGTCCCATCCTTTTCCGTGGTGGTGTGTGGAGCGGGCTGCCGCGCGGTGAGTGGTGCAGGGTCTGGCGCGGCTTCGACCAGGCTGGCGAATGCGCTGTTGTAGAACAGTAACGGCAGGCCGTCGCCCAGGCCGAGATCGAGCACCCTCCCGATGACCAGCTCATGGTCCCCGGCGTCGTGGATGAGCTCCACTGCGCAGTTCACCCATGCCAGCGATCCATCGATGACCGGCGCACCCCCGGTCACTGCCGGATGCCACAACACCCCGGCGAACTTGTCGCCCCCCGAGATGGCGAACCGGCGACACACGTCCTGCTGGTGGTCGGCGAGCACATTGACGCAGAAGCTGCCAGCCTTGACGATCCGGGGCCAGCTGGTGGATGACTTGGCCGGGGCCAACGCCACCAGTGGAGGATCGAGGGAGAGCGACACGAAGCTCTGACAGGTAAAACCGACCGGTTTCCCCTCCTCCAGAGCGGTCACCACCGTCACTCCGGTGACAAAGCGACCCAAGGCCTCTTTGAACAGGGCGGTATCGATGGTCATGGCGGCGGAAGACTCGGTCATGCTTTCCCCAGGTCGACAGGAGTGCGCTCGGAAGCGGCGGTGATATCAGCCAAGTGTTGATGGATGGCCAATCGTCGGGCGCGGCTCAACGTGCGGTCAATGTCCTTGTCGGTATGGGAGGGATCGTGATGGAACAGGGCGAGCCGACGGGCACCGGCTTGGGCCGCCACGTGCACCGCGTAGGCGACGGTGGAGTGGCCCCAGTCGGACATGGTCACGAACTCATCATCGGTGTACTGGGAATCGTGGATCAACAGGTCGACACCCTCACACAGCTCGAGGACCTCCTCGGCCACTGAGCGCCGATCGAGGGGAGCCTGGTGGTCGGGGATATATGCCACCGAACGACCCTCGGCCTCCACCCGGAACCCGAGGGTCGTTCCCCGGTGGGGAATGGGTCGCGCCTTCACGTTGATGGCGCCAAAGGTCAGGTCGTCGGAGCCGTCGATCTCGTGGAACCGGAGTTCACCCCGGAACTCGCCCATGTGGATGGGGAAAAAGGGGGGTTGCACGACGCCGGAGAGGACGTCTTTGAGGGTTCCTTCCTCTTGGGCCGGCCCGTACACATCGAGGATGGATCCGGGTACCCGCAGAGGCGAAAAGAACGGCAGACCCAGAATATGGTCGTAATGCAGATGGGTGAGGAGTGCGGTCGCCTGCAACGGCAGTCCGGAGATCCGGAGCGGCCGGTCCAGCGTGTCACCCAGGGCGCGCAAGCCCGTCCCCAGATCGAGGATGAGCGGCGGTTCGCCCTCCACCTCCACCAGGACGCACGAGGTGTTCCCCCCGTAGCGGCGATGTTGGTCTGACGAACATGGGCATGAACCCCTGGTGCCGAAGTAGGTAACTTTCACCGAGACAGCACGCTACTCGCCGGGCCGTCGGCGAGTTGCCTGTGGCATTCGGGGCGGCAGACAGCGCGGCAGACAGCGCGGCAGACAGCGCGGCAGTCACGGGACTACCGTCGAGCACATGGACCAACAGACCATCAGTGCCAACGGCGTCGAGTTCGCCTACCTCGTCGACGGGCCGGCAGACGGGCCGTTGGCCCTCTGCCTCCACGGTTTCCCCGATACCGCCCACTCGTGGCGGCATCTGTTGCCCCGCCTGGCTGATGCCGGTTACCGCGCGGTGGCACCGTTTATGCGGGGCTACGCACCCACCGCGGTACCCGAAGACGGGCGGTTCGACACCGGCACGCTCGCCCTCGATGCCTGCGCACTCCACCAGGCCCTGGGCGGCACGGGGGATGCGGTGATCATCGGCCATGACTGGGGAGCGTTCGCCACCTATGGGGCGGCCGCCTACCAACCCGAGAGGTGGCGCCGGGTGGTGGCCGCTGCAGTCGCCCCCCAGGCCTCCATGGCCGGTGCCTTCTTCACCTTCGATCAGCTCAAGCGCAGCTGGTACGTCTTCTTCTTTCAGACGGCGCTGGCCGAGTACGCGGTTGGGCTCGAGGACTACGCGTTCATCGACCGCCTGTGGGCCGACTGGTCGCCCGGATATGACGGCTCCAAAGATGCCGCACTGGTAAAGCAGGCTCTGGGGAAGCCCGAGAATCTCACCGCCGCCCTCTCCTACTATCGGTCGATGTTCGCCGGGGCCCCCGACCACGCCAAAGCCGCGGCAGCACAGACCGCATCGGGGACCATCAGCCCTCAACCCACCTTGTATCTCCATGGAGCCGATGACGGCTGCATGGGCATCGACACCATCGGCCCGGTCACCGACTTCCTGGCCCCCGGATCGGAGCAGGTGATCGTCCAGAATGCTGGTCACTTCCTTCACGTCGAGAAGCCCGACGAAGTCAACGATCACATCATGAGGTTCCTGGCCGGCTGAGTCTCCGTGAGTCTCCAACTAGGGCAGGCGGAGCCGACCCGACAGCTGTCGAGCGACCATTCCCTCGGCCACCAACCCGGCCACCACCCGGTCGGCCCGGTCGGGCTGATCAGGCCACCCCATGACCTCGGCGACGTCGACGGCAGGTACCGTGCCGCGTCGAAGGGCATCGATCAGTCGTCCCCGGCCCTGACGATCGGAACCGGCAAAGTCGCTCTGGGGCGTCGACACCCCGGCTGATCCCCGCGCCGGATCGGGTATGGCGTACCCGCTGGCCCGCCAACGGCACCGCCTTGAAATCGGGCAGCTCCCGCACATCGGATCGGTTGGCACACACACTGTCGCTCCCAGGTCCAGCAAGGCTTGGTTGAACTCCCATGCCCGCCGTTTCGGGACCATCGAGTCGACCAGAGACTGCGCGCTCCCCCGGGTCAACGATGTCCCGGCCACCGCCCGCGACAGGATCCGCCCGGTGTTGGTGTCAACCACGCCCACGTCCACTTCGAATGCTAAAGCCGATACGGCCCGAGCTGTGTAGGGTCCCACCCCCGGCAACGCCAGTAGGTCGACCAGGTCAGGCGGAACCTGGCCGTGGTGATCGGCCACCATCACCCGGGCTGCACGGTGGAGACTGCGGGCTCGCCGGTTGTAGCCGAGGCCCTCCCATGCCCGCAGGACGTCCCCCAGTGACGCGCCGGCACAGGCCGCCGGAGTGGGGAACTGCTCGAGAAAGCGTTGGTAGGCCGGTACCACCCGGGACAGCTGGGTCTGTTGGGACATGACTTCACTGACCAGCACCGCCCATGGGTCCCGGGTTGAGCGCCACGGTAGGTGCGCTCGCCTCGACGAACCGCCAGCATCGGCCCCAGTGGCGGCACCCCAGTCGGCAATGGCTCGCCCCATGGCCCAAACCTGCTCAGGCCGGCGCAGTGGGGCTCTCCGGGCGTTGGGTCGAGTACCACGTTGCGCCCCCCTCGGAGTGGCGTGCCCGATTGATCAGTCCCAGACGTCGTCGTCATAGGGGCGACGCCGCTGTGGAGCGGCGGCGCGCTTCCAGATCATCACCTTGCGCCGGAAGAAACACACTTCGTCCCCATGCTGATTGAACGCCTTGGTCTCAACTGTCACGATGCCGCGGTCGTCACGCGATTTCGATTCGACCTTGCCGATCACTTTCGTCTCGGCATAGATGGTGTCTCCGTGGAAGGTCGGTGACCGGTGGATCAGCGACTCGACCTCGAGGTTGGCGATGGCGGCTCCACTCACGTCCGGGACGCTCATCCCCAGGGCCAGCGAGTAGACGAGGTTGCCCACCACCACGTTCTTGCCCTGCACTGTCTCGTTCTCCGCGAACCACGCATTGGTGTGGAGCGGGTGGTGGTTCATGGTGATCATGCAGAACAGGTGGTCGTCGGCCTCGGTAATTGTCTTGCCGGGCCAGTGACGGTAGATGTCCCCCGGCTCGAATTCCTCGAAATAGCGGCCGAATGGCCGGTCATAGATAGTCATGGGAGCCGGATTGTACCGGGTGCCGTTGCACCGGATCGTCCAAACAGCCAGGGGGCCCGGTCAGGGACGTGGCTACCAGGCACGGTCAGCTCGCGACGGCGGCGGGCCGGGTGGTGAATCCCAAAATCCAATCTGATTCCGACTCGCCATCGATGGCCATCCGCCAGGTGTAACGGGTCCCGGGAATCAGCGGCAGTGGTCCCAGGTTGACGGCCAGGGCCACATCGATGGGAGAGCCCTCGGGGATCCCCGGTGGCCTCCCCACCGTGAACTCGCCCCGCACCTCAACCGGGTGTTCTCCTTCGGGTGTGTCCACCAGTACCGGACCCCCGTCCGCATCCTCCAAGAACAGCTCCCAGTGGTGGGACGTCTCGGCCTCGTGCCAGCCGACATCGATCTTGAGGGCGATGGCGGACGGGACCGGGTCAGGGCCTGTCATGCTCCAACCCCCACCGAGGATGTACAGCTTTCCGTCGGCAACCTGGGCCGAATCGCACAACATCATGGTTACCTTCACAAGAGTCGAGGCTATCGGTTCCTCAGCGGCGCCAGATAGCGTGGGGCCATGGAGATGCGAGGTCTGCGCGATGACGTGTACCGACGACCACTGGCCACCGCTCTCGATCGGCTCGGCATCGGCCCCGGGTGGACCTGTGTCGACGTAGGTGCCGGCGGCGGTGACGTGTCGGTGGCGTTGGCCGAAATCGTGGGTCGAAATGGGCGGGTGTATGCCGTCGACAGTGATCCCGAGGCCCGTGACGAGGTGGCCAAGGCGGCGGCAGCCCACAGCCAGGTGCTCGCCATCACCCAAGCCGGCGAGGACCTACGCCTTCCCGAACCGGTCGATTTGGCATTTTGTCGATTTCTGCTGTTGCACGTGGTCGACCCGGCGGTGGTGCTGGCTCGCATGGCCGCTTCGGTCCGTCCCGGTGGTTGGGTAGTGGCCCAGGAACCGATCACGTCAGCTGGTCGCATCAACGGTCAACCGTTCTCCATGCCTGATGCGCTTCACCCCGACATCGGGGCCATGCTGCCGGCGCTGGCCCGCCAAGCCGGCCTGGTCACCGTGGATGCATGGGCCGAGGCGCCGGCCGGTGCCGGGCCTGGTCCTGTGGCCGACTACCTGACGCTGCTTACCGAGGTGGATCCCGGTGACGACCCGGTGGTACTACCCCCACTGGTCACCGTGGTGGCCCAGGTTCGGGCCGACTGACAGGGACGACCGGACCCGTACCGGCTCCTCGCCGGTTGGGGCGACCGGGACCCTACGGAACCGGGCACCTACGGATCGGTAACCTGGCAGCGTGCCAACCGAACCCCTCCCTACGCCAGACCTTGATGCCGCGGCCGCCGCGGTCGCCGTCGCCGCCTCGGTCGTCGCCTCCGGAATCGCCACCCTGGCGGCCAACGGTGGTCCGGACGTCGCCCAGGTGCTCGCCTACGACCTGGCCCACGCCGCTTCCGCGGTGAGGACGGCTGAGGCCGTGCTCGGCTATGGGGCCCACGGTGACACCGAAGCCCGGATCGCCTGCGCCTTCGCCGCCGACGCCATTGCCGACCTGGCGTCGCGCACCATCGGCCGCGAACCAACCTGGGGGGTGTCGCCCGACTGGTTCACCCCGGCGGCTGACTTTGTGACCACCTTCCGGGACCCGGCGTTTCTGGCCTCGCTGGCCCGGGAGCAGGGCGACCGTCACCTCGATGCCGACTTCGAATTGGTCCGGGACACCTTTCACCGCTTCGCCGAGGAGCAGATCCGTCCCCGGGCGGAGCACATCCACCGGACCAATACCGATATCCCCGAGGAGATCATCTCCGGCATGGCCGAGATGGGCGGGTTCGGCATGTCGGTTCCGGAGGAGTACGGCGGGTTCGCCACCGGTGGCGAAAGTGACTACATGGGCATGGTCGTCGCCACCGAAGAGCTCTCGTGGGCCTCGCTCGGCGCCGGCGGTTCACTGATCACCCGTCCGGAGATCCTCACCCGCGCGCTCGTCTACGGGGGAACCGAGGAGCAGAAGCAACGCTGGCTCCCTCAACTGGCCACGGCAGAGGTCATGGGAGCGGTGGCCGTCACCGAGCCCGACTTCGGGTCGGACGTGGCCGGTGTGGTGACGACCGCCACCCGCACCGAAGGTGGTTGGCTGATCAACGGCGTGAAAACCTGGTGCACGTTCGCAGCCCGAGCCGACGTGTTGATGTTGTTGGCCCGCACCGATCCCGATAAGTCCAAGGCCCATCGGGGTCTGTCCCTGTTTTTGGTGGAGAAGCCACAGGCCGAAGGTCACGGTTTCGTCTTCACCCAAAGCCCGGGTACCGAAGGTCGACCTTCGGACTCGTCAGGCCGCATGGAGGGTCGGGCCATCGACACCCTCGGTTACCGGGGCATGCACTCCTATGAAGTCGCCTTCGAGAGTTGGTTCGTGCCCGACGCCAATCAGGTCGGCGGGGAAGACGGGCTGGGCAAGGGCTTCTACCTCCAGATGCAAGGGTTCGAGAATGGCCGGTTGCAGACGGCGGCGAGGGCGCTCGGTGTGATGCAGGCCGCCTACGAGGCGGCATTGGACTACGCCGAGAATCGCCGGGTCTTTGGTTCGCCCATCGTCGACTACCAACTGACCCAGGTGAAGTTGGCTCGCATGGCCATCCTGATCCAGTCGGCCCGGCAGTTCTCCTACGAAGTAGCCCGGCTGATGTCCAAGGGTGAGGGTGCCCTCGAAGCCTCGATGATCAAGGCCTATGTCTGCCGAGCAGCCGAGTGGGTCACCCGCGAAGCACTGCAAATCCATGGAGGCATGGGGTACGCGGAGGAGTTCCCGGTGAGCCGCTACTTCGTCGACGCCCGGGTGCTGTCCATCTTCGAAGGGGCCGATGAGACCCTGGCGCTGAAGGTCATTGCCCGCGGCCTACTGGCCCGGGCCAAAGCTTGACGGCGGTTGCATTACTTCCTTCCCATCAAACAGGAGATGCCATGAGTAACGACTACCCCTACGTGGGCAGGTTCGATGTGAATCGCGCTCTTCCCGAAACCGGACGTCCCCGGGACGAGGTGCTGGCTGAACTAGCCACCATGGCCAAGGAAGAAGACGCCTTCTGGGAGACCGGAAAGTGCTCCGGCACCATGTACTGCGGAGACCATGACCACTACGCATTCCTCACCGAAGCCTTCGGCCTGTACGCCCACGTCAACGCCTTGCAGCGCGACATGTGCCCGAGTTCGACCCGCTTCGAGGGCGAAATTATCGCCATGGCCCTCGACCTCTTCCACGCCGAGGCGGTCACTGATGGTGAACCGGTGGGCATGCTGACCAGCGGGGGTACCGGCAGTATCTGTCACGCCGTGCTGGCCTATCGGGAGCACGCGTTGCAACAGCGCGGGGTGACTCGCCCCAACATGATCAAACCCGAGACCGCTCATCCGGCGTTCGACAAGGCCTGCCACCTCTTCGGTGTCGAACTGCGTCACGCCTCCATCGACCCGGCCACCACCATGGTCGACCTCGCCGCGGTCGAGGCCCTCATCGACGACCAGACCATTGCCATCATCGGGTCTGCCTGCAATTACGGCTACGGCACCGTCGATCCGATCGCCGAGCTCGGCCGGTTGGCGATCGAAAAGGGAATCGGTCTCCACGTCGACGGATGCCTGGGGGGATTCATCCTCCCGTTCGGCCAGGAGCTCGGCTACGACATCCCGCTCTTCGACTTTCGAGTACCGGGGGTGACAAGCATCTCGGCCGACACCCATAAGTACGGATACGCCCTGAAGGGCACGTCGACCCTCCTGTTCCGGGACAAGGCAATCCGCAACTCGCAATACTTCTTCCTTACCGATTGGAGCGGCGGCAAGTACACCTCGCCGGGCATGGATGGCTCCCGTTCCGCCGGTCTTCTGGCGGCCACCTGGGCATCGATGGTGCATCTGGGACGGGAGGGGTATCGGGGCTATGCCAAAGCCATCTTCGAGACGGCGGAGCGTATGCAGCAAGCTGTCCGCTCGCACCCAGAACTGCGCATCCTCGGCAAGCCCACGTTCCTGTTCAGCTTCACCTCAGATGAGTTCGACATCTATCACGTCAATGACTTCATGCGGGGCCGAGGGTGGCGCTTCAACGGGCAGCAGTACCCGAACGCCCTTCACATGGCCGTCACCCGTCCCCAGACCCAGAGCGGAGTCACCGAGGCCTTCGAAACCGATCTCGCCGAAGCTGTCGTCTTTGCCCAGCAGCATGCAGGCGAGACCCCGATGTCGGGCGCCATCTACGGCGGTGTGGCCGGTGGGATGACCGACGAGGCGGACGAATTCATCAAGTCGGTGATGGCGGGCATGCTCGATACCCAACAAGCCGTCCCCGGGACGTGAGCTCCGCCGGCAACTACGAAAGTCCACTGCTGTCGTTGGTGAGCGGCGATGGCCACGGCGACAGGGCGCGTTTCGCCATCACCCCGACCGGGATCGAATCGGAGCTACCCGACATCGGCGGCCTGCTGGCGGGAGCATCCGAGGTCGACATCACTCCACCACCGGGCATGCCCAAGGCGGGCTTCTCCAAAAATGCCCACGACGGCAACGGGTTCCGGAATCGACTTCGGGCCCGGGTCCTGCACCTCCGGGCGGGCCGCACCTCATTGGCGGTCGTCCAACTAGACCTACTCAGCGGCTCCGCCCTCCTCCAGCACCTGGTGGCCCAAGCCGTGGCCGAATCCACCGACGTGCGCCTGCCCGGTCTCTTCATCGGCGCCACCCATACCCACGCCGGACCCGGACAGTTCGACGCCTCCCAGTTCTACAATCGGTTCGCCTCCAACCGACCCGGCTTCGATCCAGCCTGGACCCAGTTCCTAGCTGACCGAATCGCCGGAGCTGTCATCGAAGCCGTCAACACCCGGGTCCCGGCCAAAGTCGCCGTTGGTCGAACCGAGGTATGGGGCCTTACCCGCAATCGGTCGCTCGATCCCCACAACCGAAACGAGACGGTGACGGACAAACGGACTGATCCACAGAGGAAGTTCGCTGCCGTCAACCCATGGCTCCATCTGGTGCGGGTCGACGCCCGGGCCCATGACGGCGGATATCAACCGTTGGCCGCCATGACGGTGTTCTCCGTGCACGGAACCGGTATCAGCCACCACTGTCACGAGTACCACGCCGACCTGTGGGCCTATCTCAACGACGAGCTGACCCAGCGCGTGGAGCGAACCACCGGATGTCGTCCGGTGATCGGGGCCATGGAAGGAACCCACGCCGACTGTGCACCAGCCATCCGTTTCGGCCGGGCCGGATTCATCGAAGCCGAACGGGTCGGACGGAGTATCGGGGCCGAAGCCGCATCGCTCTACGACCGGATGGAGGGAGAACTGACCGATCGGGTCGAGCTGGCGGCGGGGATACGCGAGCTCGACCTCGACAATGGTGGGGATGTCATCGGAAGCCACCGCCTGGCTTCGCCCCTGCTTGGTGCTTCCCAAGTGGCCGGGGCAAAGGAGAACACCACCCCCGCACTGCACCTGATTCCCCCGTTTCGTGCCGGCTACCCCAAACCGTTCTCGAAGCGCCTCCCGCAAGGAGCCAAGTGGGTACTTGGATCGCGCCGATTGCAGCCCCTCATCCTGCCCACCGAAGACTTCCCCCGGGTGTTGACCATCCAGGTACTGCGCATCGGTGACACCGCCATCGTGGGCGCACCATTCGAGATCACGGTGGAGGCCGGGCGCCGCATCGCCGAAGCCGTGGACCGAACAGGCATCGGCATCGGGGCTGGCACCGGCGGCGGCCACACCATCGTCTCGTCAGTGGCCAATGGGTACTGCGGATACTGCACCACGGCGGAGGAATACAGCCTCCAGTACTACGAGGGAGGCCACAATCTCCATGGTCCCACCACCCAGTCCTGGCTCGCCGCCCAGGCGGCCCGGCTGGCCCACGAAGTGGCTGCCGTCGGCAATGGCTACGTCACCGACGTGCTCCCGGAGCGCACCTTCTCCCTGGCGATTCACCGCTACCTCCCGCCCGCCGGTGTTGACGCCCTGGCGCCGAGGCGGGTGCAAGAGCCGGCCGAGTACCACGACGGAGCCGGAGAGGATCCGGGGCGGTGGGAGCTTCGCTTTCACGACGCGGCACCCGGCGACCTGCGTTGGCACGATCCCCTGGTGCGAGTGGAGCGCGAGGAGGCTCGACTCGGTTGGGCAACCGTAGCGGACGACCAGGGGGTCAACCTTGGAGTCGTTTACCTTGGCAACTACAAGACCGGCGATGGCCATAGCTACGCCGCTCGCTGGTACAACCCGTGGTTGGGCGCCGGACGACGCCACCGATTTGTGTTGTTGGCCAATGGGGGTCGATCCGAACTGGCGTCTGATCCGTTCGACTGAGTACTCCCACGCCCGAGGCGCATTGCCCACTTGTCCAGGTTTAGTCGTAGCGGGGTGAGATGAAGCGACTCCACGATGGCACGGAGACAGCTGACTACCGTGTTCACCACCATCACGACTGTCGCCGTCGAATGACAAGTATCGCCACTCCATTGGGTGAAGGCGGTCGGAAGGCGGAGCGTGGAATCGGGAGTCCTGTGCCCACCTCGAACTGTCGAAGCCAACGGCCTGCTCCAGAAGCATCACCAGAAGCCCAGCGGCGCGCCACGTGCCATGGAACCACGACGTCGTCACGGATCAGCCGACTACCGGGTGACACCAACCGGCCCGACAGTGCCGCAGTGATGGCAAACGGGGGGGTTGGCAACCACCCTGAACGGATGCCGGGACAGCCAAAGTTCGGCGGCATCGGCCATGACAGCCTTGACCGGGTCGAGGTCGAATCGCTGTCTCAACAAAGCTGCCCCTTTGGGATGTAGCTTCACCGCCACAACGCGAGCGCCGCTCGTCACCAGCGATGAGGTGATCGCTCCCGTCCCCGCCCCGACATCCAGAACGAGGTCACCCGGGCTGACCCGTGCGTCAACGACTATCCGTTCTGCCTACCGGTTATCGAGCTGATGCCATCCCCAGTGTGCTCCCGACTTCGCGGACACGACGAACCATCGTGAACGTTGTCATACTGCGCGTGTTCGGCAACGGCCTGGGGAGTACGGCTTGGGCAGTACGGAACTGTCGATTGGGCAGGTGCCTTCTCCTCCGACCTCCTCCGAGACCACTGGTGTGAACTCAGATCGCCTCGACGACCACGTTGGGAAACGCCGCGGCCAGTCGACCAATATCGGTGGGATCACCGGTGAGAACAATGCCGCCCCCGGCCTCGACGGCGGTGGCCACCACGTGGGCGTCAGCCATCAACTCCGATCCGGCGCCAGCCGCGGCCAGCACGCCACCGACATACCGGGCGAACGACCGATCGGTATCACGCACGTCGATGGCGCGACTCTCCCTCGACAAGCACGAATCGACTCTGGCATTTCGACCCGGGCCCCGGTAAAGCTCGGCCAGTACGACAGCGGGCACCAACACAGGCCGTCTCAGTGCCGCGGCGGCATCGAATGCCCGTCGGACCGATCGCATCCGAATTGAATCAGGCCCCGCCAGCGCGTTGAATGCTTCGGCATCCAACACTATCGGTTTCACTTTCTGACACCCATCTAGTCGAGGGACTCGAACAGTTTGGTCAGGCGGGCAATCTCAGCCAGATCCTCGGGTGTGTCGAGCGGGCCATACTCGCGATCCATGCGATCGAGCATGGCCCGGAGCGCCCTCTGCTGTTGCATGAGGTGGACATGTTGGCGAACCGCTTCATTGACCACCGACGACAACGTCCCCTCGTCCTCTTCGAGGGCGGCGACCAGGTCTTCGTCGAGCGTGAGCGAGACTTTGCGCTTGGTTGCCATCGGGCGCTTGGTTGCCACGGGTCCCATCTTCCTATCCTACTATAGAGCGATGCTAGTAGGATAGGGAGAATTCAAACCCTCCCTCCCCGACTCAGCCTTTCGAACGGGCAAGACCGGCACGTTCACCTCGTACCACGAACTTGGTGGCCATTTTGCGGGAAGCTTCGTCGATCATCTCGTCGCCGAACATCACCGCGCCGGTCCGGTCGTCCTCGGTGGCCTTCCGGTACGCATCCAGAATGTCCCAGGCCTTGTCGAACTGTTCCTGGGTGGGCGAGTAGACCTCGTTCAACACCCCGACCTGGTCGGGAGTCAACGCCCACTTGCCGTCGTAACCCAGCACCCGGGTCCGTTGTGAAAACTCACGCAACGAATCGAGCTCCCGGATCTTCAGGAAGGGCCCGTCGATGACCTGCAGCCCATTGGCACGCCCCGCCATCAGAATCTTCGAGAACACATAGTTGAAGTGGTCGCCCGGATATTCGGGGATAGCCACCCCTCCGGTCAACACCGGCATCTCCATCGAGGCGGCAAAGTCGGCTGGGCCGAAGATGATGGTCTCGAGCCGTGGAGACGCCGCACAGATCTCCTCCACGTTGATCAGACCCCTGGTCGTCTCGATCTGAGCCTCGATACCGATGTGGCCCACCGGCAGCCCACTCTTCTTCTCCACCTGAGTGAGAAGAAGGTCAAGTGCGACCACCTCGGCGGCCGTCTGCACCTTGGGGAGCATGACTTCATCGAGGCGTTCTCCGGCGTTGCCCACCACTTCGATCACATCGCCATAGGTCCACTCGGTGTCCCAGGCGTTGATCCTCACGCATAACACGCGATCGTCCCAGGGCAGGTTCTTGATGGCGTCGGCCACCTTGGCCCTGGCGTTCTCCTTCTCCAACGGAGCCACCGAGTCCTCGAGGTCGAGGAAGCTCATGTCAGCCGGCACGGTGGGCGCCTTGGACAGGAACTTCTCATTCGACCCGGGCGAGGACATGCACGAGCGACGGGGCAGATTGCGGGAGCGTTCAGACATGTCCAGATCGTACGGCCATCGCCGAAGACAGCCAAACCGGGAGCCGTTCAGCCGATGAATACTGAACTTCGGCATGGCGCCCAGACCACCAGACCACCGGCCGCCAGGCTTTGCCCTGGCCACCGACCCGAGCCATCTACAGTGTCGACATGAGCAATGCCGATCGTCTTGGCGAGGCGGCCCGCCGACTCGCCGCCGCCCTCGAACCGGTGACGGGTCAGGTGTACTTTGCCGCCGAATGCCACCAGGAGTACGAGAAACTCGGTTTCTCACCGAGCCCGTTCACGCTCGACACCGGGGTACAACTTCCCGACGGACCGGCCTACTTCACCAGCCGTGGTTCGTGTATGGGCCAGGTGCCCGGCGAGGTGGTGGCTGCGGCTTTCGCCGTGTTCAATCCCGAAGCTGTCATCCCGGCTGTTCAACTCGGGTGGACCCACTGCGACGCGCCGACCATCGCGTCGGCCCGTACCCGGGGTGCCACCGCCCAACTCACCCGGATCCTGGGTGACCACCCGGACGGGCTCGATCGGGCCACAAGTCTTCTTCAGCAAGCCGCTGCACCCCTGAGACCAGAGGGTTCGTCCTCTCTACGCCGGGTTACTCAGCCTCGGCCTTCCCGGCGATCCAATGGGAGACATGTGGAGATCAGGTGACGTCCTGCGCGAGTTCAGAGGTGACGCCCACACCGCATCGTGGATATCGGCCGGATTCGACGCCACCGAGATCGGCCTGCTCACCGAGCTCTATTGGGGTCTGCCGCTCCGTAGTTACATCCGGACCCGGGCCTGGTCGGACGACAAACTCGATGCGGCGGAAGAACGTCTCCGTTCCCGCGGACTTGTCGACGACAACGGTTTGACCCAGCAGGGTCGAGCGCAGCGGGAGGCCGTCGAGGTGGCCACCGACCGCCAGTGCGGTCCGGCCGTGGCTGCCCTCGGGGACGAACTACCCGAGCTCATCGCCATATTGGAACCGTGGGGAGCGGCGGTCCGTGACGCAGGCGGTTATCCCCCTTCAGGACCGCACGATCTAGCTCCTACGTGAGCCCGTCGGCGGTGATGCTCCCCGCTGGTGGCCCTGACCTGGCCTGATGCACCAAACATGACGTCGACGTAAACTTTCTCAATGCCGATTCGAGGGATGCAAACGACCGGCGAAGAGGACGGCGACGCCCGAGAGTCCCGGGCGCAGGCGAGCGACGGTGGATCCGGTGGCAACCGGGGACCGGGGTCGAACGGCCGGGGACCAGGGTCCAACGGCGGCGGGCCGTCGAACAATGGAGACGGTGGCCCCAGCCAGCCCAGGCACCCCGGTCGCCGCCATCGACCCTCCGCCCATCCCGACCGCTACAAGTGGATAGCCCTTTCCAACACCACCATGGGCGTATTGATGGCCACCATCAATATCTCCATTGTCCTCATCGCCCTTCCCGACATCTTCCGGGGGATCCGCCTCGATCCGCTCGCCCCCGGCAATACCGGCTACCTGCTGTGGACGCTCATGGCCTTCATGGTGGTCACCGCGGTGCTGGTGGTCAGCTTCGGACGCATCGGCGACATGTACGGCCGGGTGAAAATGTACAACCTGGGCTTTGCCGTCTTCACCTTCTTCTCCATTCTGCTGGCGGTCAGTTGGATGCACGGACCCGCCGGCGCCCTCTACCTCATCGCCATGCGGGTCTTCCAAGGTGTCGGCGCCGCCCTGTTGATGGCCAACTCCAGTGCCATTCTCACCGATGCCTTCCCTACCACCCAGCGTGGCTTGGCCCTCGGCATCAACATGGTGGCCGCCATCGCCGGATCCTTCATCGGGCTGATCCTGGGTGGGGTCCTCGGACCTCTCGATTGGCGTCTGGTCTTTCTGGTGTCGGTCCCGGTGGGGATCTTCGGCACTGTGTGGGCGTACGTGATGCTCGAGGACCGCAGTGAACTCCACCCGGCCCGTATCGACTGGTGGGGAAACATCACCTTCGCGGTGGGCCTCGTTGCGGTGCTGGCGGGCATCACCTACGGCATCGAGCCCTACGGCCACCACGAGATGGGCTGGACGAATCCCGAAGTGCTGGTAGGCCTCATCGGCGGAGTCGTGATGCTGCTGGTATTTTGCATCATCGAGACCCGGGTAGAGGACCCGATGTTCCGGATCCCGCTGTTTCGGATTCGCGCTTTCTCGATGGGCAACGTGGCCAGCCTGCTGGCCGCCTTGGGGCGCGGCGGCATGATGTTCATTCTCATCATCTGGCTACAGGGAATCTGGCTTCCCGAGCACGGTTACAGCTTCAGCCGCACCCCGCTGTGGGCCGGCATCTACCTGGTGCCGCTGACCGTCGGCTTCCTCATCGCCGGACCGATTTCGGGGATTCTCTCCGACAAGTACGGTGCCCGCCCGTTCGCCACCGGAGGGATGCTGTTGGCCGGGCTCAGTTTCTGGCTCCTCGAGCTACTTCCCGTCAACTTCTCCTACCCGGCCTTCGCCGGCATCATCTTGTTGAACGGTTTGGCCATGGGCATCTTCGCCTCGCCGAACCGGGCCGGCATCATGAACTCCCTACCGCCCGATCAGCGGGGCGCCGGCGCCGGAATGGCCAACACCTTCCAGAACTCGGCCCAGGTGCTCTCCATCGGCGTCTTCTTCACGCTCGTCATCCTGGGTCTGGCCTCGGAACTCCCGGTGAGCCTCTACCACGGACTCGTCATCCACGGCGTGCCGGCCACCGCCGCCACCCGGGTCTCCCATCTGCCTCCGGTAGGGAGCCTGTTCGCCGCCTTCTTGGGAGTCAGCCCCCTCCAGGCGTTGCTCGGACCCTCCACTTTGGCGCAGATGCCCCACGCCACCGCCGCCTACCTGACCGGTCGCAGCTTCTTCCCCGGGTTGATCGCCGCCCCGTTCAAGAAGGGCCTCGATCTGGCCTTCGACTTCGCCATCGTCTCGTGTCTGCTGGCCGCGGGGGCCTCGTGGTTGCGCGGTGGGAAGTACATCCATGGTGAAGGAGAAGACGCCGCTGAGACCGAGGTCTTCGATGAGCCGGACTTCGAGGTGGCACAGGCCGAAGCTGCTGCCCGGTAATCAGAGGGGCCGCCGGCAGGCACCACTCACCCTGCGGCAGGGGCACATCCACCGATGAGCACCGGGGACCCGGATCTCATCGGGAGCCACTCTGGATCAGCGGGTGGTGGATCAGCCGGGTGGTGGCGCCGGGTCGGCCTGCAGGTCGGCCGGGGTCAGCTGCTCGGACAACAGCCGATCGAATCGGGTCGGATCCCCGCCCACAAACGAGCGGCACAGTGGCAAACCTTCCACATAACAGGTGAGGTAGGCCCGCCACGTCGGGTGGGTAAGGAACTCGACAGCCTTGGACGCCCGGTCGGTCGACAGCAGACCCCACCGGGCAACCTCGCCGATGACCGTGTCGGCGTCGGCCCCGTCTTCGTGGAGCCGGAAGGCGGCGTTCTGCCGCACCGCCCCGAGTGCCTCACCGGCTTCGGACACCGCCGCCACCACCTCGGGGTCGTAACGGATGCCCAGAGGACGCAGATGTTCGGCCACCACTGATTCGGGTCGACGACCGACAATCACTTCCAGGCCGAGATCGGCCAGTCCCTCCGCCAACAGGCACTGTGGCGTGCCGACCAGAAAGATCGACTCCTCCCACCAGTTCCGGTGGCGCACCAGGCCCACCTCTTTGCGGGTGTGCTCGGTGTGGTGGCCCGGATACGACTCGTGCGCCACCAGGTGGGCCAGGCTGGTTGACAGCACCGGGAGGTCGGTGTTCACCGCCACCCGGCTCTGCAGGTCGCCCAGGTAGTAGTTGAACCCTGACCACGGCTGGTCCGACACCAGCTCGAACTCGACATGCTCTCCCTCGGGCAACCCGAACAGTGTCCGGGTCCGATCCCGGAAGTCTTCGGCCAACGAATCGATGGCGCTCCGCAGGGTGTCGGGCGGAACGGCGTGAGACTCCCTCCAGGTGACCAAGCGCTCGGCCAGTGGGCCCCCGCCCGGCAACACCTCATCGAGACGGCGGTGGGCGTCGGCGAACGTACTTTCGTCGACCCGGCTGGGCCGGATCCCGTAACAGGACTCCACCTCGTCGGCATAGCCAATGGGCTCGTTGTCGAGCTTGCGCGCCGTGGTCAACAAGCCGATCACCTGGGCCCGCAGCCAACGCCGTCGTGCCGGAGCTGCTCCATCGGATCCATCGGACCCATCGAGTCTTTCCCCGGCGTCGATGTCACCAAGAAGCTTCCGGGCTTCGGCCACCAGCTGATCCGGAGGGTGCACCGGCTCCACGGCCACGGCATCGGCTCGTCCGGGAGGACCGTAGTAGGCATCCACCAGTCCGTCGATGTGCCGACCCAACCGGAGGCCGAGCGTCACGTACCGATCGACCAACCCCGGGTCGCCGCGCTCTGTCACCGCGGTTCAGCCCAGTTGCTCACGAAAGAACGCGACGGAGCGGTCCCAGAGAAGACCGGCGCCCTCGGGATGGTACGCCTCGGGACGGTCCTCATTGAAGAACGCGTGCCCGGCTCCCTCGTAGGTATGGAACTCGACCTGTTTGCCCAGATCTCGCAACTGCGCCTCGAGCTGGCGGGCGCTTTCGGGAGTGAAGTAGTCGTCATCGGCGGCGACGTGGCCCAGCACCGCAGCTGTCAACTTCGAGTAGTCGGGCTGGGCATCGGGCCACGGAATGAGCCCATATGCCGGAACCACCGCCTTCACCGCATCGGGGCGCTGGGTGGCCAGCACCAGGGCCAGTCCCCCACCCATGCAGAACCCGATGACCCCGACCTCGGCGCGACCCGTGCGGCGGACCAGTTCGTCAACCGCACCGCTCAGATCCCGTGCCGCCGAGTCCATCTTGAGCGCCATCATCTCTTTGCCCGCTTCATCCGGCTCGGTGAGAGGAACTGTCGTCCCGTGGTACAGGTCGGGGGCGAACGCAGTGAACCCGACCTCGGCGAACCGGTCACAGGTCCGTTTGATCTGGTCGACCAGACCCCACCACTCTTGAAGGACGACGATTCCTGGTCCGGACTCGGCCCCCCCGGATGGGACCGCCAGGTAGCCCTCAGCGGTTCCCCCATTGCATGCGAATTCGATGATCTCACCCATGGCGATGACCCTACCCGGCTCCTTGATCGGGTGGCTGTCGCGCTCGCTGGGGTTGGCGGACCGACCGGTATCGGTGATCGGAAGGGGTAATCGGAAGGGGTAATCGGAAGGGTGGAAATGTGAGCGGGAGGTGATCAGAGTGTGACCGGGATGTGGCGAAATGGCGACATCTGTCCCGGTGCGATATTTCTATTGTTGCAGGTCAGAGGCACGTTTGGGGGGGATGCCCTTGTGTCGGGGGCCTAGATCGACTAGAACGTAGGGCGTTATGACTCACGCCGAGCAGTACTCGACGTCCGAGCCAGGTGCGCCTCACAAGGCACGTACGAGGTCCCGTAGTCGGGTCGGTGCGCTGCTCGCACTGGCCGTCACTACCGGAATCACGTCTCTGGTAGTGGTGCCCACGCGCCCAGCTTCGGCCGACCAAATCTCTGATGCCAAGGCCCAGGCCTCGGCGCTGACCGCCAAGATCGCGGCAGAGCAGCAGCAGATCGCGGCGTTGACTTCACAGTACGACGCTGCCAGTTACAAGATCTCTCAGCTCAACAGCCAGATCGCTCAGAGCCAGGCCGAGGTGGCCAAGGATCAGGCCGAGGTGGCCAAGGATCAGGGGCAGCTTCGAAACCAGGCAGTGGCCGACTACATGAGTAACGGCACCAGCAGTCAACTCACTCAGATGTTCACGGGTGACAACAACGCTGCCGGCATTCACAACGTATATTCCGCCATTGCTTCGGGCAACGTGACCAACACCGTTGACCATCTGCACACTGCGCAGAACCAACTACGCGCCGAACAGAGCGCGCTGCAGCAGCAACAGTCAGAGGCCACGTCGGCCGCCAACGCGGCAGCAGCATCGAAGAATCAGGCCTCGTCACTGGCCTCACAGGATTCATCGGCACTGAACGGCGTCAATGCCAACATTCAGTCATTGGTCAGGCAACAGCAAGCTGCCGCCCTAGCTGCCGCGCAAGCTGCCGCCCAGGCCAAGCTGGCTTCTGCTCAGGCCGCACAAGCTGCCGCCCAAGCTGCCGCCCAAGCTGCCGCCCGGTCCAGTTCGTCGGGTGGTAGTTCGTCGGGTGGTAGTTCGAGCGGTGGCGGGGGTGGCGGTTACGTATCCTTAAACCCACCGCCTCCTACCTCAAGCGGTGCGGCAGGTGCCGTGCAGGCCGCCCAGGGTGAGCAAGGTGTCCCTTACCAGTGGGGCGGCACTAGTCCGTCCGGCTTCGACTGCTCAGGTCTGACGATGTGGGCCTACCAACAGGTCGGCATCAGCCTTCCCCACTATTCGGGGGCACAGTACAACGCCACCACCCACATTGCGCTGGCCGATATCGCTCCGGGTGACCTGTTGTTCTACGGTCCCGGCGGGAGTGACCACGTGGCCATGTATATCGGCGGGGGCGAGATGGTCGAAGCGCCATACACCGGTTCAACCGTGCACGATACCCCGATGCGCACCGGTAACGGCTTCGTCGGCGTCGGCCGAGTCGGCTAGCGATTCCGTAAGTCATCTGTGTCCCGGCACCAACCGGGACACAGTGTCGGGCAAACCGGGAGTCACCAACTCGACCGTCGGGCAATGGGGTCATGAACCCAGGCGTGTCAATCCGAGCGTCGGCGACTCAGGCCTGATCGTGGGCAGTGAGCTCCTTCGGCGGTAGCTTCCCTTCTGCACCGGCAGCCCGTGGCCCGGGCGGGCGGGCAAACCGGAAGGACAAGGCTTCGCGCCCGGCTTGTACGACCATGGCCCGACCCGATTCTTCGCCGGTGAGACAGCCGAGGACGGCGTCCGCCACCGCACTCGGGTCGATGATCGGAAACCCGCTCTGCTCAAGAAGCTCTCGCACGTCGTCGATCAACGGCGTGTCCACCAGGCCGGGGCAGATTGCGTTGATGGTGATGTGCTTCTCCGCCAACTGGGGAGCGAGCGCCCGGACCAGGCCCACCACTGCGGCTTTGGTCAGAGCGTAGATCGGGTCGGGGGAATAGCCGATCAAGCCGGCCAGGGAGGCGGTGGCGACGATCGATCCACCACCTCGGCTCGTCATGGCGGGAACCAATGCCCGGATGCCGAAGGCAACCCCGTCCACGTTCACGCCTAATGCCCGCCGGTACTGGGCGTCGGTCAGTAGCGAGATGTCGGCTTCTCCGGTGGTCACCCCGGCGTTGAGGTGAGCCAGGTCGATGCCCCCGAGGCGCCCGGTTATTTCTTCGACGATGCCGGGCCACTGGTCGGACCGGCTCACGTCGGCATGCACGGCCACACCTCCGAGCAGGGAGGCGGCACTTTCAGCGGCGGTGGCGTCGATGTCCACCACGGCCACCGTGGCCCCGGATTCGGCCAGCCGGGAGGCAGATGCCAACCCGATCCCCGACGCGCCTCCGGTGACCAGGGCCACCTTTCCGGAAAGTGTCTTCATCTTTTCCCCCATCGGATCCGAATGTGCTCTGTGCTGCCTGGTCCGTCACGCCTGTACGCTCCGCCTTCAGGCGGGCTGCCGTGCTGCCGGGCGGCACCCCGGCCCACGCTCGGACCCCATCCCGGTGCGTGAACTCACCATACCGGGCACCTGGGGCATACTGGCACGACGTCAGCAGGACACGTTCGGCAGAGCGGCGCCCCATGTCACCCGCAGTGCCCGCTGCCGTAGCAACCAATCATGAGACCAATCCCCGTCGCCTTCCACGTCTGGTTCATCGAGGTCCATACCTATGGAATCGGGCTGGCCATCACCTTCTGGTTCGGGCTCCGCTATACCGAACGCCGGTTGCGTAACGCCGGCTACGAGTGGCAGTGGGTGACCGGGATGTTCCTGTGGGTCATCATCGCCGCCATCGTCGGCGCCCGCATCATGAGCGTGGCCCCCAACTGGTCGCAGTACTCGGCCCACCCCCTCCAGGTATTTGCCATATGGCAGGGCGGGCTGTCATCGTTCGGCGGTTTGATCCTGGCGGTGCCGGTGGGCATCGTCAGCTCCCGACGACGTTGCCCTTCCCTGCCAACCATCCGCTTTCTCGATCTCATGGCACCGGTGTTGATGGCGTCATGGGGCATCGGGCGGCTACTCGGACCTCAACTCATGGTCAACGGTGGCGGCCACCCGACTACCCAGTGGTTCGGCATGTACTACGCCGGAGAGGTCGGCAAGCGCCTACCGGTGCCGATCTTTCAGGCGGCCATGGATCTGGGTATCTTCGCCACCTTGCTGCTGATCGAAAGGTGGCTGCGCAGCCAGTCCCCCGCCGTCCCACCTCTCCCCGAGAACGTGGGCGCGGACGTGGGCGCGGACAGCGCCCGTGCGCGCCATGCCCTTCTTCCACCGGCGGGCATCATCATTGGTGCCGGGATGATGCTGTGGGGTATCGAGCGTTTCCTCGATGAGCGATTGTGGCTCACCGACCCCAGCCACGTCGCGTTCATACTGGTGCAACTGGCTGGTGTCGCACTGACGATTGCCGGTCTGGTGGTCTTGGTCGCCAAGTATCCGGCCTACAAGAAGTGGCGAACCGATGGACCCGTCGAGGGTGGCCCTTTTCTCGGCGATCCGAAGCCCACGACGACCCCACGCCCGGCCACGCCCACAACTGCGCCAACAGCCACTACCCCCTCGACGACGCTGGCGTCGGGCGACCCTGGCTAACTACTGGGCAATCACCTGCCCCAGGACTTGTCCTTCACTAACGACTCCAACGGCGGGGGCGTCGCCAACGGCGGGGGCGTCAAGAGACTCACCGACATGGGTCGTCGCCTTCCGGCGTACCAAGGCGAGCCCGGCGATACCGAATGCTCCTGTAACACAGAGCCCAACCATCGGGGACAGCAGCCAGGCCACCGCCACCGCCACCGCTAGTTCGGTGGCCACGGTGACACGGCCAACTCTCGGGCCGAGGGTGTAGAACCTGAGGTGGAAGTCTCGCAAGGCATCGGGGGTGGTGATGTGCCGCCCGAGTAGGACGGACATGCCCCGTACCAGGCCGAACATCGACCCAAGGGCAACCGCCCATACCGGGTTTCCGGTAAGTGCAGCCAGTACGATCATCAAATACACCGCCGCTGTGGTGATGTAGGTCGCTAATCCGGTGCCGATCTGCCACCCAAATCCTGCGGCATAGACCCAGGGCCGGAAATGGTCGAGCCACCGCTCATTGACCTGGCGGTAGTGGACAGGAAGATGAAATCCTCCGAGGCCGGTGTCGGACCCCACCGCCACCGCCGAGGCTGTCAGGGCAATGACGCCGACAACGGTGGACGAGAGAGCCAGTGCATGCACTCCGACAGCCAGGGCTGCCATGCAGAGTCCCAACACGGCGCCACCGGCGGTGCCGCCGGTCACGAACCATAGTGCGGACGTCCGGAAGCGGCTTCCGCGCCCTTTCTCGCCCAGAGGTGTCATGCAGGCCAGCATCGACAGCCCGCACGGCGACCAGGTAGACCGGACGGCGGACACCACAGCCACCAAAGCGGCACTAGGAACAACCCAGCTATTCATCGAATTCCCCTGCTCTCCAGTCGTGCGATTCCGAGGCTCATCGGCTAAGCGGGAGACCCTAGGAACGGTGCGCCGAAGGAGAAGATGCCGCCGTCCTGGGCAACCAACCAATACCCCGATTGTGGGCTGTAAGGTGCCATGCCCACGATCGGCTTGGCCAATGGCCGACCGCCCATGGAGCCATGGAACGGCGCATCGCCGAAGGCGAAGATCCCCCCATCGGCGGCCACCAGCCAGTAGCCCTTACCCGACGGCGTGGCCGCCATCCCCACGATCGGTTGGTTGAGGGGATGGGCGCCCATGGAGCCGAAGAACGGCGCATCGCCGAAGGCGAAGATCCCCCCGTCGGCGGCGACGAAGTAGTAGCCACCGACCGGATGTGCAGCGATACCCACCATCGGTCGGGCAAGTACAGCCGACGATTCATCACCATCGTTGGGGAAGTCACCGTAAGCGAAGAGTTTTCCGAACGACGTGAGGATCCCGTATCCGTTGCCGTCGCTGGTTGGAGCCATGCTGATCGTTTGACAGTTGGTGGCCGGGGAGTTGCACGGGGGTGGCCGAGGCGTGGGGAATGCCGACGTCCAACACGGCTCGTTCTGTTGGGCGGTGCCGTCGTCTTGGGCGTTGGCGGTAGTGCACGACGGGTCGACCTCCCACGGTGGGACGCAGGCCACCACCCGGCAGACAATCCGGCCCATGCACTCGACATCCTGGTTGCACTGACCGTATCGGAACTGTAGGCACCCGGTGAGGTACGAGTTGCACCCGTTGGGTCCACAACCGCAGTTGGTGCCGTCACAGTCGGTGGAACAGAAATTGAAACCGTTCCCGCAACCGGTGGTGCACCCGCAGGTGGCGTTGCAGTCCATGTAGTAGCGGGGCCCACCGCAGTAGGAGGAATTGTCAGCCTTCCACCAGCCGCCCATGACCGTGTTGGTCGGACAGTAGTTGTAACCGCCGTTCACCGAACAGCAGAATTCGGTGTACCCGGCACAACACGTGGTCCCACAGCCACAGTTGGAGTTACCGCAGGAGCAGATGAACCCATAGGCGGTGCCGGGCCGGAGTGCCAGGTCGAGGCCGGCCCCAATGGCCATGGCACTACCGGCGAAGGCAGAACGGTTGATGAAACTGCGTCGGGACAGGCGCGATCCCAAAAACTCGGAGGCCCGTTCGGTAAGCGTCGTACTCAAGGGGTCATCGCCACCTTCCGGTGGCACTTCCGGCCAGGCGCCGGGCCGCGTGTAACTGCGCCAATGACGAGAACGCCAAATAGGCCAACCAGATGCAGAGGGCGCTGGCGGCCAGGAGAGGAATCCCGTAGAGAGGTTGGCCAGCAAGCACGGTGATGGTTGATCCCCCACTGGGGGCATCGATCGCCACCGCCACGGCCGAAAGAGCCAATCCCACGTTGATGACGACGTGAAGCCGGGTGGCCGGGGTGTCCGGAGTCCCGAAGCAGCCGCAACTGGCGAGGGCCCCACCTTGGGACCGGACATACACCACCACGCCGGCAAAGACACCAAACGAAGCTGCCACCAGGGTGGCCGGGACCGGACCGGGCACGAATATCCCGACAGCACCGATGATCGCTTCGGCGAGCGCGCCGATTCGGATGAGGGGCCGGAGGAAACGGAATTGAAGAGGGCGCCGCAGGCGGTCCGGCACCATCGGTGCCAGCGCTCTCGCCGTACTGGCAGGACGGAACAGCTTCATGAGCCCGGCCATCAGCAACAGTGCACAGGCCACGAGGTACGGGCCGATCAGTTCCACGCTGATGCCCCCGGAACTACCGATAAAGGCTGCGGATTGACCGACAAATTGGAAAGCAGGCTGTTGACGTGGGGAACCAGGGCTCCCCTTCGGACATGGCTGCCAAGGACGGCGTAGAAGGTGAAGGGGCGCCCGGACTCGGTGAAGAACCATTGGGTGCCGGACTGTCCCCCGAGACCTCTCCGTAACAGATTGGGGCGGAAGTCATCAACACTGAGGACGCGGGGCATTCCCTGGCGGGCGAAGAGGCGGGTGCCGATACTCTCTGGGCCGTACTCGAAGAGAACGGCGAAGACATCGTTCGGCCCCATCAGCGTGACGGCTCCGCCTCCGAAGTCGGCCACCTGGCCCGGCAACGCGAAGGTGGCGAAGTGCGCCACCGGAAACGGAACTTCGTTCGCCACCCGTGGCCGGATGAAAATCCGTCCCTCGAAGGCGTTGGGAAGCCGGGCTTCGATACCGTGGGCTCGGAGGGTCGCCACCCTCAGCCCGCTCTGCGTTCCGCGGCCTGTGGGTCTTGCAGGGGGGTGGTTCCGGCCCGACTCGGGTTGGCCGGGAGGTTGTTGATCTTGGACGGGAAGACGTCATCCAATGACGCCGGGTACAGGCTCGGGTCACCGGGAAGAATGCCGGCGGCCATCAACTCTTGATCATTGGCGGACTCCCGTTCGGGACCGTCGAGACCACCGGCAAAGGCACGGCTCCGGCTTCCGAGCGAGAACGCTTGGGTGTCGACCTGGGCCCGTCGGACCAGCTCGGCGACCTGCGAGAAATGATTGGCCACTCCTTCGCCGATCCGGCGACCGGCCTTGCCGTCGACCAGCACGAAGAAGGGGGATCCCGGGACCTCATAGTCACCCCACGCGTCGGTCGACATCACCACCTGGAGATGACTGTGAGCCTTGGCCTGAACTTCCCCAGCAATCTCCATTTCCGGACCCTTGGTGACCACCACCAATCTGATGCCATCGGGCAGGCCCAGATGCTCCGGTGTCTGGAAGGCCTCCCAAAACCCGGCACAGGTCGCACAACCTGATGACAAGAAAGCGACGAGCGTGAGTTGGTCATTCCCGGAGACGGCGATGGCCAACGCATCTCCGGACGGTGTAACACCGGCAATGGTCGGTGCCGACGTGGCATTGCGCTCTCCGGGAAGCTGCGGGCCCATCGTGAACGGGACAGGAGTGGAGTTCGGCGCGCTCTTGGTGCTGTGGCGACGTTCTCTTGTGCGTCGGTGGATTTGGCCATCGCTGTGATCGTGATGGTGATCGCTGTTCGATCCGCCGACCGGGCCGATGTTCGATCCGCCGACCGGGTCGCCGACCGGGTCGCCGACACCGACACCCAACTCGTGGAGCGCTTTCAGAATATCGGCGTGACTCCGCAGAAGCCCGGCCACCAGCACCGTCAAGAGCAGAACGACGACCGTCAAGATAATTACAAGTGCCACCATGGTGTATCCCTCACATCACACGTCCGTATATATCCGAATCGACCGGAAAGCTTTCTCGTGGAGCACTCTACGAACAGGGGGCACCGGAGTGGTGCATCCGCTCTGACCAGCGGGGCTGCGTAGATAGCTCGATGAGCTGATCCGCGGGTTCTCTGGAAGTTTCTTCCAAACAACCGCGCGATGACCGCGTTTGTCCTGTTGAAAGACTGGCGATCGATGTGGCGTTGTGGTGCGCCCAGTGCGGTGACATGCAAATAGCGCGCGATTGTCTGACGTGTCGGGGGTCTGGGCTTCCACGGCGAACCCTGGTGATGATCTGCCCGGCTGTCTTGGTCCACACGAAGGGCTTGGGGTTCTCGTTGTTGCAGAAGCCGTCACGCCAGACGTCAGCCCCGTGCCTTCTTGGCCTCTTCACGGCGAAGCTTGGCTTTTCGAATTACCAGCAACCGGTCCGCCACGCCACCGAGGAGGGCGGTGACCACCAAAACCCAGATCAGACGCACCGAAGAGACGAAGAAGACGAAGTGTACGGAAACCGCTCCACTGTTGGCGATCACGAAGGCAATCAGAATCCCCACGATGAGCACGGCGACGACGATGCGCACATTGTCGCGAGTCTCACGCTTCCTGATCGCAGATCGGACCGAGTTCTTCTTCGGCGCCCCCTGTGGCACACCTTGCACGTTGGTCACAATCGACTCCCATCGATGGTCGGCCCAATCGACAGTACTTCGGGGTCGCCGACCCGACAAGGACCCTGCCCATCCGGCCGGGATCGGATCAGGTGAAGAGAAGGGTCGCTTGGTGGGCGAAGTCGACGATTGGTCCGGGGATGATGCCGAACACGATGGTGAAACCCACGCTCAGTCCGATGGCCACTGTCGTCAGCCCCGGTACCCGCACCATCCGATCGGCCACCGCGGAGGTGGGAGGTCCTTCGGTGAGGACTGACAGACTGGCGACAACATCATTCTGCCCGTGCCCCGACACCGGCACGTTCGCCGGCGAAGGCACCAAGGTGGGATTGGCGTTCAGTTCCCCTCCAGCCCGGTCGGACAGATCTCCCACTGCGCCCACCGGTGAGTACATGGCCACCACCACCCGCAGATAAAAGAAGGCGGCTACCGCCGCGGATGCCATGGCGATCACGGCCAGGGCATACGAATGGACGTCGACGGCCGCGGCCACCACAGTGAACTTGGCCAGGAAACCGGTGGTGAAGGGCGCACCGGCCTGGGCCAGTAACAACACCGCGAAGGCCAAGGCCAGGAGGGGCTGTCGTTTGCCCAGGCCCCGGTAGTCGGTGAGCTGGTGCCCGGAGTCGCCGTCGCGGGCCACCACGGTGATCACCGCGAACGTCCCGATCACCATGAACATGTAGGCGAAGAGATAGTAGAGAGAGGCCGACACCCCGCGAACGGTGGCGGCCTGCACCCCCAGCAGAATGAAGCCGGCGTGGTTGATGGATGAATACGCCATCATCCGCTTGATGTCCTTTTGCACCAGGGCGGCAAATGCCCCGACCACCAGGCTCAGGATGGCGATGCCCCACACGATCGGCTGCCAGTCGGCCCTCAGCGTGCCGAACGATGACACGAATACCCGCAACAGGGCGGCGAACGCCCCGGCCTTGGCGATGGCGGCCATCAACCCGGTGACCGGGGAGGGAGAGCCCTGGTAGACGTCGGGTGACCACATGTGAAACGGCACCGCGGCGATTTTGAAACCGAAGCCGACCAACAACAGGGCCAGGCCGGCCAGCAACACACCGTTGCTGGCCACCACATTCTTGGACAGGTAGTCGGCGATCTGGGGGAGGTTGCTCGAACCGGTCGCCCCGTACACCAGGGCGATCCCGTAGACGAATACCGCGGAGGAAAAGGCTCCGAGGACGAAGTACTTGAGGGCGGCCTCTCCCGATTCCGCTCGTTTGTGGTTGAAGGCGGCCAACACGTAGAGGGCGATGGAAAGGATTTCGAGGCCGAGGAAGATCACAATGAGATCGTTGGCCGAGCCCATCAGCATGGCGCCGGATGCCGACAGCATGGCCAGCACGTGGAACTCGGGTCCATCAATGCCCTCACGCTTGAGGTACCCGTCAGCGATGAGGGAGGTGAGCAGCATGGCAATGGCCACCACGATCTGGATGAACACGCTGAAGCCGTCGTAGGCGATCGACCCGGCAATGGTCACCTTGGCGCCATGGGTGACAACGTGGTCCCACTGGAACAGCGCGGCCACCAGGGTGGCAATGGCGGTGCCGACGGTAAGGAAGGTGGCCGAGCCGACCCCCATCACCTGGCGGAACAACGACGAGACGGTCACCAGCAGCACCGCCCCGCCCATCATGATGAGGATGGGCAGGATGCTCAGGTAGTCGATGTGCGGGGTGTGGATCTTTGCGCCGTAGGCCCCGGAGGCAGCGGCGAAGAGCAGGGTGGACATCAGCGGGCACCTCCGGCCCCGAGGGTGGACCCCGAATCCGACCCGGAAACCGCGGTGGACGCCGACTGCCCGGTGGCCACCGGGGGCTGGTGGGTGTGGGTGGCTTGGTCGACGTGGGCGATCAGCTGGTTGACCGAGGGGGTGATCCGGTCGAGCACCGGCTTGGGGTAGACGCCGAGGAAGACAATGAGGATGATGAGCGGCGCGATGATCAGCCGTTCGCTCCAGGCCAGGTCGCGGGTCTTCTTGTCCCGCTCGGTGGGCTCGCCGTGGAATACCTGCTGGTAGGCCCACAACAGGTAGAGGGCGGCGATGATGATGCCGAAGGTGGCCGCCACCGCCCACCACCGGTGCACGATGAAGGTGCCGGAGAGGATGAGGAACTCACCGATGAACCCGTTGAGCCCAGGGACACCGATCGAGGCCAGCATCACCACGGTGAACACCCCCGCCATCACCGGCGCTGACCATTGCAGGCCCTTGAGCTCGTTCGCCTGCCACGACTTCCGCCGCTCGTACAGCCAGCCGATCACCAGAAAGAGGGCGGCGATGATCAGGCCATGGTTGACCATTTGGATGACGGCACCGGTGAGCCCCTGGGAGGTGAGCGCGAAGGTCCCCAACACAATGAAGCCGAGCTGGGCCAGGGAGGAGAAGGCCACCAGGCGCTTCAGGTCACGTTGCGCACATGCCACCACGGCACCGTAGAGGATGCCGATCACGGCCAGGGTCAGCAATACCGGGGTGAGGGTGCGGGTGGCTTGCGGAAACAGGTTCAGGTCGAAGCGGACGATGCCATAGGTCCCGAGCTTGGCCATCACCGCGGCCAGGAGCACCGATCCGGCGGTGGGTGCCTCGGCGTAGGCCACCGGCGACCAGGTGTGGAACGGGAAGATGGGTGCTTTCACCGCGAAGGCGGCGGTAAAGGCCACGAACAGCAGCACCCCGGCGGCCCCCGACAGGTGGGTATGCATCAACGCCGGGAGCTCGAAGGTGAGCACGCCGGTCTGGGACTGATGAAGAAATGCCACCGCCACCATGCCGACCAGAAGGAACGCCGATCCGGCAAAGGTATAGATGAAGAACTTGATGGCGGCGTAGCCCCGGCGGGCGTACCCCCATCCACCGATGATGAAGTAGGTCGGGACCAGGGTGAGTTCGAAGAAGAGGAAGAACAGGATCAGATCGAGGGAGACGAAGCTGCCCAGGCATGCGGCTTCGAGCAGCAGCACCCAGGCCACGAACGACCGCGGGTCGCGCTTTGCCCGGGCCCCCAAGAGGGTGAGCGGGAACAAGATGGCGGCCATCATCACCAGGAACAGCGAGATACCGTCCATGCCCAGCGACCAGTGGATACCCAGGGACTTGGCCCAAATGTGGTCGGAGGTGAACTGAAAGCCCCCGAAGTGGGTCTTGAACCTGACCAATACGGTGACAGCAACGGCCAATGTCACCAGCGACACCGCGATACCGACCGCCTCGTGGGCCCAGCCGGCCACCCGCTGGCGAGGGATGAGGGCCACCACCGCGGCGCCGACGGCCGGGATCAGGACCAGCACGGTGAGGTAGGGGAACGGGGTTGTCGACATCAGGCCCACCACGTCCGCGTCAGCATGAACCCGAACAGGGCCACGATCCCCACCACGATCCACAGGGCGTAGTTCCGGACATACCCGGTCTGGACACGGCGCAGGGCCATGCCCGTGCGGCGGACCAGCGCTCCGGTCCCGTCAACCGCACCGTCGATGACCTTGTCTTCGATCACGGTGGAGGAGAACTCGGCCAGGCGTGCCCCGGGCCGGCCGATGATGGCGTCGAAGATCTCGTTGAAGTACCACGAGTGGCGGAGGAAGGCCCACTCGAGCTTGGGTCGGTCGGCACGGGTGATCCAGAGACGGAGACCGATGAACACCCCGATCACCGCCACCACTGCGTCCAGCGTCGACAGCTTCCAGATCGTCGACGTCGTCTCGTGGTCGTTGTACAGCGAGCCGGAAAAGACCGGATCAACCCAGCGAGCCAGGGAGAGGTGGGGGGTGGCGAAGGCCATCACCCCACCTGCCGCGGCCAGCACCGCCAAGACGATCAACGGTAGGGTCATGACCCACTTCGACTCGTGAGGCTCGGGGATGGGGCCGTCGGCGTGATGGGCATCGGGCATGTCGGCGTCGGCGTCGATGGCCACCTTGTTCTTCCATCGGTCCTGGCCGAAGAAGGCCAGACCGGAGAGCCGGCTCATGTAGTAGGCGGTGAGCAGCGCAGTGAAGATACCGACCACCCACAACGCCGGGTGGGCGGCCCAGGCGTTGTCCAGCACGTCGCCTTTGGCCCAAAACCCCGACAGGGGCGGCACCCCGGCAATGGCCAACCATCCGATGCCGAACGTGACGAAGGTGATCGGCATATAGACCCGCAGGTTGCCCATGCGCTTGAGGTCCTGCTCGTCGTGGAGCCCGTGGATCACCGAACCGGAGCCGAGGAACAGGAGCCCCTTGAAGAACGCGTGCGCCACCATCAAAAAGATGGCTGCCTCGTAGGCGCCGGCGCCGATGGCCAGCACCATGTAACCGAGTTGGGACACGGTGGAGTAGGCCAGGACCTTTTTAATGTCGTTCTGGGCGCAGGCGATGGTGGCGGCCACAAAGGCGGTGGCGGCGCCGATAAGGGCCACGATCCAGGCGGCGTCCGGCGATGCATGCAGCAACGGGTTGACCCGGCACAGCAGATACACCCCGGCGGTCACCATGGTGGCGGCATGGATAAGCGCCGAGACCGGGGTCGGGCCCTCCATGGCGTCGGCCAGCCACGGGAACAGCGGGATCTGGGCGGATTTCGCCGCCACCCCCACCATCAGCAGTAGACAGATGGCGGTGATGTTGGCGGTGCCGATCTTTCCGACATTGGCGAAGATGACTGAATAGTCGAGCGAGCCCACCTTGTCGAAGGTGAGAAAAGCAGCGGCAATGAATCCGGCGTCACCGATCCGGTTGTAGATGAACGCCTTCTTGCCGGCGGCCGCCGCGGTCTCACGGGTAAACCAGAACGCCACCAGCAGGTAGGAACAGGTGCCGACGCCCTCCCATCCCACGTAGGTGACCAACAGGTTGTTGCCGAGGACCAGGATCAGCATCGAGGCCACGAAGAGGTTGAGGTAGAGGAAGAATTTCGGGTAGTCCCGATCGCCCTTCATGTAGCCGATGGAGTACAGGTGGATGAGAGCGCTGATCCCGGTCACGAAGAGGACCATGGTCATCGACAACGGGTCGACGTACAGACCGGCGTGGATCTGCATGCCACCCACAGGAATCCAGGTCCAAAGGTTCTGGGTGAACGACCGGACGGCCCCGTGGACGGTGAGGAGGTTGAAGAACACCCCCACCGAGACAATGAACGACGCCCCGACGAAGACCGTGGCCACCGCGCCGGCGGCGGGATCGCCGAGCCGACGTCCGAACAGCACCTGGACGGCGATGCCGACAAGGGGCAGCAGAATAATCAGATAGGTCAGGTGCAGCACTGTGCCGTCAGCCCTTCATCAGGTGGAAGTCGTCAGCCGTGGCGTTGGCTCGGCGGCGGAAGATGGCGACCACGATGCCCAGCCCCACCACGACTTCAGCGGCGGCCACCACCAGCACAAAGAACACCAGCACCTGCCCTCCGATGTCGTGGAGCATGTTGGCAAAGGTCACAAACGTCAGGTTGGCGGCGTTCAGCATCAACTCCACACACATGAACATCACCAACACATTGCGACGGATGAGGAGCCCGAAGGCACCGATGGCGAAAAGGACCGCAGCCAGCGCCAGATACCACTCACCGCTGATGTTCCCATTGAGCGCCGAGGTCGCTCCGGTCATGGCGTCACCTCCTGATGGGCGTCATCTGTTGCCGGGGCGGACTCATCGACCAATCCGTCGTCGAGGTCGAGGTCGGGGGCAGTGACCACCGCGGGAGGCCTGCGGGCCAGCGCAACGGCCCCGACCACCGCGATCACCAGTAATGCCGAGGTCACTTCGAACGGGAAGAGATAGGTCGTGTACACCGATGTGCCCAACTGGGCCACATTCGAGGTCGAGCTGTCGGTGGATCCCGCCACCGAAAGTGCCCCGGTGGTCCACTTCGACACTTCGCCCAGTAGCAACAATCCGGTGACGCCCAGAGCCACCAGTGCCACCGCCAGAGGCCGCTGTCCCCGCAGCGGCTCGGCGGCGATGTTCTCCTCGCGGTCGACACCGAGGAACATGATCACAAAGAGGAACAGGACGACGATGGCTCCGGCGTAGACGATGACCTGTACCGCGGCCAGGAAGTCATCACGCTGCAGCACGAAGAGCACGGCGATGCCGAACAGGGTCATCACCAGCATCAGGGCCGAGTGCACCGGGTTGCGGGCCACCACCACACCGATGGCCCCCGACAATACGATGGCCGCCGCCACGACAAAGGTTCCCCAGTCGACCAACGAGGCGTGACCGGTGGCGGTGGCGGCAGCGGTGGCGGCCAGGAGCACCCCATGCATGACGACAGCCATCAATCGTCACCTTCGTCATGAGCCGGGGTACCGGGAGCCGGGGCCGCGGGGTGCTCGGTGTTCCCCGCCGCCAGGGAGGCGGCGTAGTCGGAATCAGCTTGGGCGCGGTGTTTCTTCCCCGCTCCGGGTGCGAAACGCTCGGCCTTTTCGATCATCCGGCCCACCATCCCTCGGGGGCCCCGCTTCGACGCCGGGATGTCGATCGGACGCAGATGGCGCTCCAGGGTGTCCCGCAACGGCAGCGATCCGGTGGTGGCGTCGTCACGGAGGCCGCTCTGGCCGCCCTCGGGAGCCCGCACCCCGAAGCCGAGCTCTCCCGACCACTGCACCTGGCCCTCGAAGGCGGCACTGCCCGAAGGGGACGTGGCCCGCATCCATCCCGAGGTGTGGAGTTGGTCTTCCTCGCGCCAGTCCTCCCACGGCAGGTGCTGGGGCATGCCCTTGTCATCGACGAGCAGTTCGTCCTTGGTGTAGATGGCGTCGTTGCGGTTGGTGAAGGAGAACTCCATCAACTTGGTCTCGGTGATCGCCTCGGTGGGACACGCCTCCACGCACATGTCGCAGTGGATACAGCGCAGAAAGTTGATCTCGTAGATGTAGCCGTACCGCTCACCGGGGGACACCGGATGGTCGGGCGGATTGTCGAGGCCGCGCACATAGATGCAGTCGGCGGGGCAGACACCCGCACACAGTTCGCAGCCGATGCATTTCTCCGTGCCGTCCTCGTACTTGTTGAGGACGTGGCGACCATGCTGGCGCGGCTGCTTGGGCCGCTTCTCCTCGGGGTATTGGCGGGTGACCGGCTGACGCCCGAGGTGCTCGAGGGTCAGCTTGAATCCACCCAGGAAGTTCTGGCGTTGCTTGGGGGGCTCGGGTGTTGCCATCAGGCGTCATCTCCCTCAGTTGGTGAGGACACCGATCCGGCCGGTGACGATGCGGTGGGTACATCGGGCCGGTTCCACAATCGGAGACCGACCTGGGGAAGGATCGCCCGGGTCTCTCCGCGCTGGGACCCGACGAGGAAGGACCGGGTGATCAGCACGCTGGCCACCACCACCGTGGCCGTCATGGCCAGGCCCCACCAACCGTCAATCACGAAGCCGGCCACGATGAGGAGCCAGCCGAGGGACAACGGGATCAGCCGCTTCCAGCCCAGGTCCATGAGCTGGTCGTACCGGAGTCGTGGGAGCGCGGCCCGCAGCCAGACGAAGACGAACAAGAACACGATGGTCTTGCCAAGGAACCACAGGATCGGCCACAGCCACTGGGTGTGGGGGATGTGCGGCGTGGGCCCGTCCGGGCCACCGAAGAAGAGGGTCACGGTGATGGCCGACATGGTGATCGTGTTCATGAACTCGGAGAGGAAGAACAGGGCGAACCGGATCGACGAGTACTCGGTGACGAATCCACCCACCAACTCGGAGTCCGCCTCCACCAGGTCGAAGGGGGGCCGGTTGGTCTCGGCCACGATGGCGATGAAGAAGATAACGAAGGGGATGATCCCCAGTCGGATGGCGTTCCACTGCCAGAGATGGAGCGCCTGGCCGTTGACGATGTCCCGGGTGGTGAGCGACCCGGTGATCAGGACCACCATCACCACCGTCATGCCCAGCGCCGCCTCGTAGGAGATCATCTGCGCCGAGGCGCGGACCGATCCCAGCAACGGGTACTTGGACCCCGACGACCAACCGGCCAGCATCACGCCGTAGACGCCGATGGACGACATGGCCAACAAGAACAGGATGCCCATGGGCGGGTCGGCCAACTGCAACTCGAAGGTGTGGTGGGCAATGGTCACCTCGCCGCCGATGGGGACGATGGCAAAGGCGAGGAACGCCGGGATGATAGTGAGGTAGGGCGCCAGTTTGAAGACGATCCGGTCGGCCCGTTCGGGGAGCAGGTCCTCTTTGAAGAAGAGCTTGAGGCCGTCGGCCAGCGTCTGCATGATGCCGAAGGGCCCGGCCCGGTTGGGGCCGATCCGGCTCTGCATGTCCGAGATGACCTTGCGCTCGAACCAGATCATCAGCATCACCGACACCATCAGGGCGCCGAAGACCACCAACACCTTGATGAGCACTATCAAAAAGACGACCCAGTCAACTCCTCCGTTGTACAGAGGGTCGTCGGTGCCCAGCAACGACGGGAGGGCGGCGAGAAGTGGGCTCATGGCGTCTCCAACCGCAGCTCGGTCACCGGAGCGGTGGCATCGATGAGATCGGCGACGGTACCTTCGGCCAGCGGCACATTGAAGTCGGTGGCCACCACCTTGCGGGGCAGGGAAGGATCGGGCACCGCCACCAGCACCAGTGACGTGGTGGCCGTGCGCACCTTCACGTTTCCTCCTGTACCGATGCCGAGGTCGTCGAGGTCGTGAGGGTTCACCCGAAGGGGCGAGTCGGGAACCAGCCCGGCCAGGACCGGTACCGCATCGACCGCGGCTCCCCGGTCGTAGAGGCGGCGGGAGGCGACCAGTCGCATCGAATAGCTGTCAGTGGGCACCACCCGGGGAACGGTGATCTCGAAAGGCCCGGCCAGCTGCGGGGGTGGGGTGGTCACCGCGGCATCGCCGGAGGTCCCCCTACCCACTTCGGTCGCCCCCTTGGACCCGCCGGCTCCGATCCCGGCGGTGCGCGCCCCGGCCAGGCCGGCACGGGGAGGTGCGCCCTGCTGTTCGACCGACTCCACGCCGGGGACGGCGATCGGGTCGAGGGGGGCGGATCCGGGGCGGCGGCTGAATGCCACCGGGGTGACCGTCAACGGGGCCACCACGCCATCGGTAGCGCCGGGGGTGTCGAGCACCGATCGGGTGATGCCGCGGTACGCCGGGGCCAGCCGTTCGATCTCGTCCCAGACCTCGGTCATCGAATCGAGGTGGAGATCGGCCCCCAGGTGGACGGCCAACTCGGCGGCGATCATCCAGTCGGGCCACGATTGGCCCGGCTGCACCAGCTTCTGCCCGAGGCGGCTGATCCGACCCTCGATGTTGGTGGTGGTGCCCGGTCGCTCATGGGCCTCGGCGGCCGGAAGCACCACATCGGCATGGACACTCAGCGGTCCGGGCGACGATGCCACCGACACCACGAAGTCGGCACCGGTGAGTCCGCGTCGGACCATCTCGGCATCGGGGAAGTCGGTGAGGGGGTCGGCCCCGAGGATGACCAGGGCCCGGACCCGAGCCCCATCGCGGTGAGGATTGTCGGTCTTGGCCCCCTCGCCATCGGTACTCCCGGCTCCTTCGTTGACTCCCTCGCCGGCCGCCGACTTCAGAATCTCGGTGGTGCCCAGTCCGCGCTCGTCAGGTACCTTCCCCCACGCCTGAGTGAACCACTGGCGTCCGGGCTCGAGGCCCACCCGACCCGGCAGCAAACCCGGCGACAGACCCATATCGAGGGCACCCATCACGTTGCCCCGCCTAAGAGCCGGAAGGAAGGTGGCGTTGGGTAACGCCCGGGCCAGCGCCTGGACGGCTTCGGCCACCAGGGCCCCGTCTTCGGCCAACGAAGGCCGGCCCGCCACGATGACCACCTTGTCGGCTCCCGCCAGGCGGCGGGCCTCGGCCAGATCAGTCGGGTCGATGCCCGCGGGAGCGGGAGCCCCGGGGTCGGCGATCGCCTTGGCCAACTCGGTGGCGGCCCCGGGCAGGTACCGCAACGACACCGCGGCGTGCGGCGTGAGCGCGGTGGCCTGGGGGGACAGCTCCACCAAGGAGAGGTCGCCGTCGACAATTCCGGACCGCAGTCGTAGGAAGAGGACGGGCAGCTCCTCACGAATGTCGCCCGACAACACGATCACCGTGTCCGCCCCGGCGGCTTCATCAATGGTGGCACGAGGGAGTCCGAGCACCACTTCGGCCGGTAGCCCGTCGCCGAGCTGCGCGTCGACAGAGTCGGTGCCGAGGATCCCCTTGGCCAACTTGGCCCAGGTATACGCGCCTTCGTTGGTCATGCGGGCACCACCGATCACCCCCACGCCGCCGGGGCCGCCGCTCTTCTTGGTGGCTGCCCGCAATCCATCGGCCACCACATCGAGAGCTTCATGCCACGACACCGTCACCAACTGGCCGGACTTGCGGACCATCGGCTCGGTGAGCCGGTCCTCGCTGTTGACCGACTCGAAGGCGAACCGACCCTTGTCGCACAGCCAGCCGTGGTTCACCGGGTCGGCATCGATGCCGAGCAGGCGGGTCACCCGGTTGGAGGAGGATTGCACCGCCACCCGGCATCCCACCGAACAGGTGGTGCAGGTCGACTCCACCTGGTCGAGGTCCCAGGGTCGGGCGGAGAACCGGTAGGGCACGGCGGTGAGCGCCCCCACCGGGCAGATCTGCACGGTGTTGCCCGAGAAGTAGGAGGCGAACGGTAGGTCGGGGAAGATGTTGATCTCGAGTTGGTCGGCCCGGCCGATGAAGTCGATCTGGGCCTCGCCGGCCACTTCGGCCGCGAACCGGGTACAGCGGCTGCACTGGATGCACCGCTCCCGGTCGAGCAGCACCAGTTCGGAGATGGGGATCGGCTTCTCGAAGTGACGCTTCTCCTCGACAAACCGGGTCTCGCCCGGGCCATGGGCCATGGTTTGGTCCTGTAAGGGGCACTCGCCCCCCTTGTCGCACACCGGGCAGTCGAGCGGGTGGTTGATCAACAGGAACTCGAGCACGCCATCCTGGGCTTTTTTGACCTTGTCGGAGTCGGTGGTGACCTCGGACCCCTCGGTGACCTCCACAAAACAGCTGGGTTGGAGCGACGCCCCCCGGGGGCCGCTGACTTCGACCAGGCACATCCGGCACACCCCCACCGACTTCATGCGGGGGTGGTAACAGAATCGAGGGATGAAGGTGCCGGCCCGCTCGGCCGCGGCGATCAACATCTCGCCCTTGCGGGCGGTGACCTGACGCCCGTCGAGGGTGAACGTGACCTGTCCCTCGGCGACATCCGGCGACACGGTGTGGGCGGGTTCAGTGGTGGTGGCCCGGTCATCCATAGGGACAGCCCCCCTCCTTGATGTGGACGAGGAACTCATCCCGGAACATCTGGATGGCCGATCCGATGGACGACGGGATGGAGGGCCCCAGCACGCAGATGGTGGTCTGCTGGGGTGGCCAGGTCAGCCCGGGAGCGATGTTGTCGCAGGCATCGAGCAGGAGGTCGAGATCTTCTTCCCGGCCGTTGCCGGTCTCGATCCGCTCCATGATCTTCTCCAGCCAACCGGAGCCCTCCCGGCAAGGTGTGCACTGCCCGCACGACTCCCGGGCGAAGAACTTGGTGATCCGCCACGACGCCCGAACCGCACAGGTGTGGTCGTCCATCACCACCACCGAGCCGGACCCGAGCATGGAGCCCGCACCGGCGACTTCATCCTGGCCCAGGGGGAGGTCGATCTGGTCGGGACCGAACCAGGGGGCCGAGACACCGCCGGGGACGAACGCCTTCAGCTCCCGTCCGTGGGGAATGCCCCCGCCGAGGACCGGGGCGTGGATGAGATCGCGGAAGGTGGTCTTGACCATCTCGATCTCGAAGACCCCGGGGTTGTTCACGTGTCCGGCCAAGGCGAACAGCCGCGTCCCGGTGGACCGACCCTCACCGAGGGCGGCGAAGGCAGACCCGCCGTTCAGCACGATCCAGGGCAGGTTGGACATGGTCTCGACGTTGTTGACCACCGTCGGCTCACCGTAGAGGCCGATGGCGGCCGGAAAGAACGGGGGCTTGATCCGGGGGAAGCCGCGCTTGCCCTCCAGCGATTCGAGCAAGGCGGTCTCCTCGCCGCAGATGTAGGCGCCCGCCCCCGGGTGGACGACCACGTCGACCGAGAACCCCGATCCGAAGATGTCGCTCCCGACGGCCCCGTGGGAGTAGGCGTCGTTGAGGGCGGCCTGCACCCGCTCGAGGCCGAGGGCGAACTCACCCCGGAGGTAGATGAACACCTGGGAGACCTGCGTTGCGTAGGCGGCGATCACCACGCCCTCGATGAGCTGGTGGGGATCGCGCTCCACCAGCAGGTGATCCTTGAAGGTGGCCGGCTCGCTCTCGTCACCGTTCACCACCAGATAGGTGACCGGGCTCTTGCGGAGCATGGCCCACTTCCGGCCGGCCGGGAACCCGGCACCCCCCCGGCCGAGCAGGCTGGCCGTGTCGACCTCGTGGACCACGGCTTCGGGGGTCATGGCGAGCGCCTTGCGCAGCCCGTCGTACCCGCCGGTGGCCAGGTAGCGCTCGAGGGTGTGCGAGTCGGCGTGACCGATCCGACCGGTGATGATCTTCGGGGCTTCGGTGATGGCCATCAGGCGCCGGCCTTGTTGGCGGCGGCCTTGTTGGCGGCGGTGTCTTTGGCCGCGGCCGCCCGCTGCGCCTGGGTCTCGGCCATGGCCGACCGTTCGTTGGCGACCTGGTTGCGATCGGCTTGCAGCCCGGTGGTCCGGGCCACCCGGTTCAACGTCCCGTGGGTGGGGATCTCCGCGGCCCT
>Ga0208080_1000050_pt1 | contig 54354 bp, 53 predicted proteins | sample NGESurdeep092012_3_FD_184476 | JGI IMG/M metagenome (GOLD analysis project Ga0208080, IMG submission 184476) | Arctic peat soil microbial communities from Barrow, Alaska - NGEE Surface sample 210-3 deep-092012 (SPAdes) | ecosystem: Environmental > Terrestrial > Soil > Wetlands > Peat ...
CCGGGAGGGGTCGCTGTGACCTGGTCGGAGACGGGTCCCGCGGTAGAGGAAATTCCGGCTTCCTCCCACCCGGCGTTGCGTGAGCTGGTGGCCGCCTTTGTCAGCCACCGGGCCCGTTTGGCTTCCGATGGCGACGGCGAACGTTCGACCGGGGACGAACCACCCGATGTCTCTCCCGAATCGGTCACCATCCGCAGTGCCGATGTGGTGTGTCCGGGGCGCCCCGGCCTGATCAGTGTCATCGCTGACGTCCCCGGCCGACTGGTCCACGCCGTGTTCGGTCTCCGGTCTCCCGGCGACGAGGTGCAGTTCCTGGCCGATGCCGACGACTCGCCGCTCGGGATCTTCGAGGATACCGACGGCGTGGCCGTCGTCTTCGATGCCACCGCCGATGCGGAGCTGATGTTGTGCCTCCTCGAGGCCATCGGTGGCGCCACCGATGGCCTCGAGCGGGTACGCCGGATCGCGTTCACCGAGGGCACGGTGTCACTCGCGTTCGATGACCGGTTGGCATTGACCATCTTCCAGCAGCTCCCTCCCGACCAGGGACCTCATCCCGGGCTCGAGCTCTTACTCGGCCTCGACGGGGTCGGTTTCAACCATCTCCTGGCTCCCGTGGCGGTGTGGCGCCGGGGGCGAACCGACCTGGGTATTGTCCAGGAGTACGAGGCCGGCTCCACCGTGGGCTGGTCCCTGGCCCTCACCTCGTTGCGGGATCTCTACGCCGCCGGCGGTGAGCCCGGCAGGGCCGGGGGCGACTTCGCCGCCGAAGCCCGGCGTCTGGGCACCATGACCGCCCGGATGCATCTGGGGCTCGACCAGGCCTTCGGCCGCAAGACGGGGAACATCGCCGCCTGGGTCACGGCGGTCGAGGACGCGGTCCGCCCGGTCGACCCTGACCTGTTGGCCACCGATACGGTGTCCTCTCTCCTTGACGACCTGCGGTCGTCGACCACCCGGTGTGCAGCCATCAGAACCCACGGCGACTTCCACCTGGGCCGAGTGGCTCGCACCGATCTGGGATGGTACGTGCTCGACTTCTCGCCGGGGGGGAGGTCGGAGTTCACCGCCGGAGTGGTGGAGGCCGACGGGGCCAGCTATCGATCGCCTCTGGCCGACGTGGCTGACATGCTGTGGTCGTTCCACCACGTGGCGGTGGTGGCTGCCGCCGAGCGGGACCCGAACGGCCATCTCGGGTTGAGCGAGCTGGGCCAGGCATGGGAAGGCCGGAATCGGCGGGCATTTCTGGCCGAGTATCTGGCCACTCCGGGCATCGGGGGCCTGGTCCCGCCGGCGCGGAACGTGGTGCGGGAGCTGGCGGCGGCGTTCGAACTCGAGCGCTCGGCATCGATGATGGCGCTGCGGACCTGATGGTGAGGACCTGACTATGCGGATCGGGATCCTGACCGGCGGCGGCGATTGCCCCGGCCTCAATGCGGTGATCCGCGCCGTGGTGGTTGGCGGTTCCGTCACCTATGACGACGAAGCAGTCGGCTTCCTCGACGGCTGGCGGGGGGTGGTCGAAGGCGCCGCCGTCCCACTGCTTGCCGACGAGTGCCGGGGAATCCTCACCCGGGGCGGCACCATCATCGGCTCATCCCGTACCAACCCATTCGCCACCGACGCCGGACCGGATCGGGTCCTGGCCACTGTCCAACAGTTGGGGATCGACGCCCTGGTGGCCGTCGGCGGCAACGACACCCTGGGCGCCGCCGACCGCCTGGCCAGCCTGGGCTTGCGGGTGGTGGGGGTACCCAAGACCATCGACAATGACCTCTCGGGCACCGAGGTGACCTTCGGGTTCGATACCGCCGTACAGGTCGCCACCGAGGCCATCGACCGGCTGCAGACGACCGCCGAGTCGCACCATCGGGTGATGGTGTGCGAGGTGATGGGCCGTAACGTGGGCCACATCGCCGTGCACGCCGGCATCGCCGGAGGCGCGGCGGAGATTCTGATCCCGGAGGTGCCATTCTCGGTCGAGGCTGTCTGTGAACGGCTCCGCCTCCGGCACTCCGGCGGCCGCTTCTTCTCCACCTTGGTGGTGGCCGAAGGCGCACTCCCCCGTGACGAGAGCGCGGCGGCGGCGGCCAAGGGGGCCTGGGTGCCAGCTGGCGGGACCGACCAGTTCGGGCACGGCCGGCTCGGGGGGATCGGCGGGTGGCTGGCCCAGGAGATCGAGAGGAACACCGGCTACGAGGCGCGGGCCACCATATTGGGCCATATCCAACGGGGAGGGTCGCCGACCGCCTTCGATCGAGTGCTGGCCACCCGGTTCGGTGCCGCCGCGCTGGAGGCGGTCCACGATGGCGAGTTCGGGACCATGGTGGCCCTCCAGGCGGGGCGCATCGTGCGTATTCCGCTGTCGGAAGCGGCCGGCAAGGCGAAGATCGTCGACCCCCACCTGTTCGAGAGCGTGGCCGGGCTTTATCTCGGCTGAGCCGGCGATCGGCAGGGGCTGGCCTGACCGGTCACGCGCAGTTGGTTGCCTCAGTCGCTGCTGACCCCGGTAGGTTCAGCGTCCGCTGTTGACGGGAACCCGCACCCTCAGCTCCTCGGCCGCCTGCTCGGGGTTCTTGATGTTGATCAACACACCGGTGCCTAGTTCGAATCCGGCCACCGTGGTCAGCTTGGGCACCACGTGTACGTGCCAGTGGTACGGCTCGGGAGCCCGGTAGGGGGCGGAGTGGAAGACCAAGTTGTAGGCTACGTCGCCGACCACGCTGCTGAGGCTGGACAGTGTCTCTTTCAGCGCCTTACCCACCGCTCTCAGGTCAGCCGGGGGACTGTGGTGGAGGTGGGGGCAGTGGATGCGGGGGATGATCATCATCTCGTAGGGGGACCCGCTCCAGAACGGGCAGATGACCAGCACACGCTCGTCGGCATACACCATGCGGTGGCCGACATTCTCCTCGGCGTCGGCCGCAGTACAGAGAAGGCAGCGTCCGGCGAACCGGGCAAATCCGGCCTGTTCCTCCACCAACTCGCGGGGGACGAACGACATTCCCAATAGCTGTCCATGCGGATGATCGACCGATGCTCCGGCTTCCCGCCCCGAGTTGAGGATGGCCTGGCTGTAGCGGAGACCCGGGATGGTCGAGTGTTCTTCGATCCGGTCGCGGATGGCGGCCATCACCAGGTTGGTGTGGTCGTCGCTCAACATCGACCATTTCTTGTCGTGGTCGGGAGAGAGGACCAGCACCTCATGGATACCACCGGCCGTGGCTTGGATGAATACAGGTCCGCGGTTGGTGACCACGAAGGGCCCATCGCCTTCGAAGGCCGGATAGAGATTGGGGACGACCCGCACCAGCCAATGACCCTCTGGACCGTACGTCTCCAGGGCCGGAGGGGTGGACTCCTCGTTGCCGGGACAGAATGGGCAGGCCCGGGACGGGTCCGCCTGGGTGGTGGCCATCGGCGAGAACGCCATGGGCCGATTGGCCCGGTCGGTACTCACCACTACCCAACGGCCGGTGAGAGGATCGAGGCGGAGCTGGTTCATCTGCTGTGGTGGTGTCCCATGAGGTTCGCAATCGGGATCGAAGCGGTTGTGGTTGAGGCCACCCAAGTTATATCAGCAGGTTGTCGATGGTTCATGAGTGGGAACTCCTGGTGTAGTCCTCCTACCTACCAACGTAGCAATGCTCGGGGCCCAGGTGGCGTACGGTGCGCCCTGGGGGACGGGTGGTGGCACGGGTGGGGGCACAGTTGGTGTCGGTAATCCCCGGGGGTGCCAGGTGACCGGGTGATGAAAGAATCGGTGGGATGCCAACCCACGCGCCGATGAGCGCCACCTTGGTGGCCGTCTCCGTGAACCGGGGTACCGCCTACGAAGTGGTGTTGCTGGCCCATGTGCTGGCGGCGGTGATCGGGTTCGGAGCGGTGTGCGTGGCCGGCGCCTACGCGGTACTGCTCGGCCATTCCGGGCCGATCCCCGAGTCGGTGAGGCGGTACTACCGTCCCGGAGTCAACTGGGCTGGGCGGATCCTCTTTCTGGTTCCCATTCTCGGGTTCGTGCTCCTCGGGATGAGCCACGGTGCCCACGCCTACTCGTCGTCGGACGGATGGGTCATGGTGGGGCTCATCCTGTGGGTCGCCGCCGCCCTGGCCGGCGAGATGGTGCTGTGGCCGGACGAGCGGGGCCTCCAACAGTTGGTGGCCGGCGGGGCATGGGATGGCTCGGCTCACCGGTCGCTGAGGTTGCGAGTGGCGTGGACGTCGGCCGCCCTGATGATCATCTTTGTAGTGGCGATGGTAGTGATGGTGGCCAAGCCCTAGACGGCTCGGATCCACCGGCACGTGGCGCGCAGGAAGTCGCCACAGCTCCTCAGCCATGTCGAGACTGACCGCCTGGATGCCATCGTTTCCATGCAGCCGAAACCGAGACACCGCTCAATTCCAAGTGGCGAGGTTCAGGGCGCCCGCCATCGCGGGTATCTCAAAAGTCAGTAAACGGCGCGGGTCGAACCAGCCTCGGGCGATGTGATGGGGTCTCGGACCCGATGCCACCGAATTTTACGAGGTGCATGTCGAGGCCGACGCCGTGCACGAAGTGGTGGCGCTCCGTGATCTGACCGGCGGCCTGGCTGGGGCAGAACCTGAGCTGGCTGGCGACATCGTGTTTGGCGCCCGAGCCATCATGGCCACCGAAGGTACGTTCAGCGGCCACATTCTCGATTCGTGGGCTGACGGCCGGTCGTCACTGTTCACTCCCGAGGTGGCCTCGGGGGCCGATCTCGGCTGAGCCCCGGTCAGACCGTCACCGGCCAAAACGGCCGACCGTCATACTGTCACCCGTCGACAAACTGGCGTAGGACCGAACGGGCCTCCTCGATGTGACCTCGGCGCACCAGCGGCACCACCTGTTGGTCGAGAATCTGCGCCCAGTTGAGCGTCTCGGTCGACTTCCCGGAGATCTTCATCCGGGACCGGGCCTCGTCGAGCAACTCGGACACGACCGACATGTCGGTCCCGACGGTCTCGGCCACCCGAGTCCGGATCCACCCGGCCAGCGCCGGACTGGCTCCTCCGGTGGAAACCGCCACGGTCACCGTCCCGTCCCGGTGTACCGCCGGCAACAGGAAGGAACAATTGTCGACATCGTCGGCACTGTTCACCCACACGCCGGCGGCGTCCGCATCGCCGAAGACAGCGTGGTCTACCTCGGCTATTCCGGTGGCGGTGACCACCAGTCGGTAGTCGGCGGCTTCGGGGCTCCTGTACGGGCGCACCTCTACAGTGAGCGAACCCGTTTCCGTCCCGTGGTGCGGGGTTGTGGCCAACGAGTGGATGGTGTCGATCACGTCGGGAGCCACCACCGTCACCTGGGCACCGCAACCGAGTAGCCCCTCTATCTTTCGGGCTGCGACCCGCCCTCCGCCGACCACCAGGCATCTCCGCCCGGAGACCGCCAGAGATACCGGGTACAGCGGGGTTTCGTACGCCACAGCCGCCCCCTGATCAGGCGTGATCGTCGAGTGAGGCGGGATCCTCGTCCAGCGGGGTCAGGTCAGGGAGGCCCACCATGCCGGCCGCCACCGTTCCGTTGGTGGTCGGGTCGATCACCACGAAACTGCCGGTGATCCGGTTCCGGTGATAGGGATCGGCGGCCAGGGGAGTGGCCACCGAGATGGTGACGGTGCCGATGTCGTTCTCCCCCAGGGAGTCGGCCGGCAGCAATTCCAGTCGGTTGACATCCAACCGGGCATCCACCGACACGATGCGCGCCGGGGTTACCCGGGTGGTGTGTTTGATCCGGTACTGGGCACCGGCGACGAGAGGTTTCCCGTCGAACCAGCAGACGGTGGCAACCAACTGGGTGACCACATCGGGTAGATCGTCGGCCGCGGCCAGAAGGTCGCCCCGGCTCACGTCCACGTCGTCGGCCAACTGCACCGACACCGATAGCCCCACCGCGGCTTCACTGAGCGGACCGTCGAGGGTCTCCACCGCTGTCACCGTGGAGCGTTGCCCACTCGGGAGGACCACTACCTCGTCCCCGGCGCGGAGGGGACCGCCGTTGATCATGCCGGCGTAGGTGCGACCCCCGCCGGGTTGGCGCAGCACCCACTGGACCGGGAGGCGGGCTCCGGAACCCTGGCGGGTCCCCTGCACTCCGGCCCATTCGCCGGCCGGGGCCTGCTCGAGCGCCTCGAGGATGGTAGGGCCGTCGTACCACGGAGCCGCATCGGTGCGGTCGGCCACGTTGTCGCCGTGGAGCGCGGAGACCGGGATCACCGTGCACGACACCACGCCCAGCCGCTCCGACAGGTGGGCCATCTCGCTCACCACCCGGTCGTAGGCCGACTGGTCCCAATCGATCTGGTCCATCTTGTTGGCGGCCACGATCAGATGGCGGACACCCAGCAGTGCGGCGATGCAGACGTGCCGGCGGGTCTGTTCGCGCAAGCCTTTGGGTGCATCCACCACCACCAGCGCAAGGTCGGCTGTCGAGGCACCGGTGGCCATGTTGCGGGTGTACTGCACGTGCCCCGGGCAGTCGGCGATGACGAACTTGCGGGCGGGGGTGGCGGCATAGCGGTAGGCGACATCAATGGTGATGCCCTGCTCCCGCTCGGCTCGCAGGCCGTCGGTCACGAACGACAGGTCCATGCCGTCGATGCCCCGCCGTCGGGAGGCGACCTCGACCGCCTCGATCTGGTCGTCGAAGAGCTGTTTAGTGTCGTGAAGCAGGCGCCCGATCAGGGTGGACTTACCGTCGTCGACAGATCCCACCGCGGCGAAGCGCAGAAGATCCATCACCGGTTGACCCACTTCTTCACCGCTCACATCGGCGACAGAGCCGCATTCGGATACCCCGCCAGCCTCAACGACGGCGTCAGTGCCGTCAGCAATTGCGGCCATTGGTTAGAAGTACCCCTCGCGTTTGCGGTCTTCCATCGATGTTTCCGAGAACCGGTCGTCGGCCCGGGTGGCGCCTCGTTCCGATACCCGGGAGATGGCTACTTCGTGGATGATGCGCTCCACGGTGGTCGCCTCCGACCGGACCGCCCCGGTGCAGGTGGCGTCACCCACCGTGCGGAACCGCACAGTTTCCTCATGGGCAGTCTCACCCGGGCGGGGAGCCACCCATTCGGATTCGGCCAACAGCATGCCGTCGCGTTCGATGACCGATCGACGGTGGGCGTAGTAGATGGACGGAAGCTCGATGGCCTCGCGTTCGATGTACTGCCAGATATCGAGCTCGGTCCAGTCCGACAACGGGAAGGCCCGCAGGTGCTCGCCCGGTTGCACCTGACCCGAGTAGAGCTGCCACAGCTCGGGCCGCTGGCGCTTGGGGTCCCACTGTCCGAACGTGTCCCGAAACGAGAGGACCCGCTCTTTGGCCCGCGCCTTATCTTCGTCGCGACGGGCGCCGCCGATACAGGCGTCGAAGCCATGGGCGGTGATGGCGTCGAGGAGCGCAGTGGTCTGCAGCCGGTTTCTCATGCCGCCGTGCCCGGGGTCGGCCACCCGACCGGTGTCGATCGACTCCTGCACCGAGGCGATGAGCAGACGTTCGCCCAACTCCTCGACGCGCCGGTCGCGGAAGTCAATGACCTCGGGGAAGTTGTGCCCGGTGTCGACGTGCATCACCGGGAAAGGCAGACGACCGGGGCGGAACGCCTTTTCGGCCACCCGGAGCAGCACAGCTGAGTCCTTGCCGCCACTGAAGAGGAGAACCGGGCGCTCACATTCGGCCGCCACCTCCCGCATGATGAAGATTGCATGCGCCTCCAGCAGGTCGAGGTGGTCGACGGTCGGCTTGGCGGCGATTCTCGACCGAGATTCCACAGAGGTAGGTGTCGGAGGATCGAGGGTGGTTGTCATAGTGGAAATCGTTTCTTTTCCCTAATGAGTGGTGGGTGGGGGTGGGGTGAAATCGGCGAGCGGGTCGGCTCGTTCTTGTGTAACGACCGGTGTCCCCGACTTGATTCCACTAAAAGATGATCTGATTAGTCATGTATACTATTGTTGGCGTGTTCCCCGCAAGGCCCCCGGGGTCCAAAACGACCGGAAGCGACGAGAGCGAGCCCCGTTGTCCGTACAGCCAGACCTGACGACAGTCCACGATGAACTGGCCGAGCGATCGGTCGAGTTCGAGTCCGCCCCGGCCGGATCGGTGATCTCCTGGGCTCTGCAGCGATTCGGGTGCAAGCTAGCGGTCGCCTGCTCATTTCAGGACGCGGTCATCGTCGATCTGGCCGTGGCCGTCGATCCGGGGATCGAAGTCATCTTTCTCGACACCGGGGCACATTTCCCCGAGACCCTCGCCTACGTGGAGACAATCCGTGCGCGTTATGACCTCAACCTGACCACCACCACGCCGGGGGCGGATGCCGAGGCGTGGCCGTGCGGGTCCGAGAAGTGCTGCGAATTCCGGAAGGTCCGTCCCCTGAAGCAGGCGCTGGTCGGTAACGAGGCATGGCTGACCGGCCTCAAACGGGTGGACGCGCCGACCCGGGCCACCACACCCATCGTCTCCTATGACGAGAAATGGGGGAAGGTCAAGATCAATCCGTTGGCCACCTGGACCGACCAGGACATCGCCGGCTACGAGGCCGATCACGGCATCCCCCGGCATCCGCTGTTATCGCAGGGTTACCTGTCCATCGGCTGTGCGCCGACCACCCGTCCGGTGGCGGCGGGCGAGGACCCCCGGGCCGGCCGTTGGTCGGGATCCGACAAGCTCGAGTGCGGGCTGCACGGCTGAGATGACCAAAGATCGCGACGAACTCTACGGACTGACAATTCGGGGCACCGACCGCCCCATGCCGTTTATCAACCCGTATCGCACCCACGGCCAACTCAACGAGATCGAGCAGCAGAAGCTCGACCGGCATCCCCTGGACAGTGTTGCCTCCGTCATTGACACCTACTCCAAAGAGGGCCCGTCCTCCATCGCCAAGGTGCCCGGCGAGACGGAACGGCTGAAGTGGGCAGGGATCTACCCCCAAAAACAGGGCGGGGATGCCTACATGATGCGGGTGAAGGTCCCGGGGGGGTTTCTCACCGCCGCGCAGGTTCGCGAGGTCGGGGTGGTGGCCGACGCCTTCGGTGAGGGACCTGAGGGCACCGACAGCCGGGTCTTCGGTTCTCGGTACGCCGATCTCACCACCCGACAGTCGATCCAGATCCACTGGGTCCGTATCGAGGACATTCCTCGGATCTGGCGTCGGTTCGCGTCGGTCGGCCTCACCACCATTCAGGGATGCGGGGACGGGTCCCGTAACGTGCTGTGCTGCCCGGTAGCAGGTGTCGACGCCGACGAGGCCTTCAATGCCTATCCGGTGGTCCGGGAGATCTCGGCGTTCTTCACCGGGAACCGCGAGTACGCCAACCTGCCCCGTAAGTTCAAGATCTCTGCCACCGGCTGCCTGGAGGACTGTGCCCAGGCCGAGATCAATGACATCGGCCTGATGCCGGCGCGGGCCGACGACGGGACCCTCGGATTCAATGTGCTGGCGGGTGGGGGACTGTCCGACGGTGAACGCATGGCCTCGGATATCGATGTGTTCGTGCGCCAGGATCAGGCCCTGGAGCTCAGCCGGGCCATCGCCCAGGTCTTCGGTGAACTCGGTAATCGTGAGAACCGGGGTGTGTGCCGGATGCGTTACCTCGTCCAGGAATTGGGGCCCGAGGGCTTCCGGGCCGAGGTGGAAGCCCGGGCCAAGTTCGACCTGGCGCCGGCGGGAGAGTCGCTGACCCGTCGCTACCGCGGCGATCACGTAGGCGTGCACCCACAGAAGGAAGACGGGATGTTCTACGTGGGGTGCTCAGTGCCGGTGGGCAGGATGAACGGCCCCGAACTGGTGGAAGTCGCACGGCTGGCCGAGACCTACGGGGACGGCACCGTCCGCCTCGCCACCGACCAGAACTTCACGTTCACCGGTGTCCCCGGGGACAAGGTCGAACGGTTGCTGGCCGAGGATCTGCTGACGAAATACTCGCCGTATCCGGGTCCCTTCTCGCGAGGGGTGGTGGCCTGCACGGGGACCGAGTTCTGCCGGTACGCGGTGGTCGAAACCAAGGAGCGGGCGGTGAAATGGGCCCGCTTCCTCGATGCGCAGTTGGCCGGGGAGCCGGTCGGCGCCGCCCCGACTCCGGACGGGTGGTCGGGGCCCAACGAGGATGCCGGGGTGATCCGTATGCATTTCTCAGGATGTTCGGCCAGCTGTGCCCAGCCGCAGATCGCCGACATCGGCTTCCGGGGGGCGGTCGCCCACGTGGGGAACCACCTGGCCGAAGCCGTCGATATCGGTCTGGGAGGGTCACTCGGTGCTGCCCCCGGCTTCATCGACTGGGTGGAAGGTGCACGACCGGTCAATGACGTACCCGACGCCCTGCTGCGGCTGGTCCGGCGTTACCAGTCGGAACGGCGTCACGACGAGCCGTTCTACAACTGGGCCCGGCGGATACCCAACGACGACCTCCGGGCCACGTTGGGCGAAGAGGGAACCGGGACGCCAGTGCTGTTGACCACCAAGCCGAAAGAGCGGGTCCAATGAAGGCCTACCGAATCCGCGAGGAGATGAACGGGACCGCCGAGCCCCCCGGGAAGACCTGGTTCTGGGAGCTGGAAGCCGGGGTGATTGCCGCCGATCGCTGCATCCAGTGTGGAACCTGTGTTGCCGTCTGCCCATCGAACTCCATCGGAATCGGCGAGGACACGTTCCTGCCCGAGTTGGTGAAGATGTGCACGGGGTGTTCACTGTGCTGGGACTTCTGCCCGCGGGGCGGCCTCCGCTACGAAGCCGCCTGGCCTCCTTCGACCCCCATGGCGGACGAGACGCCGGTCAACTTCGTGGAGCGACCCGACTCGGCTGACCCGTATTGGAAGATCACCGGTGGGCCTCCCGGGGACGGGCTGGGGGCGGTACTCGAGTCCTACGCGGCCCGGACGGGTTCCCGTCCCGAGTTCGCCCAGGATGGCGGGGTTGTCTCCGGCCTGTTGTTGGCGGCCCTGGCCTCTGGTGAGATCGACGGGGCACTGGTGACCAAGCCGAGCTCCGACCCCGACGAGCCATGGAAGGGCGTGTCCCACCTGGCCACCACGGCGAAGGAAATTATCGACGCCGCTGGTAGCTACTACAACCAGACGATGGCATTGGCCGAGCTCGACCTCACCAACTACGACTTGCCCCCCAATCCTCGGATAGCGGTGGTCGGCACCCCGTGTGAGATCCAGGGAATTCGGGCCATGCAGTCGCGCCGGTGGCCGACAGGTGTGCACCGGGTCGACGCGGTTGTCTTGACCATCGCCCTGTTGTGCACCAAGAGTTTCGACTACCAGGGCCTCATGCTGCGCTTGCTGCGCGACGACCGGGACATCGACATTGAGCGGGTCAGCAAGGTCGACGTGATTCACGGTCGGATGATCGTGGAGTACCGCGACGGGGAAGTGGCGGTCGACGAGCCGATCAAGAACTTCCATGGCGCCGCCCTCAAGGGTTGCGACGAGTGCGCGGACTTTCTCGGTCGCGGCGCCGACCTGTCGGTGGGAAGCGTGGGGTCCATCGACGGTTGGAGCAGTGTGCTGGTGCGGACCGAACGGGGCCGGCTGGCCGTGGACAATGCCCGAGGTCGACTCGACTTGCGGGAGCTCGACAATCCCGAGGCGTTGGTCAAGCTCGACGCCTTCGATAAGCGGATCGCCTTCAAGAGCCTGCAACGCAAGTTCGATCCGGATGCTCCGTTGTTCATCGACTACGAGGAGCACCTCTCGAACTACAGCGGCACCGACCGCGCTCCAGTGGTCATCGACCGTTGACCAGCAAACATGCAATGGCGACCTTCCCCGGCCGGGTGCCGTCGGCAGGGTATGTGGCGTTATGGATAGGGTGGGGCCGATGACGATCATCGAGTTGGCGGGGGGCGCTCGATTGGCTCTTCCCGAGGAGCCGGTCGAACTGAAGGTCGGGCTGCGCGAGGCGTTGCTCGAGGGTGAGGATTGGCGCGAAGGCCTGAGTGACGACATCTGCATCGGCGTGTGGCTCTGGGGCCAGTGGCAGTCGACATTGGAGCCGGCCGGTTTTGGTCGGGACGAGTTCGTGGATGCAGTGACGGAGTATCGGCGCGAACTGTGGCTCTGGCTGATCGGCGATCGGATCTGGGCCCAGTTCGTCTCCGGGCTGGCCGGGCGGGTGGCTCGGCGGATGCCGGTCCTGGATACCGGGGAGCCCACCCCAAACGCTTCCGACCAGTCGCGCCGCCGACCGTAGCGCGGATACCTGAACCATGGAGAAGTTGATCTACCTCCTGTGGGGCGACGGCGCGGCGGAGTCGGGGGATGCTATTCGGTCTCGGTTGCTCGGGGAGACGACCCGTCGCCTGTTGGACATCAATGTTCGAGCGTTGGGAATCAATGTTCACGATGCCGAGGCCGCTTTGGCGCCATCGCCCGCCCCTCCGCCTGATGGTGAGCTACCCCACGTGGCCGAGGTATCGGTGTGGATCGACTGTTATGAACGGCGGGACGGAGTAGAGGCGGCCCTCTCCGAGCTGGGGCTTCGCTCCGCGGGTTACCTGGTGGTGGAATCGATCTATGACGACTATGGCACCACTGCTCACGCCGAGCCGAGGGACTGGGAGGACGGCGCCCGGTCGCCCGGGGTCTTGACCGTGGCCCTCATCCACCGCCCCGAGGGGCTCGCCTACGCCGAGTGGATACGACGATGGCATGGCACCCAGTCACCGGTGTCGGGTGAGCTGCAACCCCGAACCCGCTACGTGCGCAATGAGGTCGTACGGGCATTGACCGAGCACGCCCCCGAGATCGACGGCATCGTGGAAGAGGGGTGGCCGTCGATACGCCATGTTGCCGATCCCATGCTGTTTTTCAACGCCTCGTCACCGGAAGAATTGAATGCCAACGTGTCCCGGATGGTCGAGAGCGTCAATGCCTGTCTCGACCTGGGTCGACTCCGCAGTTCGACCATGAGCGAATACCTGGTCAAGTCGCTCACGTGACTTCGTAGTCGAAAAGGGAGGCGGGGAGGCGGGGAGAATCACTCAGGTAGGGTGCCCCCATGGGACTGTCCATCGGCATCGTCGGTCTTCCCAATGTGGGAAAGTCCACCCTGTTCAACGCCTTGACCCGCAACGAGGTACTGGCGGCCAACTATCCATTTGCCACCATCGAACCCAACGTCGGAGTGGTGGCCGTGCCCGATCCCCGCCTCAATCGATTGGGCGAGCTCTTCGAAAGCAAGGAACTGGTCCCGGCCACGGTGACCTTCGTGGATATCGCCGGGATCGTCAAGGGGGCGTCGGAAGGTGAGGGCCTCGGGAACAAGTTTCTAGGGGCCATTCGCGAGAGCGACGCCATCTGCCAAGTGGTCCGGGTATTCACCGACCCCGACGTCATCCACATGGACGGCCGGATAGCCCCAGGCGACGACATCGCCACCATCAATACCGAACTCATGTTGGCCGATCTGCAGACAGTGGAGAATCGCCTGATCAAGCTGGCCAAAGAAGCCCGAAAGCAACCGGAGCTCGGACCGGCGCTGATCGAGGCGGAGAAGGCAAGGAAGATTCTCGATTCGGGTCGCACCATCGCCTCGGCCGCCGCCGTCGGAGAGATCGACCTCGGACTCCTGGCCGATCTGCATCTGCTGAGCGCCAAGCCGTTCATCTATGTATTCAACATCGATGAGGTTGCATTGAACGACGATTCTTTGCGGGCCGAACTCGTGGCACTGGTGGCTCCGGCGGAAGCGGTGATTGTCTGTGCCCAGATCGAGGCGGAAGTGGCCGCTCTCGACGCCGAGGATGCGACCGAGTTGCTGGCCAGTTACGGCCAGGACGAGTCGGGCCTGGTGCAGTTGGTCCACGTGGGCTTCTCCACCCTCGGCCTCCAGACCTTCCTTACCGCCGGGCCCAAGGAGTCGCGCGCCTGGACCATCCACATCGGCGACACCGCCCCCCAGGCCGCCGGCACCATCCATACTGATTTCGAACGCGGTTTTATCAAGGCGGAGATCGTCGGGTACGACGATCTGGTGGAGGCCGGCTCTCTGGCCGCGGTGCGTTCCGCCGGCAAGGCGCGGGTGGAAGGCAAGGAGTACATGATGCGCGACGGCGACGTGGTCGAGTTCCGCTTCAACGTATGAGCTCCGACATCCTCATCCGGGTGGACGGGGTCAGCGTGGTGCGCGATGGGACTGCGCTGATCGAGGACATCACCTGGGAAGTGCGGGCAGGCGAACGATGGGCGTTGCTCGGCCCCAACGGCTCGGGAAAGACCACCCTGCTGCGGGTGGTCGGCTCGGCCCTGTGGCCTACTCGGGGCGTCGTGGAGATTCTGGGCGAGCGCCTGGGCCGCGTCGATATGCGTGTCCTGAGGCAACGGATCGCCACGGTGAGCGCGTCGATCAGCCGGTCGCTCCGCCCCGAGCTGTCTGCCCTCGATGTGGTGTTGACCGGTCGCTATGCCGTTCTCGAGACATGGTGGCACGAGTTTTCCACTGACGACAGAGCCGAGGCCGATCGCCTGCTGCGACGCGCCGGGTTCGGGGGCGATTCGTTCGACGGACGGTCGTTCGGGCTGTTGTCGGAGGGAGAGCGCCAACAGGTATTGCTGGCCCGGGCGTTGATGGGCCGACCCGAGCTACTGCTGATGGACGAGCCTGCCGCCGGACTCGACCTCGGGGCGCGGGAGCGATTGGTCGGTCAGCTCTCGGCGCTGGCCGACGACCCGTCGGTGCCGGCACTGGTGTTGGTCACCCATCATCTGGAAGAGATACCGGCGGGGATCACCCATGCCGCCCTCCTCCGTGACGGGAGCATGGTGGCGTCGGGACCGGTAGATAACGTGCTCACGAGTAGCGTCGTATCCGATGCGTTCGGAATCGATGTCGCGGTGGAGCACTCCGACGGCCGCTGGTCGGCCCGGGCCGAGCGCCGGTAGGCGACAAGTCGAAGAGTAGCCATGCCCAACACTCAGGTGAACGAGGAGCCCGGCAACCGGGTCGCCGCAGATTTCTGGTTCGATCCCATCTGTCCGTGGGCATGGATGGCGTCACGTTGGATTCTGTTCGCGTCCGAGGTCCGGCCCATCACCATGCGGTGACACGTGATGTCTCTGGCTTATCTCAACTCGGAAAAGGAGGATCTCACCGAGGAGTACCGCCAGATGGTCGCCTCCTCATGGGGGCCGGTCCGGGTCTGCATCACCGCTCAGGAGGCCCACGGGGACGACGTCCTGTTGCCGCTGTACACCGAGCTGGGCAATCGCTTCCATCTTGAGGGCAAGCCGAGGGAACGGGCCACCATCGAAGAGGCGTTGGCGGCTGCCGGGCTTCCCACCGGCTTGGCCGATGCCGCGGACGGCGAAGCATTCGACAAGGCAATCAAGGTGTCCCACCATCTGGGCATGGACCAGGTCGGTTACGAGGTGGGAACCCCGGTCATCAGTGTGAAAGGGGTGGCGTTCTTCGGTCCGGTGGTCTCCCCGGCCCCGCGGGGAGAAGCTGCCGGTGTCCTGTGGGACGGTGTGCTCGGCGTGGCCGGGACCGACGGTTTCTTCGAGTTGAAGCGCTCTCGTACCCGGGACCCTGACTTCACCTGAGCAGACCCCGGCGATATCGCTGGTGGTTAGACGAGCAGGGTATCCAGATCGTCAGAGGCGGCAAAGGCGGCAAGCAGAGCGCGGTCGCGCTCATAGCTGAGCAGATCGGTGGCGCCGGCCAGGTCCACCCATCTCACCTCGTCGACCTCGTCGTTGGTCTCGAAGCCGCTGTCGCGCTTCACCGTCATCATCCAATAGGCGACAACCTTGGAGCGCCCTTTGCGATCCTCGTATTCGGTGTGACCGAGGAACCTGACCAACTGGCAGATGAGACCGGTCTCCTCGAGGACTTCCCGCAGAGCGCAATCCTCTAAGATCTCGTCCTCTTCGAGCTTGCCCTTGGGGAAGCTCCAGTCTTCCCGCATCGGGCGGTGGACCAAGGCCACGTCCCACCGACTCCCGGCCTGCCGCACCACCAGCCCGCCCCCCGCCCTGACAACGTCGTTGGATTGGCTCGTTTCGACGGTGGTGCTTCGGCTGTTTCCCACAGAAGCGACTCTACCGCCGTGGGTTGCCGGGAGCAGGCATCAACGGGCACCGGCCGGGGATTTCGCAGTGGCCTGCGCAGTAGTCTGCGACTATGAGCGACCGGGCGGGTGAAGTAGCCGCTTCCGCCACCGACGACGCCGAGGTGGAGGTGGAGTGGCAATTCGACGCCCTGGACCTGCGGCCGGTGGAACGATGGTTGGCCGATCTCCCGGGGCGACCCATCGGTGGTCTCACCGCGACACAGGCGTTGACCGCTCTGGCCAAACCGGTGGTCCACCAGGTCGACCGCTACCTCGATACCGAGGACTGGCGGATCGGGCGGGCCGGGTTCGTCCTGCGGACAAGGCGCAAGAGGCGCCGGGACGAGGTAACCCTCAAAGACTCGCGTCCAGCCGGCAAGGATGGCCTCCGCCGGCGACTCGAGGTGACCGAGCCACTGCGATCCGACGGGATCGCCGACCTCGGCGCCGACGGACCGGTGGGACGTCGCCTCTGGGCGGTGGCCGGAAATCGGCCCCTCCGTCAGATACTAGTGATACGCACCCGTCGCCGGGCGTTCTCACTCCGGGTAGCGGGCGAGGACGTGGCCGAGTTGGCACTGGATGAGACCACCATTGTCGGCGACACCGGTACCCGGCCGGCCCACCTGCGGCGGGTCGAGGTGGAGGTGGCCCATGGGTGGGTGGTAGCCCTCGAGCCGATGGTGGCCGATCTCCGTGAGGCCTGCGGACTACAACCGGCCACCTTGTCAAAATACGAGGCGGGACTGCTGACGCTCGGCATCACCATTCCCGGTCTGCCCGATCTCGGCTCGACCGCGGTCTCGCCCGATGCTTCCCTGGGTGAGCTCGCCTACGCCGTGCTCCGGCGGCATCTGGGCGTGGTGCTGGCTCGGGAACCGGGCACCCGGCTCGGCGAAGACGCCGAGGACCTCCATGACATGCGGGTCGCCACCCGGCGGCTGCGGGCCGCCATTGACGTGTTCATCAGTGTGTTGCCGGTACGGATCAACGGTCTGCGCAGCGAGCTCGGTTGGTTGGCCGCGGTACTTGGCGAGGTGCGGGATCTGGACGTCCAACTCGAGCACCTGGACAATATGGGCGAGTGGAGCATTGCCTGGGCGAGCTCGGAGGTGACCGAGGACCCTCTGATCCACCTCCGCCAACTCCTGGCCGTGCATCGCGATGAGGCGCGTGGGCGCCTGCTCGCCGCCCTCGACTCTGCCCGCTACCAACGACTCCTGAAGGGTCTCACCACCCTGGCCGTGCAGGGACCCTCCCGTCGTTTCGCCGCCGCCGGTGTGCCGGCTGTGGTCTCGGTCCCCGATCTGGTGGCGTCACGCCACCGCAGGGTGCTGAAGGGTGCACGTCGGGCCCGCAAGAGCGGTTTGGCCGCCGATTTTCACCGGCTGCGCATCCGGGCGAAGCGGCTCCGCTACTCCCTCGAGTTCACCGCCGATCTCTACGGGTCCCGCACTGACAGGTTCGTCCGCCGGCTGGCCCGCCTGCAAGACGCGCTCGGCCTCATGCAGGATGCGGAGGTTGCCACCGCACAACTGTTGGCGATCACCGCGGCCAGCAGTTCGGAGCTCCCCTCGCTCACCGTCTTCGCCATGGGCAGCGTGGCGGAGCGCTATCGGGCTGAAGCCGCCGACCTGCTGGCTTCGATGACCCGGCGGTTGAAGGTGCTCGACGGTGACGAATGGAAGGCGCTGGCCAATCTCATGGCCGATCGCCGCGATGAGTCCCTCGCTGCCATCCCGATTCCCCGCCCGAGGACCCGGCCCACCACGCCGTGCACGGCGTTGCCTGGCGCCCCGACCGCGCTTCCGACCGAGCCGGCCGGTTCGACCGAGCCGGTGGCCGCCGGTGAAGGGCAGGCTGCGGGCGAGCCCGGCATCAACCCCACCCCGTTCGATGCGGTCACCGAGATTGAGCACAGAGACGAGGCACCTGCGCTGACAGCCGTGACCTCGCCCGTCGCCTCAGTGGGACTGGTGGCACTCCCCGATGAGGTGGACCCGCCGCCGGCCGAAGGGCCCACTGACCACTCCACCAACGCCGTTGGCGAACGCTGATCAACCGACAGGCTCCCGGCGGCCGGCCATTCGCTCATCACCAGGCGACGATGCCGACAGGGCACTAGCGGACCAGCGAAATTACCAGCAGCACTTGCGCCAGGTGATAGGTGACGTGGACCAACAGCGTCCCCTGACGGAGGGGGCGAACAAACCGATCGGTGGCCAGCAGGCTGTCCGACGCCAAAAAGCACACCGCCCCAAATGCCGCTGCCGGTCGTCCCACGTTGGCGGCCAGCACCACCATCGTCAGGATGGCCGCCATATAGAGGCAGACCGGTCCAACCAGAGAACTCTGCCCATGGCGGTGGAGCGATCGCAGGATGGCGTAGCCGGGAAGGCACTCGACGGCCAGGACAATGACAACTGAAAGGGTCAGCCCGGTGGCGGAAAACGCGAACAGCGGGCTTGTCGGAGTTGCTGCGGGCTGGAGGAGGCCGACAATGAAGAAGCCATGGCCGGCCAGAAAGGCGACCAGTCCGGGGATAAAAAGGTTTTGGGGCAGCATCAACAACACGTCGCCGGTTAGGCAGCACACCAGTGCCACCACGAGCCAACCGCGCCGGGCGCCAAGGTCGGAGTGTGCCGCGGGGATCAGGGCGGCGGCGGCCACAAGCAACGCCAGCACCGCGGGTTTGGCGGCGTACTGGAGCCGATTATTGGAGGTGCCTACCGCGACCCAATCGACCAGAGCGGCCACACCGGCCAGCACGATGAGGGTCGAGACCGCGGTCACCCGCAGGACGATACCGGGTCATCACCCGGCTCGACCTGCGATATCAGAAATCGGTTGAGCGCGGCCCGGGAACGGTGTACAACATTCCCAGAACAACCGGGGGAGGCCGTTGCGAACACCTCGGTGTTCCATGTCGGCATCGTCATTCTCCGACCATCCACCACTGCTGAAAAGCCTGTCGTTAGGGTTTTTCAGGAAAGAAGGTAGGTCGAGGAGTTGACGCTCATGGTCCTTGTGGTGATCCTCGTGTTGGCATGGCTGGTGATTCTGGGTCCCACCGTGTTTCGGAGACGGTCCGAACACGGTGGCGGAGTCAGCTCCGTTTCACATTTTCATCATCAACTCCAGGTGCTGGAGCACTCGAGGGGGATGCCGATCGTCTCGCCGGCGTTTCGGCTCCGGTCGGTGGCAGGCCAACCTGCTCCGGCCGAAATGAACGCCGGGGATGTACCCAGTCGACCTGTTCTCACTGTGGTTGGCGCCAAGCAACTACCCAGGCCGGCCTTGGCCTTCTTGGGCGAAGAACTCCCCAGCGGCGAACCTACCTCTCGACAGCCGTATCCCTATCTGACCTCGACACCCCGCCCCAGCAACCCCGAAGCCAGGCTCCTGGCCCGTCGTCGTCGTTGTGACACCTTGGCCGGGTTGGCGCTGGTGTTCACCCTCAGCCTGCTCATCGGGTGTATCCCGGGTGCCGAAGCCGCCTGGGTGGTCACCGCCGTCTTCGCGGTGGCGTTGGTCGCATATGTGGCGATGCTCGTACACATGCAGGCAATGGTTGCCGAGAGCGAGCGCAAGCTCCACTATCTTCGCCCCGACGCCTTCCAGCCGGCGACTCACGACGGATACGACGCGGTCGGGGCCGTGCAATATGGAGACAGCCGGTATGAACACCCGGCTGGCCGCGCCGCCGCCCGTTGACCGAGCCTCTTCCGATGGCAATCGATCCCGCCTCCTCGGGTTCGACCGCGGCGCCGGGCGGACAACTCGCCGAGCAGTTGGCGGTGGTCGGTCCCAATATGCGAGAAGAGCTCGCCGGTGCCCACCGGGCCCGCGAGGTCTCGCTGCGGGCGTGCCGCGACACGATCCGCCAGTGCAGTCTGGCCATTCGGGCCGTTCATCGGCTTCTGCCCGACCAGGTACGGGAACACTCTTCCGCAGCAGAGGCATCGCTGCGGGTTGCCCAGCACGCACTCGACCCGTTCCCGAGGTTGGCCGCGGCCGGGTTTCTCTACGACGCCGAGAAGGAATACGCCGAGGCTCGCTTGACCGCGGCGCTGGTGGCCGGCTCACTGCTCCCGGATCACCGCGATCTGGGAGTCGCCATTCCCGCCTGGCTCAACGGGCTGGCGGAAGCCGCATCCGAGCTCCGCCGGCACCTCCTCGATCGCCTTCGCGACGGCGACCTGGCCCGTGGGTCCGCGCTGCTCGATGCCATGGGTGATTGCTACGACGTGCTGGTGACGGTGGACTTTCCCGACGCCATCACCGGTGGGCTCCGCCGATCCACCGACGCACTGCGGGCCGTGCTCGAACGGAGCCGGTCTGATGTGACCACCACCACGCTGCAGGTTCAACTGCAGCGGGCCATCGAAGGTATGTCCGGGGCTGGGCCTGGCGCGGGATGAGACACACAGCCCACCCCACCGAGATCGGAGAATCCGACTACCCCGCCGGGTACCGACGCCATGGCCGGCGAGGTTGCTGAACCGGCGACACCCGGTCGTCGCACTGGCTACGATGCGGCATGGTCACCACCCCGAACACCGCGCACGGATCGACTGAGGCGACGATCGCCGAGGCGATCGAGGATGCACTCCACGGACGGATGCTTCTCACCCATCCCTTCTACGTCCGGTGGGAACAAGGAGTGCTGCACCCGGGTGAGCTCGGAATGTATGCCAGCCAGTACCGGTCGTTCGAGGCTGCACTTCCGGTGATCCTGTCCGCGGTGGTCGATGGTTTGCGGGCCGAGGGATCGACCGAGGTCGCCGACCTGGTGCAGCGCAATCTGGACGACGAACTCGGGAGGCCCGAGCCCCACTTGGCCCTGTTCGATCGGTTTGCCGCCGCGGTGTCGACGTCAGAGTCGTCGGCAGATGGCCGGTCCCTCGAGGGTCCGGCCGCCGCCGGGTTGGTCGCCACCTATCTCGACATGGTGGAAGAAGGTCCGGTGGCTGCCCTCTCTGCCCTGGCGGCCTACGAAACCCAGGCATCGGCCATTGCTGCCTCGAAGGCCGAGGGGCTTCGCCGGTGGTACGGGATCGACGATGCCGGTGTGGCCTTCTGGGATGTGCACGCCAGCATGGATGTTGATCACGGTGACTGGGCACTCGACGCCCTGGCCCGACTCGATGCCGACCCGGCAGTGGTTGCCAATGCAGCCAAGCGGGGTGCTGACGCGTGGTGGGCGCTGCTCGACGAGCGTGAGGCCGATGCCCCCGTCTACGCCGTCAATGGCTAACGCACATGAACCAACACGGATAGCCAAGCCTGAGCCGTCGTCAGCGGCGGGCGATGCGGGCCGCGGTCACCACCATCGGCACCTGCAGAGGGAGTCGTAGCCACGCTCCCCACGAGGTGAGGGAGCGGGGGCGTCCGGCGCCCACCGCCATCTGGATGTTGGCCGGGCAGACGCCGACGATCGTAGCGGTGGCGAGCATCCCGCCGCGGCGGCGGGTCGTCGGGTCGGCTGACAACATCAAGGCACCGGCTGCCGCTTCGACCACACCGCTGGCGTACACCCAGAAGCGGGCATGTCCCAAAAACCGGGGCACGATCTTCATGAATGCCCTGGGAATGATGAAGTGGGCAATGCTCGACACCAGCAACATCCCGGCCAGGCGGAGCCGGGACCGGCGTTGGCCGGCACTCTCCTCGGGGGAGCGGGTGACGTCGACGGTGAGCGGGGAATCTGGCATCGGCTCATCTTAGGGACACCCACCAAAGGGTGCTCAGCCGAGCTCGGTGCCCACCACGGAGACGAACGACACCATCTCCCCGGGATATCCGCCCAGGTTGTGGGTGAGGGCCAGCTTCCGATCGGTGTCGATCTGACGCTCGGGGGTGGCTTCACCCCGGAGTTGCAACCATGTTTCGAAGAACATGCGGAGACCCGAGGCGCCGACCGGATGGCCGAAGCTCTTCAGACCACCGTCGGGGTTGATCGGCAATTCGCCGGTGCGGTCGAACGTACCGGCCAGGACCTCTTTCCACGCCGTGCCCCGGGCACAGAACCCGAGGTCCTCCATCAGCACCAGCTCGGTGGGGGTAAAACAGTCGTGGACCTCTGCCATGGCCAACTGGCCCCTCGGATCGGTGATCCCGGCTTGCCGGTAGGCGTCTTCCGCGGCCAGCACGCACTCCGGAAACCAGGTGTAGTCGTACTCGGGGTCGATGAGCCCTGAGCCGCTCCCGGCTGCGAACGACAGTGCCTTGATGTAGATCGGCTTGTCGGTATAGCGATGGGCGTCCTCGGCCCTCACCACGATGGCGGCGGCTGCACCGTCGGCGACCCCGGCACAGTCGAACACGCCTAAGCGGCCGGCCACCCGTGGTGAGGCGCAGATCGTCTCGGTGGAGACCTCTTTGCGGAACTGGGCCCTCGGGTTGCGGGCACCGTTCTGGTGGTTCTTCCAGGAAATCCGGGCCAGTACTTCGGAGAGTTCGTCCTCACTGACGCCGTACTTCTTGCCGTAAGCCGGGGCCACCATTGAGAACATGGCCGCGGCGGTGAGGGTGCGGGCCGTACCGTCGTTGGGGATCGGGTAGGCATTCAGCCCCTGGTACCCGGAGTCCTTCACCTTCTCGGCCCCGACAGCCATGGCCACGTCGTAGGCACCGGAGGCCACCGCGTAGGCCGCCGCTCTGAGTGCCTCGGAGCCGGTGGTGCAGTAGTTCTCCACTCGGGTGACCGGTTTGCCTTCGAGCTGCAATGGTCGGGCCAGGGTGATCCCACTCATGCCCGACTGGGCGGTACCCAACCAGTAGGCGTCGACATCGTCCTTGGTGACCCCGGCGGAGGCGAAGGTGTCTCCCGCTGCCTCGACAATCAGGTCATCGAGGCTCTTGTCCCAGTGCTCGGCGAACCGGGTACAACCCATGCCCACGATTGCGACCTGATCCTTGATCCCATGCGATCCCATCGCTCGTCTCCTCTGGCTCTCGTGTCAATCGTTCGTGTTCGGTTGGCAGCCCCGGGCCGCACGAGCGGCCGGGGACCTCGCAGTTCGTCTAGTCGGCGGCGCTGGCCCGAAGCGGTTTCGCCTTCCAGAAATAATCGTGGATCCCATCCGCGGTGAACAGCTTCCGGAAGGTCATGGTCACCCGATCGCCGATCTCGACCGAGTCGGGTTCGACATCGGTCAACTCGACAGGGAAACGGCCGCCCCCGTCGAAGTCGAGCACCGCGAAGACAATGGGCGGGCTGGGGGAGTACGCCAGGTGGTCGATGGTGTAGGTGGCGATGGTGGCCACCGAGTCGGCCCGACCGATCGGCTCCATGTCGTCGACGGCCCCACCCTTCATCGAAATGCGGGAGGGGGGAAGGTGCACGGCCTCGGAGGAACGGTCCTTCGACCCGACGAAGCCGTACTTCCAGTCTTCGTTACGCCAGGCGGCGGTGGAGGAGACCCGCTGAGGCTCAGGACGACGGGGCGGCTCGGGAGTCACCATGCCCCGCCAGGTGAGGAACTTGCCGTAGGGGAGGTCCGCCCCCCCGGCAATCTGGTCGGCGACCGAGTCGGATGGCGACCAGTCGGCCAGGGCCGGGGTGGTGCGAAACACCAATACGTCAGCTCCGTCGGCCAGCGCCACCAACGCCACCAGTTGACCCGGCTCCGACTGTTCGAGGATGGATGCCAACATCAGGCCGACGTGGGCGGAGCCGGTCTGTCCTACCGTGGCCGAGAGGTCGTCGACCAGGCTCTCCGGCTTCACGCCCAGTTTCCGTCCCAGGGCCTTGGTCGACCGGGTGTGCATGCCGGTCACCACTACCTTGTCGATCTCTTCGGCTGTCACCCCTGACGTCTTGAGCGCCGAGGCCCACGCCTGCTCACCCAGGGCCACGTACCGGCTCTCCCCGAAACGCTCCTCCCAGGTCTTGGAGCGGCGGTCCCCGACCGTCCGCCACCGATCGAGGAATTCGTCGGTGAGCGATGCACCTCCGAGATACTCGGCGATGGCCGGATAACCGGGGATGTCTTCCCCGACGACCAGCGCCGCGCCTCCGTCTCCGCCGGCGGATTCGTCGGCCGAGGTGGGCATGCCGTCACGCATGTCGGCCAGCACCACCAAGGTGGTGCCCGACCCGTCACCACTGAGGGCGTTGAGCACGGTGCCGACGCCGGAGCGCAGGGCGCCACCGAAGTCGAATGCCGGTACCTCGGCCGGGAGCCGGAGTGCGGCGTGGATGGCGGTGGCATTGGTCTTGTCGAGATAGGCGGGAGTGGCGGTGGCGAACCACAACCCGTCGGGCGCCACCGTCGGTGCGGCCCGAAGGGCCAGGCGGGCTGCCTCCACCCCCATGGTGGTGGTGTCTTCGTCATGGGAGGCCACCGCCCGGCTCCCTTTGCCCCCTCCGTTTCCGAAGACCTGGGCGACGGCGGACCGCTGCAGGCGGCGGTAAGGGACGTACCCAGCGACGCTGACGATGCCTCTCATTTCTCTGACGATCCCTTCGTTCTGGCTGCGACTGGGCGAGTGGCCGGTCGGCTCCGTTTCGCCGGAGACCCGACGACAACCGTGCTGGGCTGGGAGAATGCTTGTGACACCTGCAGCGTTGGCTCGGGCCCGACCCTCATCCTATGATGCCCACAGTATCTGACGGTCAGTCAGGTAACCACTGCGGCGCAGGTGCGCCGGGACGGAGGAGACCACATGGACTTCGAGTTCACCCCCGAGCAGATCGAATTCGTGGCGGAGGTCGAGGCGTTCCTGGACGCCAACGACGATCCTGAGGTCTTTGACGTCACCCGCGAGAACATGGCGCAGATTGTGGATACGCCCCTGCGCCGCAAGTTCATGGCCAAGCTCGGCGAGCAGGGCTGGCTGGGGATCACCTGGCCCAAGGAGGTCGGCGGCTCCGAGGGTGAGGGGATCTACGAGTACCTGTTGAACGAGGCGCTGGCCGCCCGGGGCGGACCGCAGATCGGCAAGGGCGTCGGCATCATCGGCAAGACGATCATCAGCCATGGCAGCGAACGCCTGAAGCACGAGTTTCTGCCCAAGATCCTCAACAACGAGGTCGAGTTCGCGGTGGGCTACTCCGAGCCAAATGCCGGATCGGATGCCGCGGCGATGCAACTGAAGGCCACCCGGGACGGCGACGGCTGGCGGTTGAACGGTCAGAAGACCTGGACCACCTCGGCCCACTTCGCCGACTGGTACTGGGTGGGGGCCCGCACCGACCCCGACGCTCCCAAACACCACGGCATCACCCTGTTTTTGGTGCCGATGGACCATCCCAACATCACCGTGAAAGAGATCTGGACGATGGGCGACGAGCGGACCAACGAGGTCTATCTCGACGACGTCTTTGTCCCCGACGATTATGTGGTCGGGGAGCTGAACAAGGGGTTCCAGTACATCTCCGAGGCGCTCGATCTGGAGCGGTTCACCCTCTTCACCTACTCACCGATCGCCCAACGGCTCGATCTGCTCACCGAGTATGTGGCCACCGCCACCCGGGACGGCGAACCGCTCAAAGACGATGCGGTGGTGCGCGAGCGGATTGCCCAGCTCCATACCGAGGCGGAAGTGGCCCGGGTCCTCGGGCTCAAGTTTGTCTTCAAGGCGGGAGAGGGTGGGGCGCCGCCGACCTCGGAAGCTTCCGAGTACAAGTTGTTCACCACCGAATACTCTCGGCGGTTGGCCGACGCGTCGATGGACCTGGCCGGACCGGGAGGCCAGCTTCGGGTTCGGTCCGAAGACGCCCCGATGAAGGGCCGATCTGAGTCGACCTATCGTTACACGGTGATCGACACCATCGGTGGCGGCGCCTCGGAGATTCAGAAGAACATCATCGCCCGCCGCAAACTCGGTTTGCCGAAGAACTTCTGATCGACGCCTCTCACCGTGACCACACCCTCCCCGTCGGCTATGCCTTCCTCGGCCCTTCCAGCGTCTTCGCCCGGGCTGTTGGCCGGCGTGGTGGTGCTCGATCTGTCCAGTGTGGGACCGGCGGCGCGCTGCACCCGGTTGCTGGCCGACTACGGGGCGACAGTGGTGAAAGTGGGAGCGGTTCCCGGTCGGGGAGCCCAACCCATCAACCCGCCGTTCTACGCCTATAGCGGCTCGCGGGGGCTGCAACGCATCGCCATCGACCTCAAGGACCCCGACGGGCGCGATGCCTTCCTCGAGCTGGTGGAGTCGGCTGACGTGGTGGTGGAGAGCTTCCGACCCGGGGTGATCGATCGGTTGGGCATCGGCTACCCGGCCCTGATGGCGGTCAATCCCGACGTCATCCTGTGTTCGACCACCGGATTTGGGCAGTCGGGACCCCGTTCGGACTGGGCCGGACACGACATCAACTATCTGGCCGTCGGTGGGTACCTGGCGGCGTCGGAGCCACGAGGCGACGGTGGACCGCCGATCGCCGGGGCCACCCTGGCCGATGCCGCCGGCGGGGGTATGCACGCAGCCATGGCCATCATGGCGGCGTTGATCGGGCGGCGCGAGACAGGGGCCGGAGCCCATCTCGACGTCTCCATCGCTGAGGGCGTGTTGTGGCTGACCTCCCTGGCGGTGGACGAGCACCTGGCCACCGGGGCCGAGGTGGGTCCGGGTCACAACATCATCAGCGGCCGGTACGCCTGTTACGACACCTATCAGGCCGCCGATGGGAAATGGTTGGCCGTCGGCGCCATCGAGCCGAAGTTCTACGCCAACCTGTGCCGGCGACTCGGTTGTGAGCAGTGGGTGGCACATCAACTCGATGACGAGGTGCAAGAGAAGATCCGCGCCGACTTCCGGGCGGCGTTTGCCTCCAGGGACCAGGCAACCTGGGTGGACGAGCTGGCCGGGTTCGACACCTGCGTGTCGCCGGTTCAGACGGTGGCCGACCTGGTCGACGATGAGCAGTACCGGTCCCGAAGAGCCATCGTCGATGTGGTCATGGACGCCGAAGACAGCGCCGCCCCTCTCGACGGCAGTGATGCCGGCGGACCCAAGAGGTTTCGCCAGGTCGGTCCGGTGCTGGCCGGGATGGTACGCCCGGAAGGTCCAGTGGCGGTGCGCGATCCGGCGACCTCCGATGCTGGTGCCCTCTTGGAAGCGGCGGGCATCCCACCCGAGCGGATCGCCGAACTGCGAGCGAAAGGAGTGGTGGCATGAGTGGCATAGGCGTGACCGATATCGAGGGCCTGATCGGGGTCGAGCAGTACGTCGAGGTGGGCGCGTTTCCGGTGGAGCAGGGGTATGTATGGACGACCTGCTCATCGGTGGAGAACGGGAACCCCTTGTTTTGGGACGACCAGGTGGCGAAAGAGGTGACCGGCGGGCCCATCGCCCCGCCTTCCATGGTGTCGGTGTGGTTCCGGCCCCACCACTGGGCACCCGGGCGCACCCGGGTCGCCCTTCCGCTGCAGATCCATTTTGATCTCAAGGAAGGGCTGGGTCTCCCCGAGGCGGTGATGAGCGACAACACCATGATCTTCCACGAGCCGGTGAGGCCAGGGGACATTCTCCGCACCAGCCAGATTCTCCGCTCGGTCAGCGCCGAGAAGACGACCCGGCTCGGGAACGGGCGCTTCTGGGTGATCGACGTCGAGTACCAGAACCAACGCGGCGAGCTGGTGGCGGTGGAGAGTTACACAGGCTTCGGCTACAGCCGGGCCGGTTCGGACGCCGCCGACGTCGCCCCGACCGCGGGCCAAAAGACGGGAGCCGGACAGTGACCACGACAACAACGCCGACCCGGTTGCACGGGGACGTCAACGTGGGCGACACCCTTCCCGAGCTCGCCTATCCGGTCACCGCCACCACCGTGGTGCTGGGCGCATTGGCGGCCCGGGACTGGCGACCGATGCACCACGACAAGGACTTCGCCGTCAACCGGAACGGCACCCAGGATATTTTTCTCAATACCCCCAACCAGGCGGCGTGGTTCGAGCGGTTCGTCACCGACTGGACAGGTCCCTACGGTCGACTGCAACGCATGACGTTCCGCATGCTCGGCTCGGTCTTCCCCGGGGACACCATGGTGTTCCGGGGTGAAGTGATCGACACCGGAGTCGACCCGGCGGGATGCGGGTGGGTGGCCATCGACATTTCATTATCGGTGGGCGACGACGCCAAGACCACCTGTAGGGCGCGGGTCGCCCTTTCGGTCTCGAGCCAGGACAACCCGTGGAAGCGCAAGGGCGACCAGTGGCAACCATGAGGCTCACCGCACCAGAACGCATCACACCAGTAGAGGAGAACTGACCATGTTGGACCTCAAATTCAGCGCCGAACAAGAGATGTTGCGCGAAACGGTACGGGGCGTGTGCGCCACCACCAGCCCTCTCCGTGTTGTCCGCGAGTTCGAGGACGACCCCATCGGGTATTCGCCCGACCTATGGAAGCAACTGGCCCACCTCGACCTCATCGGGCTGCAGCTCCCCGAGGAGTACGGCGGGTCGGGCATGACCGCCCTCGAAGGCGTGGTGGTCTACGAGGAGTTCGGTCGGTCGCTGGCGCCTTCTCCCCACTTCGTAAGCTCGGTGCTGAGTGGGGGAGCCCTGGCCCGCTCGGGAAGCGACGAGATGAAGAGTGAGTGGCTCCCGAAGATGGTGGGTGGTGAGGCAATCCTGACCCCGGCGTGGCTCGAGCCCGAGAATGGCTTCGGACCCAACGGGATTCAGCTCCGGGCCGTCCCCGATGGCGACGGGTTCCTCCTGACCGGGGTAAAACGCCACGTCGGATTCGCGCTCGCTGCCAGTTGCCTGGTGGTACTGGCCCGTACCGGTAACGGTCGTGACGACGTCGACCTCTTCCTGGTCGATCCCAACGCCGAGGGGGTGACACTCACCCAACACCTGACCATCGCCTCTGATGCCCAATACCGGATCGATCTCGACCGGGTGCGGGTGACTGCCGCCGATCGCATCGGAGCTCCCGGCACCGGCTGGGCAACTTGGGACGCGGTGATGCACGACGGCATCATCCTGGCCGCTGCCCAGGCAGTGGGTGGATCCCAGTACGCCATGGATATCACCGTGCAGTACGCCAAGGACCGCCATCAGTTCGACAAGCCTCTCGGGGCATTTCAGGCCCTGGCCCATTACTTGGCCGATAGCACCACTGCCGTCGACGGAGCCGAAGTACTCGTGCACGAGGCGGCATGGGCCGGTTCGGTGAATCGGGATATCTCCAAGTTGGCCCCGATGGCCAAGCTCTTCGCCTGTAACACCTACCGCCAGGTGACTGCCACCGCCCAGCAGATTTTCGGGGGGATCGGGTTCACCCTCGAGTTCGACATCCAGCTGTACTTCCGTCGGGCCAAGCAACTCCAGATCTCCTGGTGGGATACCCGTTACCTGGAGGAACTGGTTGCCGGCGCCGTGCTCGACGCCCCCCAATAACCGATCGTTCAGGCCAGGGCTGGCACCACCCGATCGACGAACAGCTCCAACGACGCCCACCCGAGGTCAGGGTCGAGCCCGGCCACCAGGGGCTTTACCGTGAGGGCGGCCAGCGGGTCCAGGGTGGCCGCCAGAGCCAGGCACTCCTCGGGCGTAACCACCGCGTAGAGCCCTGACTTCTTCAGCTGGCTCACGTCTTTTGCCGCCTGGAACGGGCTGGCCCCGGGCACACCGGCGGCCCACGCCGCATAGGCATTTGCCTCGTGGAGGACGTGGGGGGCGAGTTGGGCCCACGACCGGTCAGGGTCCTCGGTGACGAAGACCCACATCGGCCCACCGGGCCACAAGAGGATCCCGTCGCCTTTGCCCAACCTCCGGCATTCGGTGCGGTACGTGTCGGCTTGGACCGGGTCGGCCACCGCTGGCAAAAAGGCGTCGCCCAGCCGGGCCGCCCGTTTGGGCGCGCTCCCACCCACGATGATGAATGGACGGGGTCGCTGGGACGGCGGTGGTGTGATGGTGATGATCCGCCCGCCGACCCGGCACGGTTGGCCGGACAACAACTGTACGAAGGTGGCCAGTTTCTCCTCGAACAGGGCGCCCCGCCCTTCGAAGGGAACTCCGAACATGGCGAACTCATCGGGGACGTACCCGGGAACGACCGTCAACTCCAGTCGACCGTTGCTGATCACATCGAGCACGGCGGCATCCTCAGCGGTGGCAACCGGGTCGCGCAGGGTCAGGATGAGGGCCGAAATCATGATCCGCAGATGCTCGGTGCGGGCTGCGATGGCGGCCCCGAACACAAAGGGTGAAGGCAGATAGCCATCCTCGGAGCCGTGGTGCTCGGAGATCACCACTCGAGGACATCCCCGGGTGTCGGCCCATGCCGTCATGGCCAGAGCCTCGCGATAGAGCGCCGGTCGGGGAGTACCGAATGGCGGTGCTCTCAGATCGTGATGGAGCACCCAACCCGGCATGCCTGAACCCCCTGCGATGAGTGGCGGATCCAACCCCGATCCGGTGTGCGACGAGCGTACGCCCACCGTCGCACCCACGATCTACGGTGGTGGCGATGAAGGACAAGGATGCCATGCGGTCGGGGTTTGCGGTCATCGATGTGGAGACCACCGGGTTTTCGGCATCCCGTGATCGGATCGTCGAAGTGGCGGTGGTGGTGATCGATCCGGCTGGGGTCGAACTCGAAGCGTTCTGTACGGTGCTCGACCCGGGATGTGACCCGGGTCCCACCCATGTCCACGGGATTACCGCCGCCATGGTCCTGGGCGCGCCGACATTCGGCCACATTCACCCCTACCTCGCCGATCTGCTGTCGGGGCGGGTGATCGTGGGTCACAACGTGGGTCGGTTCGATCTGGGGTTCATCCGGGCCGAGTGCCACCGGCACGGTGGAGACGACCTGGTGGCCGGGGATGTGCCTTTTATCGACACCATGACGGTGGCCCGGGACCGGCTAGATCTCTACGGCCGGGCCAGGTTGGTGGAGTGCTGTGACTACTTCGGCCTCAGCTGGGACGATCACCACAGCGCCTTGGGAGATGCCCGGGTCACCGCCGCGTTGTTCATGGCTATGAAGAACAGGCTGGGTGACGACATGCTGGGGATCACCGAGCTGTTGGCCCGGGCGCAAGGCGTCCGATGGCCGGGGGCGGCGAGCGTCCGCCCCACCATCTGGGGTCGTCAGGGTCCGGACCTGACCGAGGTTCCGATGGTGTCGCCAACACTGTCCACCGGACGTAATCCTCGGTGACGGGCGTTCGCCAGTAGCTCTCCGGGATCGTCGCCATGGGGGATTCCGACCACCAACGAGGTCTGGGCCAGCACCACCACCCCGGTGATCAGGACGGTCAGCGCCACGCACTCCAGCACCGTCCACAGAGCGCCGCCGCGGAGCCGGTCCCCGAACATGGTGATCCCGATGATGATGCTGACCAGGGGGTTCACGGTGACCAAGGTCGTACGGGACGCGGTGATCGGCCCGGCGTGGAGAGCGTTCTGAAGCAGAAAGACGGTGCCGAGACCGGTGACCGCCAACAGGTAGGGCTGGGCGTGGGTGAAGACATGGCCCCATCCGTGGGTGATGTACGTGGTGGTTACCTTGGTCAACGCCGCGCTGTAGGCCGCGGTGATGGCAGTGGCGGTGCCGAAGGCGGCAGCCCGCCACCAGCGGGGGCCCCGCATCCCGACCACGATGAACCCGGCGATGGCCACGAGCAAAATGGTGGACGCCACGATCCACTGGCGATTGTCGGGGATGAGGGCGCCGCCGCTGGGTTCAGCGGCCAAAAAGAAGCCCCCGAGGCCGACCACGATGGCGATGGAGCCGGCCCATTCCCGCCAGCCCAGCCGATAGCGGAACCAGACGGCGAGGATGAGCATCAAAAACAACAGTTCGGTGGTGAGTACGGGTTGGACCACGCTGAGTTGACCCAAGCGCAACGCGGTGGCCTGAAGGGCGAACTCCACCAACATCAAAGCGAAGCCGACAAGCCAGATCCGGCGCCGGACGGCGTGGGCGATCAGGCTCAGCCGCAGAGCCGCAGAGGACGGTGCCGACTCCACGCCGATCCTCTGCAACACCGAGGTGAGGGCGTTGACGAAGGCGGCGAGGACGGCCAGAAGGTAGGACACGGGCCTATTTGTAGCGCGTCACTGGCTATGGTGCCGCGCACGTCGCCCCCACCTGGTTGGCTGCCACTGACCGTCGTCACCTGGTGAATGCTCTACGCCTCGCTCAGATTCGAAGAACCTGATTACCGGGGAACCGCAGGCCTCATTGGCGTCCCGTCATGGGCCGGTGCTTCTGGCGGTCGGAAAACCCTGACCGACCGGTTGATCGGTAACATGACCGCCATGGCCGACATCACCGTGACTGCCGCACCCACCGCACCGTCGTCAGCCGAGGTTCCCGATCTGTTGGACCCCGGGTTCTACGTCGACATCGATGCCATGCACAATGCACTGCGCCCACTCCGCCATGACCATCCGGTGGTGTGGGATGAGAAGAACAGTCTGTGGGCCGTCCTCCGTCATGCCGACGTGGTCGATGTGGAACGGAGAGATGAAGTCTTTGTCAGCGGCCAGGGGTACCGCTCGTTCCACGCGCCGGGTGAGGACAACATCATTGCGCTCGATGAGCCCCGGCATAGCGAGCAACGGAAGCTCATCTCGCGACGGTTTACGCCGAAAGCTGTGCGCAGCCTCGAGCCGAAGCTGGCCGGGATCATGGACGAGCTCATCGACGCATGGATCGACCGGGGCGAAGTGGAGATCGTGTCCGAGCTGGCCGCTCCGTTGCCGGCCCGGCTCACCGCCCACCTCCTCGGGCTCTCTGAGGACCACTGGCCGGACATCAAGTCGTGGTCGGAAAGGCTGATGCGCTACGACAAGGCAGCCAGTGACCTAGAGGCCGGACAAGCGTTCTTCGAAGCCATCGGCGAGTTCGCGGTGGTGCTGGCCGAGGTGGCCTCGGCCCGACGGGTGGAGCCGGCCGACGATTTGATCTCGGTGTGGACCCACGCGGAGATCGACGGATGTCCGATGGGCGACGGCACCATCATGAACGAGACAGGGCTGATGATCTCCGGAGGGGCGGAGACCACCCGGACCGTCATCACCAGGTCGTTGGCCGAATTCTGTGACCACCCCGACCAGTGGGAGGCCCTGGGCGACGACCCGTCCCTCATCCCCGCCGCGGTGGAGGAGATGATCAGGTGGGTGACCCCGTTGAACAACTTCTTCCGTACGGCAGTGGAGCCGGCCGCCATCGGTGGGGTGGGGGTGGAAGCGGGGGACCGGGTGATCCTCCTCTATCCGTCGGCCAACCGTGACGAGATTGTGTTCGACGATCCCTATGCATTCGATATCCGTCGGACCCACAACCCCCATGTGTCGTTCGGGTTCGGTACCCACTTCTGCCTGGGCGCCCCGCTGGCCCGGTTCGAGCTGCGCATGTTGATGGAGCGATTGACCCGACGGATCACCAACCTGTCTGTGATCGAGGCTCCCGATATCGAAGCGAACATCTTTGCGGGCGCTGTCCGCTCGTTCCGCCTGGGTTTTGACCGCCGGGGATAATCGTCGGGGTTGCCCCCGGCAATGACATCCGGCTCTACCCGACGATGTCGCCGTCGTCCTCGGTGTCGGGTCCACATGATGCACCCTCGTCGTCGGGCATGTGCAGACCCAGCGAGTAGCCATCGAGAAAGGTATCGGCCTCACGCCTCCGCGGATGCCGATTCTCGAGGTCCTTGAAGCGGGGGCTGTGATTCGGCTCGATGAGGTGGGCCAACTCGTGGACGATGACCGCGTCGAGTACCCAACTGGGGGCGACCCGTAAGCGCTCGGAAATCCGGACCTCCCGGGTGAGCAGCGTGCACGATCCCCATCGTTTGTTCTGGGTGGTCGACCACCGGATCGAAGTGGGTCGGATGCCGTCGAGGTACCTGACACCCAGCACCGTGGCACGCTCTTCGAGATGCGCATCCGAAGCATGAAGGTAGGGACGGTGCCGCTGTAGCCGGCGGGACAGGTGGTCGACCATCTCATCCCTGTCGACCCCGCGTAGATGGGGAGGGACCACCACGATGATGCGATCGCCCTCCCAGTGGGCACCGGCCGTCTTCTTCCGTCGACTGCTGACCCGAATTTCGACATCGGGCCGGAACAGATCAGGTGGTTCGGTGGTGTAGGTCATGGAGGCGAAGTTACGGCGGAGGTGTGACAACGGGGATACGGGACGAGATCTTAAGATGTCCAGCCACCGACGGGGTGGATCACCAGGGCCACTGGCGAACAGGACCCCCAGATGTGGGCGGTACGCTGGCGGTGTGCATCGCTATTTCACGCCCCGCAGCATCGGGATGCATGTGACCCTCCTGCTCGTGATTCCGACGTTTGCCTGGCTGACCTGGTGGCAGTTCGAGAGGGCGTATCACGGGAACACGGTGAGCTGGGCCTATACCTTTGAATGGCCGTTGTTCGGCGGATACGCCATCTACGTATGGTGGCAACTGATTCATGACGACCCCACCGTATTCGTCCATGGCCGCACGGGTGAGCGGTTCGGAGCAGACGGTGAGCCGTTGGGCCCCCAGGAAGAACCGGGTTGGGCTCTCGGAGGAGGTCGGCGGGCCAAGCGCCGGGCCTCCCGGGCTGAACTGGGATCGGTCACTGGTACCGGACCCCTGGCCGGTACCGATACGTTGATTGACTCCCCAGTGACCCCTCTGGCGGCTACGAAGGTCGCTGCACCGAAGAGTGCCGAAGACGATGGCCGTGAGGAAGAAGACCCCGAGTTGGCCGAGTACAACCGGTACCTTGCCGACCTCAACGCCAGTTCTGACAGGAAGCGATGGTGAACGTGCCCGAGACCCTGTCGACGCCGCCGAAGACGAAGAGGACCGACCCTATGGCCGGCGCTCTGATGCGCTACCGGGTGATGGCCTACATCGTGGGGACGGCCCTGATAATCCTGGTGTTCGTGGCCATCCCCTTGCAATTCTGGGGCCACCAGAAGTTGGTGGCGGAGATCGTCGCTCCCATCCACGGCTACCTCTACCTGGTCTACCTGGTAGCCGGGGCCGACCTCGCCCGTCGGGCCCACTGGCACCTGGGCAGAATCCTGTTCGTGGTGTGCGGTGGGTTCGTCCCGTTTCTCGCCTTCTTCGTGGAGCACTGGATCACCCGGCGCATGAACGCCGAGCGGGCGCAAGAGGTGGAGGCATTGGCATCGGCCGAACCGGTGACCTTGGATTCTCTCGATCGATAGGGCCTGAACTCCCCGGCCAGTCATCTCGGCCCCGAGAGATCCCGCCATTAACCGGAGCCCGAAAGCCTCGAAAGATCGTCAGGCATTTCAACCGCCACATTCACCCGGTTCCAGAGGTTGATCAACCCGATCCCCCACAGCAGCGCCCCGAGTTCAGCGTCGTTGAACTCATCCCGGGCACGATCCCAGGTGACGGTGGGCACCCGATTCCCATCCCCGAACCGGGTCATTGCCTCGGCCAACCCCAATGCGGCTCGTTCACGGGCGGTAAAGCCCTCGGCGTCCTCCCAGCCGGCCAGCACGTCGAGCTTGGCCTGGGGCACCCCGGCGTCCCGGGCGCCCGGAGTGTGCATGGCCAGGCAGAACGCGCAACCGTTGATCTGAGACACCCGGACATCCACCAGCTGAAGGATGGCGGGGTCGAGGGCACCAGAAGCCAGGCCCCCGGCGACCGCGCCGAAGTGACGATAGGAGGCCGGATCGGCTGCGTAGGGATCGAACCGCATGACCCTCAGACTACCGAGGTGGATCAGGGGTACACGGACCCGAGGATCAGCGGGCGCCCCGCACCAGTTCGCCCGGCCGGGCCCCGGTGTCCTTTCCTTCCAAGAAGGTGGTGACCCCTGTCTTGATGGTCTCCACGTAACCCGTGGCACCCTGCAACAGCCGCATACCGCCGGCCGGCAAGTCGGCCACCACCGTCGGATTTCCCAACTGCAAGCCGTCGTAGTCAATGAGATTGACGTCGGCGATGGCTCCGGCTTCGAGGGTGCCCCGGTCGGTGAGACCGTAGAGGCGGGCCGTGTCGTGAGTCTGCTTTTTCACCATCCACTCGAGGGGGAGCCGTTCGCCGCGCACCCGGTCACGGGTCCAGTGAGTCAGCATGAAGGTGGACTGTGATGCATCGCAGATGACCCCGCAGTGGGCACCCCCATCCCCGAGACCGACGACGGACCTGGGGTGGAGGAGCATGTCCCGGGCCGGTTCGAGATCGCCGTTGGAGTAGTTCAGGATCGGCACGTAGAGCAACCCTCGCCCATCGTCTTCGAGCATGGCCTCGTAGGCCACTTCGAGTGGGGTCCGACCGGTGGCGGCGGCCAGGCCGGCCAGCGATCGTTCGGGCCCCGGCTCGTACTCGGGGGGGCTTCCGAGGGCGAAGGTGGACCGGTACGCCTGTTCCATGCGTGCCACCGACGCGGGGTCCGGGGGAGTCCACGACTCGATCGAGCGCCGGACGTCGGGACGGCGGAGCGCCTCGACCAACTCCGCGGGTGCGAGCCCCTTGGATTTGATGGCCTGATAGGCAGGCACCATGTCGAGCAGGCTGTAGGTGGTGAAGTGGCCGGACAACAACCCGGTGGCCCGGCCGGCTACCTGGGGCCAGAGGTCGGCCCCTTCGGAGGTGGCCCGCAACGACTCGTCCATCAACTGTCGCCAGAGATCGGGAGCGGTATCCACCTGCACCAGGGCGAAGGTGACGGGTCGTCCGATGGCGGTGGACAGCCGCCGCATCCAGTCGACTTCCTTGGCCGGTCCGATGATGTCTTCACCGGCCGCGCCGGTGGGGGCGAGTTCGAACACTCCTGTTTTCAGCTCACCGAGGGCGCTGCCGATGCCGAAGAGCTCGTCCTCCGCCGCGAACGTGCCGGGCACCGGCTCACCATCGATGGCCCGATGGGCCAGGGTCCGCGAGGTGGAGAAGCCGAGGGCGCCGGCGGCGATGGCCTCCTTCACCAGTTGCTTCATAGAGGCGATGTCCTCGGATGTGGCTGGTTGGTTGCGGGCGCCACGTTCGCCCATCACATAGGAGCGGACGGCGCCGTGGGCGATCTGGGTGCCGATGTCGACAGTCCAGTTCCGTCGGCCGAGGGTATCGAGGTATTCGGGGAAGGATTCCCAGTCCCAGGTGATGCCCTCGGCCAGCGCGGTGCCGGGGATGTCCTCGACGCCTTCCATGAGACCGATGAGCCACTCGTGGCGATGGGGTCGGGCCGGTGCGAAACCGACCCCACAGTTACCGGTCACGATGGTGGTGACCCCGTGCCAGCTGCTGGGGGCCAACACGTCGTCCCAGGTGGCCTGGCCGTCGTAGTGGGTGTGGATGTCCACCCATCCCGGGGTGACCAGCAGCCCATCGGCGTCCACGGTCCGCTCTGCCCCAACCCCGGGAAACGAACCAACCCCGGTGATGCGCCCGTCGTCCACGGTGATATCTGCAGTGCGCGCCGCCGCCCCGGTTCCGTCGACGACAGTCCCCCCTCTGATGACAAGGTCGTGCACGGCGAGATCCCCCTCGTTCAATGAGCCTCTTCGATGCCCACCCTAGCCAGGCGGAATGGAGTAGGTGACCTGCGCCTTGGCAAGGATGGCTTTGCTCCCGTCGGATACCATGGCGACCTCCACCACCGCCAGGCGCTTTCCCAATTTGAGCAAGGTGGCCGTCGCCACCACGTCAACCAGGGCGGGTTTGCGGAGGAAGTCGATGTGGAGGCTGGTGGTCACAGCCAGCGCCACCGGACCGATGTGGCCCACGATGGCGAGCCACGCCGCGCAGTCGGCCAACGACATCAGGATGGGACCCGACACCGTCCCACCGGGCCGACCGTGGAAAGCCGAGATGGGTAGGCGAAGACGGACTTGTTGTTCACGTATGTCTTCGACCACGAAGGCTGGGGGGTCGAGAGGGAACCCGTCAAGCAGAAACTGTTGGAGCTCATCCACGGTCATCACAGGCATGACCTACCGTACCGGCTGATGAACGGGACTCTCGAGCCGCCGCCTCCCGACCGGCAGCCTGTCAGTGAAGACTAATCCTGGTGGAATTCACCGTGGCGACCAACTCCGGACGTGAAGCGGGCAGCACCTTCGAGGGTCTCGCCACTGCCGATGGTGACCAGGGCATGGCGGACCTCGTTGAGCATGGCCTGAGGTTCGCTGAGGTCCCACTGTTCGATGGCCGAGAGGCGGTCGTGCCGCATGCAGGTCTGGGGAAAGTCCGCGAGTTGATGGCCGAGGGCAATGGCTTCCTTCAGCGCTTCACCGGGCTCGGTTACCCGGTTCACCAGGCCCATGGTGAACCCCTCGGTGCCGCTCACACCTCTGCCGGTGAGGATCAGATCCATGGCCCGGCTGTGCCCGATGAGATGGGGAAGGCGGATGGTCCCGAGGTCGACGAGCGGTACGCCGAATCGTCGGCAGTAGACACCGAGGGTGGCGTCGGAAGATGCCACCCGCAGATCACACCACGCCGCCAACTCCAGACCACCGGCCACGGCAAAACCCTCGATGGCCGCGATGACCGGCTTGGACAATCGGAGTCGGGACACACCCATGGGCCCATCACCAACCTCGCTGACCCGGTTGCCCCTACCTTCGGCCAGTCCCTTCAAGTCGGCGCCGGCGCAGAAGGTACCGGATGCTCCAGTGAGAATCGCCACCGACGCACTTCGATCTGCGTCGAAGGCCCGGAACGCCTCCGCCAGGGCGGCACCTGTTGCCCAGTCGACCGCATTGCGCCGCTCGGGACGGTCGATGGTGATGATCCGAACGGCTTCGTCGTCGGTTACGGAGATCAAATCTCGGTCGGTGGCCATCGGGGTCTCCTCGCTGTTGCTCTTGTGCGAGCCGGTACGTGCAAGGGGCATGGATAGCCCATGGCCAGGGGCCAATCAAGCGGGATGGGGTCGATCGGACCGAAAATGCCGGCGTCGCCAGTTCAGATGTGCATTGAGCTGGCGCTGTACAGACTGCTTACGCCGCCCAGTTCCTCGAGATCACCGTCGGCTCGGTCAATCGTGCCGTGGCCTGGACAGGAGACCGGTGCCCGACCCGTCCCGGGGTGGTCAAGGCGCTCATGATCACAATCAGCGGGAACCACCACGTGGCCACGAAGCTTGCACCGACCTGCAGCACGACATGCGCCATCGAGGATCCGGCCGGATCATGATCGGATTCGTACTCATCTTCAAACGGGTTGCCCGGCAACTGTCTCCCCTAGCGTGACGCGCCACTGAGCGTCGTTCTACCCGATTGAAGTTCGCATAAACCTCACTGGTGGAAACTGTCCTGTGAGCCGGCTATGTATCATGCCCGGTGTCAATATCACTCACCTTCTTGGCAGCCAGTTGGCCCTCCTCCGGTGCTGCCCCGCCACTAATCGGAGCCATGAGGAAGGCGACACATCGCCAACGTCATAGGAAGCGACGATGCTTCCCTCCATCCACGCCGCGCAGTGCTGGAGGAGGGGTGCTCCGCTTTGGTCCGTGTCCCATTCACATCGGGCGAACTTGTCAGAGGTATCGCCGGTGAGATGACCGAACAATTCGGCAAGGTCATGCTGCGCCGACCCGTGAACACCGGTCGGATGACCCATCCGGGGGCGTATCCAGAATGTCGTAACGCCGTACGGCGGCCAGACGGCCTACCTCGTCCGCCAGCAGTATTCCGGGATCCGGCATGCTGACTCCGTCAATTTCCGCATCGATATGGTTCAGATTGCTGGTCCCAAGCTCACGGCGCGAGAGTTTGGCCTTCGAATCGAACTCGCGGTCGCCGCGGGGTCTCCTAAGACGTGACCAGGCTGTTGAACAGGGACGACCGGACAGTTGGGCACCCGGTATGTGACTCATGTCGAGCTCACTGCGTGGAAATTTCGCACCACACCGATTTACCAGTCTCAGTCGGTCGAACGCCCCATCGGTCAGTGAGCGAGGCGACCAGCTGCAACCCACGACCGTGTTCGGCGTAGAGGTTGGTCCGCTGCATGCGGGGAACGACGTTGGTGCCATCGTGAACGGCCACCAAAATCCGGTCGGTGGTGCGGCTCAGCCTGAGCTCAATGGGCGATCGGCCGTGGAGGATGGCATTGGTAATAAGTTCGTTGACCACTACTACGAGATCGCTGGTCAAGTTAGGAGTGATTGCCCAAGCGGCCAGCACGTTCGTAGTGAACCGACGGACGCTGGCCACGGATTCTGCTTCGGCAAGAACAGGGAGTATGACGAACGCAGGGCCCAACGTCTGGCCGGGAACCTCGGCGACGAGCACGGCAACGTCATCGTCGGACCCATTGGGGAGCAGCGCGTCAACCAGTGCTAGAGGCAGATCCTCGACCCGGCCGCTGTCGACGGTAAGTGCGCTGACAAGGTCATCGATCCCGTGTTCGATGTCGCTACCGCGATGTTCCACCAGGCCGTCCGTGTACAAAGTCAGTACATCTCCGGCAGACAGGGTTAATTTTGTCTCAACCAAGTCATGGGGTCCGGTACCCAGTGGCGGGCCAAACGTTCCGATGAGACGTTGCGTTTCGCCACTAGAGGAGCGCACCAGTGGAGGAAGGTGCCCAGCATTCGCATACACAAGGGACCGGTCCTGCGGGTCGAAGACGGCATAGATGCAGGTGGCAATCTTTTCTTCGCTTATCTCGCGGATCGTGGCGTCGAGGTGCTCAAGGACGCGGGTCGGAGACAAGTCGAGCTGGGCGTAGGCGCGGATGGTCGCCCGGAGTTGACCCATCACCGCGGCGGCGCGAATGCCGCGGCCCATCACGTCGCCCACCACCAAGGCCGTACGGTCGCGGTCCAACTCGATGACGTCGTACCAATCGCCGCCGACTTGGGTGTCGTCCACCCCTGCCTGGTAATGCGTCGCGACTTTTAGTTGCTTTGGAGTGAATGCGCGCACCGGAAGGAGGCTCCGTTGCAGTTCCTCGGCAATCAGACGTTCGTGAGCCGCGGTCTGCTTGTCGGCGGCGGCAGCGTCAGCGGCTTGCTTGGCCAGGATCTGGTCGGTGATGTCCTGAATGCTTCCTCGCAGCTGCATGGGATGGCCTTCGGAGTCGCAAACAAGTTCGCCGACGGTATTGAAGGTCCGCTCTGCTCCCTCGACCGTATGGGCACGCACTTCGAAATTGATGATCTCGCCGTCTATCGCCGCGATCAGAGCAGCCCGTACCCGCTCGACATCGTCGGGATGTATCCGGCCGAGGACTTCAGCGATGCCACCGTCATGCAACTCCTTCTGGGTGAGCTGGATCTGGCGGAGGAACTCTCCTGACCCGGCCACTGCACCAGAGGCGAGATCCAATTCCCAACTGCCGACCTGAGCCAGGCGTTGCGCCTGATCGAGGAGGGTCCGTTGCTTTTCCAGTTCGGTCGCAAGTCGGCGCACTTTGTCGAGTTCGAGGTTGGCGCGGATTCGGGCGACGAGCTCGCGGGCGGTGAATGGTTTTGTCAGGTAGTCATCCGCACCTGCTTCCAATCCTTCGACGGCGGCTTCGTCCCCGGCCCGAGCCGACAGCATCACGATTGGCACGTGCATGGTGGCGGCGTCGGAGCGCATGGCGGCCAGTAGGCCAAACCCATCTAGACCTGGAAGCATTACATCGGTGAGAACGAGATCGGGTGGAGAGGCCCGCACCATCTCGAGCGCGACGACGCCATCCCGGGCGGTTTCGACGGTGTAGTGGTCGGAAAGCAGGCCGGCGATGTACTCGCGCATGTCGAGGTTGTCGTCGACCACGAGGATTCGCAGTCGATCGACTGCACCGACTGGTTGCACCGGCACCGGGAGAGCCGAATTGTCGGTATCGCGGGTTTCGGCGTCGAGCCAACGCGACGACTCGGCCAAGAAACCCTCGGTCTTGTGAGCGGCTCTGCCCGTCGCGTCGTTTGGTCCCGAGGCAATCTGCTCAACCGGGAGATGTGCGGTTCCCAGAGGGACCCGCACGGAAAATCGTGTTCCTTTGCCAGGCTCACTGTCTGCCACGATCGTCCCGCCATGCAAACTGACCAATTCGGCCGTCAATGCCAGCCCAATGCCTGATCCTTCGTGGCTTCGAGAGCGGGCACCAGTGATCCGGTGGAATCGCTCGAACAACCGGTTGAGCTCGGCGGATTCGATCCCGATGCCGGTATCCACCACCTCCAGTTCGGCTTCCCCGTCGCTGATGGCAAGCCGGATGGTGATACCACCAGAAAAGGTGGCCTTCAGTGCGTTCGACAGGAGATTCGACACGATGTTGGTCCACATGTCCGGGTCGACGTAGACAAGGGCATCCAGCGGAGGACAGTCAACGGTGAATGCAAGGCCAGCCCGTTCGACCGCCGAGCTGAACATGCTGGCCACATCGGCTGTGTGCCGGGCCAGGTCGAGAGCCTCGAAGCGAGGATCGGCCCGCCCGGCCTCGAAGCGAGAGAAGTCGAGCAGCACATTGACCAGCTTGAGCAGCCGTAATGCATTGCGGTGCATCACTTCGATTCGGGCCCGTTGTGCCGTCGGTAGAGGACTGTCCGAGTCGGCGAGAGCGTCAGCCGCCGGCCCGAGGAGCAGGGTCAGCGGGGTGCGAAGTTCGTAGCTGATGTTGGTGAAGAATGCGGTCTTGGCCCGATCCAACTCGGCCAACTCCGCCGTCCGCACCCGCTCGGACTCGAAGGCCCGGGCACGGGCGATGCTGGCGGCGACCTGCCCGCTAATGAGGTGCAGGAATCCCGTATAACCGGCATCCAGCGGTAGGTACGGGTTCAAGCCGAAGATCAGGAAACCGTAGGGAACACCTTCGTCTCGCTGTAGCAACGGCAGTCCCAGTGCCTGGGCCGGAGGTCGGTCCCAGGCACCGCTCGGGATCGAGGGGAAACGCTCCGTCAGTTCGTCGATGGCAACCGTCTCTCCCTTGGCCAACGCTCCCACCGGCCAGCATGGGTTCGGGTCTGCCAGCTCGATCAGTGCCGGTGCGGCAGGATGGCCTGCCGGAATCCCGGGAGAGCATGTCAGCCGCGCCCCCGTCCCGTCGTCATCAAACAGGTACATGAGGGTGAACGGAAAACTACGTCGCTCGGCACCGAGGCGTTCCTCGACTGCCGCGACCACATGGGCCTCGATATTGGTCTTGGTCAGTTCGGAACCCAATTCGATCAACTTGGACATCCGACGCTCACCGATGACTTGGTCGGTGATTTCGCTCACCACGCACAACATGCCGACAATGCGTGCATCATCGTCGGTCAGGGGGCTGTACGAAAAGGTGTGGTACGTCTCTTCCACGTAACCGTTTCGCTCGAGGAACAGCAGCATTCCTTCGTCCCAGGTTGCGACCCCTGTGCTCATCACCTGTTCAACAAGCGGACCGACATCTCCCCAAATCTCCGCCCATACTTCGGAAGCGGGTTTGCCCAGTGCCCAGGGGTATTTCTCACCAAGAGTGTCACGACGGTAGGCGTCATTGCAGAAGAATGTGAGCTCGGGGCCCCATGCCATCCACATCGAAAAGCGCGAACCCATCAGAAGGCGTATGACGCTGATCAGGCTTTGCGGCCATGTGCTCGGGGCCCCCAGGGGTGTGGAGGTCCAGTCGACGGCCAGCAGGTCGCGGCCCACGTCACCGCTGGCGTAAAACAGTTCACGGACCGTGTCGTCCAAGGGTTGCATGGCAGGGCCATTGGCCGGTTGGACCATGCAACTACTCTACAAACGAGTCAATGAAGCGTAAAGACGCGGGTAACGGGCAATCTCCCATAAAGGGCCGTGGAGCAGTCATGTTATGGTGAGACGCCGAGCATGACGAAATTATGATCATTCAGAGACGATTCTTCACGGCGTGAATGTCAAGGAGCGTGTAGTAGATGGAGCAAGGCTCGGCGGATCTGGAGTTGAGTACTCGCACGGAAGGTGGCGCCACCGTCGTGGTTGTCCGAGGCGAAATCGACCTCTCCACCGTCCCCCAACTCAGTGATCAACTCGACGAACTCATCAACGAAGATCGAGTTGACCTGATCATTGACATGGGCGGTGTGGGGTTTATCGACTCGACGGGGTTGGGAGCCCTGGTCGGTGCTCGCAAAAAAGCCCTGGCAAAAGACGGATCTGTACAGTTGGCGTGCGTGCAGCAGAAGATCCTCAAGGTATTCCGGATTACGCAGTTGACGGAGCTTTTCCCTGTCCACGACAGCGTGGTCGATGCACTCACATCAAGTTCTGATCGTCCATCAGATCCAGAGAGCGCACCCTCCTGAGACCCAAGGCCCTGAATCCCTTCGCCGTTGGCGGGGACTCGGCCACGGGGTCACCAATGGCTGCAACCCGTAGTCAGTGGACAGCTCCACCCTGGGTCACTTCTCATTCGTGAGCGCTCGTCGCATTGGCGATCTCCGGGAGGGTTCCAACGACGCCGAGTTGTCCCTGTCGCGATTCGACCAGAGTGGCGATCCTGAGCAAGGTGTTTGCTCCCGCGTTATCAGAGGTGCCGGTTCCACCTACATGCTGGCTGACGCCCCCCAAGTCGAGGTTAGGAAGTGACCTTGAAGCTGTAGGTATATCGCGACATGGCCGATGGAGCACTGGCGGCATTAGTGGCCCGACTTAGGCACCACTCTTCGCAATTGGCCCTTTGCTGTCGACAAATTTGTCGAGTTGGGTAGAGAACTCATCCACATTGCGCCGTAACCATTCCACCAGCATGGCCGCGTGCTCCATCTCGTCGTTCATATTGTGGATGAGGATGGCCTTCAGGTCGGCGTCGTCACAGTCATCAGCCCTCTGGCGATACCAGTCCATGGCCTCCAGTTCCTCCATCAGGGAGACGGTGGCCTGATGGGCGGCGATGGTCCCGGGCGTCAGTCGCTCGCGCGGTGCATGTAGATCTTCGCTCGACAAGATGACCCTCTACTCTCTCTGGTGACGCATTCGCCATGCGCCGGCTGGTTCAATCTTAGGTGGTGATTGTCCAAGAGGTCAGTACGAGTCCATGGTCATAAGGGAAGTCCTCCAGTAAGAGAGTTGATGACATAGTCAGCGCCACCCTCGCGCAATTGGTCAGCGTTGAAATTGTGGCTGGCGACCCCTACACATTTAATGCCAGCGGCGTGGGCACCTTCGGCATCGTGTGGAGTATCCCCCACGACGAGACACTGTTCGGCGCTCAGCGGTTCCCCGTAGACCAGGCTGGCCCTCTGGAGAGCGATCTTGGTGAGTTCGCCACGATCGGTAGCGTCCGACCCGTAGCCCCCGAACGAGAAGAATCGATTGAGCTTCGCCCGGTGAAGTTTGATGTGGGCTGCAGCCTCCAAGTTTCCGGTCACGATTCCGAGCAGGTAGCCGTCGTCGATCAGGCGAGGGAGGAGTTCCTCCACGCCACCGAGGACCCGGTATCCGTCGGAGTCGGCAACGGCCGAATAGAGGTAATGCAGGCGCCGTTCGAGCAGTTTGCTGAATTCGGCTCGAGTGGGTTGGCGGTGAAGCACGGCTTCAAAGGTTTTTCGCCCAACATCGGGATCCGTCATCCCTGTATCGGTGAACTCACCTATATCTGCCGGAATTCCGAACAGCTCATCGAAGGCCAGACGCCATGACGTCGCACCGGCGCCACCGGTGATGATGAGGGTGCCATCGATGTCGAAGAGAATGGCCCGGTATTCGGGTTTTGCGGATGCACTCATTCGGCCAGATCGTCCTCTCGCCTCACGGCAGATCCGTTGGGAGATACCGGGTGCTTAACGCTAGGCCTGGGTCCGAAGCCGGTAACTGACCGGTGATCAGAAGCCGGTAACCGACCGGTGATCAGCAACGACATTCTCCAACCCTCTCATCGTAGTGGATGGGAGGAGTCGAGCTTCAGCCGGCTTGTTGGCTCGCCACAGATCCCAAGCATGCGTCGGCGCCCGCTACGAGTTCCTCGATGATCTGGTGGGCTGGTTGTCGGCGGCGAACGGCACCCACCGACTGTCCGGCGTAGAGGGGCATCGCCTCGATCGCGCCGGTGGTGTGGATATCGGGTGGTATCACCGAACCGGGAGGTATCGCGAGGGGGGATCCAGCGACGATACCGTCGCCTACTGACTCGCCCTCGAAGCCGGCGAGCGCGTCGATACAGCTCGAGAGCACGCGATGCGGCGCATTGGGCCACATCACCGAGAATGCGGTGGTGAGTGTTGTGTCGCCAGGCCCAGAAGCGATCAGAGCGTCAACGTAATAGGGATGGGCGGGCGACTCCTCGGCGGCCACAAAGCGAGTACCTATCCGAACGCCGGCCGCTCCCGCCGCCAGGGCAGCGGCCATGGTGCGCCCATCACCGATCCCACCGGCGGCGATAACGGGCACGTCGACAATGTCGAGCGTTCCGGCCAGGAGGGGGAGCATCCCGATGGACCCCCGGACGTGACCCCCGGCCTCGGCCCCCTGGGCGATCACCAGGTCGCACCTCGCGTCGGCCGCGGAACGGGCTTCTTCGGGCGAGCCGACCTGCCAAGCCGCCAGCGCACCGGCCGCATGGACGCGGTCAACGAGTGCGCGCTGGGGATCCCCATAGAAGAATTCGACGAGCCGACACCGCTCGGCAGCGAGCTCGACGGCAGACATATCGAGGAAGGGCATCAGGAAGTTGGCACCTGCCGGGTGGGTAGTCCGCTTGGCGAGATCGTCGAATACCTTGGCAATGTCGCCGCCACCCACACCCGAAAGATTCACCATGCCCAGAGCGCCGGCATTTGAAACCGCGGCCGCCAACTTCGGCGTCGACACGCCGCCCATTCCGGCGAGCTGGATCGGGACCGAACAGCCCACCAAGGCGGTGAACGGTGTCTGTTTCACGTTTCGTCCTTCCCAGTGAGGTCAGCTGACAAAGGTCGTTCTACTGCGCAGTCTGACACGTCGGTCGGACAAGTAGACCATCCGACCGACACATCCGACCTGACGACCTACCATCGGGTGGGTGAGCCTCACTGAACCCACAGTTGCCGATCTGCTGGTGCGCTGCCTCGAGCACGAGGGTGTGCGGTTCGTCTTCGGGCTGCCCGGCGAGGAAAACATTCTCTTCACCGACGCTGTATCGCGCTCATCATCGATCCGGTATGTCCTGGTCCGGCACGAACAAGCCGCGTCGTTCATGGCCGAGATCTATGGCCGGATCACCGGTCAGGCCGGCGTGTGTTCATCGACGCTCGGACCCGGGGCCATCAATCTGCTCCTCGGGATAGCGGATGCCACCACCAACAGCACCCCGGTCGTGGCCATCTCGGCCCAGGTCGGTCTCAATCGGATCTACAAGGAGTCGCACCAGAGCGTTGACCTGGTTTCGATGTTCGACCCGGTTACCAAGTGGTCGGCTCTGGTCCCAAATCCCGCTGCCGTACCTGAGATGATGCGCAAAGCCTTCAAGCTGGCCCAGACGGAACGACCTGGAGCCGTCTATCTGGCTGTACCCGAAGATGTGGAGTCGATGGCCGTCCCGGCCGCACTCGTGCCTCTTGCCGTCAATGTCCCTCGGCCCGACGAGCCGTCACAATCGCAGATCGACAGGGCGGTTCAGGTTCTCCTTAGTGCGCAGCGCCCGGTGGTGCTCGCCGGCCACGGCGCAGCACGAGCCGGTGCCGGCGAGGCCCTCATTCGGTTCTCCGAACGATTGGGACTACCGGTCGCCACGACCTTCCATGGGAAGGGAGTATTTCCCGACGACCATCCGAATGCCCTGGGTGCGGTGGGTTTCATGCACCACGACTACGTCAACTTCGGTTTCGATGAGGCTGACGTGATCATTTCAGTCGGATACGAACTGCAAGAGTTCGACCCGATACGGATCAACCCCGACGGCGACAAGCGGATTCTGCATCTGAGCCGGTTCCCTGCGGAGGTGGACAATCACTACACCGTTGAGGTCGGTGTTCAGGCGGACCTCGGCCGTACCCTCGACGCGCTTTCGAAAGCTACCGGCCGGCGCTTCGACCGAGCCACCAGCGGTGAAAGGATCCGGAGCCTGTTGGCTGGCGAACTCGCACGCGGTGCGGCCGACGACAGCTTCCCCCTCATACCGCAGCGGATCGTGGCCGACACCAGGGCAGCCCTTGAACGTCATGACATAGTTCTGGCAGACACCGGTGCAGTGAAGATGTGGATGGCCCGGTTGTATCCCACCTTCGAGCCCAACACCTGCCTCCTGTCGAATGGGCTCTCGACCATGGCGTTTTCGGTTCCGGGGGCGATCGGGGCCAAGCTGGCCCGACCGCAGAGTCGGGTTCTGGCCGCCGTCGGGGACGGCGCCTTCCTCATGAACTCGCAGGAGATCGAGACAGCCCTTCGAGAGCGCGTGCCCATTGCAATTCTCGTTTGGGTCGATGATGCCTACGGGCTCATCAAGTGGAAGATGGAGATGGAGCTTGGCCACTCAACGGCCATCGGATTTACCAATCCGGATTTCGTGGCCTACGCGGAGAGTTTCGGGGCACGCGGACACAGGATCACCGAGGCCGGCCAACTTCTCCCTGCTTTACGAGAGGCGCTGGCGGCCGACACGGTCTCGGTCATCGCCTGCCCGGTCGACTACTCGGAAAACCTGCGTCTCACCGAGTCCCTGGGGGAACTGGACGGCCCATTCTGATCGATTGGCGTTCGAGAATGGCCTGCGGTTCCTTCGGTGCCCGGAACAGAAGTGGTCGACTCCTACCGCCTACGATGAGGGCCTGAAGAAGAGAATTGCTGGTCTGATGGCTTTCGACCATGGTCTCTTCCGAACCCCGCCCACGTAGCTCAGGGGATAGAGCGTCGGTTTCCTAAACCGCAGGTCGCAGGTTCGATTCCTGCCGTGGGCGCTGGAGAAACGTGATTTCGGAATTGCGTCATCCCTACAAAATCCCTACTATCCATTCTGTGGCCGGGACGATGCGGGAAAAGGCACCTGGGCGGTGGGAGCTGCGGGTGTACGTCGGGCGGGATTCAGTCACCGGCAGGCCGAAGCAGATCAGCCGGGTGTACACCGCTCCCCGGCGTGAGCCCGGCGCCGGCAAGCGCGAGGCGGCAAAGCAGCTCGCCGCGCTCGTTGCCGAGGTCGACAAGGGAAAGCACGGCGGGAGCAGCTCGACCCTTGGCGCACTGCTCGACGAGTACATCGCGCACATCGAACGGATGGGCCGGGCGCCTACGACGCTGTACGGGTACCGGCGGATCGTCGCCACGCGGATCGGCCCGGCGCTCGGATCGAAACGCCTCGACAAGCTGACGGCCCACGATCTCGACCGGTTCTACGCGGACCAGCTCGCCACCGGGCTCGGTGATCGGTCCGTGCACCACATCCACCGGCAGATCAGTGCGGCGCTGCGCCAGGGCCGCAAGTGGGGATGGGTGGTGACCAACGTCGCCGAGGACGCCACGCCTCCGAAGCTCCGGCGGGCGGAGATGAACGTCCCGTCGCCGGAACAGGTCACGGCGTTGATCGCCGAGGCCGCCCGGCCGGAGACGCGGGCGCCGGAGATGGCGGCAGTCATCACCGTGCTGGCACTGACAGGCATGCGCCGGGGCGAGCTGTGCGGGCTGCGGTGGTCCGACATGGACTGGCAGGGCTCCGCCGTCAACGTCAACCAGGCCATCTGGCAGACAGGGGAGGGCATGGGGGCGAAGGCCCCGAAGACCCACCAGGCGCGGCGCCTGGTGCTCGGAGAGAACGCCGTTGCCGTCCTCGCCGACCGGCACGCCCGGGCGCGTACCGACGCGGAGATGGCGAAGGTGAAGCTGCCCGACAGCGCGTATATCTTCAGTCCAGACGTCGATGGCGCCGGCCCGATCCATCCGGACTCGGTCTCGCAGGCGTTCCGCCGGATAACCCGCCGGATGGAGGAGCCGGCGCTGGCCAAGCTGCGGGAGGCCAATCCCAAGTCGACCCGGGCGGACCTGGCGGCGTCGGACCGGTGGGACTTCCGGCTGCACGACCTACGCCACTACACGGCGACCCAGCTATTCGCGGCCGGACTGAACCCGAAGACTGTCGCCGACCGGCTCGGGCACGCCGACCCGTCGGTCACGCTACGGGTGTACACGGCGAACACCGATGCGCAGGCGCAGGAGGCGGCCGACTCGCTGGAGGCCGGGCTGGTGCTGCCGCCGATGGGGCGTAGGTGAGGCCGCGTAGAAATTGTGAGCGGCCAACGACGATTGTTGGACCCTGTGCTGCGTCAGATCCGACCCCCTCGCGCCGGAGATGGTCCACGGCCGGTAACAATGCGTCGTCGGCCGGGTCGGGAGTACTGGACAACCGAAACGCCCGAGCCGTCTGATATGGACGGGTGGTGGTGGCTAGGGCTGTCTATGTGAACGTCGATCTTTGCGCTGGTGGACTTCTTGGCATGGCGTGCTGTCCGAGAACTCAATCCACCCCTCGAACCCGACCTCAGGCGACACGGTCGTACTCGTGGATCTGCCCACCAAGTCGGTCGTGTCGATGAATTCGCCCACGATGGCGGTGAAGATGGCGGTGGCGTACTTTTGAGGTCGGCTCCACAGCGAGCTGAGCAGTTCTCTCCCGTGCCGGAATGTCTTGAGACAACCCTTGGTGGGGTCGATGGTCATTGTAGTTACGGGCGTGGCTGCGAATGACGAGTTTGAGGTGCGCATCGTTGACGATCAGGATGTGATCGAGGCACTCGCGGCGCACGGTCCGCACGAACCGTTCGGCGAACGAATTCGCGTTCGGGGTTCATATCCAAGGGCGGAACGTAGAGCGGAGGGTTGAAGATGGTGCTCCCGGTGATCGCATGGTTTGGCGCCCAAGTCGTTGCCCCTGATTTGGTGAAGCGCGCACTCGACCTACTGAGCCAGCCAGACTGGCGGAAGAAACTGGTCGCCAGCGTTAAGCGCAGGTCGGAGCGCAAGTTCAGTCGTCGGCGGCTTACCAAGTGGCTCGCCCGTGAGGACGTCTGGGAACTCTTGGTGAAGCCATCCGACGAGAGCACTGCGATGCTCATACAATCACTGGCCGGTGCCCTTGCCACTCGCCGCAACTCCGCCGCTCATCAAGCGGACCTCGCCGAGCATCTGGTCCGATTGGTCTACGCGGAATTCCTCGCGAACCTCGACGCAAGCTACGCAGTCGCGATCAGCCACTACCAGCAGACCGCTCAGCTCACGAGGATCGAAGACCATCTCGCTGACCAGAACGGCTTCGCCACAAACCTGGCGCACCTCCCGGCTCCCGTAGCGCGCACCATCTCATCGCAAACGCCAAACGGGTCCGGGGCGTGTGAGCGGCTCGCGGCCCTCCTTGCGGACCCTGCCAGTCGCGGGGCCGGCGTGGTCCGTGACATCGTCGACACTCCGCCCGGCTGGCTTCGAGATGGGCCGCCGCTGCTGTGGGCTGCGCTCGCCGAATTTGCGAACGGCTTCGGTTGGTCAGACCTGGCCTCAGTCTGCTTCGAGCGTGCTGCCGATGAAGGTGTTCCCGGCAGGGGGCGATGGCTGGCCCTTGCGGCGTTGACTGCCACGGAAGCTGGAGACGAGGCGCGCGCGTCGGATCTCGTGAAACTCGCCGAGGAAGTCCATTCGTCGGTTGAGTTTGTTCTCGCCGCTCGGGCCGCAATCGCTGGCGACCTCGAAGGCCTCCGAGTTGCAATCGCTGCTGATTCAGATGAGCCGCAGCTCCTACTTATGGCAGCACGAGTGAACTTCCTGCTGGGCCATTTCGAGGTAGCGATCACCCTCGCTGAGCGGACGATCACGCTGGACGACGCTCTGGCAGGGGCCCGTCTGATTCTCGCTGAAGTCCTTCAGGCCAGAGCACTCGTGTCTGAGAGCGTGAGTCCTCAGCGGGACCTGTCTCGATCGATCGAGTTGAGCCTTGAAGCCCGCGATCAGCGGCGCGCCTGGGGTGGCCCGAGTGACCAGGCCGTTGTTCTGGCGTGCAGAGGGAGCATTCTCTTGCACGATGTTGACACAGTATTCCGCCTTGTTACCGAGACTCCGGGAGGTGATGCAACGCCGGAAGAAGCCAAGTCGCTGGCGGTGCTTCCGATCGTCGCCCGGGCCGCATTGTCCGTAGGCGATGTGGCGCGCCCAATCCTCGCTCGCCCTACTTCCCGAGGGTTTCGAAAGGGGCGCCTGACCCGGCTCAGACGCCTCCGGCCGACTCGGGGGCGAACATCGAGTCGGTCCCCTGGACGACGGAGCCACCCCCGGGAGAGAGGAGCATGTCGCCGTAGTAATGGCGAAGCATGGCGAGCAGCCAGTCGAGGGGAAGGTCGACGAAGGCACCCCGGGATCGGACGTACTCCATGTGCCGGCCGCCCCGGGCGTCGTGTTCGTGGAGCAGGGCGTCGGTCGTACCGTCGAAGTCGAGGGGCGCCACGCCGAACCGCTCGCATAGCTCGACGTTGAAGGTCGGGGTGGCCTTCAGCCAGCGACCGCCGACGTAGAGCTCGGTGAACCCGTGGCAGACGAAGAGGTCGGTGCCCATCTGCGCACGGAGCCGGTCGCTCTGGAGATGGTTCCGGACGTCGGCGAACCCGACCCGGGCGGGGATGCCCACGGCACGGGCCGAGGCACCGAGCAGCACCGCCTTCGGGACGCAGTAGGCGGCGCCCACGCCGGCGATGTGCGACGCCCGGTAGTCGGCGGGATCGCCCGACACCGAGTAGGGGTCGTACCGGATGCCGTCGCGCACGGCCCGGAACAGGAGTGAGGCTCGCTCGGCGTCGCCGGTCGCCCCGACGGTGGCCCGCTCGGCATAGGCCATCACCGCGGGGTGGTCGGCGTCGAGGAACTCGGTGGGCTGCAGGTAGGCGTCGAGATCCTCGGGCTGCAGGTGGGCAGGAGGAGCTGGCTCGCCGATCGTGCTCAAGGGGCTTTCGGAGACGGTCACCTTCCCATGGTAGGGGTAGCCGGCCGATCCTACGGGCCGATCAGCGACGCCGAGTGGCGACCGCTGATTGAACGCTGGAGCCAGGACTACGGCTTTGCCCAGTCCAACACCGTCGGGACGTTCCTCGAACCACGAGGGCTGGGTGCACTCACAGAGCGGCTCGCGAGCCAGCCGGACCTCGGCTACGTGGTCACGGGATCGCTGGCCGCCCAGCGCGTGGCCGCCTACGCTCCGGCCCGCCTGGCCACCCTGTATGTCCGAGACCTCGCCGATGCGTCCGATGCGCTCGGACTGCGACCAACCGAGACCGGCGCCAACGTCGCACTTGCCACGGGGACCTACGACGTCGTCTTCGATCGCGCCGAGATGGTCGACGGCATCCGCATGGCGGCACTGAGCCAGGTCGCCGTGGACCTGCTCACCGGCCCCGGCCGCAACCCGAGCGAGGCCACCGCCCTACTTGATTGGATGGCCGGCCATGAGCCCGACTGGCGACGCTGACCTCCTCGTCGCGGCGCGATCGGCCCTGCTCGACGCGCTTGAGGCCCTCGTCGAGCAGCGTGACGCACTGATCCTGATCGGGGCGCAGGCGATCTACTTGCACACCGGCGACGCCCCCGTCGCGCTCGCCGAGACGACCAAGGACAGCGATCTCGCTGTCGACCCACGAGTACTCAGCGACGCGCCTCTTCTGGACGAGGCCATGAAGAGCGCCGGCTTTCACCGAGATCTCCAACATCCCCAGCCCGGCGGCTGGTTTTCTCGCAGCGGCATCCCTGTCGACCTCATGGTGCCCGAGGCCCTCCGCCGGCAGGGTCGGCAGCAGAGGGGCACGCATTCCACCGCACAGCCGTCACGCGACCCGACGAGCGTCGGGGCTTGAAGCCGCGGTTGTCGACCACTCGTCCATGACTGTCGCGGCGCTCGACCCGGAAGACCCCCGCCAGGCCGACGTTGCCGTCGCCGGTCCGGCGGCGTTGCTGGTGGCCAAGCTGCACAAGCTCGCTGAACGACGGGACACGCCTGCCCGCCTCATCGACAAGGACGTTCATGACATCTACCGACTGCTTGTCGCCACGGACACGGGGGATGTCGCTCGGAAGCTGTCCTTCCTCTGCCACGACGACCTCGCGGGCACGGCCAGCCGGGTTGCGCTCGGCTACCTGCGAGACCTGTTCGGCGCCGGTCCGGGCTCCCTCGGGGCGGTCATGGCCGGCCGAGCTGAGGAGCTCGTCGGTGATCCCGCCACGGTCAGCGCGGCTGTCGCTGCGCTAGCGGACGACCTCCTGTCGCATGTCGAGGCAGATTCCTGAGCTTCACAACTATCCCCGGAGACCCGCTTGGGTGCCGAACGACGCGACAGAACGACGACCAGCATGCTTCAGACATCAGCGCATATCGGCACCTCGGGTGTGCCGTTGATCCGTTGATCAGGGTGAGTTCTGATCGTTGGTACTGCCCGCGGTTGTGGGATGTGCCCGCCTCCGTTGACCTGAGGGTCAAGCCGATTTCGACCG
>Ga0208080_1000054_pt1 | contig 53724 bp, 50 predicted proteins | sample NGESurdeep092012_3_FD_184476 | JGI IMG/M metagenome (GOLD analysis project Ga0208080, IMG submission 184476) | Arctic peat soil microbial communities from Barrow, Alaska - NGEE Surface sample 210-3 deep-092012 (SPAdes) | ecosystem: Environmental > Terrestrial > Soil > Wetlands > Peat ...
TCTCGACGAGCCGTATCCATGCCCGCGGCCCCGTGGGCCTCGACGGGCTCGTCACGTACAAATACCTGCTCAGGGGCAGCGGCCAGATCGTGGCGACATACAGCGGGAAAGACGCCCGCCCATTCCAGCATCGGAAGCTCTGAACGCGAGCTGGATGGGCTATCGTTCGACCCCATGGCCGCGGGACGAAACGATCCATGCCCTTGCGGGAGCGGGATCAAGTACAAGAAGTGCTGTTTTGCGAAGGAGCGGAGCCCGTCGGATCCCGCGAGCCTCCTCTGGAGACGCCTGAACGCCGTCGACGAGGAGCTAGCGCGTGAGCTGCTCCGCTTCGCCCTCAAAAGCCTGGGCAAGGATTTCTTGGACCGCTCGAGCGACGAGTTCTTCGGGACGTCCAGCGTCCCGATCGATGTTTCATCCCCCGAGATGCAAGGGCTCGGTCCGTGGATGCTCTATTGCCGGACTATCCCGGTGAAGGACTGGCTCCGCGATGGCCCGGCGAAACGCGGAACGATCGCGAGCGCCTATCTGCAGCGCCACGCCTCACGTCTCGATGCTTTTTCGCGCCGGTACCTGGAGGCGTGCGTGGAAGAGCCCTTCAGCTTCTACGAGGTCGAGGACGTCACGCCCGGACAGGGGCTCGAGATGGAGGACGTTCTGCGAGGAGAGCGCCGGTACGTCTCGGAGCGGAGTGCATCCGGCATGCTGCGGCCTCGGCAGCTGGTCTGGGGGCACGTCATCTCGCTCGAAAGTCTCCACCTCTTCGCCGGAATGGGCTCCATCCCTCTCGAACCGATTGACAAGCTCGAGATCGTCCATCTTCTGGCGTGGCTCCGTAAGCGGCATCGCCTCGTCACGACAGCGGTCCTCCGCCGGGAGGATGCGAGTGTGCGCGGCACGTAGGTGGCGCTCCGAAACCGCCGCCTCCATCCCAAGATCCCCATCCTTCAGAACACCGACGGCGAGCCGCTCTCACTCCACAGACTGACGTTCCGGATCGACGACGCGGCCACGGCCTTCGAGGCCCTCGCGGACCTCGACATCATGGAATCATGCGAGGAGCTCCTCGAGCGCGCCGAACGCGATCGCTCCGGCAGGTTGGTCAAGGCGCATATCGGTTGGCACAAACCGGGGAACGCGAAGATGCCTTCGTGGGACAACACCATTCTGGGTCACCTGACGATCGAGAACCGGACGCTGGTCGTGGAGGTCAACTCGACGCAGCGCGCCGCACGGATCCGGAAGGAGATCGAGAAGAGGCTCGGATCTGGCGTCCTTTACGAGCGCGATGTCATCACGTCACCCGAACGGATGCTCGAGGAGGGCAAGCGGCCGAAGCCGGACCCCAATCGCGACCGCGAGCAACGGGACCTCATGGCGGACCCCGTCGTCCGGAGCGCCGTCAAGCGGCAGTTCGAGGCGCACTACGAGACCTGGGCGGACCGGAAGCTCCCGGCACTCGGCGGCCTGACGCCGCGGCGGGCGGTCAAGACCGCCGACGGGCGCGCGAAGGTGGTGATCTTGCTCGACGGCGCGGAGGAGGGAACTCTGCTCGACGACCCGACCTTTCGGCTCGACCTCGACTTCGTTCGCGAGCGGCTCGGCATTCCACGGTCACGGAAGGACGCGTAGTAGCGCGCTCCAGTCAGTTTGCTTACGTTCTGAAGCGGTAGTTCCCATTAGGGCTGGCTCGGCTGGCCCGGCACTCGGCCCGAATTCGAGCTCACCGACGTGATCCCAACCGCAGGGGCTCAGGATCAGTACCTGGAAGCCGCTGGCTGTTTTGAGAAGGATCGCCACGAGCTCGCGCCGAGAAGGAACGACGCAGGCTTACGCCAGCGGCGTCAGCGTCCCGCTGGGCCTGATGATCTTGACGAAGGGGGGCGTCTGCTTGCGCGCGGCCCGAACAATCCGGCCGAGACCCTTCGTGAAGGCGTCGATCTGCGCTGCGGACGCTTGGTTTACTGCGCGTCCAGGAGATCGCCTCGTCTCGCGTGAGGCCGCCGGACCCAATCTGCAGGAGTGAAACTCTACGAAGCTATACTTCCTGTCGTGAGCGTGACTCTGACCGGTACCTACGACGACGGCGTGATTCGGCTTGACGGCCCAGTCGACCTCGAAGCCAACACCAAGGTTCGCGTAACCGTCGAGCCCGTTCCTCGCCCGCAACATGGGCGCAGCTTCCTGGAAACGGCTCTCGAACTCCAGGTGGTTGGCCCGTCCAACTGGGCGACGAATCTCGAACGATACCTCCACGGCCCACTCGCGGCCGATGAGTGAACGCTTCCCCGGTATCGTTTTTCTCGACACCGCTTACGCCATCGCCCTCGTGAATCGGGCCGACCTCCTTCACGGCATCGCCGTCGACCTCGCGCAGCGGCTTCGGGCCACGAACACCAGAATCATCACCACGCGCGCAATCCTCCTCGAAATCGGGGACAGTCTTTCGAAACCGCAGTACCGCCAAGTGGCAGGCGAGCTCCTGACGTCTGTGGGCCAGGACCCATCGATTGAGGTTCTCGAGCTCACTGAGCCTCTTTACAGCCAGGCACTCACGCTCTACCGCGAGCGCCTTGACAAAGGCTGGGGCATGACAGACTGCTTTTCGTTCGTCGTAATGCGAGCACGCGGGATCACCGATGCCCTCACGCACGACATCCATTTCGAACAAGCGGGCTTTCGGACCCTCATGCGCGGGTCAAGCTAACCCGTCCTTTCCTACTTCAAGCCAAGCGGTGCGCCCTCTGCCGTTACACTTCCACCACCTCGGAGGTCTCATGCGCATCCCGACGCTCCTCGTCGTTCTTGCCGCCTGCTCGTCCGCGCTCGCCGCCTCCGGGCCGCCCGCGCCGGGCCCGGACTGGTTCGCCTCGCATCGCGCGGCGCTCGCCGCGAAGCTGCCGCCGGACGCGGTCGTGGTCCTGCGCGCTCCGGCAGAGCCACCCGGGAATCTCCTCGATGCCTACCGGCCGGATTCGAACGTCTGGTATCTCACGGGCTTTTCCGAGCCGGACGCAATCGCGGTTTTCCGGCCGGGCGCCTTGGAAGGAAAACGCTACACGCTGTTCGTCAAGCCGAAGAACTGGGCCGAGGAGCGGTGGACGGGACGCCGCGTCGGCGTCGAAGGCGCGACGGAGTTTCGGGCCGACGCCGCCTATCCAATGGCCGACTTTCAGAAGGAATCCCGGACGCTTCTCGCGGGAGCGAAGGCTCTCTATTACGTGGACGCGCACGACAAGGACTTCCGCGAAAAGCTCGTCTCGGCCTGGCAGGCGATCGCGGCGGCAGGCACCGAGCCGCTCCCCGTGCTCGACGTCGCGCCGCTCCTCGGGCAGATGCGCCTCGTGAAGGACGCGACGGAGATCGCGACCCTACGCGAGGCGGTGAGGCTTTCGGTCGAGGCCCACCGCGCCGCGCTGACGCGCGCGCGCCCCGGCGTGAACGAGGGCGTCCTCAAGGCCGTCATGGTCGAGCGCTGCCTCGCGGGCGGCTCCGCGCGCATGGCCTACGCGCCGATCGTGGGGTCGGGGCCGAACTCGGTCATCCTCCATTACCCTGACGCGAATCGCACGATGCTCGCCGGGGAGATGATCGTGAACGACACGGCGTGCGAATACGGCCTGTATGCCGCGGACGTGACCCGAAGCTATCCCGTGAGCGGCACGTTCTCGCCGGAACAGCGCGCGCTCTACGCGATCGTGCTCGCGGCGCAGAAGGCCGGGATCGCGAAGGCGGCGCCCGGGGCCAGGCACCACGAGATCCAGGACGCCGCGTACGAGGTCATCGTGGACGGGCTCCTGAAGCTCGGCCTCCTGAAGGGCACGCGCGAGGAGGTGAAGACCTCGCGCTCGTTCGCCGCGTTCTTCCCCCACGGCGTCTCGCACTGGCTCGGGCTCGACGTCCACGACGCCGGCAGCTATGAGTTTGGAGATCCGAAGGACCGCTGGACGCGCTACTTCTCGTCGAACGCGACGCTTCGCCCCGGGATGATCCTCACCGTGGAACCGGGCATCTACGTCCCGGAGAAGAGCGAGGGCGTCGACCCGAAGTGGTGGAACATCGGTATGCGGATCGAAGACGACGTCCTCGTCACGGAAAAAGGGCCGGAGTGCCTGTCGTGCGCGGCTCCGCGGGAGATCGCGGACGTGGAGAAGGCGATGGCGGTTCACTGAACGCAACGTGCCCCGAAGTCGCTAACATCCCGGGCGTGTCGGGACTCGTCCGTGTTCTCCCCGACGCGCTCGTCGACCAGATCGCCGCAGGCGAGGTCGTGGAGCGCCCGGCGTCCGCCGTCAAGGAGCTCGTGGAGAACGCGCTCGATGCCGGCGCGCGGCGCGTCTGCGTGGACGTCGAAGGCGGGGGGATCGCGCGGATCGAGGTCGTGGACGACGGCTCCGGCATGTCTCCCGGGGACGCGCGGCTGGCCCTCGAGCGGCATGCGACCTCCAAGATCCGCACGTTCCAGGACCTGTCCTCGATCGGCACGATGGGCTTTCGCGGCGAGGCGCTGCCCTCGATCGCGTCCGTCTCGCGCCTCGTCCTCACGACGTCGCCGGACGAGTCCGGCCTCGGGACCGAAGTCATCGCCGAGCGGAGCGCATCCCCGCGCGTCTCGCCCGCGCGGCACCCGAAGGGCACGCGCGTCGTCGTGGAGGACCTCTTCGGCAACGTTCCGGCACGCCGCAAGTTCCTGAAGAGCGCCGAGGCCGAGCTGCGCGCGGTCGTGAAGGCGGTCACGGCGCTCGCCCTCTCTCGCCCGGACGTGGCGTTCACGCTGCGCGCGGGGCCGCGGCTCCTCCTCGATCTGCCGCCGGCGATCGGGATCGCGTCGCGGTTCCGCGAGGTCCTCGGCCTCGCGGCCCCGGCGCCCCCGCGCGACGTGGGCTTCGCATTCAACGGCATGACGCTCACGGGCGCCGTCACGCGGCCGGACGCGACGTTTCCGTCGCGGGCGCACCAATGGTTCTTCGTGAACGGCCGCGCCATCCGGGACGCGACCGTGGCGCATGCCGTCGCGCTCGCTACGCGGGAGGTGCTGCGCTCGGACCGCCACGCGGGATTCGCGCTGTTTCTCACCTGCGCCCCGGAGCTCTGCGACGTGAACGTGCACCCGCAGAAGCTGGAGGTCCGCTTCCGCGACCCCAGCACCGTGCACGCGCTCGTCCACCGCGGTCTCGTGGCCGCCCTGACGGCCGGCAAGGGGGCGGTGGCGGTGGAAGGGGAGGCGTTCGGAAATTTCCATGAATGGGTGCCCGCGCAGGGTGGGACGTCGGCGCTCGGCGAGGGGGCGGCTCGCTACGGCGCGGGCGCCGGAACGCTCCTCGAAGCACCTGCGACGGCCCTCTCTCCCTCTTCTTATTCAGAAGAAATCTCTTCTTCTCTTTCTTCTTCCCCTCTCGGCCCTCTCCGCCTCCTCGGCCAGTACCGCGATTCGTTCCTCGTGGCCGAAGGCGAGGAGGGCCTGGTTCTCATCGACCAGCACGTCGCGCACGAGCGCGTGAGGTACGAGAGATTCCTCGGGAGGCTCGAGACGTCGGAGGTCTCCTCGCAGAATCTCCTGACGCCGGTGACGTTCGAGGCGACGCCGGACGAAGCGACGCTCCTCTCGCGGTCGGACGACTTCCTCGCCGAAGCGGGTTTCGTGGTTTCGGAGCTCTCGGGCCGGACGTTTCTCGTCTCGGCCACACCGCCCGAGACGCCGGTCTCCTCGGTCCTCCCCGCGCTCCGCGACACCCTCGCGCGCCTCGCGGCGCTGCCCGAGGGCGCCGCGTCCTCGCCCGCGCTGCGGCGCGAGATCCTCGCCGCGTCACTCGCCTGCCGCGGCGCGATCACGGTGAACCACCGCCTCGCACCGGCCGAGGCCGCGCGGCTCCTCGCGGACCTCGCCGCCTGCCGCGACCCGTGGACGTGCCCGCACGGGCGGCCCATCCTCCTCGCGTTTTCGCACGAGGAGCTCGAGAGGCGGTTCGGGCGGCGCGGATGAGCGACGCGGATGAGCGGCGCGTGAGAAACGAATGAGCGATCGCCACGATCTCTTCGCGCCGAAGCTCGGCCTCACGCTGCCGCTCTGCAGCTTTCACTTCATCCTCTTTTTCCTCTCGAAGATGAATCCCGAAAAGACGTTCGCGCTCTTCGGGTTCGATCCCAACGCGGCGCTCGAGAGGCCGTGGACGTTCGTGACGTACCAGTTCCTGCACGAGGAGCCTTTCGGGCTCTTCTTCGGCACGCTCATCCTCTACATCCTCGGCTCCGCGCTCGAGGCGGAGTGGGGAACCGGCGAGTTCACCGTCTTCTGGCTCGTCACGACGTTCGGGGCCTCGCTCGCGGCGCTCGTCACGGGAAACGCGCTCGCCTCGGGGGGCATCGTGACGGGCACGTCGATGCTCTTCGCCTACGCGTTCCTCTTCCCCGACATGCAGTTTCTGATCTTCTTCGTGATCCCCGTGAAGGTGAAGTGGCTCGCGTGGCTGGCCGTGGCCGGCCTCGGCTGGGGCCTTCTGAAGGCGACGCTCGCGGGGCGGCCGGGAGCGGGTTTCGTGGCCGTGGCCGGCGCCGGGGCGGGATTCCTCTTCTTCTGGGTCCGGCACCATGGCGCGCACCGGGTGAAGAAGGCGGCGAAGTCCGCGGTGGTCGCCGTGAAATCTGCCGGCGCGCTGCGCGAGGACGTGGCGCTCGAGCGCCGCAACCGCGAGCTGTTCCCGAAGGTCGAGGACCTGCGCCGGGCGACGCAGGGAGGCGGTGACCCGCCGCCGCGCCAGCGCGAGTTCGCGGCGGAGCTCGGGAAGCTCGTCGTCCCCGGTGTGAACATCTGCAAACCCGTCGATTTCAAGGGCGACCGCGACGGAATCTGCGTGAAGTGCGAAGGCTTCGCCGAATGCTCGCTCCGCTACGTGGCGGGGCAGCCAACCGAGATCGTCGTGAAGACGCGGGAGTAGGAAGGCCGCTAGAATCCTCTCGTGCCGATCGCTCTCGCTCTCGCGTTCGCTCTCGCGGCGCCCCCCTCGCCGATTCCGGGCGTGCCGTTCCCTCCCGGAGGGGAGATCGACCCCGTCCTCACGCAGGTCTTCACCGACCGCGCCGCCGTCGAGACGCGGCAAGCGTTGGCCCGCCTCGACGCCGACACGTCGCGGAGCGCGGCCGAGAAGGCCGAGCTGAAAAAGCGGCTCGGGAAGCTCAAGATCGCGGTCTTCACGACGCCGAAGTCGGTGGACGAGAGCGTGGCCGCTTACGAGCGGCAGCTCCCGCAATCGCTCTTCATCTTCGCCGAGCGCAATCTCGAGGCCGACGTCAGGGACGGCATCAAGAGCGGCGCGATCCAGGCGGACGAGGCGGCGGTTGCGAAAGCCGTGGGCCAGAGAGGGCGGTCCGCGCGCTGGAACCGCGCGGACGGCGCCCTCGAGATCGACATCGAGGACCGCCTCATCGATCCGCGCACGGGCGCGATCCTCGTCAAGACCTTCGTCCTCGTCACCTCACTGGGGGACTGAGCCCTCACCCGAAGCCGGGCGCTTGCCCTGATAGTGGCGGAACACCTGCCACGCGCCGAAGGCGACGAGGAGGACGGGCCACCAGTCGTTCAGGAACGACAGGTCGATCGTCACGAACCGGTCGAGGAGCAGGAACCCGCCGATCAGGATAAGCAGGATGCCGGCCGTGAGGCTGCCGCTCACCCGCACCGGCTCGTCGGAGCCGAGGATGTTCGACTCGGGCCGGCCCGTCGCGTTGATCGCCTTCGCCTGGCGCGTGGCGTCGATGATCGAAAAGACCATCCAGAACGGAATGGCGATGCCCGGAAACGGCCCGTGGGAGTGTCCGGCCAGCGAGATGAACAGGACCCAGATGCCGAAGAGAATCGCGGCACGCTGGTAGAGGCCGAGGTAAAGATGTCCCATGCCCGGAATGATCCCGAGGGCGCCCGCGGCACCGGGGTTCTTCGGCAGCGGCGCCGACGGCAACGCGCCCGCGGGTCCGAAGGCAATCGGGGGCGGCGGCGGCGCCGGCGCCGGCGAGAGAGAAGGCGTGCTCGGGGGCTGGGGGTTCGTGTTGGTGTCGTTCATCGTTTCCACCTGTCGTCAGGAACGTCGAAAGGGCTCGGAAGGTTCCGGCGTGTCGTGCGAGGCCTGCAGGACATCGACCGCTCCGCCGAAGATTCTCTCGAAGACGAGCTGCGAATAAGCGACGGCGCGGGCGCGGCCCGCGGCGAACGCGCGATACACGCGGTAGTCGAGCCGCTTCGTGATCGGGGCGGTCGCCCGGCCGAGGGCGCTCTCGTCGAAGCGGTGGACCGCGGCGACGCGCGCTTCGGAAAGCGCGCGCTCGCCCGCAGACGTCAGGTCGTTCGCCGCACCGCGGGCCACCGACATCGGGTCCACGCGCAGGAGCGCGACGATCAGGAACGTCGCCGCGTACGCGGCCACGACGGCGAACCGCCAGTCGGTCACGACGGGTTTCAGCCGGCCGAAGATGCCGCGCCGCACGTTCGACACAGCGCTGGAAATCGCGGGCTCAGGGACGGCGAGTAAGCGCTTCAGGAGCGCGCGCGAGGGTTCCGGCCGCGCGAGCGTCCCCGGCGTGAGGAACGAGAGAACTTCCGAGGCCTCCTGGCGCGCGCGGACATCGGCCGGAGTCTCCGAGAGGCGCGAGAGAAACTCGGGCGAGGGCTCGGGACGCGCGAGGAACGCGAAGACGCCCGCGTGCCCCGCGACGAGCGTCGCGAGGAGCGCGCAGGCGGGGCATTCCGCCGCGTGCGCGTCGGCGGCCGCGAGGGCGCGGGCCGCCGCGGCCGTGGCGCTCTCCCCGACCCGGTCGAGGGCCTCGGCGAGGCGCTGCTCGAAGGCGCGGCAGGCCGCGCTCATCGCGCGCCTCCCGTGGCCGTCGTGGTGCGCGGGCCGAAGGGCGAATAGAGCGACCTTCCGTCTCCCGTCGAGGCCCCGACGCGCCCCCGCACGACGCGGGCGAGCTCGATCCGCGCGCGGTTCAGGCGCGACTTCACCGTGCCGTCGGCCAGCTTCAGGAGGTCGCCGATCTCGCGGTAATCGAGGCCGTCGAGGTCGCGCAGGATCACGACCTCGGCCAGCTCGTCGGGCAGCTCGGAGATCGCGTCGAGCAGCATTCTCACGCGCTCGCGGCGCACGGCGTCCGCCTGCGGGTCGTCCGTTGCCGGAAGAAGCGTCGAGACGGCGTCGTCGGAGAGGAACAAGAACCCCTTCTCTCTTTTTCTCCTTCTGTAGTGATCAATGCACAAGTTCCGCGAGAGCGCCGCGATCCAGGCGAGAAGCGAGGCTTCGGTGGGCTCGTAGCGGTCGAGGTTCTGCCAGACCTTGAGGAAACAGTCTTGCGCCAGCTCCTCGGCCTCCGCGCGGTCGTACGTCATGTGCCAGGCGATCCCGTAAACTTTTTTTCCATAGGCCGCGACGAGGTCCGCCCAGGCGCCCTCGTCCCCCTTCTGGCAGCGGGCGACGAGCTCGGCATCGGGGTGAGGCTCTAGCGGCATGGTCCTCGAGTCCGTATAACGAAAAAGCGGCCGCATCGGTTCCGGCGCCACTAAGTCTATAATCGTCAAGAGTTCCGGAGGAGGGCAGGAAGTCGATGCGGACCATTTCCGCCCGTTTCTCTCTTCTGGTGCTCCTGACGTCGGGGCCGGCCGCGGTCGCTCCGGTTCCCGCGGTCTGGTAATCTGCAAGACCCGCGAGGTGGCCAATTCCGTGGCCCCGCGTCTCGAAAGCAGGCCCCATGTCCGGACTCCGTAACATCGCGATCATCGCGCACGTCGACCATGGCAAGACCACGCTCGTGGACTGCCTCCTGAAGCAGTCCGGCACGTTCCGCGCGAACGAGGCGATGTCCGGCACCGAGCGGATCATGGACAGCAACGACCTCGAGAGAGAGCGCGGCATCACGATCCTCGCGAAGAACACGTCCATCCACTACCACGGGACGAAGATCAACATCGTCGACACGCCGGGCCACAGCGATTTCGGCGGCGAGGTGGAGCGCGTCCTCAAGATGGTGGACGCGGTGCTTCTCGTCGTGGACGCGGCCGAGGGCACGATGCCCCAGACGCGCTTCGTCCTACGCAAGGCGTTCGAGCTGGGACTGAAGCCCATCGTCGTCGTGAACAAGGTCGACCGGCCGGACGCGCGGCCGCATCAGGTCATCGACGAGGTGTTCGACCTCATGGTCGACCTCGGCGCCACGGACCAGCAGCTCGACTTCCCGATCGTGTACACGTCCGCCAAGCACGGCTTCGCGCGCCGCGAGGTGGATCACACGGAGACGGACGTGCGGCCGCTCCTGGACGCGATCCTCGTGGAGGTGCCGGAGCCCGGCGGTGACCCCGCCGCCCCGCTGCAGATCCTCGTGGCCTCGCTGGACTACGACAACTACCTTGGCCGGCTCCTCATCGGCCGCATCGTGAACGGGACGGTCAAGCCGGGGCAGCAGGTCTCGGTCTGCAAGCTCGACGGCACCGTGGCGAAGGCGAGGATCGCGAAGCTCTTGGCGTTCGAGGGGCTGAAGCGCGTCGAGGTTGAGGAAGCGCACGCCGGCGACCTCGTCGTCATCTCCGGCATCGAGGAGGTCACGATCGGCGAGACGCTGGCCGATCCGGAGAATCCCGTCGCCCTCGCGCCCATCGCCATCGACGAACCGACGGTGTCCATGACGTTCCGCGTGAACGACTCGCCGTTCGCCGGCCGCGAGGGCAAATACGTCACGAGCCGCAATCTCGGAGAGCGCCTCCAGAAGGAGCTGCGCACGAACGTCGCGATGCGCGTGGAGGAGACCGACAGCCCCGACGCCTTCCGCGTGTCGGGGCGCGGCGAGCTGCACCTCGCGATCACGGTCGAGATGATGCGCCGCGAGGGCTTCGAGTTCGCGCTCTCCCGCCCCCAGGTCATCCTGAAGGAGATCGACGGGCAGACTTGCGAGCCGATCGAGGAGCTCGTCATCGACGTTCCGGAAGTGGCGATGGGCACCGTCATCGAGAAGCTCGGCCAGCGCAAGGCCGAGATGACGAACATGACGAACCACGGCTCGGGACGCGTGAAGATCGAGTTCAAGATCCCGACCCGCGGCCTCTTCGGCTACCGCAACGAGTTCCTGACGGACACGAAGGGCGAGGGCCTCCTGTACCACGTCTTCCACGGCTACGAGCCGTTCCGCGGCGAAGTGACGGGCCGCGGGCGGGGCGCGCTCGTATGCAAGGAGGCGGGGGAGACGACCGCGCATTCGCTCGAGCGGCTCGAGGAGCGTTCGACGCTGTTCCTGTCGCCCGGCGTCGAGGTCTACGGCGGGATGATCTGCGGCGAGAGCGCGCGGGAGAACGACCTCGTCGTGAACCCCTGCGTCAAAAAGCACCTCACGAACATGCGGTCGTCCAACTCGGACTTCGCCATCCGCCTCACCCCGCCGCGCCCGATGCCTCTCGAGCTCGCCATCGGATGGATCGAGGACGACGAGCTCGTCGAGGTCACGCCGAAGTCCATCCGGCTGCGCAAGCGCATCCTCGATCATTCCCTGCGCCGCGTCTCCGAGAAAAGGAGCGCGGTCGCGGAGGAGGAAGAGGCGTGAGTACGCGCCGGGCGGTTGCCGCCGTCTGCCTGCTCTTCGCGCGGCCCCTCGTCGCCGACGGGGGCCGGGCCGCGGAGGTCGCCGCCTGGCTCGCGGGAACGTTCGAGCTGAAGGACCAAGGGTTAGACGGAGCGCCGGAAGCCGTCCGGATCGTCATCGTGGCCGTGCCGAAAAGCCGGATCGCGAACGGCGCTCTCGTCCTCTATCGCGAGCAGGCCGCCGCGCCGAAGCTCGACGAGCCTGCCCAGCAGCGCTTCTACCGCCTCGAAGAGGAGGGGGACACGGTCCGCATGCGCGCTTTCGATCCGAAGGACCCCGTCCTCATGCGCGGCAAGTGGCGCGATCCTTCCGCTCTCGCGCTCTACGGCGCGAGCGATATGCGCGAGAGGCCCGGCTGCGCGATGCTTCTCAAGAAATCGGGCGACCTCTGGGAAGGCGAGACGCCGGGAACGGACTGCCCCTCGACCGTGAGGACCGCGACGACGATGACGTCCGTGCTGATCCTGGCGAAGGATGGCTTCACCCAGTGGGACCGGGGATTCGACGAAAAGGGTGGGCAGACGTGGAAGTCCCCGGAAGGCGGCATGCGGTTCCTGAAGAGGTCGATGAACGCACCCGTGGACGACAAGCTCATCGAGCGCCCGGTGGGGCGCCGCTAAAGCCAGCAACACCGCCCTGCTCCGGCTCCACGACGAGTGTCCGACCTCGCGGACTGGCTGAAGCGACACGCGCGCTGAGCGTCAGGCCGGCGCGGCCGAGACCTGTGGCCGGCGGCGGTGGCCGCCGCGGCGGCGCTTGCGGGCGGGCGCCAGGCCGTCCGGCGCGGGATGAGAGATCACGTCTGGCGGGGCGGGCGCCTCGGGAAACGGCGCGGCGAGAGGGTGCGAGCCGAGGCCGTGCTCCACGGCCTCTTCCCAGGCCGCGGCGGCCTCGCGGTAGCGGCCGGAAGCGCGTGCATAAAGCGAGAGAAGCGCGACGGTGGCTTTTAGGTACGGCCTGCCGGCGAGGCGCCGCGCGCCGGGATCCGTCGGGCGCGTGCTCGTGAGCCGTCCGAGCGTCTCGAGGACGTGCTTGACGTTCTGCGTGAGATGGTTCGGAAGCGCCATGCGGAGCGCGAGCGGATTCACGGTGTCCTCGAGGACGAGGAGAATCTGGCCGGGGCCGGCGGACGAGAGAGGCCCGCGGCGCCGCACGGCGTCGAACACGACGGGCAGGAACATCGCGGAGAGGAGCGTGGCGTCCTCGAGCCTCCCCCCGAGGGACCGCTTCGCGTCGACCTCGCGCAGAAGCGCGAAGAGAAGCCCCTCGGCCGTTCCCTCGGCCGCGCGCGCGGCCCCGACGCCGCCGAGCTCGGGCAGGAGCGCGTCGAGCAGTCCTGCCTCCGACCAGTGGCGATACGTGTCGTGCCCCCAGCCCCGCCGCAGCGGGTCGAGCAGCTCCTCCGTGACGCGTGGCGCGGCGCTCTTCGTGACCTCGCGGTTGAGCTCGGTGATGGCCGCGCGCACGTCCTCGGACATCTCGAACGAGAGGCGTGCCGCGAATTCGCAGGCGCGGAGCATCCGGACCGGATCCTCGCGGAACCGAATGAGGGGATCGCCGATCGTGCGCACGACGCGCCGCTCGAGGTCCTCGACGCCGCCCACGAAGTCGAGGACGGCATACGTCGCGATGTCGTAGAAAAGCCCGTTGATCGTGAAGTCGCGGCGGAGGGCGTCCTCCTCGGGGGACCCGAACGTGTTGTCCGAGCGGATGAGGAGATCGTCGTCCCCCTCCTGGCCCTGCTCGCCCTGCACGGCGTCGGGTGTCTTGCGGAACGTCGAAACCTCGACGACCTTTCCCCCTTCGAAGAGGATGTGCGCGAGTCGGAAGCGCCTCCCGATGACGCGCGAGTTGCGGAACAGGCGGCGGACTTCCTGAGGGCGCGCATCGGTTCCGACGTCGAAGTCCTTCGGCGTGCGGCCCGTCATGAGGTCGCGCACCGACCCTCCGACGAGATACGCCTTGTAGCCGGCGCGGTGCAGCCGGTACAGGACGCGCAAGGCGTCGGGGTCGATATAGCCGCGCGATATCGGATGCTCGGCGCGAGGCAGGATGCGGGGAATGCTCATCCCGCGGGATGTCGAATCGACATCGAAGCTTCATTGTAACTGTTTCGGCGCGGCCCGAAAAATGAAACACTCGGACGGTGTTAAGGCGCTTCCGCGGGGGTAGCGACCGGCGGCGTGAGCCGCCGCTCGCTCTCGCCGCGCTCGTCGTGGGCGCCGTCGCCGCCTCCCGGTTCTTCGCGCTCGCGCATTCGCCGGGCGAGATCGACGAAGCCATCTTCGCGGGCGCCGTGACGCGCTTCGACCTGTTCGATCTGTCGCCGCAGGCGCCCGGGTTTCCCGTGTGGATCCTGCTCGGCCGGGCCCTGCTGCCGTTCTGCGTCACGCCGTTCAACGCGCTCGCGACCGCGTCCACGCTGCTCGCCGCCTGCAGCGTTCCGGCGCTGTACGTCTGGGGCCGGCGCGTCGTGGGCGGGTGGGCCGCGCTCGCGGGCGTCGTCTTCGCGTTCGCGCTGCCGGTCGTCTGGGTGAACGGGGGACGCGCGTTCTCCGACACACCCGCCACGGCTCTCTTTCTCGGCGCGCTCGCGTGTCTCGCGACCGCCGAGGAGAGGCGCTCGCCGAACCAGACGCGCTGGCGCGACCTGGTCGCCGCCCGGCGCGCCCGACTTCTCGGGCTCGCGGCGGGGCTTCTCGCGGCCGCGGGCTTCGGCGTTCGGCCGCACCTCCTCCTCGCCTTCTTCCCGGTCCTTCTCGTCTCGATGTTGAGGCTCATGGTTCGGCGCGACCGGGCCGACGCGGCGTGGACGTTCGGCCTGTCCGCCTTCGCCGGCACAGCGGCGTGGTTCGTCTGGCTGTTCGCCCAGGCAGGCGGCGCGCCCGGGCTTTTCGCGTCGCTGTCCGAGCGCGCGGCCTTTCGTGCGCGCGCGTTCGCGACCGGCTCCGTTGGCTCGCTCCTCGACTCCTTCCTCGTGCGGGACTTTCTGTCGTGGCGGCGCGCGCTCGTCGTCCTCGCGATTGCGGCCGCGGGCCTCGTCGCGCTCGCGATGCGCAAGCGCCGTGGCTTTCTGGATCTCGTCCTCATTCTCGCGCCGACGTTTTTCTCGCTGTGGTTCCTCCACAGCCGTGCGATGTCCCGCTACTCGGTTCCGTTCGTGCTCGTTCTCGGCCTCGCGGTGGGTGCGGGGCTCGAGGCGCTCCTCCGACGGGGCGTCCTGGCCTTCGGCGCGGCCTGCCTCGCCGGGTTCTTCCTGGCTCGCGAGGCGTGGCCCCAGGTGCGCGTGAGCGCGCGCGAGGAGACGCCGCCGATCGCCGCCCTGCGCACGCTCGAGCGCTGGGTGCATTCCGGCCGCGAGACGATCGTGGCCGATGAAGATTTCCGTGCCTTCCTCAGGACCGAGCGCTGGGAAGGCCGCCTCGTCGCGTGGGGCTACATCGACGAGGAGCTCGTACAGGCGTCGCGCCAGATGAAGAAGCGGCTCGTGCGCCTCGCGGACTTCACGGGTGAGGTGGGTGCACCGACCCTGGTTGATCCGCTCTGGCGCTCCTACACGAAGAGCGGACGCGTCGCGGAGGCGCTCGGGAACGGGCGGCTCCTCGCCGTCGCTGTGCGCGATCCCGCGCCGCCGCTTTTCGGCCCGGGCTTCGGCGTGAAGGAGTCGGTGCTCGGCGAGCCCTCGTTTCGCTGGGCGGGCCCCGCCGCGCACCTGTACGTGCCGGCCGATCAGGGCCCGCTCTGCGCCGTGCTGTCGGGCGAGCGGCCCGGGGAAGTCGGCGAAACGACCCTGCGCGTGACGGAGGCGGGCTCGGGGCGACTGCTCCTCGAGCGCCGGATCGCGCCTGGTCCGTTCGACCTCGCGATCGTGCCGCGCGCGATCTTTGGGCCGATGCCGGGACCATCGGAGTACGTCCTGTCGTGCGACCGGCCGAAGGACTTGCCCCCGCTCGAAGGCGCGCAGCGGCCCGCAAAAGGCTGTTTCACGATTCGTGAGGCGACGTATTCCCACGCGCCGGAAGCGCTCTGGCCGAGGCAGGGGCCCCGGCTCGTGGCTGACATCGGCGCGCCCGACGACGGTCGCTTCGACCCGGAAGGCTTCTTCTCACGCGAGAAGATCTCGGACACGGGGCTCGATCTGCGCTGGACGACAGCCACCGCGTCGATCGTCTTCTCTCCCGTGCCGGGCTTCCGTCCGTCGCGGCTCGTCCTGCGCGCGCGCGCCGTGGCGGTGCCCGTCGACGTCGACGTGTCGGTCGGTGACGTGCCGGCCGGCTCCGTCCGCGTGACCGTGGGCCTCGCGGAGGTGTCCTGCCCGCTGCCGCCAGACGCCCGGCGCGCCCTCGCGGGCCCGGAGCCCGTACGGCTGTGGTTCCACGCGCCGACGACGATTCCGAAGGACGCCGGCAAGGGAGACGACACGCGCGCGCTCGGGATCGGCGTGGACCGCGTTTCGCTGGAGTAAACGGAAAAAGGGATCGAGGAAGATTCAGCGGCCCTTCGCTTCGGGATAAGAATCTCTCAGAACGGACAGAAACGCCCCGACGAACAGGGCCAGTCCCAACAGCCCGAGGCCGATCTCCCAGGTCTCTTTCCCTTCGAGGAAATTTCTTCCTCTCCCCGCGAAGAGTCCGACGAAGAGCACCGCCCCCGCCCAGAGCAGCAGCAGGAATCGCAGCTTGCTCGCGATGCGCCGGCGAAGCTCGGGAAAGAAAAGCAGGACGAGCGGCGCCCCGACCACGAGGATCAGGAGCGCCGCGCGCTTCACGATGTGCTCAGGAGTTGTCTCCGCGGGCTCGGGCCTGCTGGAGAACCGAGTGATGCCGGCCGTAGCCGAAGTAGATGAAGAACCCGATCGCCAGCCAGATGATGAGCCGCCACCAGTTCTCGGCGGGGAGAGAGAACATCAGGAGCGTGCAGGTGAGGATGCCGAGAATGGGCGTGAGGGGCACGAAGGGCGCCTTGAACGGCCGGGGCGCCTTCGGGTTCGTGCGCCGCATGATGAGAACGGCCGCGCAAACGACGACGAACGCGAAAAGTGTTCCGATGTTCACGAGCTCCGCCAGAACGCGCAGAGGCAGGAAAGCCCCGAGAGTGGCCACGAAGATTCCTGTGATGATGGTCGACTTCCAGGGAGTCCTGAACCTCTCATGGATCGCGCCGAAAAAACTCCGGGGCACGAGGCCGTCGCGCGCCATCGCCAGGATGACGCGCGGCTGGCTGAGCATCATGACGAGGAGCACCGAGGTGATGCCCGCGATAGCTCCGAGAGAGATCAGAAACTGCGCCCACGGCAGCCCGACCTGCCGGAAAGCGTCCGAGACGGGAGCGTCGATGTTGATCTTGTTGTAGGGAACCATGCCGGTGAGGACCGCCGCCACGGCGATGTAAAGAACCGTACAGAGGACGAGCGACGTCACGATGCCGATGGGGACGTCGCGCTTCGGGTTCTTGGCCTCCTCGGCGTGAGTCGATACCGAATCGAAGCCGATGTATGCGAAGAAGATCGTCGCCGCGCCCGCGAGCATGCCAAGGGGCTCGCCGCCCGCCCCGGTCTGCCCGAACAAGGTCTTTCCGAAGAAGCTCACGCCGGTGAGGCCGAAGGGAGCAAAGGGCTTCCAGTTTGCCGGGTTGACGTAGAAGGCGCCGACGATGATCACGAAGAAGACGATGATCAGCTTGACGATGACCATCGTCGCGTTGAAGCTCGCGCTCTCCCTGATCCCCTTCACGAGGATGACCGTCACGATGAGCGTGATGATGATAGCGGGAAGATCGAGCACCGTGCCGGTCGAGACGAAATGCCCGAGCTTCGGATCGTAATCGAACGGCGCCGTGGAGAACACGTGGGGAATCTTGAATCCCAGGATTCCTATGAAGTCCTGAAAGTAATGCGACCATCCATGCGCGACGGTGGCGGAACCGACGGCGTATTCGAGAATGAGGTCCCACCCGATGATCCAGGCGGCGAGCTCTCCCAGCGTCGCGTAGGCATAGGTGTAGGCCGAGCCCGCCACGGGCACCATCGAGGCGAATTCGGCATAGCACAGCGCCGCGAAAATGCAGGCGATTCCGGCCGATACGAACGACAGCATCAGAGCCGGCCCGGTCTTGTCGTGGGCCGCCTGGCCCGTGAGCACGAAGATGCCGGTGCCGATGATCGCACCGACTCCGAGGCTCGTGAGTTGCACCGGCCCCAGAATGCGACGCAGCCGGTTCTCTCCCCTCATCTCCTCCATGAGGCGTTCCATGGATTTCGTCGCAAAGAGCGGGTTCTGAGGCACGTTTCGCCCTCCTGTCCGCACTGCGCGGCGCCTCGATTGTTTCGCGGAAGATACACCAGAGGCCGCTTAGAATGTCGACGCAGGGAGCATGCATGACGGTTTCTCACCCGCCGGCCCTCGCGCCGGGCGACATTGCGGACGAGTTCCGCTCTTCAGTCAAGACCTACGGGGCGAAAACGCCGCTCGCGGGCGTGAAGATCCACCGCCTCACGCGGCACGTGGATGACCGCGGGTTCTTACAGGAGATCTACCGCGCGCAGGCGGACCATCCGGGTAGCGAAGGCCTCGCCGAGTTCTTCCGGGACGTCGCCGTCGCCCAGATCAACTTCACGATCGTGAATGCCGAGAACCACATCAAAGGCCTGCACTACCACCTCAAACAGCAGGACGTCTGGTTCTGCCCGCATCCGTCGAAGGCGAAGTTCGTCCTGTTCGACGTGCGCAAGGATTCGCCGACGTCCGGCAAGACGCAGGTCGTCGTGGCCGGGGACGGGCACGACCTCCTCGTCCGCATCCCGGAAGGCGTCGCGCACGGCTATCGGCCGCTCACGAATCCCTGCGCGCTCTTCTACATCGTGACGCGCACGTTCGACGCGAAGGACCCCGACGAATGGCGCATCGCCTGGGACCATCCCGCCGTGAAAGACCTCTGGGACGTTCCGAACGGCTGATCGCCCGGAGGCCGCGTTTCAGCGCTTCTCGCGGACCGTCAGGACAGGCACGGGGCAGAGGCGCACGACGCGTTCGGCCGTGGAGCCGAGGAGGAGCTTCTCGAGCGCGTTGCGGCCGTGCGTGCCGAGGACGACGAGCGACGCCTTCGTCTTCACGGCCGTCTCGACGATCGCGTCCGACGGGCGGCCCCACAGGAACTCGGACGTCGCGGACACGCCGCGCTTTTCGGCGGAGGCGACGGCGGCCGCGAGGCGCTTTCTCGTGGCTTCTTCCCATTCCTTCTGCGTCGACACATCGAGATAAGGGAGCGCGCCCGCCACGTCGAATGCCTGCACGGGCTCGATGAGCACGTGCACGAGGTGAATTTTCGCGCCCTGCGAGGCCGCGAGTGACGCGGCGAACGAAAATGCCCGCGCGGCACAGACGGAGAAATCCGTCCCGACGAGGATGTTCGTGAGGAAAGGAGCGGCTTTCTTCAACATCGCGATCACCTCTTCTGTTCGAACCGGCGCCGCTTCAAAGCCGAGACGGCGGCGCCGATCTCTGCGGACGAGGGCTTCAGGGGGAAGGACGCCCCGCGGCGGTAGAGTGAAATCCCGTCCACGAACGTCGCGACAACGTGCGACCGGTCCATGCTGTAAACGATAGGCCCGTACGGGTCGTCGCGCCAGGTCGTCGGCTCGGCGAAACCCGAGCCTGGGTCCAGAAGCAGGAGATCGGCACGGCGCCCTCTTTCGAGCGTGCCCGTGGGGAGGCCGAGCGCCGAGGCGCCTTCGGCCGTCGCCATCCGTACGACGTCCCAGGCGGAAAGCGCGCCGGGGCCGAGGCGGACTTTCGGGAGCAGCGCGGCGAGGCGCATCTCCGTGAACGCGTCGAGCCGGTCGTTGCACGGTGCGCCGTCCGCGCCGAGCGTCACGCGGATGCCCTGCGCGCGGTATTCCGGCACCGGACAGACGCCGGAGGCGAGTTTCAGGTTCGACGACGGGCAGTGCGCGACCGTCGTGCCGCGCGCGGCGAGAAGCGCGCGCTCGGCCTCGTCCGTGTGGATGACGTGCGCGAGGACGACGTGGCTTCCGGAGATTCCGAGGTCGTCGAGATAAGCCACGTTGCGCTTCCCGGTCCTCTGCATGACGAGCGCGACCTCTTCCGCGTTCTCGGAGGCGTGCGTGTGGACGAGAAAGCCGTTCGAGAGAGCGCGCGCGGCGGCGCCCCTGAGGAGGCGGTCCGTGCACGAGACGGCGAAGCGCGGGCAATAAGCCACGCGCAGCTTGCCGCCCGCCGCGCCGTGCCATTTCTTCGCGAGGCGCTCCACCTCCTCGAGAGATTCGTCCGTGCCCGCGCGCAGGTCCTCCGGGTTCGTCGCCGGGTCGTCCATGAGCGCGTTTCCGCTCGTGACGCGCAGGCCCGAAGCTTCCGCCGCGCGAAACACGGCGTCCGTGTGGCGCACCGTGCCCATGTCGAGAATCGCGGTCGTGCCGCCCGCAAGGAGCTCCGCGAGACCGAGCCGTGCCGAGACCTCGAGCGTCGCCTCGTCGTGCGCCGCCTCGCCCGGCCAGACATGCATCCTCAGCCACGGGAGGAGCGGCAGGTCGTCCGGGCCGTTCCTGAGCAGCGTCTGGCAGAGATGGATGTGCGTCTGGACGAATCCCGGCAGGAGCCAGAGGCCGCGCGCGTCCAGGCGCTCGAGCGGCCGTCCCGCGGCCGCGATCTCACGCGCGCGGCGCTCCGCGTCGCCGTGGAGAGCCGTGATCACGCCGTCTTCAACGAGCACATGCCCGCCGGCCGTCACGTCCGAGGGCCTGGTCATCCCGATGACGAGCGCGTTCTCGACGAAAAGGGGAGTCACCGGGGGATTATCTTCTTCCTACGCCAGGATCGCCCCTTCGTGCGCGAGCAGCCAGCGCTTTCGCGGAATTCCTCCGCCATAGCCGGCGAGCTTTCCGTCCGATGCGATGACGCGGTGGCACGGCACGACGACCGAGACGGGATTCCGCGCGTTCGCGCCCGCGACCGCGCGCACGGCGGAAGGTTTGCCGACGGCGCGCGCGAGCTGCGCGTAAGACAGCGTCGCGCCGGCCGGGATCTTCCGCAAGCGCGACCAGACTTTCTCCTGGAACGACGTCCCGTCCGTGTCGATCTCGAGCACGTCCAAAGCGCCGAGCGCGCCGTCGAGATAGCGCCGGAGCGCACGGCCGGCCGGCCCGCCGTTCGCATCCGGCGTGAGCTCGAGAGCGCCGAAGCGCTTCTCGAGCTCTTTCTGGAGCCGCGGCCAGTGGTCTTTGAACGAGAGCGCGACGAGCCGCTCGCCGCGGCGTGCGAACACAATCGCGCCCGCGGGCGTGTCGATTTCCGTGACGAAGAGACGGGTGGCGTTCATCTAGGTCTCCTTCCTGATGGCGGGAGCGGCGAGTGAATTCCAGAGGTGTAACGTCGCATAGGCGCGGAACGGGCTCCACGACGCCGCGCGCGCGCGGAGCGTCGGCGCGTCCGCGGGAGCGCCCGCCGCTTCGAGCGCGCGACGAAGCCCGAGATCTCCCGCGGGGAACGCGTCCGGTTCGCCGAACGCGCGGAGCGCCACGTATTGCGCCGTCCACGGCCCGATTCCTCTCAGCGCGCAGAGGCGCTGCTCGAGATCGTCCAGGCCGCGGGGAGCGGCGAGCTCGACCTTCCTCGTGTGAACGGCGAAAGCGAGCGTCCGAATCGCGTTCGCGCGCGCGCGGGGAACGCCGATCCCGGACAGGTCCGCCGCGGCGAGGACGGCAGGCGACGGAAACACGTGCGTCAAGCCGTCCGCGCCCCCGCTCGGGAGCGGTCGCCCGAACGCCGCGACGAGCCGGCCCGCGAGCGTCCGCGCGCCGCGCACGGAAACCTGCTGGCCGAGGATCGCGCGAACAGCGATCTCGAAAGGATCCCACGCACCCGGTACACGGAGACCGGGGCGGGCCGCAACGAGCGGCGCGAGGAGCGGATCGCGGCGCAGCACGGCGCCGATTGCGAGCGGGTCCGCGTCGACGTCGAAGATGCGCCCCGCACGGCGCACGAGATCGAGGAGGTCCGGCCGCGGCGGAAGATCGAGCGTGAGAGCGAGAAAGTTTCTCCCCTCCTCGTACGACACGCCGAGAACACCCGCGCGTCCGCGGCTTTCGATCGTGCGGAAGTAGGCGTGACCGCGGACGGTTTCGACTCCCGGAAGGGCGCGTTCTTTTAGGAAGGAAAAAAGCGACACCGCATCGAACGGGAGCCTCATCGGGAGCGTCAGCCGGACGACGTGTCCGCCGGGCCCGTTCTTCACCGTTGCGCCCGCCAGGGGTCTCGTTTCTCCTCGTAGCTCGCGCGGGGCGCGATGAAACGTCGCGCGGATCGCATCGTTGAACCGGCGCACGCTTTCGAAGCCGGCCGCGAACGCGACTTCGGCAATTGGAAGCGACGTCTCATCCAGCAGGCGGCGCGCGAAGTGGACGCGGTGCGTGCGTTGAAGCGAAGCGGGAGAGGCGCCGACGTGCTCCGCGAAAAGCCGCCGCAAGTGCCGCGAGCCGAGTCCGAGGCGTTCCGAAAGAGCTTCCACGGATTCATGCCCATCGCCGTCGAAAATCCGTTTCAACGCGCGCGAAACCGTCGCGGACGTCCCGTCCCACACGGGCGAGCCGGGCGCAGTCTCCGGCCGGCACCGCCGACACGGGCGGAATCCGGCGTCTTCCGCGGCCGCGGCGTACGCGTAAAAGCGCATGTTCTTCGGTTTTGGGAGAGGCGCGGGGCAGCCGGGCCGGCAATAGACGCGCGTCGTCACGACGCCGACGAAGAACCGGCCCGAAAAGCGGGCGTCCCGGCTCAGAATGGCCTGTACGCAGGCGGCATTCTCGAGGTCCACGCCGGGAATCTACTCCCCGGCCGGCGGAAAACTAGCCGTTTTCGGACATGGCTCTTCCCGGGGATTTAGGAAGCGGGCGGTTCCGGCGGGACGGGGGAATCCGGCAGATCGGCCGCGGGCGCACCGCCGAGGCCGATGCGGTCCGCGATCGGAACCTGCGCAGCGAGGACGAGCGCGACGAGCTCGGGAACCGGCAGGCCCCATTCCTCCGCGCCGCGCGTCACGTAATTCCGGTCCACGGAACGCGCGAAGGACTTTTCCTTGAGCCGCTTGAGGACGGACTCGACGGGCACGTCCGCGATCTTCTTCGTCGGGCGGATGAGCGCGCACGCCCCGGCGAAGCCCGTCAGCTCGTCCGCGGCGAGGATCGCCTTCTCCATCGGCGTCTTCCGCTCGATGTTCGTGTAGAACGCATGTCCGCCGACCGCGCGGATGATCTCCTCCGGCCAGCCGCGCTCTCTCAGGATCTCCATGCCGCGCCACACGTGATCCTGCTCCGTCGGGTACTTCTCGTAATCGAAGTCGTGGAGCATCCCGACGAGCCCCCAGATTTCAATCGCCGCAGTGTCCGTCACTCCCGAGGACCGCGCGAGGTGCCGCATCGTCGCTTCCACCGCGAGCGCGTGGCGGCGGAGCGGCTGCGATTGCGTGAATTCCGTGAGGAGGGCCCATGCGGCCTCGCGCGAGGGCGTCTTCATGAATGCAATCCTCGCATCAGCGGCGCCCCCGAGAAAGCTATTATAAATAGGACTGATTAGTCGTTAATATAATCCCTGCACAGTTTCTTGTGCATTTCTCCTCATTTTCGTGGAAGAATTTCCTTTCTGACCTCAGAATCCGCGCGGCGAATGCCAATTTCGAAAAGAAGAAAGGGAAACCGAGATGGGCATGAAGGCGGTGGAGATCCTCAAAGAGTGCGACAAGCAAGGCGCGCGGTTCCTGCGCCTCCAGTTCACGGACATCCTCGGAATCATCAAGAACGTGGAGGTCCCCCGGTCGCAGTTCGAGAAGGCGCTCGACGGCGAGATCCAGTTCGACGGATCTTCAATCGAGGGCTTCACGCGAATCGAGGAATCCGACATGGGCCTCGTGCCCGACCTCGACACGTTCCGCGTCTTCCCGTTCCCGCACCCGAACGGAAAGGTCGCCCGCCTCGTCTGCGACGTCATCGAGCCGGACGGCAAGCCCTTCGCTGGCTGCCCGCGCCAGACGCTGAAGCGTCAAATGGACAAGGCGAAGGCTCTCGGCTACACGCTCATGACCGGACCCGAGGCGGAGTTCTTCCTTTTCCGCCGCGACGCGAACGGCGACCCGATCGTCGACACGCACGACCAGGGCGGCTACTTCGACCTCACGCCCGTGGACCGCGGCGAAGAAGCGCGGCGCGACATCGTCGTCGCGCTCGAGGCGATGGGCTTCGAGGTCGAAGCGGCGCATCACGAGGTCGCTCCCGGCCAGCACGAGATCGACTTCAAGTACGGCGACGCGGTCACGACGGCGGACCAGGTCACGACGTTCAAGCTCATCGTGAAAAAGGTCGCGCTCGACCACGGCCTCCACGCGACGTTCATGCCAAAGCCCATTTTTGGCGTGAACGGCTCTGGCATGCACGTCCACCAGTCGCTCATCACGGGCTCCGGCGCGTCCATGAAGAACGCGTTCTTCGATGCGAAGGCGAAGTACCAGCTCTCCGGCCTCGCGATGAACTACATCGGCGGCATCCTGAAGCACGCGCGCGCGATCGCCGCCATCACGAACCCGCTCGTGAACTCGTACAAGCGGCTCGTGCCCGGCTACGAAGCGCCCGTGAACGTCGCGTGGTCCGAACGCAACCGCTCGCCGATGGTGCGCATCCCGGCGCGCCGCGGCATGGGCACGCGTTGCGAGGTGCGGATGCCGGACCCGTCGTGCAACCCGTACCTCGCGTTCACCGTCATGCTCGCGGCGGGCCTCGATGGCATCAAGAACAAGCTCGACGCGGGCGAGCCCGTGAACCAGAACGTTTTCGAGATGTCGGCACGCGAGAAGAAACGCCTGAAGATCGACGTCCTCCCCGGAAACCTCTCCGAGGCGCTCGACTGCTTCGAGAAGGACGACGTCCTCAAGAACGCGCTCGGCGAGCACGTCGTCGAGAAATTCGTCGAGGCCAAGCGCTCCGAGTGGCAGACGTACATCGCGTGCGTCCACCCCTGGGAAGTGGACCGCTACCTCCAGGCGTACTGACGAGCCGTCCCCCCGGACGCCGGCGCGGGCCCCGCGGCCCGCCCGCGGCCGCGTCACGAGACGAACATCGCGTCGCCATAGCTGAAGAAACGGTAGCCCTTCGCGACGGCCTCCCGATAGGCGGCGAGGACGTGCTCCTTGCCCGCGAACGCCGAGACGAGCATGAGGAGCGTCGAGCGGGGCAGGTGGAAGTTCGTCAGGAGCGCATCCACGACGTGAAACGTCGCGCCCGGCACGAGGAAGAGGTCCGTCTCGAACGCGCCGGCGGCGACGACGCCGGCGTGCGCGCGAGCCGACGCTTCGAGCGCGCGCACGGACGTCGTGCCGACCGCGGCGACGCGACGCCCTTCGCGTTTCGCCCGGTTCACGCGTTCGGCGGTGTCCGCGGGGATCTCCGCGCGCTCGAAGTCCATCCGGTGCTCTTCGACGCGAGCCGCCTTCACGGGCCTGAACGTGCCGAGGCCGACGTGCAGGGTCACGCGCGCGATCTCGACGCCCCGCGCGGCGACGGCGGCGAGCAGCTCATGGGTGAAGTGGAGGCCCGCGGTCGGCGCCGCGATCGCGCCGGGGCGATCCGCGAAGACGGTCTGGTAGTCGATCGCGTCCTGCGCGTCCGCGACGCCGCCAGGGCGGTGGATGTACGGCGGCAGGGGAGCGGAGCCGAGAGACGTCAGGTCGTCGAGGAGAGAAGACGTTTTGCTCCCGTGCTTTTCGAAACGGAGAACGTAAAGGCCGCCTTCGGAGCGAATCGTTTCGCTGTCTTTCTTAGAAGGTAAATGTGCGTCCGGCTCCGCCGTCCATCCACCTTCGAAAAAAAACTTCCTCCCGGCCTTCACCCGTCTTCCCGGCTTCGCGAGACAGCGCCAAAGCTCGGGACCAGTCGCAGACTCTCCCGGCTCCTCTCCCCGGACTCTCTCGACCAGAAGGAACTCCGTTCTTCGTCCCTTCTCGTCCGTCCCGAAAATCCGCGCCGGGATGACTTTCGTGTCGTTCAGGACGAGGACGTCGCCCGCGTGCAGAAGCGACGGGAGGTCGGCGACGAAGCGGTGTGCGCGTGCGCCCGTCGCGCGGTCGAGCGTCAGAAGCCGCGCGGCGCCACGCGGCGCGGGCCGCTGGGCGATGTATTCGGGCGGCAGCACGAAGTCGAAATCCGCGACGTCCATCCGGCGCATTTTGCACGGCCGCTGTGCGAGACTGACGCAATGCGGTCGAGGTCCGGAGCCGTCGTGGGGCTCTACGCCCTTCTGGCGCTTCTCGCCGTGCCGGTCTTCCCGCACTTTCTCTCGCCGAACGAATTCACGCGCTGGGCGCTCGCCGCGTCGCTCGTCGAGCGCGGCACGCCGGAGATCTCCTCCGTCCTTCCGCTCCTCGGGCCGGTCTTCGAGGACGTCTCGGAGAAGGACGGGCGCGTCTACTCGAACAAGGCGCCCGGCGCCGCGCTCGTCGCGCTGCCGGGGTACCTTTTCGCACGCCCGTTCTCGGGGCCGCCCTCGCCTTCCTCGATGCGCCCGGTCCTGTGGGCGATGCGCCTCTTCGGCGCGACGCTGCCCGCGGTGCTCCTCGCGCTCGTCCTCTTCCACGCGGCCGTGCGTTTTGGGGCTTCTCCCTCGCGCGCCGCGAGCGCGGCGTTCGCGCTCCTATTCGCGACGCCGCTCTTCACCTACGGCCTGCTTCTCTTTTCGCACGCCCTCGTGGCGGCGTGCCTCTTCGGTGGATGGGTCGCGCTCTTTTTCCCGGGAGATCCCTCGCGCTCGTTCCGCCGCGATTTCGCCGCGGGCGCGCTCCTCGGTCTCGCCGTGATCTCGGAGTACCCGGCGGCGGTGCCGGCGGGCGTGCTCGCCCTCTGCGCGGTCATTCCCGCACCTCGGCGCGCTCTCGCCCTCGCCGCCGGGGGCGCTCCCTTCGCCGTCGCGCTCGGCGCGTACGATCTCGCCTGCTTCGGTGGAGTCTTCGAGCTGTCCTCCGCTCACGAGCGCGCGTCTCTCTTCCGGTCACTCGCGTCGGCAGGCCTTTTCGGCATCTCCCTGCCGTCTCCGGAAATCGTGCTTCGCCTGCTCGCGGACCCGTCGAAGGGTCTTCTCGTTTTCTCGCCGTTTCTCCTGCTTTGGCCCGGAGCGTTTCGCTCGTCCCGCGCCGCCTTGCCTTTCGGAGGCCGCCTCGCGCTCGTGCTCGCCCCTCTCTCGCTGCTCCTTCTTTATGCGGGCTACCCGAACTGGCACGGCGGCTTCACGGTGGGGCCACGGTATCTCGTCGCGGCGCTGCCGTTCCTCGTTTTCCCGTTTGCATTCGGAGAGGGGGGATTTCTCGAGAGCGCGCTCGTCGGTGCCTCGACGCTCGCCGTTTGCGCGACGACGCTCGCGTTTCCGTTCGTTCCTCCCGGGTTCGCGTTGCCCTGGGGTTCGTTTGCGGAGTTTTTCTTCGAAAGGGGATTGACGGGACCGAATGCGCTGCATCTCGTCGCGCCCGTGGCGGCGCGCTTCGTGCTGCCGGCTCTCGTGTGTATCGCCGCCTGTTTTTTCTTGGAAGGGAAGAGGGAAGAGAAGAGGGACGGGAGGCGGAGGGCGGCGCTCGCTTTCTTCCTCGGCGTCGCGGCGTGCGCGGCTGTCGGCTGTCTTTCTTACCTTTCCAGGCCTGTTTCTCTTTCTCCGACTCCATCCCTCCTCCTCCAGCGCGCGTACATCGCGGACGTCTACTTCGAGCGGCACGGAATGCTCGAGGAGGAGATCGCCCGGACGGGATCCCCGCAGCCGCGTCTCCTCGCCCGGCGCGAGCGGGAGCTCGCGCTCCCCCCGCCGCCCTGGCCATTCATGCCGGCGTCACGCTGATCGAAGGGAGCGCGCTACCGCGACGGCGAAGGGCGGACATCAGCGTGGCTATGTTAAGAGGTCCGTTTGACGCCGCCGAAACGGTTGTATAAGGTCCGCGCGCTCATGGGAGAAGCCGCAGGAACCTACCGGAAGCTCCGGCTGCTCGACGGCGCCGGCCAGGGGCGGGCGATCGCCCGCATGGCCCGCGAGATCGTCGAGGCCGAAGGCGGGACCGACGGCTTCGTCCTGATCGGCATCCGCACGCGGGGAGTCCCGCTCGCGCGACGCCTCGCCGGCGAGATCGAGCGCATCGAGCGCGTGCGCATTCCCGTCGGGCTTCTCGACATCACGCTCTATCGGGACGACCTCTCCACGGTTGCGGCCTCGCCCGTCCTGAAGAAAACGGAGATTCCGTTCCCGGTGGAGAGCCGCACGGTCGTCCTGTGCGACGACGTGATCTACACGGGGCGCACGGTGCGCGCCGCGATGGACGCCATCCTCGACTTCGGCCGCCCGCGGAAGATCCTCCTCGCCGTCCTCGTCGACCGTGGCCGCCGGGAGCTGCCGATCGAGGCGCAGTTCGTGGGCAAGAGAGTCGCGACGTCGGCTACGGAGATCGTCTCCGTCACGTTCCAGGAGACGGACGGCGTCGACGACGTCTGGCTGCTCGACCGCGAGGCTTCGGCAAAGGCGGCGCGAAGAGCCCTCCGGCCGGCGGCGCGGAAGCGCCCGAAACGGCGTTCGAAGAAATAGGCGGTGCTCACGGCGTGACCACGAAGCAAAGCGAAACCCCGGAGTCCGCCGTCCCGCGCCCGCCGACGTTCTCCCGGAAGGACCTCCTCGACATCGAGTCGATCACCGAGGACGACATCCGGCTCGTCCTCGACACGGCCGAGTCGATGCGCGAGATCAACCAGCGCTCCATCAAGAAAGTCCCGGCCCTCCGCGGCAAGCTCGTCGCGAACCTCTTTTTCGAGAACTCCACGCGCACGCGCTTTTCGTTCGAGATCGCCGAGCGCCGTCTTTCCGCCGACTCGATCGCGCTCTCCGCCACAGGCACGTCGGTCGCGAAGGGCGAGACGCTCCTCGACACGGGGAGGAACCTCATGGCGATGGCGCCGGACGCGATCGTCATCCGCCACCAGCGCTCGGGAGCCCCGCACCTCCTGGCGCGGCACCTCCCGTGCGCGATCGTGAACGCGGGCGACGGCGCGCACGCACATCCCACGCAGGCCCTGCTCGACGCCTTCACGATCCGCCGCGCGAAAGGCTCGCTCGCGGGCCTGAGGGTTGCGATCTGCGGCGACGTCTCGCACAGCCGTGTCGCGCGCTCGAACGTGTCGCTTCTGACGAAGATGGGCGCGGGTGTCACGCTCTTCGGCCCGGCGACGCTCCTACCCGTCGAGATCGAGCGTACGGGCGCGCGCGTCGTGACGCGCGTCGAGGAGGCCGTCGAAGGGGCCGACGTTGTCATGATTCTGCGCGTCCAGAAGGAGCGCGGCGGCGGCCTCGGCTTCCCGTCCGACAAGGAGTACTTCGAGCTGTTCGGCTTGACGCCCGCACGGCGGCGCCTCGCGAAGAAAGACGCGATCGTGATGCACCCGGGCCCGATGAACCGCGGCGTCGAGATCGACTCCGCCGTCGCGGACGGGCCGGACTCGGTGATCCTCGACCAGGTGGAAAACGGCGTCGCGGTGCGCATGGCCGTGCTGTATCTCCTGATCGGAGCGAGCGGCGATGAGTGAGGCCGTCCTCCTCAAGGGCGGGCGCGTCGTGGACCCGTCGCGCAACCTCGACCAGACGCTCGACGTCCTCCTCCGCGACGGTGTCGTCGCGAAAGTGGACGAGAGAATCGCGGCAAAAGGGGCCGATGTCGTGGACGCCGCGGGCCTCGTCGTGGCGCCGGGCTTCGTGGATCTCCACACGCACCTCCGCGAGCCGGGCTTCGAGTACAAGGAGACCGTCGCGACCGGCACGCGAGCCGCGGCGGCGGGAGGCTTCACGACCGTGTGCGCGATGGCGAACACGCTGCCCGTGCTCGACGACGCACCGTCCGTGGCGTTCCTCGTTCGGCGCATTCGCGAGACCGCCGTCGTACGCGTCCACCCGATCGGCGCCGTCTCGAAAGGCCTCAAAGGCCTCACGCTCGCCGAGATCGGCTCGATGAAGGCCGAGGGCATCGTCGCCGTCTCCGACGACGGAAAGCCCATCGCGAACGGCATGCTCATGCGGCGCGCCCTCGAATACGCCTCGATGTTCGGCCTCCCCGTCGTCGTCCACGAGGAGGACCCGTCCCTGGTGGGCGATGGCGTCATGAACGAAGGCTGGGCCTCCACCCGCCTCGGATTGCCGGGCTGGCCGAACGTCGGCGAGTCCGCGATGGTCGCGCGCGACGTGCAGCTCGCGGCGCTCACGAAGGCGCGCCTTCACGTCGCCCACGTCTCCACGCGGGAGAGCCTCGAGGCGATCCGCGCCGCGCGGCGGGCCGGAGTCGCGGTGACGTGCGAGGTCACGCCACACCACCTCACGCTCACGGACGAGGACGTCGCGCGATCCGGCTACGACACGCGCTTCAAGATGAACCCGCCGCTCCGGTCCGAAGCCGACCGCGCGGCCCTCGTCGCCGCGCTCGTGGAAGGAACGATCGACGCCGTCGCGACCGATCACGCACCCCACCACGAGGACGAGAAAGCCCTCGAGTTCGAGGACGCGCCCTTCGGCGTGACGGGGCTCGAGACGGCCCTGCCGGTTCTCGTGGACGCGCTCCTCGTGCCGCGCGCGATCACGCTCCAACGCCTCGTCGACGTGCTGTCGACCGCGCCCGCGCGCGTCTTTTCTCTCCCGGGCGGCACGCTCGCGGAGGGGGCACCCGCCGACGTCGTTGTGTTCTCGACGACGAAGTCGACGCACGTCACGCGCGACGGCTTCGTGAGCCGTTCGAAGAACTCGCCGTGGACCGCGCGCACCCTGCGCGGGCGCGTGGAGCACACGTTCGTGGGCGGGCGTGAGGTCTTCGCGCGCGGCGCAGGCGCGGCGGAAGGGCCCCGTTGAGCGAGCCGTACTTGAAGCCCGTGTCCGCGGAGGTGCCGGTCGCCGCCGGGCGGCCGAAGCGGGTCGTCCTCGTGGACGAGTCCGCGCTCTACGCGGAGTCCTGGCGCGCGGTCCTCGCGTGCCGCTACGGGCCGGCCGTCTCCTTCGAGTTCTACCGGGATCCGATCGCGGCGCTCGACGCGCTCGGCCCCGACGTGAGCCTCCTCCTCGTCGACCTCGAGCTGCCGCTCTTCGGCGGACAGAAGATGTTCGAGCTCGCGAAGGGTCGCGGCGTCGCCTGCCGGCGGATCGTGATCCTCTCGAGCCGGCCCGCCGAGGACCTCCACCAGCTCTTTCCGGACGGGTGCTGCCTCGCGGTCATCAACAAGACCGAACCGAACCAGCAGAATGCCTTCCTCATGATCCTCGACTCGATCGTGAAGCGCCACTAGGCTCCGTGATGAGCCGCGCCGAGCGGTTCCACGTCACGTAGTTCCACGCCCACTGGACGAGAGTCAGGACCCGATTCCCGAATTGCACGAGATACATGAGGTGGATGAAGAGCCACGCGAGCGGCTGGAAGAGATGAAAGTTCCTCCGGTCGAGGACGGTGACCTCGACGGGGAGCGAGCGGAGGCGGCGGGCCGTGTACAGGCTGCCGAAGCCCCCGCCCACGATCACGACGCGAGGACGGGCCGCGTTCACTAGAATGGGATTCTAGGTGGTGTGATGAGAGAGCTCTGGTCGCGCGAGGACGAACGGGATCTCACCGAATTCCTCGATGCCGTGCGCGGCGACGATCTCGTCGGGGCGCTGTTCTCGATCGAGGGCACGCCTCCCGCCGGACGCCGCTCGGCCGAGTCGGTCCTCAACGCGGCCGCGGCCGTCGTGCGAGAGCGCACGGCCGGGACGCGCTCCTCGTTCCAGAAGGCGCGGCTTCTCGCGCGCGTTCTCTCCGAGGAGCTGGGATTCGTCGGCGACGAGGACGATTATTACGACCCACGCAACGTCCTCCTCGGCCCGCTCCTCGAGCGCCGCAAGGGAATGCCGATCCTCCTCTCGGTCCTCTGGATGGAGGTGGGCCGCCGCGCGGGGATCCCGGTCGCGGGGATCGGCCTTCCGGGTCATTTCATCGTACGCGTCGGGCCACCGCCCGGAACGCTCGCCGATCCCTTCGCGGGGGGCGTGCCGCTGACCGTGGACGACTGCCGGCGCAAGGTGAAGTCTCTCGCGGGCGGACGCGTCCCTTGGCGCGCGGAGTATCTCCGGCAGATGGAGCTTCCGGCGCTTCTCGAGCGCGTCCTGCGCAATCTGTCCGGCTGCCGGGAGCGAACCGGCGACGAGGCGGGCCGTTTTCGCGCCGTGACGTTTCTCTCGGCGCTGTGCCCGGACGAGCCGGAGAACCTCCTGTCGCGCGCCGAGCTCGCTGAGGAGCTGGGAGTTCGCGGGCTCGCCCGCGCGGTGTGGGCCGAGATCGTCGAGCGCTTCCCCGAATCGGTGCAGGCCCAGGCCGCGTCCGAGAAGATGGCGGAGGAGGACGAGCCGCCCGTGTTCCATTGAGCGGCATGCGCCCGATGGATGCCGCGATCGCCGCCGCGCGCGAGGCCGGAGAGGTCCTTCTCGGGCACTTCGGGCGGCTCGACCCCGCGCGCGTCGAGGAGAAGTCGAAGAATGACGTCGTCTCGATCGCGGACCGCGAGAGCGAGGCCGTCATCCGGCGCGTTCTCCTCGGCGCGTTTCCGGTCGATCGTTTTCTCGGCGAGGAGACGGGGCTCACGGGCGCGGACGAGACGGCTCCCTCGTGGATCGTCGACCCGCTCGACGGCACGGCGAACTTCGTGCGCGGCTTCCCGCACTGGGCCGTCTCGATCGCGCGCACCCAGGGCGGCCTCCTCGGCGCTCTCGAGGCCGGCGTCGTGTGGGATCCCGTCAAGAAGGATCTCTTCGCCGCCGAGGCGGGCGCGGGAGCGTTCCGCAACGGGCAGCGGCTGCGCGTGCCGCCGCGTCCGGACCTCGAGGGCGCGGCTCTCGCGACGGGCTTTCCGTTCCGCCAGCAGCATAAGATCGACCGGTATCTCTCGATCTTCCGGGCACTCTTCATGAAATCGCGCTCGATCCGCCGCGCCGGCAGCGCCGCGCTGGACCTCGCCTACGTCGCGGCCGGCATCTTCGACGGCTTCTTCGAGTTCGGCCTTTCGCCGTGGGACACGGCGGCCGGCGCGCTCCTCGTCGCGGAGGCGGGCGGCGTCGTGACGGACTTCGACGGCGGGGCGTCCTGGCGGACGCGCGGCAACGTCCTGGCGGCGACGCCCGGCGTCCACGCGGCGCTCCTCGAGGTCATGCGGGAGATCGGAGTCGAAGAGAAGGATCTATGAAGAGCAGGTCCTACCAGGGCAGGCCGCGGACCTCGCGCGCGCGACGGTAGACGGCCTCGTACTGCCCGGCCGAGCGGTCCCAGGAGAAGTCCTGCGCCATGCCGTTCGTGACGATGCGACGCCACGTCTCGCGATGGAAAAAGACGCTCTGGGCGAAGAGAACGATCGAGGCGAGCGCGTGCGGCGAAGCCTCGTCGAACGAGAAGCCGGTCGCGCGATCGAGGTTGCGGCCGTCGAAGCCGGTGACCGAGTCCGCGAGGCCGCCCGTCCTGCGCACGATCGGCGGCGTGCCGTAGGCGAGCGAATACATTTGGCTGAGGCCGCACGGCTCGAATCGCGAGGGCATGACGAACGCGTCCGCCCCGGCCTCGATCCGATGCGCGACCGGCTCGTCGTAGCCGACGAACGCCCGGAAGCGGCCGGGAGCGTGCGTCTCGAGGAGGCGCATCGCGCCCTCGAGTGCCGGCTCGCCGGAGCCCAGCATCGCGATACGGATTCCGCGCCGGATGAGCTCGGGCGCGGCCTCGAGCAGGAGGTCGAAGCCTTTCTGGTCCGTGAGGCGTCCGATCGCGCCGAGGATCATTGCGGGGTCGCCCGGCTCGAAGCCCGCGATCCGGCACAGCTCAGCGCGGCACTCGGCCTTCCCGCGCAGATCCTCGCGCTCGTAACGGGCGGGAAGGTGCGGGTCGTGCGCGGGGCTCCAGACCGCCGTGTCGACGCCGTTCAGGATCCCGACGACGCGATCCCCGCGGGCGTTGAGGACGGCATCGAGGCCGACGCCTCCCTCTTTCGTGCGGATCTCGTTCGCGTACGTGGGGGAGACGGCGGTGATCATGTCGGCGGCCACGATGGCGCCCTTGAGAAGGTTCACATCGCCGCCGAACTCGACGGCGCCGCCCGTCCACGCGGCATCGGGCAGGCCGAGGATGGGGAATTCCTCGCGGCCGTAGACGCCCTGGTAGCCGAGGTTGTGGATCGTGAGAACGGACGCGACATCGTCGAACCAGCGGTCGCGCCAGTTGCTCCACGCGCCGAGCATCGGGGCGAGCGCGGGATGCCAGTCGTGCGTGTGGAGGACTCGCGGCCGTCGGTCGAGCCTTTTCAGGGCCTCGATCGCGGCCCGGACGAACAGCGTGAAGCGCCAAAGCCCGTCGTCCCGGCCCTGGTGGTTCGGCGCGTAGATCTGGCGGCGGTGGAAGAGCGGGTCGTGCGCGACGAAGTAGACCGGCACGATGCTGCCGGGCAGCAGGTCCCAGAGGAGGCCCATCGTGTGCGAGCGCCCGAGAATCGAGACCTCGAATGGAGGCAGCGCAGCCTCGGGCCAGGTATCGCGGCGGCGGTACCAGCGCGCCGCCTCGAGGTGAAACGGCATGAACACGTCGACATCGTGTCCGCGCGCCGCGAGCGCCTTCGGAAGGGAGCCCACGACGTCTCCGAGGCCTCCCGTCTTCGCGAACGGGACGCACTCCGCTGCAAGGTGCGTGATACGCAGGGCAGCCTCAGTTCACGAGGACGTCCGCGGTCAGCGTCTGCGTGGACGTCGCGACGGAAATGCGTGCCGTGCCGCGCGCGACGCCCGTGACGGCGCCGTTTGAGACCGTGGCCGTCTTCGGGTCGGAAGACGTCCAGGCCAGCGCCGCGTCCTCGATGAGGACGCCCGTCTCGTCCCGGATCGTCGCCGTGATCCTCTGGGTCTCGCCCACCTTCAGGATCAGCGTGACGGGAGTCAGCTCGAACGCGGCGATCGCGCGGTGCAGGACCTTCACGTCGCACGCCGAGCTCACGTCGTTGCCGAGGCTCGCGATGATCGTCGTGCGGCCTTCGGCGGCGGCCGTCACGACTCCCTCCGCATCGACGGAGGCCACCTTCGGATCTCCCGAGAGCCACTTCGGCTTCAGAGGTGACGGGTTTCCCGTCGCGTCCCTGGTCTCGGCGAGAAGCGGCATCTTCGTGCCCGCCGGCCCGACGAGCGTCATGCGACTCGGAGAGACGGTGAGCGACGAGACGTCCATGACCTCCACGGCGGCGCTCGACGTGAGGTTCTGGAAGGTCGCGGTCATGATCGCGCGCCCGGGCGTGAGAGAGCGAACGACTCCGTTCGCGTCGATCGTCGCGACCTTTGGCTTGTCGGCGACCCAGACGGCGGTCAGGCCGGGCAGCGGGTTGCCTTTCTTGTCGGTGATCTCGTACTTGAGAGACTGGGTGCGACCCGGTCCGTAAAAGGTCACCTTGACCGGCGTGATGCGGAGGTCGGAGGGCTTGGGGCGGCACGCGGCGGCGGTCAGCATGGTCAGAGAAAGAACGAGGGCCTTTTCGGCAAGGCCCGTGAAACGCTTTTTCATCGCGGCGATTCTAGCGCGCGGGTGTCGTCAGTCCCGCGGGCAGCGGCTGGCTTTCCATGCGTTGCGCGATGAGCTCGGCGCGGTGCTCCCACGCCGCCGGATGCGCGCGGTACCACGCAGGACCCGGGATCAGGGCGGCGAGACGCGCCGCTTGTGGAGCCGAGAGGCGACTCGCGCTCACGCCGAAGAGCCCGCGTGACGCCGCTTCGCAGCCATAGGTCGTCTCGCCGAACTCGATTGCCGAAAGATAGATCTCGAGGATCCGCGCCTTCGGCACGAGGAGGTCGAGAGCGGCGGCGAGGACCGCCTCGCGCCCCTTCCGCCACCAGGTGCGTTCACCCGTGAGCCACAGGTTCTTCACGAGCTGCTGCGTGAGTGTCGACGCGCCGCGAAGGCGTCTTCTGCGGCTCTGCGCGTGCGTCTGGTTCCACTGGCGGGCCGAAGAGACCGCCTCCCAATCGATGCCGTGGTGCTCGAAAAAACGGGAGTCTTCCGCGGCGAGGACCGCCCTGTAGACGGCGGGCGCGACCTGCCCGAGGCGAACGGGGCGCCGGTCGATCGCGTCGCTCCTGCCCTGTGCGTTGAGGTGCGCCTTTCGGGACTCGATGAACGCGGTCGTTTTCGGGTCGCGCCAGCGAAGGAGAAGGATCGAGGGAAGAGGGATGAAGACGAGAAAGAAGAAAAAGCTGCTGAGAAAGATGAACAAGAAGGCGCCGCGGCGCGAGAGCGGCCATGTCGCGGTCCCGGGCCCGCCCGAAACCCTTTCAGAAGAAATTTCCGGGCTCTCGTCGATCGTCTTCAGCCGAGGACCTCCGTCAGGGCCGCTCGGAGCCGCTGGACGCCGAGCGCCGCCTCGTCCCGCGTGAGCGTGAGTGGGGGGCGCAGCCGGATCGCGCGCTCGCCCGAAGGCAGCGCCATCACGTTGTGTTTCTGGAGCCAGCAGGAGAGGACGCCGCCCCGCGCCTTCCCGTCGTGAAGGTCGAACGCGATGAAAAGGCCGCGCCCCCTCACGTTCGTCATCTTTCCGGGGAATTCCGACGCGACTTCGTTCAGCTTGCGGAGCAGGAGCTCGCCCGTCGTCTTCGCGTTCTCGACGAGCTTCTCCTCGGCCATGATCTCGAGGAACTTGCGGCAGCGCACCATGTCGACGAGGTTCCCGCCCCACGTGGAGTTGATGCGAGAAGAGACCGTGAAGACGTTGTCCTTCTCCTCGAGGATGCGCTCGTTCGAGGCGAAGCCGCAGACCTGCGTCTTCTTGCCGAACGAGAAGAGATCGGGCGTGACGCCGAGACCCTGGAAGGCCCACATCGTCCCGGTCAGGCCCATACCGGTCTGCACCTCGTCGAAAATGAGCAGCATGTCGTGCTCGTCGCAGAGCGCGCGCACCCGGGCGAGGAATTCGGGACGAAAGTGGTTGTCGCCGCCTTCTCCCTGGATCGGCTCGAGGATGAACGCGGCGATGTCGTCGCCGTTCTCGTGAATCGCCCGCTCGATCTGCGCGATCGAGAGGTTCTCGAGGGCGATCGTCGCCGCGAGGCTCTCCGGGGTGAGGGGAAACGTGAGCTTCGGGTTCACGACGCGTGGCCAGTCGAACTTCGGGAAGTACATCGTCTTCCGCGGATCGCTCGTGTTCGTGAGGGAGAGCGTGTAGCCGCTGCGGCCGTGAAAAGCCTGCTCGAGGTGCAGGACCTTCGTCCCCACCTCGCGCCGGTGGCCTTTGCGGAAGTTCCGGCGCACCTTCCAGTCGAAAGCGGCCTTGAGCGCGTTCTCGACCGCGAGGGCGCCGCCCTCGACGAAGAACATGTGCCCCGCGTGAGACTCGGGCACGCCGAGCCGCGCGAACGTCTCGACGAAGGACGCCATCTGCTCGGTGTAAATGTCGCTGTTCGCCGGCTTCGTGACGGCGCTCCACGCGAGCTCGTCGAGGAATTCCGGCGTCGTCATCTTCGGGTGCGCGTAGCCGATCGGGCAGGTCGCGAAATGCGAGAAGAAGTCCAGGATCTCGACTCCGCGGAGGGAGTCGCGGAGGAAGTTGCCGCGCGATGCCTTGAGGTCCATGACCATGTGGTAGCCGTCGACGAGCATGTGTTTCGACAAGGACTCGAGGACGGTCTTCGCCGGGACGGGGGGCCTCACGGAGGAGGAGGGGAGAGCCATAAAAGGCATGATAACTCTTCCCTGTGAACGGCGTAAGGCATTGAAATTAAGGGCCTTGAGGCCGGCAATCAGGTCTTCAGGATCACCGTCGAGCCGCCTCCCCTTGCGGGAGCCACCTCCGCGGCGACGACGCAGTTCTTTCCCTTCGTCTTCGCGGCGTAAAGGGCGGAATCCGCCTTCTTGAGGATCTCGTTCTTCTGCTCGGCGACCGGCCGGGACGTGTCCACGTGGGCGCGATACGTGGCCACGCCCACGGACATCGTGACGACGTTCTTGAGGTTTAACGCGGGCTCGCCGGGGCCGATCGACATCGGAAGAAACGTCCAGTCGTCGATCGCCTTCCGGATTTTCTCGGCGATCGCGACGGCGGCGTTCAGGTCCGCGTCGAGAAGGATCACCGTGAACTCGTCGCCGCCGTAGCGGCAGGCGAGGGAGACCGTATCCGCAAGCGTGCGCTGCAGGATGAAGGAGACCTCGCGGAGCACCTGGCTGCCCGCGAGATGTCCGTGGGCGTCGTTGACCCCCTTGAGGTGGTCGCAGTCGAGGAAGAGGAGGGCGAGCTCGCCCTCCTTCGACTCGCCGAGCCGGTCGATCTCGTGCTGAAGCTTTCGGTGAAAGTAGCGGTCGTTGTAGAGGGACGTGAGCGAGTCGCGGCGGGCGACCTCGCGCGCGCGCCGCTCATCGAGGAGGTTCTGGAGCGCAAGGGACAGGGTGTCTCCGAACAGCTCCATGAGGCGCTCGTCGCGCGGGGTGAACGCGGGCTCGCCCATGCGATTCACGAGGATGAGCGACCCGCAGACGTGATTCTCGATCACGACGGGCACCGCGAGGACGTTCGTGACCGGCATGCCGAGGAGCGCGTCGATCTCGCGCGAAAAGGCGTGGGCGCCGCCGATCTCGTTCACGCACGTGCGCTCGCCGCGGGCGTACACGAAACCTGCGATGCCATCCGTGGGCCGCACCTTGCGGCCCACGGCGCTCTCCTTCACGTCGCCGGCCGTCACGATGATGGCGAGCTCGTTGCGCGAGCGGTCGTCCTCCTTCGAGACGGGGTCGTCGAGGAGGAGGGCCCCGGCCTGCGAGGGCACGAACTCCATCGCGCGGTTCACGAGCGTGATGAGAAAGCGGTCAGGTGGCGTCCCGCTCGTCTCGTCGAGCAGGCGATGCCGTTCCATGTAACGCACGAGCTGCTTGGCCGAGATGACCCGGGCGACTCTCGTGTTCACGATGACGACGGCATTTTACGCTTCGAGGTCTGAAGACCCGCCGAACCCGCTCAGGCGAGGCGCGGCAAAATGCGGGCGGCGCGCGCGCGCAGTGCGGCGATCCTCGCGTCGTAGTCGCCGAGCTGGGGCGCGGAGCGAAGAAAGTCCACGTCGGAAAGAAGCGCTTTCACGTCGTCGATCCACGCGGCCGGAAGGCCGCGTTCGGCGAGAGCGGAGAGGACGTCGGGCGCGGACGCGCCTTCGGGCACGAGGTACCGGCGCGCGAGGATCTCGCGGAGCGTCCAGTCCACACGCGCGGCCGCGCGCTCCTTCGTCTCACCCGGCTCCGGCTCAAGGGCTTCGCGCCACGCGCCGTGGGTCCGGCGCCGCTTGACGGCGACGACCGCGCCGAATCCGAGGAGCGCCGCTCCCGACACCGCGGCGACGGCCCACAGCGGAAGCGTCACGGCATGGCGCGAGAAGTCGACGCTGGCCTCGAGACCGGACCTCGCGCTTTGCGGAGCTAGAGACGGTCCCGGGGAGGGCAGGAGCGGCAGCGTCGTCTCGGCGGTCGTGAGGCCGGCGGCCGCGCCCCTGAGGGCGCCGCCTTCGGCCACGAGCGTGAGCGGTGCGGTCGTCTTCGTCACGATGCGCTTCTCGGCCGGGTCGAAGACCGCGAGCGAGACCGGTGGGATCGTCACGGTGCCGTTCTCCTTCGGCACGAGGACGTAGCTCCATTCGGTCGCGACCTGCGTGCGGCCGGTTCGAGAGGAATCGGACTTCACGCTCGGCGGATACAGCGTGGCGTTCGGGACGTCGAGCTTCGGCGATTCGGTCGCCGTGCGCAGGTTGCCGGTGCCCGAGAGCCGGATGCGCAGCGTCACGGCTTCGCCGGGTGCGACCTTCGTGCGATCCAGCTTCGCGCTCAGGTCGAAGCGGCCTACCGGCCCGTGGAACGCGGCATCGCCCGGGATCGGAAGGATCCTGAGGCTGAGCGCCCGGGCGACGAGGTCCATGACCTGCGGGCGCGGGAAGAATCCGAACGGGTCGCCGGACGGGTCCGCGGAGCCGCGGACGCTCGTGCGGATTTTCGCCTCGGGAATATTCACGGTGCCCGGGTTGAGGCCAGAGACGAGCTTCTTGAGCAGCGTGAAACGCATGACCGTGCGGCCGTCGACGACGTCGCGGTGGCCCACGGGCTTCTCCGGCTTCTCGAGATCCTCGGCCCAGCAGCCGGGGAAGCGCGGCGGCTCGAGGTACTCGAGCCCCTGCACGTCGGCCTGCGTGAGGAGCTCGTAATGCAGCGTGATCTCCTCGCCCACGTAGGCGGTCGTCTTGTCCGGCGTGACCCGGAACTCGATCAGGGGCCGCGCCTGCGAGGCGCCCGCGCCGGCGGGGCGGATCGAGGAAGCGTCGCGCCGCCGGAAAAGCTGCGCGATCGGGTCGGCCTCCTCGGGCTCCGGCGCCGCGCCACCGCGGCCGCGCGCGGGCCCGACCTCGAGGAGGTAGCTCGCCGCTTTCACCGTCTTTTCGTCGAATCCGAACGAAACTTCGCCGATCTCGGCCGGGCCCGGGCCCTGGGGCCGCAGGAAGTACGTGAGCGAGAGCGAGCGGCTGAAGACGCCGTTCACGAAGGACATCTGCTCCGACTTCGACGGGCCGCCCGCGAGCGTGAGGTTCCTGAGAGGCAGGCTCGCGGGGAGGCGGAGCGTGCCGCCGAGGCCGGAGCCGGAGAACGTGTACGTGAGCCGCACGACGTCGTCCGCGGCGGGCCGTGCCTTGTCCACCAGAACCTGCGCGGAGAGCTCGTCCGCGGCGCGCGCGGCGGGCGCGGCGAACGCGGCCGCGGCGAAGACGGTCGCGGCGAGAAGCGCGGCGCGTCTCACCAGTCCCTCGCGACACGCCGCTTGCTGCGCTGCTCGGCGATTTTCTTCTTCTGCTCGTCGAGGTCCGAGCGCTCGATGGCCGACAGGAGCTGCTCGGCCTTGTCGCGCGTCATGTTCGCCTTCTGCTCGAACTCCTTCTCCTGCTGCTGCTTCTTCTGTGCGTCGCTTCCGGCCTGCTGCTTGTCCTTCCCGTCCTTCCCGCCCGTCTTGTCCCTGTCGTCCTTCTGGTCCTTCTTTTCCTTCTGCTGCTCTTTCTGCTTCTGCTTTTCTTCCTCGGCGCGGCGTACGCACAGCTCGTAGTTCCAGGCCGCGTCCGCGTCTCCCGGGCGGCGCTTCAGCGCCTCGCGAAAGGCCGCCGCCGCGGGCTCGTATTGCTTCTCGCGGTAGAGAGTCTGGCCCGTGTTGAACGCCGCGTCGGCCGCGACGGCGCCGCGCCCTTCCTTCCGCGCCTTCTCGAGCGACGTGAGCGCTTCGCCGGGCCTGCCAGCGCGCGACTGCGCGGTGCCGAGGTTGTAGCTGCCCGTCGCGTCCCTGGGATCGAGCGCAATTTCCTGCTGGAAGTGTCCGACGGCTTCGCCGGGCTTTTTCTCGTCCAGAGCCTGCTGGCCCTTCTTCGCTTCGGAACGGGGAGAAGAAAGAAATCTGCTTAGAAGGGGGAGTTGGCTGGGAGTGTCGGGCGAAGCCGGCGCATCTTGAGGCGTTGAGGCAGCCACAGGGATCGAAGAGGCCGCGGGCGGCGCGGGCGCGGCCGGGGCAGGCTGCTGCGCCACCGTTCCTGGCGCAGGCACGAGCGCGAGGAGCAGCACGGCCACCACCCCGAGCTCCGCGGCACCCCTCTTCCTCCTTCTCAGCAAATCCCGAACGAAACCTGGTGCCTTGGCGCCCCTCGAAGCGCTCCTCCCTCGTCCGACTCCGAGCAAGAGAAGACCAAGCGCTCCCACCGCGACGCCGAGCGGAATCTGGAAGCGCTCTTCGAGCGAGGTGACGAGCACCTCGGAGAGCGGACGGCGCGCGCCGAGGTCGATCTGCCGGGCGACGCCCTCGAGATCGGTGCGGCCCGGGGAGATGACGGTGAACGAGCCTCCCGTCTGCGCCGCGAGGCGGCGAAGGAGCTCCGGGTCGGCCTTCGAGAGCACCGGCTGGCCGTTCGCGTCGCTCTTGAAGCCGCTCGTGCGCCCAGCCGCGTCGACCTCGGGCACCGGGGCTCCGGTTCCGCCCAGAGCTCCCACGAAAACGGCGTGCACGGTGATGCCTTCGGCCTTCGCGCGCACGATCGCGGCGTCGACCCCGCCCTCGAGGTCCTCGCCGTCCGAAAAGACGACGACGTTCCTGCCTCCCGCCGATCCGGCTGGGAACAGGTCGGCCGCCGCCGCGAGGCCCGAGGCGAGTGACGTGCCGGGCTTGGCGCCCATGCCGGGCTCCATCGCGTCGAGGAAGAGTCCGACGGCCGCCGCGTCGAGCGTGAGCGGCACGAGGGCCTGGGCCTCTCCTTCGCAGGCGATCAACGCGGCGCGGTCGCTTCCGAGGCGCGACAGGAGAGACTGCGCGGCCTGCCGCGCGAGGACGAAGCGCGAGGGCGAGACGTCGGCCGCGCGCATCGAGGCGGAGGTGTCGAGGACGAAGACGACGTCGGCGCCCCGCCGCTGCGCGGTCTCGGCCGTCTTTCCCCAGCGCGGCCGCGCGAGCGCGCCGCCGAGACCGAGCGCGACGAGGAGCGTGAGCACGGCGCCCGCGGCGGGGAAGCCGCCCGCGGGGGCGAGACCCGCCTTCGCCGCGAGCGCGGGAGAGACGAGCGCGGCGCTCCGGGCGGCGCGCCGCCGGACGGAGAAGACGAGCGCGCCGGCCGCCACGGCCGCGAGAAGGAGTCCGGGAAGGAGCATCGCCGGCTCGGCAAAGAGCGTCGTCCACGCGCTCATCGGGGCGTCACCGGGAACAGGAAAAGCGTGGCGAATCCGGCGAGCGCGAGGCACGAGGCCGCGGGCCGGGCGGCCATCGGAAAAACCTCGCGAAAGCGCGTGTATTTCGTCGTCTTGATCTCGCTCTTCTCGAGCTTGTCGATCGTCGCGAACGTGTCGGCGAGGCCTTGCGCGTCCGTCGCGCGGAAAAAACGGCCGCCTGTCGCGTTCGCGATGCGCTGAAGCAGCGCCTCGTCCACATCCACGTTCGCGCGCACGCGCCGCTGGGTGACGCGTCCCGTCTCGGGGTCGCGGATGGGAATGGGAATCTCGACGGGCCCGTTTTTCGTCCCGACGCCCACGGTGTAGACGCGCACGCCGAGCGCCTTCGCGACGAGAGCGGCGGTGTCCGGGTCGATCTCGCCCGCGTTGTTCCCGCCGTCGGTCACGAGGACGACGACGCGCGATTTCGCCTTCGAGGGCCTCAGGCGCGCAAGCGCGTTGCCGAGCGCGAGGCCGATCGCGGTGCCGTCGCCCTGATCGCCGAGCTTGAGGCCGGCGAGTCGGTCGAGGACCATGCCGCGGTCGGTCGTGAGCGGGCTGACGGTGCGCGAGCGGCCCGCGAACACGAGGAGGCCGACGCGGTCGCTCGAGCGCCCCTCGATGAACTGGCGCGCGCAGGATTTCGCGACGAAGAAGCGGTTCTTCGGCGTGAAGTCCTCGGCGGCCATCGAGCCGGAAGCGTCGAGCGCGATGAAGATGTCGACGCCCTCCGTCCACGACTCCGTCCGCTCGAGGCCGAGGCGAGGACGCGCGAGCGCGACGACGAGGCCGGAGTAGCCGATCAGCGCCAGCGCGAAGGGCAGCAGGCGGAAGCGCACGCGCCACGTCGGGCGCACAAAGGCGACGTTCTCGAGCGTCGGCACGACGAGCGCGCCGTCCCCGCGCTTCTCGCGAAGGATCTTCAACGCGATCGCGAGCGGGACCAGAACGAGGAGAAGGAGCAGGAGCGGGTCCCGAAACGACAGGCCCGGTGGGACGAGAGAGGCGACGAAGGCGCGGAGAGGGGTCATGAGGCGCGTTCCTTCGGAGCGGCGGCGCGGGCGGCCCGCGCCAGACCTTCGGCTTTCTGTCGCGCCTCGACGTCGCGGAGGACGACGCGTGCTTTGACCAGCGCCTCCCGCGCGTCCTCGCGCGTCGCGGCGCCCTTTCCGAACTTGACGCGGTCGGCGGAGGCGAGGAGGTCGGGGAACGCGGCTTCGCGCGGGAACTCGAAGCCCTTCTCGCGCAGGCGCCTCACGGTCTCGAACGTCGTCCATTCGAGGACCGGATCGCCCGTCGCGCGCTCGAGGAAGCGCTTCATGGCGTACGTGAGCTCGGAGTAGAAGTCGCGCGCGTCGTCGCCGAGGTTCTCCGCGGCGGCCGCGAGCCGCGCGAGCGCGAGGCGCAGCTCCTCGCCGGGCGCGAGTGCGGGCGCCGCGGCCGCAGCGGAGACGGTCTTGCGCCGCCGGCGCGAAACGAGCCAGGCGACGAGCGCCGCGACGAGAGCCACTCCGGCCCCGAGCGCGATCCAGTACGTCGCCGGCCACGCGGGGATACGCACCGGCTTGTCCGCCTTCGGCGCGAGTTGCTCCGGTTTCTGGCCGGGAGGGAGACGCGAGGCCACCGTCAGTTCCACGGTGGGCGGACGTACCTCCACCTTGCTTCCTGGTTTCTCTTCGAAGGTGTAATGGGGCCCCAGCACCTGCACGGTTCCCGCCGCAAACGGGAACAGGGCGACCGTCTGCCGCCATTCAAGGAAATCCGCGGTTCCGTTTCCGGTTTTCGCTCTGGTGACCGTCGGGGGCGTCGGATTCTCGAACTCCAGGACGGCACCGCCCGGAGGGCGCTTTCCACCCTCGGGCGCGGGCGTCACGAGCGCGTCGAGCATCAGCGTCGCGCCGGCGGGAATGCGCGCGGCGTATGTCACGACGACCCGGTCGCCAAGGGCGACCGACGCGCCATCGACGGTCGCGGAAAAAGAGAGAGAAGAGGAAGAAGAAAAGCCACCACTACCCTGTGCGAGAAGTCCACCAGAAACGCCAAGCGCAACGATGAGAGAGGGAGCAAGAAGGATTCTCTTCATCTTCCCGCCGCCTTGCGCTTCTCGCGCTGCTTGAAGAAACGCACGAGGGGCAGCTCGTAGGACGCGTCCGTCTTGAGGGGGATGGAGTCGATGCCCGAGGAGCGGAAGATCGCCGCCGGCTCGGGCAGGCTCGCCGCGCGGCGCCCCCATGCCTCGCGGAACGCGGGGTCGGTCGTGTCGAAGACGCGTGTGGCGCCTGTCTCGGCGTCGCGCAGGCGCACGAGGCCCGCGGGCGGCAGGGACTGCTCGCGCGGATCGCCGATCGGAATCGCCACGACGTCGTGGCGCTTGTTGAGGGTTTTCAGCGCCTTCTCGTATCCCGCCGCGAGGAAGTCCGACACGACGAAGACGACCGCGCGCTGCTTCAGGAGCAACGCGGCGCTCCGGAGCGCGAGCGCGAGGTCGGTCGTGCGGCCCCCGGGCGCGAGCGAAAGCGCGTCGCGTGTGATCGCGAGCGCGTGGTCGACGCCCTTGCGCGGCGGGTGGTAGCGCTCGAGCCGGTCCGTGAAGAGGAGCGCGCCGACGCGGTCGTGGTTCTTGACCGCCGCGAACGAAAGCAGCGCCGCGAGCTCGGCCATGAGCTCGCGCTTCGTGAGGTACTGCGAGCCGAAACCCTGCGACGCCGAGAGGTCGAGGAGGAGGAGGACCGTGAGGTCCCGCTCCTCCACGAACTTCTTGACGTGCGGGACGCCCGTCCGGGCCGTGACGTTCCAATCGATCGTCCTCACGTCGTCCCCGGGCACGTACTCGCGCACCTCGGAGAACTCCATCCCGCGGCCGCGGAAGACCGAGTGGTACTCGCCTCCCACGCCCGCCTCCACCAGACGGTTCGTCCGGATGCGGATGCGGTGGAGCTTGCGGACGATGTCGCGTGGCAGCATGGGGGCGAGGGGGCTACAACCCCCTGGGCGCGTAGAGGAGCGGTCTTTCGGCAGACGCTCTCGTCAAGGGACTTCCACTCTCTCCAGGAGTCGCTTCACGACCTGGTCGCTCGTCACGTTCTCGGCCTCGGCCTCGTAGGAGAGGAGGACGCGGTGACGCAGCACGTCCGGGGCGACGTCCTTCACGTCCTCCGGCACGACGTAGCCGCGACCGGCGAGGAAGGCACGTGCGCGGGCCGTGGCGAGGAGCGCGAGCGTGGCGCGCGGCGACGCTCCGTACGAGACGAAATCGGCGAGATCCGAGAGGCCATACGCCTTCGGGTCGCGCGTGGCGGCGACGAGCTCCACGAGATATCCCTTGATCCGCTCGTCCGCGTAGATGCCGCGCACGAGGACGCGAAGCTCGCGGATCGCCGCGGGCGTGAGGACGGGGCGCACGTGCGCTGAGGCCTCGGCCTCGGTCGTGTCGCCCATGCGGTCGAGGATCTGGCGTTCCTCGGCTTTCGTCGGATAGCCGACGGTGACCTTCATGAGAAAGCGGTCGACCTGCGCTTCGGGCAGGGGATAGGTGCCTTCATGCTCGATCGGGTTCTGTGTCGCGAGGACGAGAAACGGGTCGGGCAGCGGGGTCGTCGTGTCGCCGACCGTGACCTGTCGCTCCTGCATCGCCTCGAGGAGCGCGGACTGCACCTTGGCGGGCGCGCGGTTGATCTCGTCGGCGAGAACGAGGTTCGCGAACACGGGGCCGCGGCGCGCGACGAACTCCTGCGTCTTCGGGTTGAAGACGAGCGTGCCGATGAGGTCGGCCGGGAGGAGGTCGGGCGTGAACTGGATGCGCGAAAAGGACGCGTCGAGGCCGCGCGCGAGGGTCCTCACCGCGAGCGTTTTGGCGAGGCCCGGGACGCCTTCGAGAAGCAGGTGGCCATCGGCGAGAAGGCCGATCGTCAGACGGTCCACGAGCCCGCCCTGGCCGACGATCACCTTGCGGATCTCGGTCAGGAGGGCCCCGACGAGGAGCGACTTCTCGCGGATTCTCTCGGTGAGGGCGGCCGGGTCGAGGCCCGGGGCGGCGGTCGTGAACGTCGTGGTCGTCGTCATCCTGTCCCTTCGAAAGCTTCATTTCGACGCCGAATCGGCATCGGAGAACGGCCGGAAGTCGAGTACAGCAAGCGGGATGCCGGGGCCGTCTGGTGCCGATTCTCGTCCGTTCGAGGCTCCGGGAAGGATAACCCGGCCGCGCGGCCTTATGCTCGAAGCGATGGCTTTCTCAGCGTCCGCCCGCGCCGCGTGCCTCGCCTTCGCGGCACTCCTCCTCGCGGCTCCCGTCTCGGAGGCCGCGAGAAAGAAGCGTCCAACCCCGACCCCGACGCCCGCTCCCACGGCGACGCCGACTCCGGTGCCGCTTCTTCGGGCGGCCGGCGCGTGCCTGCGCTACGAGCCGGGTGCGTACATCGTCCTGTCGGAAGTCGGCCAGCCGGGCCGCGCCTTCCACATCGACGCGAGAACCGAGATCACGGCGGCTCCGAAGCGAGGAACCCGCCTCAGGATCCTCTACGAGGACGGTCCCGACGGCCCCATCGCGCGGAAGATCCTGCCGGGGCCGGAGGAAGCCCATCCACGCTGAGGAAGAGATCAGTTCAGGTGCGGCTCGAACTTGCGCTCGAGCGAAGCCTGCGGCGAGACGCCGACGACGCGCTCGACGATCTGGCCGCCCTTGAAGAGCATGAGCGTCGGAATGGACATGATCCCGTAGCGCTCGGCCACGGAGGGCACGTCGTCCACGTTCAGCTTCGCCACGGTGACCTTTTCACCCCACTTCGATGCGAGCGACTCGACGATCGGGGCCACCTGCCGGCAGGGGCCGCACCAGACAGCCCAGAAGTCCACGAGGACGGGCTTTGCGCTCTTCAGGACGGCGGATTCGAACGAACCTTCGTTCAGCTCGAGGACGTTTGCGGACATTTCGTGGATTCCTTTCTGGCGGGCTTACGGTCGCGGCGGGACGATCCCGGGCGCGAACTCCGATGGTAGGGTGCGGCGTGTGAGAGCGTCAAGCGCGCGGCCTTCCCGGGCCCGTTGGGGTCAGCACTTCCTCGTCAACGCTTCGACGGTCGAAAAAATTCTCGATGGCCTGGGGGCCCGGGAGGGGGAGACCGTCGTCGAGGTGGGGCCCGGCCGCGGAGCCCTCACGCGGCCGCTCCTCGACCGGGGCGCGCGCGTCCTCGCGTTCGAGATCGACCCTGTTCTGGCGGCGCGCCTTTCCCACGAGCTCGCCGAGCGGGCGCTCTTCGTGGAGACGGCGGATGTGCTCAGGGCCGATGTCGAGGCCACACTGGCGCGGATTGGCGCCCGCCCGCCCGTGCCGTTCGTCGGCAACCTCCCATACGAGAGCGCCACGCCGATGCTGCGCGCGTTCGTGCGGCGGCCGGATCTTTTCTCCCGCCTCGTCGTCATGATCCAGAAGGAGGTCGCGGACCGGATCGTCGCCCTGCCGGGAGGCGACGCCTACGGCTTTCTCACGCTGGACGTCGGCGCGCACGCGGTCGCGCGCCGGCTCTTCGACGTCTCGCGGGGCGATTTTTCGCCGCCGCCGAAGGTGGGGTCCTCGGTCCTCGAGCTCGTTCCCCACGGCCCCGTGGCCGGTGCCGACGACGCGCTCCGCGTGGCCTCGGCCGGCTTCACGTCGCGGCGCAAGACGCTCGTGAACGCGCTTACACCCCTGTGGGGCCGCGAGCGCGCGGTCTCCGCGGTGGCGGACGCCGGTCTGCCCGCGACGGCGCGAGCCGAAACGCTCGGCCTGGACGTCTTTCGCGCGCTCGCACCGAGGCTCGGACCGCCCGGCAAATAGCCCGAAGAGCGCGGCACCGCCTGTTACAATTCGTCGATGTCGGTGACCCTCGGCCAGGCCGTGCTGCTCGGCGTCGTGCAGGGCTTGACGGAGTTCCTGCCCGTCTCCTCGACGGTGCATCTGGCGCTCGCGCAGCGCTTTCTTCCCGGCTTCGCTCAGCCCGGGATCCTCTTCGACGTCCTGCTCCACGTCGGGACGCTCTTCGCCGTCGTTGTCTATTTCCGGTCGCGGATCGCCGCGACGTTCGCGGGAGCCTTCTCGTCCGACCCGCCCGAGAGGCGAAAAGCGTGGAAGCTCATTGGGCTCCTCGTTCTCGCGGTGGGCCTCACGGGCCTCGTGACGATGCCCCTGAAGCGCTTCGCGATCGAAGGGATGACCGAGTTCCGCCGCATGGGCGTGGCGCTGCTGGGCACGGCCGTGCTTCTTTTCGTCGCGCAACGCATCGGCGGCGCGCGGGGCGAACGCGGCCGCACGCTCGAGGAGATGCGCCCGCGCGACGCCGCGCTCGTGGGCGCGTGCCAGTCGGTTTCGGCGATCCTCCACGGCTTCTCGCGCTCGGGGAACACGATCTCCGTGGGTCTTTTCGCGGGCCTTTCCCGCCGCGCGGCGGCCGAGTTCTCGTTCCTGCTCTCGATTCCGACGATCCTCGGGGCCGCGGCCGTCGAGAACCTCCACGCGTACCGCCACCGCACGGGGCCTCTCGTGGACGAGTCGGCCCTTCCGATCTACCTCCTCGGGATGGCCGTCGCCGCGATCGTCGGCTACTACGCCGTCGATGCGCTCCTGAAGATCGTGGTGGCCATGCGGCTGACTCCGTTCATCGTTTACTGCGCGCTCCTGGGCTTTCTTCTCGTCGTCTACGGCCCGCAGCTGGCAGCCTGATGGCGGCCAGCGGACGGGCCGTTCCGGAGCCCACCACCTTCGCGCGGCGGCGTGACGAGTTTCTTGGAATCCTCCTCGTCGCCGCGGGCCTCCTTCTTCTCGCGGCGCTCGTGTCGTATCACCCGAACGACCCCTCGCTTTTCTCGGCCGTGAACGACCCGGGGCTCCGGCCGCGCAACTGGGCGGGGCGCTTCGGCGCCACGTTCGCGGACGGCAGCCTCCAGTTCTTCGGCCTCGCCGCGCTCGTCGCGCCGCTCGCGCTCCTCGCGCTCGGCTGGCGGCGCTTTCTTTCGAGGCAGGTCGGTGCCTGGGGCACGAAGGGCCTGGGCGTCGCCCTCGTCGTGCTCACGCTCGCGCCGCTCGCGCACCTCGCGCTCGGGCGCCTGCGCGCGTTCGGGGGCGGGCTCGACGCGGGCGGCTTCGTGGGCGACCTCCTCGGCTCGTTCGCGGTCTCGGCGCTCAACCCGCCGGGCGCCGCGATCCTCCTGTCCGCCGGCCTTCTCATCGGCCTGCTCCTCGCGACCTCGCTCTCTCTCGGCGACGGCCTTTCGGGCACGACGCTGCGGCTCTCGGGCTGGTGGCGCGGGTTCCTGCTCGAGCGCCGGCGCCGCCGTGAGCTGGCTCTGAAGGAGAAGCAGCGGCGGGACGTCGTGAAGAAGCACCTCGAGCGCGCGAAGGAGGATGCCGCCCGGCCGGCACCCTCGAAAGCGTCCGAGCCCGAGGGCGATGTCGTCTACATCCCGTCCGTCGCCACGCTCCGCGTCAAGGAGAGGGCCGGCGCGGGCCGCTTCTCGATCAAGAAGTCCGGCGGTGTGGAAAACGAGCCTCCTCGGCCCATCGCGAGGCCCGCGCTGCTCGAGAAGAAGGCCGATGCGCCACAGAGAATCCTGCCGTTCCCGGCCCCCCGCGACGCGTCTGGCTGGGTGTTTCCGCCCGTGAAGCTGCTCCGCGCGGCGCCGAAGAGGGATCGCGAAAGCGACCGCGAGGAATTCCGGCAGACGATGGAGCTCATCGCCGCCAAGTGCCTCGAGTTCGGCGTCGAGGGCGCGGTGGACGCCTACACGCCGGGGCCCGTCGTCACCACGTACGAGTTCAAGCCGTCCGCCGGCGTGAAAGTCTCTCAGGTCGCGTCCCTCGAGAACGACCTCGCGCTCGCGCTGGCGGCTGAAAAGGTCCGCATCGAGCGCATGCCGGGCCGCGCCGCGATCGGGATCGAGGTTCCGAACCGCAGCCGCGACCTCATCGCGCTCCGCGAGGTCATCGAAAGCGAGAGATTCCGGCGCTCGCCGTCGCTCCTCACGATCGCGCTCGGCATCGACGTGCACGGCGAGCCGGTCGTCGCGGACCTCGCGCGGATGCCGCACCTCCTCGTCGCCGGACAGACGGGCGCCGGCAAGAGCGTGGGCGTGTCGGGCATGATCACGTCCATCCTCTTCAAGGCGCGTCCGGACGAGGTCAAATTCATCTTCGTCGACCCGAAGATGAACGACATGAAGGACTACGAGGGCCTGCCGCATCTCCTCGTGCCGGTCATCACGGATCCCAAGAAAGCCGCGAACGCGCTCAAGTGGGCCGTGGACGAGATGGAGGGCCGCTACAAGCTCCTGTCGGAATGGCCGGGCGTGCGGAACATCGAGCAGTACAACGCCGCCATCCGCGACCCGCGCTCGGTCGCCGAGGTGAGGGAAAAGCTCGGCGAAAGGCTGAAAGCCGACGAGACCGGCGCGATCTCCCCGATGCCGTACATCGTGATCGTCATCGACGAGCTCGCCGATCTCATGATGACGGCGCCCCGGGAGATCGAGGAGTCCGTCGCGCGGCTCGCGCAGAAGGCCCGCGCCGTGGGCGTCCACCTCGTCCTCGCCACGCAGCGCCCGTCCGTGGACGTCATCACCGGCACGATCAAGGCGAACCTTCCGTGCCGTGTCGCCTACACGGCGCGGACGAAAATCGACTCGCGCACGATCCTCGACTCGATGGGCGCCGAGACGCTCCTCGGCCAGGGCGACATGCTCTATCTCGCCGCGGGGACGTCGTATCTCATGCGCGTGCACGGCGGCTTCATCAGCGGCGAGGAGACGAAGGAGATCTGCCGCTTCCTGAAGAAGCAGGCCAAGCCGATCTACGACGAAAGCGTGACCGTCGACCGCGAGGTGCAGGCGGCGAGCGGACTACGCGCGGACTCCGACGCCACGGATCCGATGTACGACCAAGCGGCGCGCCTCGTCGTGCGCGAGCGCATGGCGTCCATCTCGTTCCTGCAGCGGAGGCTCGAGATCGGATTCTCGCGCGCCGGCAAGCTCATCGACATGATGCAGCGTGACGGAATCGTGGGACCGCCCGCGGGCGGGAGCAGGAGCCGCGAGATCCTGGTCCCGACGGACTACTTCGAGGAGATCGACCGGAACAGAAGGTCTTAGGGGACCTTGATGCCCGCGGCCTCAGGCCGCGGGCGTTGGGGAACCCGAAGCGCGGGTTCCCCAACGCCCTCCGCGTTACTTTTTGGGTCCGAGGATCGAGTCCTTGGCGGCTTTCGCGACGCGGAACTTCACGACGCGCTTCGCCGGGATCTTGATCGCCTCGCCCGTCGCGGGGTTGCGGCCCATGCGTGCCTTGCGGTTCACGAGCACGAGCTTGCCGAGGCCGGGCAGCGTGAACGAGTTCTTCGCCTGCTTGTAGGCGAGAGCGGCGAGCTCCTCGAGGAATTGTGCCGAGACCTTTTTCGTGAGTCCGGTCTTTTCGGCGAGGTGTTCTGTGATCTGCGATTTCGTCATACCAGCCATGTGAATCCGTCCTTTCTTCAATTCTTCAATTCGCTCCCGAGTGGGATGCATGCATTCTAGAGGGAAAACGAGGTTTCGTGTCGATACACTGTCGCTGTGCAAGTGATTTTTTTCGGATCGCCTTCTTTCGCTCTCCCTTCCCTGGAGGCGCTGCTGGCCGCAGGCCATCGCGTCCTGCTCGTCGTTTCGCAGCCGGGAAAGCCCGTGGGGCGAAAGGGCGACGTGACCGATCCGCCCGTCGCCGCGCGGTCGAAGTCGCTGGGAATCCACGTCTTCCAGCCCCCCACGCTGAAGGACGACGCCGTCGTCACGCGCCTCGCCCAGGCGCGCGCCGACGTCTTCGTCGTCGTCGCGTACGGAAGAATCCTGGCGCAGAGGGTGCTGGACCTGCCCCGGCTCGGCTGCCTGAACGTGCACGGCTCGCTCCTCCCGCGCTGGCGCGGGGCCTCGCCCGTGCAGGCGGCGATCCTTGCGGGGGACCCGGTCACGGGCGTCTCGATCATGAAGATGGACGCCGGGATGGACTCGGGCCCGGTGTACGCGACGCGCGAAGCGCGGATCGGGGAGGAAGAGACTGCTGAAGAGCTGGGCGGGCGACTCTCGCAAATAGGTGCCGACTTACTGGTGGAAGCGCTGTATTTCTTAGAAGGTGAAGATATTTCCCTTTCGAAGAAAATCTTCATTCCCCCTCTTCCCCAGGATTCCTCCCTTGCGACGACCTGCCCGAAGATTTCCCGCGAGGACGCGCGCGTCGACTGGACGCGGCCCGCGTTCGAGCTGGTGCGCCGCAGCCGCGCCTTCACCCCGTGGCCCGGGCTTTTTACGATTCGAGGAAATGCGCGCTTGAAGGTGTTCCACGTATCCCTCGAAGCGGAAGGCGGGCAGGTGCGCGAGGGAGCAGAAGGATCTTCCCCGGGGACGATCCTCGAGGCCGGCCCACGCCTCGTCGTCGCCTGCGGCGAAGGGGCGGTCTCGATCGCGACGCTGCAGGCCGAGGGCAAAAAGCGGCTGCCCGCGGCCGAGTTCGTGCGCGGCGAGCGCGTCGCGCCTGGCGAGCGCTGGGGCTGATGGCCGATTCGCGGCCCGTCCGCGAGCGGGCGCTCGGCGTGCTCGTACGCGTGGCCCGGGACGGCGCGCACGCGGCGCCGCTGCTGGACGCGCGCGGGCGCGATCTGCCGCCGCGTGACCGCGACTTTCTGCGCGCGCTCGTGAAGAAGACTCTTCGGGGCGCCCTGCGCCTCGACCATGTTCTGTCGCGGCACCTCCGGCAGGCGCCAGAATCGCTCGATCCGGCGGTCCTCGCGGCGCTTCGCCTCGGGGCCGCCCAGCTTCTTCTCATGGATCGCGTGCCGCCGCACGCCGCGGTCGGCGAGACCGTCGCCGCGGTGCGGAGCTTCGCGCCGAAGGCCGCGGGCCTCGTGAACGCAGTCCTCCGCCGCGTGGCCGAGAAGGAGCCACGGCCGGGCGCCGTCGTGCTTCCCGAGGACGCGGACCCCGTCCGCCGGCTCGCGCTCGAGACGTCGCATCCAGAATGGCTCGTGGCGCGCTGGGTCGCGGCGTTCGGCGAAGAGGCGGCCCGAGCGGCGCTCGCAGCCGACGAAGAGGACGCGCCGATGGACCTCCTTGCGGATCCCCGCGCCGGGACGCCCGAGGAGATCGTCGGGCGTCTCGCGGCGGACGGCATCGAGGCCGTGCGCTCGCCGTGGGCCCCGCTCGCGCTCACGGTGACGGCCGGGAACGGCGCCTCGAGTCCCCTCGTCGCGTCCGGCGCGGTTGCGGTCGTCGACGTCGCCGCGCAGGCGATGGTGGAGCTGGTTCCCGCGGCGGACGTCGTGGCCGACCTCGCGGCGG